>Ga0192647_100581_pt1 | contig 25572 bp, 22 predicted proteins | sample LauGreFa1BDMLBSN_2_FD_133046 | JGI IMG/M metagenome (GOLD analysis project Ga0192647, IMG submission 133046) | Freshwater lake microbial communities from Lake Michigan, USA - Fa13.BD.MLB.SN - reassembly | ecosystem: Environmental > Aquatic > Freshwater > Lake | place: Lake Michigan, USA... | reverse complement strand
AGTGCGGTAAGTTTTTTCATGAAGTATCTTTTTAAAATGATTCTGGTTCGAAGCCTAACATAAATGTGAACCTGCTGGCATCACGTAGTCTGCCATTGGGTGTCAATCGATCCAAACCAACTCCATAATCAAATCCGAGCAAACCAAACATTGGCAGGAAGAATCTCACACCGAGTCCCGCTGAACGTCTCAACCTGAAAGGATTCCATTCTTTGAAACTGAACCATCCGTTTGCAGCCTCATAAAAAGCCAATCCATAAATGGTACTGCTTGGATTGGTTACAAAAGGATAGCGCATCTCTAGTGAATACTTATTGAAGATGGTAAAGAACCTGCTCGCTGTGGTTTTATCCGGATTCACTGTTGGATCAGAGTTGTCATATACAGGATACCCTCTATGAGCCACCAGATCATATCCCAATACTCCAAAGTTGTTGGTAATACCGGCATCACCGACCTGGAATCTTTCAAACGGAGAAATGGGAATGTTTTTATTGTACCTGCCGATGAATCCGTATTTCGCAGCCATGCGCAATACAAATTGTCTGCTCTTGTCTTCTCCTGCTGGTTTACCAATTGGCACGAACCACTCAGCATTGAAGCGCCATTTGTGGTATTCAACCAATCTGAAAATATCTTTTTGATTCACACCAGTGATATAAGACCAAGGTGGTGTGAAAGCAGCACTGGCAAGGAAGTTGGAACCACTTCTGGGGAAAATAGGCTGATCTATAGATGTGCGTTGCAACGCAAACTTCAGATTGATGTTGTTTGATATTCCCGTAGAGAAGGATGGGAATATCGCATAATTTTTTGCCCTGTACTGAATATAGTTGAGCGATGTCACCAAAGAGAAAAAGTCATCTGGCCATTTCAATTGTTTACCAAATGCAATGGTCGCACCAGAAGTACTGAGATAGGATGAATCAACAAAGTTTCTATCGTATCTGAATGTAAATGGATTGTATGCGTTGGTGAACTTGGTATTGAATACATTGAAGGTGAATGAATTTCTTTTCTTCCCTCCAAACCATGGTTCAGTGAAAGAGAAATTCACTGATCGGAAATACCTACCATTGGATTGATACCTGATGCTCAATTTTTGTCCATCTCCCGTTGGCAATGGATCCCATGCAGTTTTCTTCCAAATATTTTTAATCGAAAAATTATTGAAGGTGACGCCGAGCGTTCCCGTCAATCCAATGTTCCCACCCCAACCGGCACTGAGTTCAAGCTGATCAGAAGATTTTTCCTCTACGGTATAATTGATGTCTACCGTTCCATCTTCCTGATTGGGAACCGGCTGCATGCCCAATTTTTCCTGGTTGAAATAACCTAGGTTTAATATTTCACGTTGTGATCTGATCAGATCAGAACGACTGAATTTTTCACCAGGGATGGTCCTGAGTTCCCTCCGGATCACATGTTCCTTGGTTTTATCGTTTCCGGAAATATTTACATTCTTGATGGTTGCCTGTGGACCTTCCGTGATTCTTAATTCATGATCGATGGTATCATTGTAAACGGATGTTTCAACAGGATTTACACTGAAGAATAAATATCCATCATCCATGTAAATAGAACTTACATCGCCACCCTCAGGTGAGAGTTGTTTTCCGAGTTTCTTGTTCAGGATATCAATGTTATAGGTATCGCCTCTTTTGATTCCCAACACCATATTCAGGATACTGTCAGCATATTTGGTATTGCCCTTCCAGGTCATGTTACCGAAATAATACTTGCTTCCTTCTTCTACTTTCATGGAAATATTCAGTCTTCCTTTCTTATCGTAGTACTGTGTATCACTTGCAATGACTGCATCTCTGTATCCAAGTGAATTATAATACTGCAGTATTTTTTCTTTGTCCTCCAGATATTTTTTCTCATCAAATTTTGCAGATGCAAAGAGTTTGAACCTGAACCAAGGATCCATAAAATCCCTGATCTGTGAGGGCTTCAGGAATCCCCAGTTTTTAATGAATTCTTTTGCTGAAAATGTTTTAATGGGGCCATAGGGACTGACAGCGCTGTCCGGGAAGAGGGTGATACGTGTCATTTCTTTGGTGCCCTTCAATTTTCTTTTCAATGAAGGAATGGCAGCTGACTGGTTTCCAAAGAAAAACACTTCTGATATACGCACTTTGAGTCCCTTTACAATGTTGAACGTGAGTACTACTTTATCCGGACTGTAAGTATCTGGTTTTTCCTCGATTTCAACTGCAGCACCTCTGAAACCTTTTTCTGTATAATACTTGATGATATTTTCTTTGGCAGATAATTTCATGTTGTCTGTAACAACCCTGCTTTTCACCAATCCAACCTTGTCCTTCAATTCATCTGCTTCTGTTTTTCTGATGCCCTTGAACTTATAATCAGCTAGCATAGGACGCTCCACTGCATCTATTTCCACCCAGATATTGTTTTCCTCCAATTTGGTTATCCAAATATTGATATTGGTGAACATGTTTTGAGACCAAAGTTTATTGATAGCCTTGGCAAAATTGTCACCACCCGGCAATGTCACTTCATCACCCACTGCAAGTCCAGATACCGATATAACAATGGCAGGGTCGAAAGCTTTGTTGCCTTTAACAGCAATATCTGCAATGATGTATTTCTTGGGATATTTTGCATTGAAAATAGACATCAATGCCGGATCCACAGAAGGTGCTGGTAACGTATCGTTTTGTGCAAATACACTGTTCGAAAACATGAGAAAACCCATCATTATGAACAGCATACAATTCCTAATCTTCAAAAACATGGTTTGGGAGGGCAAAATAACGGGTTTTTGTCTAAATCTTTGTTAAAGGGGCCTGTATTTGACTGCTTGTCTTTCCAAACCTTCTCTCTCTTTTTTGGTAATCCAAAATAGCCTCATAGAGATTTTCTTTTCTGAAATCAGGCCATCTGGTTTCTGTAAAATACAATTCTGCATATGCAAGTTGATAAAGCAGAAAATTGCTGATGCGGTATTCCCCGCTGGTGCGGATCATCAACTCCGGATCAGGAAATGCACTGGTGGTAAGGTATTGCTGGAGGGTATCTTGGGAAATGGCGTCAAGATCCAATGTGTTTTCTTTCACATCTTTGGCAATCTGCTTCACTGCATTGACCAGTTCCCATCTTGAACTGTAACTCAATGCCATGACGAGGTTGAGTCCTGTATTAGCGGCTGTCATATCCAGGGCTTCGGTCAGTGCCTGTCGGGCATTGGGGGGTAGCATCGACAATGCACCAATGGCGTGCATTTTGATGTTGTTTTTGTTGAGGATGGGGACCTCTTTTCGCAAGGTTTCAACAAGCAATTCCATCAATCCAGTCACCTCATGAAGGGGTCTGTCCCAATTCTCAGTTGAAAATGCATACAAGGTCAGGTATTGAACGCCCAATTCAGCACATCCCTCGACTATTTCCCTCACACTTTCAACACCCCTGAAATGTCCAAATAGGCGGTCTTGTCCCTGTTCCTGTGCCCAACGGCCATTCCCATCCATGATGATGGCAATATGCTGCGGAATACGCTCCAGATCAATATTTTGCTTGAGAGACATGGCGCAAAGTTAGTGTATTTAAAGGGATCCTAGCGGGGGTTTGCGCACTTGTAAGAGGAGAAAGAAAAAGTAAGTGTAAGCTGTGCAAGGAGGTATTGATCACGTTGCTGACTGAAACCCCGTTGGTCTCCAGTTGTCTTGATTTGTCCGATCGAGCGGTCTTGCAATCGATATGCCTTCGACAAAAGAATCCCCTGGCCGGATGTATTCAAGACATCATTGGGGGCATAGGTACCACTCACATCATCTAAATAATCTGTGTTGGTATAGCGGTAGACAATTTCAAATCCGAGATTGAGATTGTTGACAATATTGTATTTGACGCCCATTCCAAGCGGAAAGCAGTAAGCCTGATCGCTGTATGCATTGCCTGTTGACAATTGACCCTCGGTTCCCAGTGGTTGGAGTTTTACCTTCTCTCCATCCAAAAAAGTATAGGGATTGTGCTTTACGATGCCCACACCCAACGTAACATAAGGGGTAAACCTGTGTTCTGGATCCCCTGGTATGTATTTGAAAAAATTAAAATCACCTTGTACTGACACTTCCCATACTTTGTTTTGGAAATCCAGGTTACGGGTTTTTTGAAAAGGAAATTTTGCGGGATTGGCCATGGAATCAGCGTAGCCAAGCTTTGCAAAGTGTCCGGCTACACGCAGTGCAACGTAGGGACCAAACTGTTTTTTCGCCAGTACGCCATAGGTCAGTTGAGGATTTTTGATTCCCACACCTTTGTTCAAATCACCAAAGTAGTGTGCCCCACCCAGTGCAATCCCAACTTCACCTTCCTGTACAATGGCCTGTGGTTGTGCAAAGGATGAGATGGAAATGATTAAAAAGACAATGAAGGATAAAAGGACCTTGTTCATGTACAGGTAAATGTAGGATGTTGGAATGGGCTGACTTCTATCATTGGGTTAAAATAGTTCTAAAATATCATCTGTTGCGCGTGTCGAATCCCCATGTGAGCTTTTCCCTCAATGTTTTCAGAAAGATGTTTTCATTCAAGCGGATCAGGTTGAATGTGAAATCCTCTTTTTTGATAGACAATTGAACGGACTTGTCAACAATCTCCTTCCTGGCATCAAGGGTACAAATAAAATCCTCTGTTCTTCCCTCTACCTGAAAAGATAACACATGGTGATTGGGAACAACAATGGGACGGATATTGAGGTTATGGGGGGCAATGGGTGTTAATACAAAACTGTTGCTCTCTGGAAAAACAACTGGACCGTTGCAACTGAGCGAATATCCAGTTGATCCAGTGGGCGTAGATACAATCAAACCATCCGACCAGAATGTGTTGAGAAATTCACCATTGAGATAAGTATGTATTTTGATCATAGGAGAAAATTCTCTTTTGTGAATGGTAAATTCATTCAATGCAAAAGGATCTTTTCCAAACAAAGGCAGATTGGCGTCTAAATGAACAAGACTTCGTTTGTCCAACACATAGCTGTTGTTTTTCAATGCATCGACAGCTTCCTGCAAATCCTCTTTTCTCAAACTCGCAAGAAATCCAAGTCGTCCGTAATTGATTCCCAAAACAGGAATCTGCTTGTCTCGCACCAAACAAACCGTATCAAGCAGCGTGCCATCTCCGCCCAAAGAAATGACGGCTCCGAATGATTGATCTAGCTCTTGCTCGTCGCTGAATGTTTTGGTGGACTTAAAATTATCCAGTGGCAGTTGCGCATAGACCACAGCCTCGATGCCTGCCAGTGCAAGTGCATCACACAACTGTTTAAGATCCTGGGGATCCAACACTGCACCTTCCCTGCTGTAAATGGCCACTTTCATGCGCCGAAGATAGGAATGATGTAGGAAGTTTCGATGAATTGTCGTCAGTACCTGGATTCGTAATTATGAAAATACATCCCCAGTTGGTTGAACTGATTGTATGTAAGCTCAATGCGCAAGACAAAGTCGTAAATGCTTACAATATCCAATCCTGCTCCAAAAGAGTAGAGCAATTTATTATTGAGGTTGGTTTCGTTCAGGTTTACATTGCTGTATACATAACCCACATCACCATGAACCTTTGCATAGAATTTGAATGGGATGGTTCTGTATGCTTTTGATTTGAGTCCGGAATTGACCTTGACACTGTAGAGCTCTCTGCCCAAGGTTGCCTTCAATGTTCCGCCTGCCACGCCATCCACCACATAACGCTGGAGTCCGCGTAAATATTGATCCCCGTAACCCAAAATATACTGATTGATGTATGGCTGTTTGAAAGGAGCCTTCAAATGTGCATCAGCAACGATGGAGAAATAGTTTTTCTTTTTAAACTCATGAAACTTTCCATATCGAAATGTGAACTGCGTAAGATTCATTTGATCATTGATGCCGCGCCTCAAAATATCAGCTACGAATAGAGAGCCTTTTGTGGGATATGGAAAGTAATTGATTTTCAAATGCTGAAATGTGTATTGTATTTCTGGATAGGATACTGCCTTGATTCCATCTCCCAAATAATTTTTATTCATGCGCAATACTGTATCAGCAATGGAAGAGGATCGCCATCCTGTTCGCAAATAATGTCTATTGATGGATCCCTTTCTGTATGACAGCGTTGTGCCTGCATAAAAATCTTTTCGCAAAAATTGATTGGGATCTCTGTAAAAAACCTGCTTATTGTTGAAGCTTTTATAAAAGATTTCTTTGTTCCAGCTTTGGTTGATATCGATCGCCCATCCGACTCGCAACTTGGGATCAGAAAATGGATTGTAATATTTCAGCGCCAATCTTCTGGAAAATCCATCCATCAACCAAATATTCAATTTGTCGTTTCTCCCTGTGGTATTTTCTCCCATGAACTTGATCCCTATGTTCACGCGTTTCAAACTGAAATTATAATCCCTTGCCCAGACCTGCAGATTCCTGTCCATCGGCTTGAAGTAGGGAGACGGAAAATAATACCAACGTTCATCCACCTCTGCATGCACGTCCATTGAATCGTTCTGCCAATTTGTAAAATAGGTTTTGGCAGAAACAAACAGGGAAGTATTCATGAGATTTTGGCGACTTTTTTCCAATCCATCCAACACCTCGCCAACACTGTAAGATTGATTCGATTTCAGCACGATCTCGCGCGCTACCATGTAACGCTTGGTGATTTTGTTTCCATGTACGATTACATTGCGTATGGTAACCCTGGCTTCATTCAGAATGGGAGCATTTTGGAAAACCTCCTCTTCCTCCTGTGCTGTAGCCCAGCCAGAAAAGAAAAGCATTGATAAAAAAAGCAAAGAAATTTTCATTTCTTTCATAAACGTAAGATAGCTAAAACCCTTGAGTGGATTGACAGAAACTCAGATATTGAGGTAATTCAAAAGATGGTCGAGGTTGTTCTGCAATGTATTGTCGAATGCCTCATCACCATAATAATAGAGCACATTGTATTCATGACGCTGAAAGGTAGCAATCAAATCAGATACTTCCTCTTTGTTTACTCTGATGACCACTTGCATCATACCCGTTACTGGATCAATCATGGTATTCATTTGCATGATCATGCAATCGTTGGACTCCACCAGGCGGTTGATTTGTCCGGGTGCATATTCTATGCGCGGAATTTCCAATACAATGAATGCGCCCGTAGTGGATGCCCCGAGCAATTGGGATGTCTGTTCCAACAATGTATCGGCTTTGATGATGCCTTCCCATTCATTTTTTTCATTCAACACAGGAATAATATCCAAATTGAATTTTGATTTAATCCTGAGTGCCTGCAAAAAATGATCATTTGTTTTTACCTGTGCCTTGATGAAATACTGTTCCAGTATAATGAGCTCAGATGATGGATCTGCTTCTTCCATGTCAACGATATCCAACAAACCCAAGTAATTCAATCCGTCCAGCACAACAGCATATTCTGCATGATGCATATCTATCATTTCCAATGCATGCGAGACAGTATCATGAAGATCAAAAGTCTGGAAAGAAGTATCTAGCAATTGACTACAGAATGTCATATTTCTGTTTGATAGTCCAATATTACGTCTAATTTGCTGCAGTACTGTTTAATTTTTGTAAAAAAACTGCAAGAATTTTGTTGAACTCTTCAGGCACTTCCATCATCGGGGCGTGTCCGCAGTGATCTATAAAATGCAGCTCGCTGTTCTTTATCAATTTATTGAACTCTCTTCCTACAAATGGTGGTGTGATGATATCATTGTTTCCCCAAATCAACAATGTTGGGAGCATGATGTGAACCAGTTCGTTCTGCATGTTGTGTTTGATCGCACTTCGGGCAAGGGAAATGACCTTGAGCGTTTTCATGCGTTCGTTCACAATCTGATACACTTCGTCAACCAACTCCTTGGTTGCCACGTTCGGATCGTAAAAAGTAATTTCTGTTTTCTTTTTGATGTATTCGTAATCGCCTCTTTTGGGATAGGTTTCTCCCATGCCATTTTCAAACAACCCAGAACTTCCAGTAAGGATGAGTGATTTTATTTTACCAGGCGATTTGAGCACATGTACCAATGCCACGTGTCCACCCAGGGAATTTCCCATGAGATGAATTCCCTTATACCCTCTGTGGTCAATGAACTTACTGAGATATTTTTCGAGTCCGCCTACTGTTGTATGCAATAAATCAAGTTCAAAAAGTGGCAGCAATGGAACAATGACCTTATTCGTATGTCTGAAATGACCGATGATGCCGGTGAAATTGCTCATTGCACCAAAGAGTCCGTGTAACATCAACAATGGCTCACCCTCTCCCTCTTCAAGGAATTTGTATTTGCCATCAACTTTTATTTCATACGGTAGACTCATGGCCGAAAGATAGGATATTATTTCAATTTGGTATTGATCTGCTCCTGAATGGCATTTTTGGTGTCATTGAAAAGATGCTTTACAGCAGGAAGCCATTCACTGAGCTGATGCATGAGCCACTTGCCGAATCGGAGCTGATAGGAATAGGTTTTTGAATCGCCTGCATTGTATGGATCAATCATTTCAAATTTCTCTGCGTATACAAGAAGAATTGAAAAAACCGTAATATATATAGATGCAAAAAATAAAATGCCAAGTAATTTATTGACCAACCCGAGCATCAATACCTGGGCAGATTTCTCCATCAGTTTTCCAATGATGCGCACAGCAATGATTCCTGCTATCAATACCAGCAGAAAAGATAGAAAAGTATACCATTTGCTGTCGCTCTTTGCATATTCCTTCAAGTATCCTGCAACCATGCCGGAAAATTGCAATGCGAGCAAGACCGCAATAAAATAGGAAGCGAATGTAAAAATGGCCATGGTGAAGCCCTTGGTCCAACCTTTGTAGATCGCAAATACAAGAATGATGCCTGTTATGATGTCTATAACCATAAATGAAGTTGACAGTTAACTGTTAACAGATAACAGCTCTTTCACGATAGCTGAGATGGCTTTCCCATCAGCTTTTCCAGCCAATTGCTTGGTTGCAATACCCATGACCTGTCCGAGTCCACTGATATTGGCCACACCCGTTTGCTGGATGATGGCCGCAACCGCCTGTTTGATCTCTTCTGTACTCATTTGTTTAGGCAAATATTGTTCAATAACCTCCACTTCTTCTTTTTCTTTGATTGAAAGATCTGCTCTGTTTTGCTGATCAAAAATCTCAATAGAATCTTTTCGCTGCTTCACGAGTTTTTGCAGCAATTTGATTTCTGCATCTGAGGTCATTGCATCTCCCGCACCCTCGGCAGTCTTGGCAAGCAAAATAGCAGCTTTGATGGCACGCAATGCGCGCAATGCTTTTTCGTCTTTTGCCAGCATGGCTTTTTTCAGATGATCATTGATGGTGATTTCTAAACTCATTGTTCCTGTGTTTTTTTGAATTTCGTATAAAAATCTTTTGCAAAAGTCTTCATATCGCCCACCAACTCCTTTTGATGCGTAGCGCGTTCGAAAGTATCTGCCATGGTCATCAATGTCTGATAATAAAAATCAGCCATCTCATCCACCATCATTTCTTTGGTCCACAAATCAATTCGCAAGGCTGCTTTTTCTTTTCCATCCCAAAATGAAATCATCATGGCCTTTGCATCCTGAGCCTCTGCTGAATTGGATTGGGTTGCATTCCAACGAATCTGATGTGGAATTTTGTTTTCATCCAAATTCACATCAATGGTTATGGTCGATTGATTCATATCAATATTTTTTCAAAGTTACTGAAGAACTGTCAAAGGCTTTTTGACAAACCTGTTCCTATCATATCCTGCCGCATTTGTTCGTCTTTGTAAATACGAATCAATTTCTCACCTATGTCGGCCGGATCATTTTCATTGAAATACATTCCTGCCATGGAGGTGAATTCACTCATGGATGAATTGTCTGCTGTAAGTACAGCAACACCTGATTTCATGGCTTTCAATACGGGAAACCCAAAACGTTCCCATCGGCAAGGATGAATCAATGCATAAGCTGCTGCGATCAGTTCTGACTCATCTGTAACATGCTGTCGGATGACAAGATCTTCGCGGTATTTATACGTTTCAATAGCATCAAGAAATGGCCGGCCTTTCTTTGAAACAGGTCCACACAAAACCAATTTCATATTGCTGCCCATCTTTTTTTTGAAAATGGAAAATCCTTTGAGTAAATCGGTGAGTGCTGCTGCAGGATGAATGGGACCCCTGTAAAGAAAATAAGATTCCCCATTGGTTAAGTTGTATCGAACGATGTCTTTGGCATCGTCATCAATTGGATGAAAGGTTTCGTCCACTTTGGGATGCAGAACGACCAGGTTCTTCATCAATTTTGGATAATATTTCCTGATATGATTGGCCGTGTATTCAGAAAAAACTACAACCCTCGCAGCAACGGGCAACTTCCTTTTTAACCAGTTGCGCTCGTTCCATTTTTCCAAAAAAGACAATGCAGCATGCGCATCGTCTTGGTAGCAGTCAAATACAAAAAAACCACTTTCCTCTGCCGGCAATAAAACACTTGCATCCAACATACCTTCGAATTCGATAGGAATATTCTTCTTGTAATAAATATGCTGCATGGCGCAAAGATAAAAATAAGGGATAAGGCAGCAGTGATTGATTTATCTTTGCAAACAGAACATTGAATATGAAAAAACATACCAAATACATACATGCCGGCTCTCATCCAGACCCTAGCACAGGGGCCATCATGACTCCTATTTATCAAACTTCTACTTATGTGCAGGAAGCACCAGGTGTAAACAAGGGATTCGAATACGCCCGTTCACAAAATCCTACGCGCCAGGCACTGGAAGAGGCTTTGGCTGTGATTGAGGAAGGCAACTATGGACTCGCATTCAGCAGTGGCGTTGCAGCAACAGATGCTGTAATCAAACTTCTCAAGCCGGGTGATGAAGTCATCGCCGGCAATGATATGTACGGCGGAACCTACAGACTCTTCAGCAAAATCTTTGCAAAATTTGGCATCGTTTTTCATTACATCGATCTATCCAACCTTGAAAACATCGAGCAGCATATCAATCCAAAAACAAAATTGATATGGGTGGAGACGCCTACCAATCCATTGATGAACATCGCTGACATCGCATCAATTGCATCCATCACCAAAAAACACCAGCTCATTCTTTGTGTAGACAATACGTTTGCTTCACCCGCACTTCAGAATCCACTTACACTTGGCGCTGATATCGTTATGCATTCGGCTACAAAATACCTGAGCGGACACAGCGATGTCATCCAAGGTGCACTGGTTATGAACGACAAAGGATTGAGAGATGAATTGTATTTCATACAAAAAAGCTGTGGTGCTGTACCCGGACCAATGGATTGTTTCTTGGTATTAAGAGGCATTAAAACACTTGGCATTCGAATGGAAAGGCATGCTGAAAACGGAGAGAAAATTGCACATTTTCTGCAATCACATCCTGCAGTCAAAAAAGTATACTGGCCCGGATTTACTGAACATCCCGGACACGCCATTGCAAAAAAACAAATGAAAGCATTCGGAGGAATGATCTCATTCGAATTAAAACAGGATAGCATAGAAGCTGCACGCACCCTTCTTTCCAATACAAAATTGTTTTCACTGGCCGAGAGCCTGGGAGGGGTTGAATCATTGATCAATCATCCTGCTAGCATGACACATGCTTCCATACCAAGAGAAGAGAGAATCAAGAATGGTTTAAGCGATACATTGATTCGACTCTCTGTGGGCATTGAAGATGCAGATGATCTGATTGCAGATCTTCGTCATGCCATTGAACTTGCAACGCAAGTAAAAAAATGATGTTGGATCATTCGTCCACGGAACAAATACTCAATCAACTTTTTGATCGATTCAATCAACCCTCGTTCATTGAAAAGGATCCTATTTCAGTCCCCCATCAATTCAGCAAACGACAGGACATAGAAATCGCAGGATTCTTTGCTGCAATTTTTGCATGGGGAAATAGAACGACTATCATCAAGAAATGCAATGAATTATTGGGCTTGATGGACATGGCTCCCTTTCAATTCATCCAACAACATGAAGAAAAGGATCTCCTCCAGTTTCTCTCTTTCAAGCACCGGACCTTTCAAACAACCGACCTGCTTCACTTCATTCGTTTTCTGCAATTCCACTATAAACAACATGCTTCCTTGGAAACAGCTTTTACAAATGGAATGGGCAGCCATGATAAAAACATTGAAAATGCATTGAATCATTTCCAGGATTATTTTTTTTCACTGGAGGATAGTCCCCCTAGAACGAAAAAACACATCCCCTCGCCCAGGCAACAGTCCTCCTGCAAGCGATTGAATATGTATTTGAGGTGGATGGTTCGACATGATCAGCGTGGAATCGATTTTGGGATCTGGAAAACAATCCAACCGAGTCAGTTGGTTTGTCCGCTCGACCTGCATGTAATGCGTGTAGCCAAAGAATTGAAATTGATTGAATCTGAAAAAAGTGACTGGAAAACTGCATGCTTACTCACTGAAAGACTCCAATCATTTGATCAGCATGATCCAGTTAAATACGATATCGCTTTGTTTGGATGGGGTGTTTCAAGACAACCACATTGAGTTCCCCAAACTGATTACCTTTGCAGCGAATTGAACCAGCATGAGTACGCAGCATTTATCAGAACAAGAATTGATTCGCAGAGAGAAACTAGAAGCACTGCAGGCCATGGGCATTGACGCCTATCCTGCTCCTGCATTTCCCGTCAATATCACATCGGTTGATATCAAATCAAGATACCTGGGTGAAGAAAACAAATCAGACTTTGCAGATGTTTGCCTGGCAGGCAGACTGATGGGCATCCGTGACATGGGAAAGGCTTGCTTTGCGGTTCTGCAGGACCATACAGGAAAAGTTCAGATTTATGTTAAGCGCGACGATGTTTGTCCGGGTGATGACAAAACATTGTACGATCAAGTATGGAAGACATTGGATATTGGTGATATCATAGGAGTAAAAGGATTTGTATTCACAACAAAGACTGGTGAAACATCTGTGCATGTAAAAGAACTTTCACTGCTCAGCAAATCACTGAAGCCTCTTCCAGTAGTGAAAGAAAAAGAGGGTGAAACATTCGACGCAGTAACCGATCCGGAATTTCGTTACCGCCAGCGCTATGCTGACCTAATTATCAATCCACAAGTAAAAGAGATTTTTCTCAAGCGGTCGAAGCTGATCAATTCCATCAAAGATTTTTTAAATAGCAGAGGTGCAATCGAAGTAGATACGCCCGTTTTGCAAAGCATCCCAGGTGGTGCCGCGGCAAGACCATTTACAACCCATCACAATGCGCTTGATATACCCATGTACCTCCGCATTGCCAATGAATTGTATCTGAAAAGATTGATTGTGGGTGGATTTGATTGGGTATATGAGTTCTCCAGAAATTTCAGAAATGAAGGAATGGACCGTACACACAATCCAGAGTTTACTGTTCTTGAATTCTACACTGCATACAAAGATTATTTGTGGATGATGGATATAACAGAGCAATTGCTCGAGAAAGCTGCCATTGATGTAAATGGTACTACAGATGCCGAGGTTGACGGAAAAACAATCAGCTTCAAAGCTCCTTTCAAAAGGGTTACCATGTTTGATGCCATCAAGGAGCATACTGGATTTGACATCAGTGAAATGGATGAAGCAGGCATCCGTGATGTTTGTAAAAAACTTGGCTTACAAGTTGACAACACCATGGGAAAGGGAAAGATGATTGATGAGATTTTTGGAGAGAAATGCGAACATCATTACATCCAGCCAACCTTTATCATTGACTATCCGATTGAAATGAGTCCACTTACCAAAAAACACCGCAGCAAACCCGGACTGGTTGAACGCTTTGAATTGATGGTCAATGGAAAAGAAATAGCAAATGCCTACACTGAATTAAATGATCCGATAGATCAGCGAGCGCGTTTCGAAGAACAGCTACAACTCATGGAACGCGGTGATGACGAGGCTATGTTCATTGATCACGACTTCCTTCGTGCATTAGAATATGGCATGCCACCCACAGCAGGTATTGGATTTGGTATTGACAGGATTTGTATGCTGTTGACCAATCAACCATCCATACAGGATGTACTGCTGTTCCCCATGATGAAACCAGAGGCACACTGATTTATTTTACATGCATCACGCCATTCATCAGTGTCCAATGACCTGGGAATGTGCACACATAGGGATAGTCACCCACTTTTACAGGCGCCTTGAATGTCAGGGTATATGATTGTCCCGGATTAACAAGCGGAGTAGCAAACAATACTTCAGGTAAACTTGGCACATAATTTTTTTCAGCTCCCTTTTCATCCTTCATCATGGCATCCCCAGCTTTACCAACTTTCTCACGCATGCCGGGTCTGGTTACTACCAGGTTGTGTTGCATTGCATCGGTGTTTTCTAAAATGATCTGAACGGTTTGTCCAGGTGATACAGTAAACTCTTTCAAATCATACTTCATTGCCTCTCTGATGGTTTTGATTCGAATGGTCTTTATATCTGATGAAGCTTTTGTCGATGCAACTACATTCCATGCCACCATCAATCTTTGCAATCTTTCGCTTGTATTCGATGATGCAAGTGTTGTTAAGAATGTTTTATCTGCTGGATGAAGTTGAATCTGCTTTGTTTGATAATTCCAACCTTCTGCAAAAGCTTTTATAATACTATTCTTGATAACAACGCCGCTGTTGTTTGCTTTCTTTAAAATAGCAACCAAGCTATCCACTGGTGCGATGGAAGCATAACTGCGCAGGGCTCTTTCGAGTGCAAATGCATTCATGTCGGGAGGTCTTACAAATGAAATTTTCTTTTCGAACCAGTTGTTGTTTTTATTGGACTCCCTGATTTCATTTGCCTTGTCCAATGCAACACTCAATCTGTAATCACCAACGATATCCGTTCCAAAGCTGATATTTCCCACCCAAGGGCCATTGATATTTTTTGTAATTGAAACAGTCTCGCCGGCTTTGATTCCTTCCTTGAAATTTCTGCTCACCTGATCAAATTTCAGTCCCATGCCTTCGAAGCGGATGTCCAATGGAACAAACTTTTCTGTAGGCAAATCAGCTGTCCCCTGATTTTTTACTTCAACTGTAACATTGATACGCTCTCTTACTGCAGGAGATGATGGTTCAATTTTAATATCACCGATGATCAAGTCAACACCCTCGATTTTGCCGGCAACGTTGGCAGTTTTTGCAGTATTCATTCGATGCATGGAATGATCTACTGACTGCGATTTTGATACGGGCTGATTTTTCAATTGATACTGCAAATGTTTTTTCATCAGCTTTCCGCCATTGGCAGTAAGTACGCATGCAAATGCATCGGGCAACCAACGATCTTCTACTTCGGTAGAAGCATGGAGGCGATCAAAAAATACCTTCTCTGCTGCCTCGGTAATGGGTGATTTGGAAAGATGCAACAATGCGTTCATCACCACGAGAGGATCTTTGTCGTTCAACAGATTGTATTTTAATAACAATGCAACCGATGCAGAATCGTTCGCCATCGTCATAATTGCATTTTTTCTCAATGCAGCAGATGGATGTGACAAAGCCAATTCAAGTGTTGAATTGTCCAATGCCTGCAAACCTTTTAGCGTCCACAGCGCATGAATCCCAGGAGCATTGATACCTATTTCATCCAATGTCTGATCGGCCACCATTCCTTTCAACAGCTGCGCAACATCCTTTTGATTGCGTTCCACTAACATGCGTTGTGCATGCATCCTCCAAAACATGTTGTCGCTTCTCAGTGCATTCAGCAAACCGTTTACATCATAGATGGATAAACTTCTTGGAATGGGAGGATTTGCATATTTATAAGATACCCTGTATATCCTTCCATGTGTATAGTCACGCAAATTGGTTTCGTATGCGTTTCCGGAACCATTTTCGAATCCTTTTGGAACCGGATTGTGCTGGATGATAAAACTGTACCAATCAGCTACCCATACTGCACCATCCGGACCCACCTCAGCAAACACTGGTGAAAACCACTCATCTGCTCCTGCCATTAAATTGAATCCTTCCTTGTCAAAATAGTCAGTTCCTTTTCTAATTAAATTGTTTTGGTGCAATACATGTCCGGTTGGCTCTGCTACAAAAGCAATCTGATTCCAGTATTTTTTTGGAAAAGATCTTGCCGTATAAAAATTATGCCCTGCTGCTGCAGTGAATCCACCGAATGCATCCACCTGTCTGACCTTTTCAGTGATAGGCTTCATATCACGGTGTGTATCTGTGCTTCTGCTTCCATTTTCAATCCTATTGGCTGAATTGAAATAGCGATGTGGAATTGCCATGTACCATCCATGTGAATTATTTGCGGTTGATCCGAACACATCATTGGTCTCATTGAATGCAAATCCCCATGTATTATTAGATGTTGACGTCATCCATTCCAACTGAGAGCCGTCTGGCTTGAATCTGAAAAATGCCTGATAAAACTTGACTGAATCGGCATTGCCAAATTTCCCTTCGAATCCACTATATCCCACAGCACCCCAAATCCAATTGTCAAATCCGTAATGCAGATTGGATGGACCCGCATGTGTATCATAGGTTCCGAATCCACTGAAAAGTATTTTCTTGATATCCGCCTTGTCATCTCCATTGGTATCTTGCAAAAAAAGCATGTGAGGTGCTTGTGCTACAATCAATCCGCCATTGGCAAATACCATTCCAGTTGGGATACTGAGTCCCTCAGCAAATTTGGTAAACTTATCCGCCTTTCCGTCTTTATTGGTATCCTCACAGATCAATATATAATCACTTCCGCCTTCTTTTTCCCTTTCGTTGGGATAATCTTTTGTAATGAGCACATACATCCTTCCTCTTTCATCCCAAGTGAATGCAATTGGATGCATCACATTGGGCTCGGCAGCAAACAACTCCAAGTTGAAATCAACCGGTACCTGAATATGTTTCATGGATTCCTCTGGTGAGAGAGGGAGTTGCTGGTATTGTGTACCCGGACGTTGTTCATAGTTGGGAAGTTTTGCTTCTCTGTATTCGAATGGTTTTGGATTTCTTGCATTGAATGACTTCAATGCATCATCATCTACAGTCCATAAAATAGCATTGTATAAAAGTGACTGGAATCCAGGTTGACTCCAGGTACGATCGTCGTGTCCATAGGCAGTATAAAAAACTTTTCCTTTCCCGTATGTTCTTGTCCAGGTATACGGCTCTGTAGCAGGATTCGAACGGTCCTTTTTCTGATCGGACTTGATTTCCCTCTCGGCCAATACATTGTTGTCGGATTGCAGTTGACTGTGCAAATAAGTTTCATCATATGCAGTAAATGGTTGCAATCCTTTCATAATAGGATGCTCAAGCTGCATGGTTTTTGTAGTGATGGAATCCATCGTATGTCTCCAAAATTGTCCACCCACCATCTTGACATACTCCGTTGAATTCCTGAAACAATAAGATGCGCAGTGAATAGGAAGTATACCCTTGCCCGAGGCAACAAATGCCAATAATGCAGATTCTGCCTCAGGAGTAATCTGATCCCAGTTTGCATAAATCATCAGTGCATCATACTTGCTCAGGTTTTGACCATTGATGTCATTCAAATCATCTGTGTAAGTAAAATTGATTCCTTTCGGACCCAATGCTGCCATCAAGGTTGGAATTCTTTCAATGGGCCTGTGATGACCATTGTCACCTAGAAATAAAACCTCCAATCTTCTTCCCTGTTGAGCGAAGAGTTGGGATGTGAGTAGAAGACAAGCAAGTAAAAAACGCATGTTGTATTTTTTTGTTGTCAGTTGACGGTTAACTGTTAACAGTCAACCGTCAACTGTATTTAAATAGAATTGTAGTCGGGTACTTTAACTATTTCTCCACCTTTCATTGCTGATTCATGTGCAAGGATTCCGACGGATGTCCAGTTGGCTGATTGAACTGCATTGGGAAATGGATCTCGGTCTTCTATGAGTGCCATTACAAATTCATGTGCTAGGTGTGGATGAGAACCGCCGTGACCAGCACCCTGGGTAAAACTCAAATGCGTGTTTTCAGTAATATCATAAACTCCTTTGGTTGTGAAATCCCTGATTGATTCAGGCAGCAAATGTGCATAGTCGGGTACTTTGATCTTTGTTGGAATTTCATGCTCTGGAAGTTTTGCAGTATGCAATACATGTTCTTCATTCTCTATCAGTGCCCACTCGAAAGATTTTTTTGATCCATATACTTCAAAACTTTCACGGTATTGACGCGCTACATCAAACAAAGAACGGTATACATATGCACTTAAATCGGAGTTTCTGAATTTGATATGTGCAGATTCAACTGCATATGGAGAGTTATGGATGCTTGCCAATTCAGGACGAATGGCTCCTGATCCAAAACATGAAACATATTCAGCTTCCAATTTTAACAATCCTGCAACCGGACCAACACAATGAGTTGCATAATGCATAGGAGGCAATCCAGGCCAGTAATCTGGCCAACCATCCATGTCTTGCTGATGAGATGCTTTTAGAAATTGTACTTTACCCAACGCTCCTTTTTCATACAACTGCTTTACAAATAAAAATTCTCTTGCATACACAACCGTCTCCATCATCATGTATTTTTTTCCTGTTTCCTTGCAGGCCTTTACGATGGCCTTGCAATCATCAATACTGGTTGCCATAGGAACCGTGCATGCAACATGTTTTCCTGCATACAAAGCTTTGAGTGATTGTTCTGCATGATTGGGAATAGGTGAATTGATATGAACTGCATCGATCAAGGGATCTTTCAACAACTCTTCGTAATCAGAATATCTTTTTTCAATACCTAATGCGTCGCCAATTGCATTGAGTTTTTCTTTGTTGCGTTGACAAATGGCATACATATTTGTATGCGGATGTCTTTGATAGATGGGAATGAACTCTGCGCCGAATCCCAATCCCACAATGGCAATGTTGATTTTTTTCATAATGATTGTAAATATTCAAAACTGTCTTTTGTCAATTGCATTTCATTTTCAAACAATGGCCTCCAGATATTGGCGGCACTAAGCTTTGGACTGAATGCTTCTATACTCAATATGCCATTGTAATGGATGTCTCGTAAAGCTGCAAGAACAGAGGAAAAGTCAACATGTCCCTTGCCCAAAGTGCCCCGATCATTTTCAGAAAGCTGTACATGCACCAGTTGATTGCCCATTTTTCTGATGGCATCACCAATGGATTTTTCTTCAATATTGGCGTGAAAAGTATCCATCATCATTTTACAATGTGGATGATTTACACTGGAGACCAATGCGATCAATTCATCTGCACAGCTAACAAGATAACTTTCAAATCGATTGAGGTATTCGAGTCCGAGTGTAATATTCAAAGTAGCTGCATACTCACTCAAATCATACAAGTGCTCTGCAGCCCATTTTTTTTCATCCGCAGTTGATGCCTGTCCGGTGAATACCCCCAAGGCAGAGTGAAATGGCCCTGTGAGCAAAGTAGATTCGAGGATGGCAGCGCAATCAAGCGCGCGCTTGTTTCTTTCGAGGGTTTTTTTTCTCATGGCATGATCCTGACTGATGGCATGGTGATCAGGACCATTGATTATTACTGCAATGGCGGAGAGTGAAGATTGATGCAATTGCTGCTTCCACTGCTTCCAAATTTTTTCATCGGTTTCAAAAATGGGAATTTCAACAGCATCGTAACCTACATGTTTGATTTCGTCTAATATTGGAAACATAGACACGTTCATTTCAGTTCCCCACAAAAGCAGATTCATGGCAAGCCTTCGATTCATAATTCAGCATGAATGATCAATGAATATAAGTTTTTTTGTACATTCAATCAACCAATCAATTGCTTATGTCATCATCTCACCGCTTTACTGCACTTGATGTATTCAGGGGCATGACCGTATGCTTTATGATCATTGTCAACAACCAGGGATCAGGAGCAGAACCTTTTGCACCTTTGGAACATGCAGCCTGGCATGGATTTACACCAACCGATCTTGTATTTCCATCTTTTTTGTTTGCCGTTGGAAATGCCATGGCCTTTACCATGCCGAAGTTTCAAACAATGAACCAATCGGCAGTATTGGGTAAAATATTCAAAAGAACATTTCTCATTTTTTTGATTGGCTATTTGCTCTATTGGTTTCCCTTCGTCAAATTGAATGAAGCCAATGAATGGGTGATGAAACCCATTGAAACCACAAGAATATTTGGTGTGCTTCAACGCATTGCACTCTGTTATGGAGCTGCGTCTCTGATGATTTATTATTTGTCCAGAAGATCAGTGATCATTTTGAGTGTTGTTTTTTTATTGGGATACTGGCTTTTGATGTACCTGGGCGGTGATTATACCATGATGGGCAGCTTTCAGATCAAAGCGGACAGGTGGTTGATCGGTGAAGGCCACATGTACAAAGGCGAAGGAGTACCATTTGATCCAGAAGGATTTCTCAGCACCTTCCCATCAATTGTAAATGTGATCATAGGTTATTATGCAGGTGTATTGTTGAGGGAAAAGGGGAAGGAATACGAAACGCTCACCAAGCTTCTATTAAGTGGCGCCATTTTATTGGCCATTGCATATTGCTGGAATTATAGTTTTCCAATCAATAAAAAGTTGTGGACGGGTTCATTTACACTTTATACTTGCGGGATTGATTTGTTGCTCATCAGCTTGTTGGTTTATGTGTTGGACAAAACCAATTACAGGAAAGACTGGACTTACTTCTTTGAAGTATTTGGGAAAAATCCATTGTTCATTTATTTGCTTTCTGATTTCGTCCCCATCATGTTCAATATTTTCACAGATGCCAAAGGACGGTCATACGAAGAAGCCATCAACCTTGACATTTTTCAAAAACTCACTCCCGGACCCTTTGGATCATTTTTCTATTCTGCATCATTGATGTTTTTCTGTTGGGCAGTTGGTTATTGGATGGACAAGAAGAAAGTTTACGTTAGAGTGTAGGAAGTTCCTCATATTGATATGCCTCGCGAGGCTCATCGATTTGCCTGAAATCTTTGCGAATGGTATGCGCCATCATTGCATCATCAGTAAACTGATAAGTAGCAAGCGATTGAATGGAATTGACTGATAAATCAGATTGAATCCACTTCTCTGCATACTCTTCAGGCAATATCACCGGCATCCTCTTTTTGTTGTTATGAATTTTTTCCATCAGTGGATTTGCAGCAGTTGTGAGAATAGAAAAGCTGTTCACCATTTCACCGGTTGACTGATCTAGCCAGGGATTGAAAATTCCTGCCATGAAAAAAAAATGGCAGCCCTTTAAACTTATATAATAGGGGTATGCAGTATCCTTGCCTCCTACTGGTGTATAATGTCGCCATTCATAAAATCCAGATGACATTACCAGACACCTCCGATGGATAGCTGCTTCTTTATAAGTGGGGCGCTGAAGAACATCTTCACCCCTTGCATTGAGTGTATTGTGGGGGAAATCTTTTTTGCCGGTTTTCGGATTGAATCCGCCTTTTCTAAAATGCAACAAAGCTTCTGAAGTTTTAACATAGGAAGGAATGAACTCCCAATGCATCATTTCAACGGTAAAATCTTTTCCGTTTTCAATGGGTTTGACAACTGGCCAAAGTGGGTATTCGAAACCGCTCGCCAGAGGCTGTTGAAGATTGAGGTCGAAATCACTCAGCTGTTTTTCCTTCTTATTGAGCCTGATATGCTCAGCACGATTGATGTCAATTCCATTGTAAAAGCACATGCTGCAAATTATGAAAAGGTACCCTTTCGGTCTATTTTTAAGCAAATACGCCCATAATCCCTATTTTTGTCACTCTCAAGCATCAAGAATGGATTATAATACTACAAGGCCACATTTGGCGATGAAGGAGTATGGCAGACATGTGCAAAAAATGGTGGACCATATTCTTTCGATTGAAGACAAGGAAAGAAGACAAAAAAATGCACAGTCAGTCATTGAATTGATGGGATTTTTCAATCCCCATCTGAAAAGTGTTGAAGACTACCGACATAAACTTTGGGATCATCTTTTTCTGATTGCTGATTTTAATTTGGAAGTTGACAGTCCATATCCCATTCCCACCCGCGAATCACTCAAAGCAAAACCTGCACCACTTCCCTATCCAAAAAGATATCCGAGATATTCTCACTTGGGTAAACATTTAGAATTGGTGATTGCAAAAGCAATGGCAGAAGAAAATGACGAGAAGCGTTCTGGATTTGCGCACATCATTGCATATTACATGAAGCTTGCCTATAATACTTGGCACAAGGAATTGATCCCAGATGAAAGCATCCGCAGTGAATTGAATTCAATCACACAGGGACAATTAGAATTCACCAATACTCCATTTGTAAGAGCGTACAGAGAGCGCGACGATCGATTTATGAAACGTGGCGGCAAAGGAGGGGGATTCCAACAGCGCAATCGCAACGGCGGTGGCGGCGGTAAAAACAGACCACAGCAAAAATTTGGGAAAAAGCGTTTCAAATAATTGCTGCTATTAAATCATCTGCATGAAAGCATTTGAAGTCCAGGGTGGCATCCAACTAAAAGGCGAAATCACTCCCCAAGGTGCAAAAAATGAAGCACTGCAAATCATCAGTGCTGTTTTACTCACTACTGAAACGGTAACGATCCAAAACATTCCTGATATCCTGGATGTAAACCTGCTGATTGATTTACTGGCGGACCTGGGTGTGAAAGTAGAACGTATTGACAGACATACCTGCACATTCAAAGCAGATGATGTTGTATTGGAAAAGTTGGAAGATCCGGCGTTTCAGCAAAACAGCAGTCGCCTGCGTGGCTCTGTGATGATTGCGGGTCCGCTGTTGGCTAGATTCAAAAAAGCATTTATTCCCAAACCAGGTGGTGACAAGATTGGAAGAAGAAGACTCGACACACATATCATTGGATTTGAAAAATTGGGTGTCAAATTCGAGTATATTCAGGGAGAAGGATTTTTCAGATTGCATACTGACCAATTGATTGGAACAGATCTGTTGCTGGATGAACCATCCGTAACAGGTACAGCCAATATCATTTTTGCCGCAGTAATGGCCAAAGGCAAAACAACGATTTACAATGCTGCATGTGAACCCTACATTCAACAACTTTGCAAAATGTTGAACAACATGGGTGCAAAGATCACGGGTATTGGATCCAACTTACTGAGCATCGAGGGTGTGGATTCATTGGGTGGAACCACACATACCATGTTGCCAGATATGATTGAAGTGGGATCTTTTATTGGTTTGGCGGCCATGACCCAGAGCAATATCACCATTAAAAATGCTGGAGTTAGACATTTGGGAATCATCCCACAAAAATTCCAACAGCTGGGTATCCAAATGGAATGCAAGGGGGATGATATCATCATACCTTCTCAAGACGTATATGAAATACAACATTTCATTGATGGGTCTGTGCTGACCATCTATGATCATCCATGGCCAGGACTTACACCAGACTTGCTGAGCATAATATTGGTTGTTGCTACACAAGCCAGGGGCAGTGTTTTGATCCATCAAAAGATGTTTGAGAGCAGGTTGTTCTTTGTAGACAAACTGATCGATATGGGAGCAAGAATCATTCTGTGCGATCCACACCGTGCTGCCGTCATTGGATTGGAAAGAGAACAGTCACTTCGCGGCATTACCATGGCCAGTCCGGATATCCGCGCAGGTGTTGCATTGCTCATTGCTGCACTCAGTGCCGAAGGAAAAAGCATCATCCAAAACATCGAACAGATTGACAGAGGCTATCAATATATTGACAAGCGATTGAATGCGCTTGGAGCAAAAATCAAAAGAATCGATTCTTGATCATGTCAGCAACCAATTCAAAAAAAATTATCATCCTAACATCCCCTTCGGGTGGCGGCAAGACTTCCGTTAAATCAAGACTGATGGCCGCACTGAACAAGGAGCTCTCATTCAGTGTTTCTGCAACTACAAGAAAAATCAGGGGAAACGAGCAGGAGGGAGTTGATTATCATTTTATCAATGAAGAAGTTTTTAAAAAACTGATTGAAAATAAATCATTCGTCGAATGGGAAATGGTCTATCCAGGGTTGTACTATGGTACAACCGTTCAGGAAATGAAAAGGATCTGGGACGAAGGGAAAGTGCCTGTATTGGATATTGATGTAAAAGGTGCCATCAATGTAAAAAATCAATTTGGATCAAACGTTCTGGCCATTTTTATCGAACCACCTTCTTTAGAGGTACTGAGAGAGCGACTGCACAAAAGAGGAACCGACTCACCAGAAAACATGCTGATCAGAATCAACAAGGCTACTGAGGAACTGCAATACAAAGGTCAGTTTGATCAGGTAGTTTTAAACGACGTCATTGAGCGCGCTTCAGCAGAGGTCATTGCCTTGGTTAGACAGTTCATTGGGAACTGATGTATCTTCGTAAAACATGGGATCGTTTTTCTTATTTGGAATTTTCATTGCTTTCATACTAGCCGGATTTTTTGCAGGCATCGAAGTGGGTTTTGTTTCACTCAACAGATTGGCAGTAGAGCTAAGGAAAAAACAACGCTCAAAGAGTGCAGGTATTCTTTCTCAGTTTTTGGATGAACCTTCCAAGTTTATCTATGCCATGAATGTGGGCATTGTGATCATGTTGGTCATCTACGGACTCTTTGTGGATGAGTTGCTTACACCATTGTGGTTGCAAACCGAAAGCTATCTGCTGAATGATCTCGTTCCATATTTTCTGTACATCCGGATACTGTTTGATTTGGTGGTATCGACTGCCTCCTTCCTGCTCTATTTCTTTTTCAGCAGGGCTCTTTTTGGATCCAAAAGTGATACGATGATGTTTTTTCTCACTCCCATCTATGCATTTTTTTACAGAATTTTTCATCCCGTAGCAGATATGTTTGTAAGCGTATCTGAATGGATACTGGAAAATCTTGTCAATGTGCATGTGAGAAAAAATAAAACCTCTTTTACAAGAATGGAATTTGAAAACTTTATTCAACCGAGAGATGAGAAAGCAACGGAAAGCCAGGAGCTGAACAAAGAATTATTTGAAAACGCGCTTACGCTTCCATATGTAAAAATCCGTCAGTGTCTTGTACCCAGAAAAGAGATTGAATCTATCCATATCAATGATGGAATTGAAAAGTTGAAGCAAAAATTTATTGATACCAACCTCAGCAGGCTGGTGGTGTATGATAGATCAATTGACAATATTTTGGGATATGTTCATCAGTTGTCGTTGTTTAAAAATCCAACTACGATTCAGTCAGTCATACATACTATTCCTACTGTTCCGGAGAGCATGACTGCAACTGATCTGATGAATTTGCTGATCAAAGAGAGAAAAAGTATGGCATGGGTGGTTGATGAGTTTGGCGGAACATCTGGGATTGTAACCATGGAACACCTGTTGGAAGAATTGTTTGGAGAGATCAAAGACGAATACGATACAGAAGAACTAATAGAAAGAGAGATCAATGAAAATGAGTTTGAATTTTCCGGAAGGTTGCGCATTGAGGAAATCAATGATAAGTATAAACTCGGACTAGAAATGAATGACTCAGAAACATTATCCGGTTTTATCATCCATCACA
>Ga0192647_100575_pt1 | contig 25708 bp, 32 predicted proteins | sample LauGreFa1BDMLBSN_2_FD_133046 | JGI IMG/M metagenome (GOLD analysis project Ga0192647, IMG submission 133046) | Freshwater lake microbial communities from Lake Michigan, USA - Fa13.BD.MLB.SN - reassembly | ecosystem: Environmental > Aquatic > Freshwater > Lake | place: Lake Michigan, USA... | reverse complement strand
TTTTTAGCAAGCATTAATGTAAATTCTTTAATATATGATTCTGCATTGCCACGAATAATATGTGTGTTGAAGTGAAGTTTTTTCATACCCCCGTTAATCACTTGCGTCACATGTGACCCCCCAAGCAATAGCGGTATCTTAAATTGAGCTAACAACTTACTTATCATTTCTATTTCTATATCTGCCCAGGGCATTTGAAAAGTTACTCGTTTAGAATTGAACACAGTTTGAAATAACAAAGAAGGGTCAACAAAATAATTTTCCTCACTACGCCATTTTTCTCTATATGGTGTATAATCAGTAGCGTGTGCCTGAAGTAATGAAGTAGAAATTCCTACCCATAACAAATTTTTGCTATTATCATTTATTATTTTGGTTATTGCTGAAAAACTTAGATTAAGACAACTATAAACAACAAGAACAGAAAATCCAGATTGTCTTAGTACGCTAGCAATTTTAAACGCACCTGCAGAATATGTATATCTTATACTATTAATTTTACTACCAAACCTATGTCTTCCATCTGGTGCTCTATCAGCAAAAATAATTACATGAGGAGACATTTTTAGATACTTTTTCTAATACTTTTACGATAATCAATTGTTATACGCCATAAAAATCTATCACCTTGAACTTCATTTCTTTTATGAATACTGTGAAATTGATCCATAAAAATTATATCGCCGTTTCGCCAATCACTGTGATGATAGATGTATTTTTCTTGAAATACATGATTCATTAAATATGACCGCAACCAATTTTCGTCTAGTGGTTTCCCATTTCTACGCCACATTTTAGTAATACTATGAAAAGTAAAATATAGTCCTTTTTCACTGCTATATGGATGTGTATAAACCAATGGTTTTACAAGTCCCTCTGGATAAAGATGTCTGTTATCAAAAAACTCAAGTTCCTGATCATTTTCATCTAAGTTGTAAAAAGTATTATTTTTAAATTGAAAAACGCAGTCTATGTCGTCCACTATTTCTTTTATATCACCGGGAAGCTCTTGATAGGCTCTACGGGTATCTGCAAAACTTGTTATACTATTAAGGCCAGGCTTCACACAATACAGTATTACACAACATTCTTTTCCGGTCTCTCTATTATTTCCATTGCTATGCCAATCAAGTTCTTTATCAGCAAAAATTCCTATTTTTTTTCCATCACTGTCACGCTCATTTGTTACTCTACCTAAGCCTGGATGTGTTTCTACATTATAAAATTGTTTTGCAGGCATGACTCTACCAATAGAAGTAGCTACCCTATAAATATCATCCGGATTATCTAGATCTTGATTTCTTAATAAGATAACATTGTCCCTAATAATATTTTTTCCGAATTCCATAATTTGATCAGAAGACATTGATTTTAGATCAAGGTTTGTGTATTCGTATCCAACATTATGTATTGGGTTTTTACCAAATACCGGTGTTATTTTATTTTTTTGCGAGGTTTCTGATATTTCTGTGTAGTGCTCATTGATAAAATCGTTCATTTAGAAAGTCCCTTTTATTGAATTTGATGTGAAGTAGAATTTATAGTTTCTTCTATATAGGAAAAAGTTAAATCGTTCTGTTGCCCTAGTTTTTTATATATTAGAAATTGCTCAGTGCCAAAAAAATTTACAGGACTATCACTAAGAGGATAATAGTCTAGAAAGGATATGTTTGACTTAAAATGTGTTTTAAAGAATTTTTTTGTTTTAAAAATATTGTATTGAAGTTTTCCGTGCTTAGTATTATTAAAACTAGACACAATATATTTTGCAACTTTATTATATTTTTTCTCTACCCATGGCATTGCAAATTTCATTATAATATCTGTATTTCGAAGACCTTTTGTTTTATAAACTCGTCTTGGAGCAACTATAATATCATTAAATTTGGACCATGCCATGGTAGCATACTCCCCTTTGGATTCAACTATAATTATACTTAATTTATTATGTATAAATTGATAAATGATACTTGCAGTATTGTCATGGTAATTAGTGCTAAAACAATGTGGAATAGTATTAGATGGGTCAACTTCTGCTATCTTACAAATATCAAATAACATTTTTAATGTATTAACATCTGAAGGATCGTAAGTTAGTAATATATACATCCGTACTTCCTCAAAATCATTTAAAATAATTGTTGTTTCGGTTGCTTCTGTCATTCTAAATTAGGAGGAATGTAGTCATACTGCCCCAATGGAGCTTGATATTTAATATAATAATCTAAGTCAGACATAAATTGATATCTTGTAAGATTTACTTCTGTGCTAGTCATATCAGAAATTTTTTTCATATCAATATCTATTTCATTTATATTAGATATAACCTTATGATCTATATGGTTATGAGGTGGGTTAGATATATACTCCATGTCACTAAACATCCATACAAAAATAGTAGAAGACGCACATACTCCATGTAAAATTTTAGAACTAGGAAAACTTAACCTAGTAAATGGTTTGGCAGGTATAATTTTAAGCTTTTCTGGACGATTTCCATATTCTGTACAAAATGTTTGGATTGTTCTAAATGTTGTATTTTGTAGTAACTCATCTTTAATAAAATCAGAGTATATTAAATATACATCATCATTATAATCATTTAAATTAAAAGGTACTCCAATAGTATAACTCCATGTTTGCCACTTTTTCCAATCCCATGCACGATTTGATCTACTTGCATTTAAATGTACAGGCACACCTTCATTCCTGTCAGTAATTACAATTTTATGACTAGGAAAGTATTTAAGAAATAGTTTATTAATTTTATCTACATGTTCGGGAAGTGTCCAACTAGGATCAAACCATCTATTAAATTTACGAAAATTTTCATACTCTTGTTTTCTCTCATAAAATTCATCTCTCCATATCGTATAAGCTGACTTATGAGGAAAAGCACTAGCTTTATCCCGTCTAAACATTTCTTCTAATGACTGTTCTGGAGTTTTTTTAGTCATACTAATTACCTATTATAAACATTTACTATTAGATGATAACGGTCATTAATTCCATTGTTTTTAACACTGTGTGGCAGTCCAGTATTAAGTAGATATGCAGTTCCATTTGCTAGCATATGATATTCCTGCAAACTTTCTTTGTACTTTACATAAAATTTTACTTCTGGATTAGTTACTAGTGGAATATGAACTTTTAAAACCATACTACTATCAGCATCAATATGTTCTCCTACAACAGTGCCATGAGCCATCCATCCTATTTTAGCTCTGCCACTGCCTCCCGCAAATCTAGACCCTATATCATTAATAACTTCTTCTAAATAAGTGTTACGAAATTGTTTTTTTAGTTGCGGTTTAAATATAAATTCTGCATTATGTTGCTCTCGAAGTTTTTGCATATCTGTAACTACTCGGGCTCTGCTGCGTCTCGATGTAAAATCTTCATCGTTAATTTTATTAATCAGGGTATAATCTATCTCATTGAGAAATAAATCTTGATATTGTTTGTTTTTAAAATTAAACCAACGACCGTAGTAATTACTATGTGTAAGTGCAATTTGTCTAAATTTGTTATCTATATCCTGCCCAAAATTTATTCCGTCCCAGTAATTTCTATCTAAGAGGTTTAATGCAGAAATTTCATTTATAATTATTTCATAATTGTACTTTTCTACTATTTGTACAGGAAGGGTGTCTTTTCTGTTATTACAGATTATCATTATAATCCTATTTATTACAGAAACTGTTAAGAATTTTTTTATAGTGATATAGTCTTAAAAAAAGGTAATTATGATAATATTATATCTGCTGCCTGTTCTTCAGTAATGTAATCCGATTCTGTAAAATGAGGGTATTTTGCCAATATCTTTTTTGTGCCTACATAACCAAACCATTTATATTTAATATTACAAGATCCAGTAACTCTACTTGTCATTTCTTTTAGTATAAGTTTTTCAGCTTGATATTGTAATAAGTCATGCCTATTAATAGGAAGTTCTTTTATTTCTGCTATTCTACTTCCTACATTTATAATAGTTTTATTTGGATCATTTTTCCATAATTGAAATAGTTCCAAAAACAATAATGTTTGTCCAAATCCTGCTGGTGCATTATTAATGAATACATCGCAATTAATAGATTCGTTTATAATTCGTTGTCTGTCAAAAGCACTGGTTATATCATAACCAGTCGTTAAACTAAATCCTACTGCAGATGTAGACAAACGATTATAGATACATTTGCCTATGCCTGCAGTGTGTCCTGTAATCGCATATAATGTCATTGTTTGAACCTTAAACTAATTCCCAACTTTTCCCCATTCATCTTACTTGTACAATGTATATATCTATTGTCAAATGCTATAATACTTCCTGGCACAAACGGGTAAGCTTGGCCCGATAATCCAAATAAACAGGCTTGCGGGTAATGGGGTAGGTGTTGATATAAGTCTGTATCTATATCTTTATTTGTTAGTCCTTTTACAGGATATTCATAAGGACACCCTTTTACTCCAATATTATAGCTGAAATATTGCACTGGATGATGCATACACCAAGTAATACTATCTTGTTCCCATAGTTGATCAAATATTACAAGGCTAGGCAATTCTTCTGAAAAAAATAAAGGTATAACAATATTAAGATAATTATTTTGATATGTTTTAAAGTCTGTATGTGGAAGATAAGGTTTGCTATGTTTATAAAAATTACCGGTTACAAATTCTAGACGCCTATTTAAACAATTTTCTAATATTTCTTGAAGTATATATAATGAACTACCCGGACTAGCTTTATTCATGGTGGAAGTTTCATAACCATCTCTAGAATTATAATCATCTATTATATTGATCAATAATTCATTATTTAGAACATTAAATTTTTGCTCGGTGGTTATCATAATTTATTGTAAATATTTAATAAATTTTTATCAAATTTCTTTACCCACTGCTCACTAAATTTACAGTTTACTCCTAATTGATATCTTAAATATTGCCATTCTTTCAATAACTCAACTTCTTTATATTTAATAGCCATTGTTTTTAAATGATAAAGTCTATCCCAGATATATCCCAAATCATCCTTTCTATGATGATAATGCCATATTTTTAAATTGGGATAATTTATAGTAAGATATGTACTTAGCAAACGCTCATGTATAAAAGGAAAATACCACAATGTGGGGAAATGTTCATACTGCGCTCCACTATTATGAAGACTTTTTATGTAGTAAGGAAGTTGATCTATAGAATTTTTGTATATAGTCGCAAAGTCTAAAAAACCTTGCCAGAATTTTCTATTCCCTACACAATATAACCCAAACCATATTACATCAGGATGCATGGGTTGATATACCCATTTTGGATCTAATCCTAATTTTGGGAATATATGTTCCATAATGGTTATAAGATGCGGATGATGTATTTGTCCCTGTTCCCATACATTAAAGAAAAATACAGCATGCTCACTAAATGGATTCCAAAAATAAACATCATACCCTGGATTATTTTCTACTTGCTGTTTGATGTCAAGTGCTTTAAGTCCATACAATTTTTCTTTCCATTTCCAACTAAAATATCCCCAAAGATCTAGATTTTCATTTACCCCAATATTGTATAAGTCTTTAAATATTGGGTATTCCCTATAATCTCCTTCTAGATTGCTAGTATTATTGTAGGGAACAAATTCGTTGTCTAAATGTGACAACTGATCTTGCAAGTAATATGCTTGGAAAATTTTTATATTGGACATTTTATTAACATATATATACACAAAAATGCTTAATCATTTATTTTTACTTTAATAAATAACAGATGTCAAAAACACATATACCAGCATTTATACGAAGACATGTAATCGCTAGAGACGGTTATAGATGTGTATATTGTGATGAGGATTTAACGAATGCTGAAATACATCTGGATCATGTAATACCAGAAGCCAAAAACGGACCTACTACAATAGACAATTTACAAGTTACTTGTAGAAAATGCAACACTGCTAAAGGTATGCTTACTGAATCTGAATTTACAGATAAACTTAGACAAAGAGCATTGAATATTTTATATAGAATAGGAAAGTAATATTTACAGATATTGGTAATTTACTGTTTCATCATTATCACAAAAAACTATAGCACCATTATTCAAATGGAATTTCCTGGCCATTTCAGTTTTAGGACTTAATGTCAATACCATTGTTATCTCTTTAAAGTTTTGTCTGATATAATTAAGACTTTGTAAAATTAATTTTTGACCATAGCCTTTTTCATAACTCCAAATGGAATAAAATACTGCGACTTTTGGTTCTGAAGACATAAACAATTCGTTTTCTAATTTAGGAATATTGTCTTGGTAGCTTACACAAGTCATAGCTTTAATTTTACCAAGTTCCTCTAATAAAAATACATCTTTAAACTGGCCAATTCTATTCGAATAAGATATATTAGGTCTTACTGGATCATCTGCAATATATTTTACATAAATGTCTTCAATAGATTGGATTCGATAAAACATGTCAAATTGCATTAATCAAAATTATTTATGTTTGTACTTCCATATTGTCCAATTGTTCAATTGCAACTTCTGTCCATTTACCATCAATTTTTATTTCAGTTTTAACTTTTAAAAGTTCTTGTTCTACTCGTCTATCTATTTCTGCCATTTCGCCTGATCGTTTCATAAACTCAATATGTAACCATTTTTTGAACGCATCCGACTCATACATTTTTTGAAATGCATCTCGTTTGTTTTCAGCTTGGCTACGACTAGCTTCTGAATAGCCATGGGCACCAGAAGGACGATGCATACAGTGTACAGCATTATTGGATCGATTCCTGGCTTGCCCCCCATTACCCGAACCCCGAGCATAGCTCCACTCACAATCTTTGTCAGTAATTGAGAATAATGGCTTTTTATCTTGAATCATTTACTTAGTAGCTCTATCATTTTTTCAGGTTTTATTACTTCGGATAGTTCTTTAACTGACGCAACATTTACTTGATATTCAATTATGCGCCATTTATTTATATCCTGCGCACCTTTCATTGTTAATGTAATAAAGGATCGTAACGATCCTAAACTTGTCCAAACTTTGCCTTGTTTACTCCACCTGGTATAGACCCCGCCTTTGTGAAACATTTCTGTTTCAATATTCATTACTTTATAGAGGACCATTTTATTTGTCCTGTTTCAGCAAGAATTTGTTACTAATGGCCTTAAAATGCACACTTGTGTTTTCATTGGCTTTAAACACAAGACCTTCTCTAGTTACAGTATCTTTGCTGAGCCTAGCTGAGCCTTCTGCCATAATCAAAATTTCTGTAATTGATTCAGTAATCTTATGCTCATGAGCAACAATAGGCACATGATTCATACCAGTATTTCTTGCAAAAAGTTGTCTATCTGAAGGATGAAAGTACTCTCCGGTCTTGATGTCAAAGATATCAAAAAGGTAAAACTGTTGTCCTTTTAACTTATATGGATTGCCTTGAATGCCTTCTCCTACTAGCTCACCTTGAATAGCAACATTATCGCCTAAAGTGCGCAAAGCTGCTTCTAGTTGTTGCTGTTTAGCAGCAAGCCAAAGACTATTTTTTTCATTTTCTTTAAGATCGTAATTGCGGCTACATACTCCAAATTTACCGTTCATTAAATAGGCGGTCATGCTGCAACCATCCAATTTTTCAGTAACTTCCCATGTAAGATTTTGTTGTTTCCAATCAGCAAGTTCATCTACAAGATTTTGAATTCTTTCTTGATCAGTTTTAGGAATATAATTAGGAAATATTCCATTTACCTCTCCAGCTAATTGAGCTGGTACAGGTGCTTCCCATTTTTGAATACCTAGAATATCTGTTACATCTTGTCCTTCAACTGGCAAAGTGCTTGCAGTTGGGAAAAAATCTTCTAGTTTTAGGAGTAGACCTTGGCTTATTTGCCCCCTTAATTTAATTGACTTTAGCCGTTGGCCCTCTACTCCATTATATACTTTAGGAGTTTCGCCTTTGCTCAAGTATGGGGCAATAGTATGTGGAATCCAGCTATCGATTTCACAATAGATTGCTAGATCATTCACAGTAAAATCATTTTTTTTAACCACAACTTTCCAACCTCCTAATGTGGCTACTTCAATAGAGTCAGCATTAGGAATAGGATCAATTGCATCGATATGACGAATCGTAGCTAGTTTTCTCATTTTATTTTTCCGGGTTAAAATTAAAGTGGGAATGCCTTATGCACGACTGACAGGGCTCGAACCTGCATACTCCAGTTACTCGGTTAACGCCGGTTTAGAAGACCGGTGAGATACAGTCGTGCATAAGACACTACTTTAAACACAGAACCAGCACTACTATTATTTGTGTATTATATATTAAAAAGAATTATTTGTCAAAGTTGAATTTATTCGTAATATATCTTTTTATATATTAGTAGATTCTTTAACTTCGAAATGCGGTTAAGCCATAGGATTTTGCCAATTCATAATTATCCTTGGAAATTTTTTGTCCATGCTTAAATTGTGTTAGTCCAGGGTCATCTACTGTAAAAGGTAAGTCTTGATCAACAACTGGTTTTTTGACAGTTTTGCCAGATAAAATTTGGTCAAATTCTTCTTCTGTATCAGTAACCTCATCGGTAATCAACCAGCGTTTTAATATCTTGACCTGACTGCCGTCTTTGATGTTATAGAGATCAGTGTTGGGACCAACTCCTGCATCAGAGACATTTTTGATAACAAAAGAATCATAGCCTTTAGAGTATATTCTATCAATATCTATTAGACTCTCTTTGCCTGGTGTTAAATCAGTCACAACTGAAATTTTACCTAATTTAGCTGCACAAACATACATATATTCCTCCACAAAAGGATTTCCTCTTGTACCAAATGCAGCGTGAAATCCAGCAGTTAATGGTTCTGTAGAAAACCATGATCTATCGTTAAACTTATTAAATTCTGCAGTTGACCCATGAAATAATAAAGGACTAGGACCAGGATTTTTTATATTTTTTAAATTTAGTTTATTAAAAGATTGTCCAAGTGTGATAAGTTTAGTGCCTGTAAGAATTCGTCCGCCAATTATCATAGCCCAGCGTTCCCCAGGTGAATAAATCATTCTGATTTTTTCTTCAGGTGTTATTGCTTCAAATAATTCTTTAATTTTCATATTAGATTCTAATATAATATTTATTATTTCAAAACTATTTTATATTACAGCATAGTTCAATATACTTGCACCAAATGCGTGCCTACTCCGTGAACGCTTAGGTCAATTGGGATCTGAGTGTATTGAACTATGATGCCACTCCCTAAAGTGGTTTCATAGTGTCTTATGTATCTTGGGCGACAGCCCTCAAGCCTAAATGTCCGTATGCGTAGTCCGCTATCACTCGCATATTTTAGTTGACGGGGTTTTCACCCGCCTCAGCCAAGTGTGCTACACCGACTAGGGATATGTCTGTAAAGCCTGCCGGGACTTATTATTCAACCTTAAACAGTATACCTTCAGGATCGGCCATGATGCGAACAATAGTGCGTCCTTCGATCCGGTCGCCAATACTGACGAACGGTCCACCACTGGGATCTACAAAACCAAGATCCGAAAAATCCATTCGTTCTTGACCTTCCCGACCACCATAACGCCAGTGAGAGAGTTCGCCCACGATGGTGTAGGTGTGATTGTCGATCTTTTCGAAACTGTAGAAATCACCATTGCGATTACGCATCATTCAACTCCGAAATGTTCTTTTGTGGGACTATGTAAATGCCATGCATTGTGTCCGTCAGCAATAAGTTTTTCTTGAACTGCTAACACTTCTTTTACAATCAACTCGGCAAACTTTTGGTTATACCCTGTTAAGTGTTTCAAGATACGCTCGGTTCCAACATATTTCTTATAGTTGGGATCAATCTCTACACTATCAGCAAGCCAAGCCTGTTCGGCAAGTTCAAAGATTCGTTCATTCATAAATCATTCAACTCCAAAATGTTTAATTAGTTCGTTCATTTTATCGTCCCACTGTTTGAATACGCAGGTTCAGTGCTCGTTCAGCATCAACCAAAGCATCTACACGATTGATCAGTTCTCGATAATCAGGTCTTAGGTGTCGACGATGAGTTAGTCGGCGTTCCAATTCTGCACAATCTACCAAATGATCCCGCACATCGTTAAGATCCCTAACTAGATTGTCTCGTGTGTCAACGGCCATTTCTACTCCTCGTTATTCACTATAAAAGCATTATAGCAGAAACGGATTTATTTGTCAACCAAATTATCGATCTCGCAACCGTTGCATTACAGCCACAACCTCAGGATCCTGCATGATCCTATCAAACTTCTCTACATCGAACTCCTGAACGAACCATGATTCCTCATTGGTCAGGGCCCGCTGACGGATCCTGGGGTTGTCTCCACGCTTGATAGCATAGAGCAAGTCATATCGTTCTTCACGGGTTAGAAAACTCATTTTGATCTCCTTGTTTACTTGCCAATCTTTTCGGCGATCCGACGACGCAGTTCCTGCCTATACTCATTGTGCCAACCATACTCAAACTGTGGATGGTCTCGGGCAAACTGCTCTGCTTCCACCAACCGATCCTGAAGTTCCCTGAGGGTCTTACCTTCGAAGTGCCGTGGATCGGTGGGTAACCATTTCTTAGCGGTGCTCATTTCGTTCGCTCCTTGCTATTCACTATACTTATATTATAGCAAAAACGGATATTATTGTCAACCGAAATTTGGTGTTGCGTTTACACAATAATTTATGGCCGGTGTAGACACATTGAGGCATCACCCTCTCCCGCTACTCCGTTTACCAATATAGCCCTTTCACTAATTCCCAATTGATGGTCGGTTTTCGTAAGTACCGGGGTCACTGGTTGTCCTTCCCACTAGACTCTGCTCCTACCATATTGAAACACACTCCCCTGTGGCTCTTTCTTGGGAACAGACTGTACACTTGCGTATCTCCACTGTCCGAAATGTGCTTCAATATGGTGTTAACCTTTTGTTGACACTTATTATTTGTTAAAGATCGTTTATTACACTATGTAAACATTATAGTGCCATTTGGATATAATGTCAATTATTTAATTGGCGGAAGGCCGGGGACTCGAACCCCGAACCCGGATTACGCCGGGCGAAAGATTAGCAATCTTCTCCAATACCATTATGGGAGCCTTCCTAAATCTAATATGGGACACGGTCTTGTTCTGTTGTTTAAGAGCGAGCGGTAAGAGGTCTATAATTTCAAACCGCAGCTCTCCCTGGTTTTCCTTTGGCGGTCCCAACGGGATTCGAACCCGTTCCTGCGCCGTGACAGGGCGCTATACTCGCTGATATACTATGGAACCTAAATTCGGGTGCTGCCTCCCTGCGGCGGTAACTATAGCAGATCAAGTTTATTACATCACTTGCATCCGGGTGTATACGCCTTCTGCATCAGTAAATCAACCATCACGCCCGCCCTCCATCCGCTTCTCGACCAGGGAGGATTATCCTATTGCCAAGGCCGGTTAGGTTAGACCGCAGTATTGCTACTGTGAGATTTTTAATCTCAGAACCACCCGTGGTTATCACACCACTTCTTTCCTCTGGGTCAGAGTAGCTGTTGATTAGACAGCATGTTTTGGTGGATGACCAGGGATTCGAACCCCGTTCCCGAAGGCACTGATTTACAGTCAGCTGCGGTCGCCAATGCCGCCCGTCATCCAAAAAATGATTATGGTTACTATCATCTGTTTAAGAGCCATAAGGTAGCTCTCCTACTTGTAGAACCTGTGGCTAGCAGGAAGTAGGAATCAGTTTTACCCTGATAGTTGGGCTGTTTGGCCTCACATTTTCTCAGAACCATATTGAAACACACTATACAGATATTAGTAATGGCCTCTGTGGGACAATTAATGTGTTTCAATATGGGTACACCCACGGGGAGTCGAACCCCGCTTCCCAGAATGAAAATCTGGTGTCCTAACCGATAGACGATGGGTGCAAAATTTGTACAACTTTTTAAAGATCGTTTACTGCACTATTTCAACATTATATACAGCATTCACTTAAATGTCAATCGCTATATTTGATGTTGTTTTTTGATAACAATGGCGGAGAAGGGGCAGAGTCGAACTCCCAAGGCGTTACTAACGCTCAACTGTTTTCAAGACAGGCACCGTCGCCAATCGGTTTGCTTCTCCATAAATGGTGCCGTCACTCCGTAACGATCGGAGATCCTCGGATTTTCAGTCCGCTGCATAGACCATCTTTGCTATAACGGCTTGGGGTGTCTAATGAGTTTCGATCTCATCCTCACTCTTTCACAGAGAGTGGTGCTCCCATTACACTATAGACACCACGGAAAATGGCGGATCCTGGCGGATTCGAACCGACGACCTTCTGTTTCGAAGACAGACACTCTTATTCCACTGAGTTAAGGATCCATTATAGTGGTGCTGATGCCCAGGATCGAACTGGGGACTTCCATCTTACCAAGATGGCGATCTACCTCTGATCTACATCAGCCGTGGAGCGGGTAGTCGGGTTCGAACCGACGACATTCACTTTGGCAAAGTGACATTCTTCCACTGAATTATACCCGCAAAAATTTGGAGTGAGTGATAGGACTTGAACCTACATATAACGGACTTGCAAACCGTCCCCTAGCCTTTCGGGTCACACTCACATTTGATGGCTCCGGAGGAGAGATTCGAACTCCCATCATGCAGATTTGGAGGCTGCCGTTCTAGCCAATTGGAACTACTCCGGAATTGTTTGGTGCCCCTTGGAGGTAACGCTCCCCCGATTGATGCTTACAAGGCAACTGTTATACTTTTTAACTAAAGGGGCTTAATCTTATTCTATGCGACTCCAGCAATATATCTTAATAAGACACTTTGAAGCAGGGGATGGATTCGAACCACCGACTTCCAGCTTATGAGACTGGCTAGCTGACCTCTGCTACACCCTGCATCAAAATATCCTTTTAATGAAACTTACTCCGCGAGCTGGATTCGAACCAACCTATTTCTGATTAACAGTCAGACCCGCCTCACCTAGAACGGTATCGCGGAGTAAGTTTCACTTTACAAAATCTTTAGCAATTTTTATCCACCTTTTGGTGTCATTATACATATCTTTCCATCGAATACGCAAGACTAACCATCCGTTATTTTTTAACAATTCATCCTTTCTTAAATCTCTTTCTTTATACGACTCGAATCTTAAATGTTGTTCTCCATCTATTTCTATAGCTATTTTTTTATCTGGCCAAGCAAAATCTATAGAATAAATTCCAAATGGGTATTCTCTAATATAATTTTTATCATTGAATTCATTTTGAATCACTTGCATAAAAAATTTTTCAGGATAAGATGGTTCATTATTCCATCTACTTTTTCCAATATTCCAGGCTCTACCCTCAGCGTGAGCTTTTTTCATCGAATCACTTATTTTTTCTTTAATCAAATTATCTCTATTTAAATTATTTTGTGTAGTTTTAATTGATATTTTCTTACGAGTTTCTTCGCTTATTATAGGCGCAGGAATACCTAACTTTTTTGCTTTTGTATATTGATTTTCGTAACCTTTTTCTTTTCTTTTTTCTGCAACTTTAACTGGATTAGTTTGAAAAAAAGTCTTTTGTTTATCTGGGTTATCTTTACAAAGTCTTTCGTGATTTCTTAAACTATTTGAATTTTTTCTTAAGTTGTAGCAAAATTTACACTTAAACATTTTGGTAATCCTTTTAACTATTTAGTCGGTTGCTTTACCAAAACATTTTTTACTCTCCGCGCACCTCGGAATATTCATAAATTATATATGCTATTTTTTATACTGTCAAATAATTTGGTGCCTCCACCTAGAATCGAACTAGAAATACCGCGTTATCAGCACGGCGTTATAACCATTTAACTATAGAGGCAAATAGGGAAGGGGTATCTAGATTCGAACTAGATCTACTTCAGTCAAAGTGAAGGGTGCTGCCGTTACACTATACCCCATTAGAACTGTTTTCTGTTTAAAAACCGTAAAGTTCTCGGCAGTTGTTTACTAAAATGTTTTCCCTATGATTAGAATCTACCTCAATAAGGAATTTTTCTAAAACTTGATGTTTTGTTAGGTTATTAGAATCAGGATGAGGATAATCATTACTATACATAATATTCTTATTATAATTGTTTAGAATATTTGAATGAATTCTTTCGTTTAACCAGGTATGATAAACTTGCCTTTCCATAATTATACTAGGTAAAACTTGTATATTATAAGGAATTTCTTGCCTAGTTGTGAACATATAATCCATTTTATTAATTACATATGGCACCCAACCTATGTCAGATTCAGATAACACTATCTTTAAATTTGGATATTTTTCCAATATGCCAGAAAATATTAAGGAAAATAAAACATTTTGTATTTCCCTAGGTGCTGACAAATATGAAGATATTTTAGGTTCAATATTCGGTATACAGGTTGAATAACTAGTATGAGTATGAAAAGACACTGGTAGCCTTAAATTAGCAACCGCCTCCCAAAATATATTATATTTTAAATTACCTAATTCAGTACTTGCAGGTAAAAGTAGACCGGGCAGTTTTAAATCTTGAACTTTCTCTAGGTACTTGCACATTTCCTCTGGGGTTGTATGAGGAATAACAGCAATACCTATCAGTCGTTTAGGGTCAGTTGAACAAAACTCTGATAGCCAAGTATTGTATGCATCAAAATAGCATCGTTGATAATTTAAATCTTCGTGCTTTAATAATACCATGCCTAGAGTCGGATAAATTACTTCTGCATCCAACATCTTATCATATTGATAATTAATTCGTGCATCTGGGTTCCAGGCAGCTTTGGGTATATCTGACCAATCTATTTTTGTATCTAACTTTCTATTTCCATAAAGATAGCGTAAAAAAATAATATCTTTAAATCCATCTATCAAGTAACCTTCACTTTGTTCAAAATTAGTAACTAATTTTGGCATTATAACTTCAGACCTAGCATATTTTTTTATTAAATCTACAGGTTCAATTATATGCGAATCGGCTGAAATCATATGTTTATTCCTAACAATGGTTATTTATAATAGACTGGTGGGAGCAGGGGGATTCGAACCCGCCGACCTCGATGTTAAAAGCATCTTGCTACTACCGCTGAGCTATACTCCCAAAAAACTGGTCTCCGACACTGGACTCGAACCAGCACCTTCCTCGCCCCAAACGAGGTGGACTACCTATTATCCCAATCGGAGTAAAACTGGTGGTCAGAGCAGCACTCGAAGCTGCACTTTCATCCTTATGAGGGATGCTCTCTTCCTCTTAAGATATCTGACCATATATGGTGCCCCAGCTCGGACTCGAACCGAGAAAAGCATGGCTTCTAAGACCATTAGGTGTACCAATTTCCACTAGCCACCGGGGCATTTACAACACTCGATACGAATGTTGGTATTTAAATAGACTGAAATCAATCTGTTTAAATACAGCCGATTTTTACTACCAGTGTTATCGCCACTGGCCTCTCATCTTCGGCTCCGCCCTCATTAAGCCCATGTTTATAGTGCAGGCAGGATCGCGTTCCCTTTCACACTTACTACAAAACAAAAACCCCAGGGTTTTTAATCCTGGGGTCCTTAAACGATTAGGTGTTTTTTACACTTATCCTTTAAGGACCCTCCCGGGCTTTGATGCACCATTACTAATACGAGTGCACATTGTCCAATATTGTGGCAGATAGGCCACAAAACTTGGCTCATGTACAAACTTAAAAGTGGATAGTGTTTTAATCATCATATACCTATTGTATTTTATTTAGCCTTTTATGTCAATAACTCTTTTTTACAATAAAAAAACTTGGTGCCAGTAGCCGGACTCGAACCGGCAAGGCTGATTAGGCCGGCGGATTTTCATCCCACTATAGTTTTCACTACCTGCTCACGCAGTTTGTGGTCTGGACTATACCTTCACCATTGCTCTTGCTTTAGGTGCCTGCCGTCTAGTCTCTACACCTTCCTAATATTTCTATTAGGCTTGGCTCGGTATTAACATTTTACAGCCTTCACCGAATTTGACAGGTTCTACTTCTACCGTTTCCAGTAGAGCACTCAAATTTTCTTTAAGTCCGCTGAGTTTACCAATTTCTCCATACTGGCTAAAAACTTATTTACTATTCATGTATTATAACTTCTTAATATGTTCTTGTCAATAAATTTAAAACTATTTACTAAAATATTTGGTAGGCTCCCTGGGGGTCGAACCCAGCACCTATCGATTATGAGTCGATTGCTCTAACCACCATGAGCTAGAAGCCCTAAAATCTTGGTGCCCCTGGTAGGATTCGAACCTACGACCTGCCGCTTATCTGGCGCTACGGGGTATAAATCCGCTGCTCTTCCACTGAGCTACAGGGGCATTCACTACTTACAACACTGTCTATTGTACATACATTACTAATAAAAGTCAAACTTTTTTTAAATAATTTTGTACACTCTATCCAAATTGTTGGCATGTGGTGCACCTACAAAATGTAAATTATTTTTGCCAAATAATTCATCCACTGCCTGTGTTGCACCTTTTAACCAATTATAATCATCAAATAACATAATACCATTTTTTACTATTCTTGGTAACAAATATTCAACACCTTCTTTTATTGATTGATATTGGTCGCAATCAAAATGAACGAATGCTATATCGCCCATCTCAACTGCACTGTTAGGAAAAATTCCTTTTACAATTGTTGCATATGGAATTGCATTTACAATATCATCATATGAAGCATGATTAAATTCTCCTGCTTTATGTTTATCTATACTGCTATGATAAGGTAAACCTTCAAATGTATCATAAAGATAAATGTCTCTATTCTGTATTTCAGCTAACTGACTCAAATGCCAACCACTCCCACCCTTATAAACCCCTATCTCTACAAATGCACCTGATGGAGTGTGTTCTGCTAGTAGCAATAGTTTTTTTATTGCCTCATTACTGAGTAGAGTTGGTAACATAAACAATCCTTAAAATACTATTTATTATAAGCAAAAATGCTGCATTGCAATAAAATTGACTAAATACTATAGACAAAGAGGACTTAAAAATGATGTTAGTAAAATGGCTTGAAAAGTTACTTGAAACAAACTATAAATCTATAATTGAAGTTTACATTGAGCGTCATAACCCACAGAGTGTAGCAGAAATAGAATTTTTAACCAAAGAATTTGAGAGAAAGCATTTATCATCATGGAACTATTGAAAATAATTGGTAATAAAATTTTAGGCTTTACAATTAAGATTGCTGAGTATAAAGCCAAAAGTTATAGAACTAGACTGCAGCACAGAATTTTTTAAATAGTAATATCTTCCATACCTGCAGTCCTGAGACGCACCACATGGCCCATCATAAAGTTCTTACTTTCAAGGCCTTTAATTATTCCTAACCATTTATTACGAAGTAGAGCAACTTCGTTAATAATGGTTTCGAAATCTACAACTTCTTGTTCGCCATCGGCATATTTTTCTGCATCTCTACTTGTCAGTGCTCTAGCGTAATTTTCTAAATATTTTTGAAAGTGTCGTTTGCGGATTTTTTTAAGTTGTAGATTAAGGAAATTTAGAACTGCTTCTATTTCTTGCAATTGATTAAATCGGTGTTCAGTAATACCTGGAAGTGCTGCAAGATTTTTTTCTAAATTTCCTTTAATGGTACAATCGTATTTGGCTTTATTCAGTTCATTTTCATAATAGGCAATAAACTCAGGAATATTTCCTAAGTCCTGTACGATTTGATTGTACCACATTATTCGTCGTATTCGTCGTCATCACTATCATCAATATTGCCACTATATTCATCATAGCTTCGTTTAGTATATACATCCACTGTGCCGAACTCTTTAAGTTCTTGATCGCCTAAAACATCCACTAATGTACTCATAAGAGTATCAGCAGCTTCTTGACGATCTTTACTGGGAATATATTGTTTTAGAATACTATATACTTCAGCTAAAACTTCAATATCAATTGTCATTGGTAACCTCACTATTTTCAATAGCAGATTGTTTGTGTGGATTTTTTAATACATCTTGCATAACCTGATCCAAACATCCTGAATCGTTTCTTTCCCATTCTTTACGGAATAATTTCAATTCAGTACCATCTACTAGGCTGTATTTAAGCCTATTGCCATCTTTAGTAAAATACCCTTTGCCCTCAAATAGATCTACTAGTCCACTATAGACATTCATACCTGTCTCATAAGGAATTTTAACCTGTACACTTTCAAACGGTTTAGCATACCTTGTTTTCATAATTTTACAAGCAGCACGAATACCTCTTACTTCGGAAATCTTATTACCTTCTTCATCTTCTTTTAGTTTAAGTTTTTTCATTGCCACTACAATACTACTTGCGTAGATAAAACCTTGACCACCGCTGATCTTATCATCCGGGTCAAACATATCTTGGCTTGCGTAAGTATGATTAGTGGCCACTAGTCCAATGTTAAGATCACCAAACATATTCACACAGTTTCTTACTAAAGCGGTTAGTGCTTTGGGTTTACGACCCATATCACCTTTAAGATCACCACTATCAAATTGATTTACATCTGTAGGGGTAAGTAGCATACCTAAACTATCTAGTACAAACAATACTTTTGGCCTATCATCTGCTGGTAGTGTTTTATATTCTTTTACAAATTCACTAATCATTTTAGCAACATCATCAATCATTGCCATGTTTAGTTTAAGCAGTTTTTTCTCAGATGTATCTACATCTAAGGCCTTAAGCCAAGCTTCGTCCAGTGCATTTTCTGTATCGATTAGCACCACATAAATGCCTTGTTGTTGTGCATTTCGCACTAAATTTCCTGCACAGATAAAGCTTTTACCTGCACCAGACTCACCTGCAAATACAGTTACTTTGCCCAATGGAACACCACGATCAAAAGTACCGCTAATAAGATAATTTAGTGCATAGTTACCTGTACTGACCCAATCAGTAGGGTCTTTGAACCCAATACTAATACCATCAATGCTCTTGGTAATGCTTTTTCTAAATTTACTAATATCAAAAGGTTTTGTTGACATATTTTATTCCTCGATCATTTACCCAACTTATGTTCTTTGGGTGATACTACGATGTCTGTACGCCCAATTGCCGTTAGCCACAAATTTAAATGTTTAATAAGAACTGAATCATCTTTCGGGTTATCGAACCTAACATCAACATCCATTACTGTATCGCCGGTTTGTTCTTCCCTGCTGTTATAAATTAGAGAAAAGTTTTCATTTACTTTTGTAGTTCTTGCCATTTTTTATATCCTTTAAAAAAGGGCGTATATATACGCCCTTGTACTGCTATTATTGTTTTTGCCTATTGCGAATCATTGCTAGAATATCTTCAGCTCGTTGGCTGCTAGATTTAGCTGGCTTAACAACTGGATCAGGATCAAATGGGGGATCTTCATCTTCGTCTACTGATACTGGAGCGGTTACTGTAGTTTTAGGAGTAACGCGAGCAGTTGCTACTGGTTTAGTAACTGTTTCTGGCTCATCATCTACATCCACAGCAGATGATGTTGTGCTAGTTGAGCTAGAAGTAGTATTAAGGTTAACCCCCATTGGTTTAAAATGGTTTGCCCATTTCATTTGATAAGGTTCACCGTTCACACTTGCTTCAAACATTTCTTTCATAATTGCCAATTCATTAGCCTCAGGCCGTTTAGGCAAAAAGTCGGATAGGTTATAAAGTCCAAACTTTTCAATAGCTTCGCGTTCTTGTGCTGTTAGTGCCGATTCTTTACGAGCCCATGTGCTAGTATTATAATCAGCATAACCTGCTTTACTAATCTTTTTAATATTGAAATCTAGCCCAGCATCATAATCTGTAGGTAGATTTTCTAGTTCTGGATCCATAAGTGCATTTTTAATCAGATTAAAAATCTGACTACTAATTACAAACCGACGGATAGGATTTTCAGGCTGTTTGTCATCTGACAACGGATTATCCCTTACAAATCCTTGAAATAGATATGAACGCTTTTTCCAATACTTACGACCCATATCCTCAAGATTTGGATCTTTAAACCAAGTACGAACCTCAGCAAGAATAGGACAAGTGTCGTTCCACATTTCTACGCAAGGAACTTGTACTGTAACTGGTTTGCTGTCTGGTTGCCCTTCAATACCTGCAAACGGCAATTTAATCATTGCTCGTTCAATCCAAAAGAAAGTGTTTTTGGGATTAGCGTCTGGAAGGAATCTTACTCGTGCAATTGTGTTTTCTGGAATATTCCAATGTGCATAAATTGCGTTATCTGATACTGTTGCGGTACCACTTGAACGATCTGCTTGTGCCTGAAGTCTTGCCCTAATGTCTGCCAATGAAGTTGCCATAATGTTTTCTCCTTAAGATGGTCTTAATATGTGCCTAGATATATAACTGCACCTTGCAATTATATAACAAATATATTTATCATGTCAATGAAAAGATATAAATTTGTAATGCACAGGAGTACTATACAAATTTCTTAAATAGAAATCAAACTATTTGGCTAAACCCGCCAATTTTATCATATCCAAAATATTATTTTTAGATTCTTCCATTGGTCTTTGGTCTACGATTTCTCGATCGTTAGTAGTGGCACCATACAATCCATAATTATAGTTGCTAACGCCCATTTTGGGAAATTCCATGTTTGGATCTTCCGCAGCAAAGAAATCTTTGGCTCTTTCTACTTCTTCCTGGCTATCAAAAAAAACTGTACCATCTTCAATGTTGTATAGAAAACCATTTTTGTCTAATATACTTTGAATCTTAGGATCAATATCCTCGTTGTCAAAAATATTTTCTTCAATATCAGCTTTTTGACTTATCTGTTCAGTATTTTGTTTATCTATTGGATTGTTTTCTATTTCTTCAATTATGTCAGATGACCAATCCTCAAATTCTTGTAACTCTCGGCTTTTGGCTTTTTTATATAATTTATCAACAATAGGCAATGCTACTGTAAGTCTTTCGTCAAACACTTTTCTACTAAATTTTTCCTTTAGTTCAATTAAATCAAAAGTATTATCTGAATCTTGTTCAGGTTCCCAAAGTTCTTTATATTGGTTATATCCTCTTTGTCCTCTAAGGCTAAACAATGTTCTATGCAAATCACCATAATGATCTATAGCAGTTTGTACCATGTTGTTTGTATCTACATCTTCAAATGTTTTTCCCCGCATATTTCTAACAAAAAATCTTAAATCATGCATTTCTTTAATGATGGTAGTAATATGTTGGCCAAAGTCATCTTGTAAATTGCCACCATTTTTAAAATGTCTTGCTATTGCTCTTGCGCCGTTTAATGTAGTGCCTTCTGGGCATTTAAATCGTTCACCTTCAGCAGTTTCTATAAACAAATTACCAATGTTTCTTGACCTTGCTCCAGACTGTTCAGGATCTATTTTTTTAAAATGTCTAGCAATAATTCTCACTGGACCTAAGTTTTGATAGCTTGTTCTAGAAGTTCCAGTTAAACTTTCCGCTATGTCTGTTTTGTGTTTTAAGTTATCAATAGTAATATCAGTTGTGTCTGTTTCTGGTTTTTTAGTAAAAGCAGGCCTACTAATGTTTTGATCATCGTAATCCCACAGGTTTCTAATTGCAATATCTTTTAAACCTAATCTAAAATTCTTCCATTGCTCTTTAAGGGCTGGTGTTAAGTATTTGTCAATGTTTTCGTAATACTGAACACTAAGTTTTCCATTATGTTTTTCATCTTGTTGATCATCTGTACCGTCACTTAATGTAACCATAATCTGACTGAAATCATGGCCTTTTAAAAAAGGAAATATAAAAAGTTTAGCATCACTGGGTTTTGTTGTATCTTTTCCGTTTTCATCTTTCATCTGAAAACCATGTTGATAAACATTTGCTATTTTATCATAAACTTCTTTGGCTATTTCTTTAATAGTAATCATAATATATTATTTAGTTAATTTTTACTAAACTTAAGACATTAAAAAGGGCATGGGCAGTATTAATTCTTGCTCATCTTGAGGCATTCTGTCATCTAAACTTGCATCGAATTCTCGTATTAGCACTGCCATTCTAACTGTTAGCAATAACGACATAACAAGGTCGTCTTTTTCTCCCAATTTAGCAGCATAACTACCTCCTGATGCAATGAAATTTTTTAATTGGCTTACTAAAGGTTTACTGGCTAATTTTAATTTTTTGGTTTCAACTAAGTTTTTAAAAGTGGCACATACTGTAAGTTTAGATCTGTTTGTAGTGTTAAATCCTTTTCTGTATACTCTTGAAGTTCCTTGCTTTTTTGGCTCACTTAAGAAAATACCTTTAAAGTTTTCTTCGCCATATTCATTAATTACTACCAATGCTGCTTCGCCCAAAGTGTTATTTTCCACACTGTAATATATGTGTTCTATAGATTCTATACTATCGTTTATTTCAGAACAAATCTCTGCTAATATTTTTATTTGTTGTTGGATAGGTGTTTTATTATGCTGCCATTCTGCCACTTGCTGCATGCTTGGTAATTCTAAAACTTCTATTGCACTATAATCGCCTCCAGTGCCTAGACTAGGATCTAATGCAACAACATATGTATTACCTTTAGTAGGCTTTTTATACCATCTTACTTGACCAGTTTTATAAGCAGGGTCTATTCCTGCCATTTCTGCTAATGTTATACTGTTAATTAATGTTTCATCAAAAATAATAAATCTACAATTCATTTCGCGTTCAAAACGCTCTTCACCTAATTGAGCTTTTTGTTGTTCTGCCCATTTTTCATCTCTTTCTGGATGCTCATGCCAATAACTGCGGAAAGCCTTAAACCCATTAATACCCAATTCTGTTTCATTACCATATTCATCTTGACACTTATTAGCTAATTTCCATATTTCAGCGAATTGGTCTTCATCGCTGTTTGGTGTGCTAGTTATTATACATTTACCACCAGTTGCTAAAGTTGGGCTTATAGATGTCCAAAACTCTCGTGCTATGGTTGGTCTTACGAATGCGAATTCGTCTAAATAAAGTAAACTAATACTCATGCCTCGACCAGTATTCTCTGTAGTAGTTGTACTTACTATTCTAGAATTATTGTCAAAGTCTATACTACCTTTATTATAAGTAACTGCTCCTGCTCTAATAAAATCGGGCACACTTTCATAACCATACCTTATTCTTTGCATAATTTCTTGTGAGCCTGTATATTTGTGAGCTGCTACTAAGATAGTGCTATCAGGAACAAACATAGCAAACCATAATAAATACCCTGCAGCAGTGGTGCTTTTACCTGTTTGCCTTGGCATTAGGCTAATACTGTATCTGTAATTATGATAAGTTTTAACTAATCTGTTTTGGTATTCGAATGGGGTGTACTTTAATCTACCTTTAGTAGGATGTTGTATAAAAAAATAATTTGTTAGAAAATATTCTGGCCCAGTGTTAGGATCAGCACATTTTAAAAATTCCTTAATTTGAAATTCAGTATACGACTCTTTCTTATTAGGTTTTTTAATTAAAACTGATTCAATTGTTTTGGACATAACTTGGTTGTTTAAATATATATAACAGTATATAATTATTTATTTAAGATATTTGGTGTTAAGATGAGTGACTGTTTACTTTTAAATCAAGATTGCAATCCTATCAGTATATTACCACTTAGTGTTATTAGTTGGCAGCATGCCATTAAATTAATGTTTATGGACAGAATTGTGGTATTAGAACAATATGATGATTGGAAGATTCACAGTGAAAAATTAACTATAAATGTCCCCAGTGTGGCTGTCACAACGGAATATTTTTCTTTTAAAAAGTCTGCAAAGTTCAGCAGACATAATTTATTCCTACGGGATATGTATCAATGTCAATATTGTTTAGATACTTTTAGACCATTTGATTTAACAATTGATCATGTAATACCAAGAAAGCATGGTGGTAAAACTAATTGGGAAAATTGTGTATCTGCTTGCCGAACATGCAATAGTAAAAAAGGGTCAAAGTTAATTAAGCCTAATCGTATGCCATTTAAGCCAGATCATTATCATTTAATTAACAAATGGCGTGCAAGAACTGTAAAAGTGCAGCATCCAGGTTGGTACAAATACTTAGGTATTGAGCCTAATTAGACGCCATATTTGTTTTTCTTAACTGGAGCAACAGGACTTTTGGTATAGGTACTTGCAAGTTCTGAACTTTTAAAATCCCCATTATTAAGATCTTGGTAATGACTTCCTATTACTCCAAAAGCTTGTTTCAACATTTCTTGTTCTTCGGCGGTGTAGGGAAATGCTAGGTTATTTCTGCCAGCCCAGCTTTCTGCATCTACTTCTGGCTTAATATTATTTTTTCCATCGGCCACTGCAACTGCCATCATTACCCGATTTAGTTCATAAATTCTATCAGCGAAAGTATCGTCTCTAAATTTATCTAAACCAACAGTGGCATCCTGTAATCTGGCAGGAATCTTGCCTACCTTATCTTCTGTAATTATTTCTTTAATTTTCATTATATCACCACATTCTACAGGACCAGTAACGAGCCTTCCACCTCGGACCGGGATTTGCACAATTATGTCTTGCTCTAAAACTTTTACGGCGTTTAGGATTGGATTTTTTAATACGCATATTTGGGTCACCAAAATTCACTTTCACTACATTGCCTTTGGGCCCTTTTACATACACTTTAGATTTTTTAACATCTCCCTGCATAGGTTTGCCTAATGGAACTTCACGACCTTGATACTTAGCTTCTAATGTGTCTTTTAACCCTGCATAGTGCATGGGAAATTTACTGTAATATTCTTTTTCTCTAGAGCTTTGATAATCGTTTCTATCATAATCATCATAGTCTCTTTCTGCACGACTTTTTAACAGACTAATTAGTTCTTTTTCAGCTTGATCTAATTCTGATTGATTTAATTGTTTAGTAGGATTATTCAATACTTTGGTGTTAACGAAATCTAATTCACCGTCATAAGTTTCGTATTCAATTTCAACTTCTATAAGATCGCCTGTTTCTGAGTCTTCGATTTCTACAACTTTAGTTGGACCTTCAGTGATTATTTCTGCTTCATTTATTTTTTCTTTATCTAAATATCCTAATTTATTAAGATAATTATAGGCATACTCATCCGCTTCTAAGACGAAACCATCTTGTGTTAGATTTACTATATTCATTTCTATAAGAAAATCCCCAAGCTCTAGACCAAAACGATCCTGCACCTGGGGACTATCTGATTCATTTATCTTTTTTTTTAGAAGTAAAGATTCATATTCTTTAAGAAAACTTAATGATACAGATTCTTTTACTGCAATAGGGCTGTCACTGAATCTGGCAGCGCCATCTTTAACCATTTTCTTAGTTTTACCAGCAACTTCGCCTGTGCCACCTTGTAATTGTGTTTCTAAAGGTAAAACTTTTTCTTCTGGTGTTGTGCTTGCTTCGTAACGGGAATCTTTGGCTTCATACATTTGTTCAATTTCAGGTTGTTTTGTTTCCATACCAGCTAAAGATAATAGTTGCATCAATTGTACAGCAGCATCGCCATCTGCAGTTACAGTAACACTTTTATTGCCATCACTGCTCATGTTTGTACTAATATTCATTTTACCTTCGTTATTATCCATACCATTAGCCATTGGACCCATTTCTCCGCATTCGGAAATCTGTTCACTTTCTCTGACTTTTTCCATATCACCGTCACCGTCTAAGTCAGCTTTCTTCAAACCTTTTGCTTTAGCAAGC
>Ga0192647_100574_pt1 | contig 25744 bp, 20 predicted proteins | sample LauGreFa1BDMLBSN_2_FD_133046 | JGI IMG/M metagenome (GOLD analysis project Ga0192647, IMG submission 133046) | Freshwater lake microbial communities from Lake Michigan, USA - Fa13.BD.MLB.SN - reassembly | ecosystem: Environmental > Aquatic > Freshwater > Lake | place: Lake Michigan, USA... | reverse complement strand
GAAATATTAGAAAAAACGGGAATACGAGCGTTTCTGGCTACTTCAATTAAAGTATCTACTGCAGAATTAACTGTGGCGTCTCCTCCTGTCCAAATTGCCTCTACACCCCGGGTTACTAGAGATTGAGTCGCTTCACGTATATCCTTGGCCTGCTCTACTGGCGCTTCAAGTAATACCAAGCCAAGCTCTCTGGCAATAGTTCTAGCTTGTTTAGTACAAAATTCTGAATTAACTTCTGTAGGATTCCACACCACACCCACTTTTTTTAGCGAAGGGTTTACTTGTTTCGCCATTCGAAAAATTTCTGCAACAGGTTGGGGCGTGCCAATACCCGTTAGGTGAGCTGGTTTATCAAAACTATCCAACGCTTTAATACCAACCCCTGAAGCAACCGGAACTGTAACTGCTCCAAAGACATGTGTAACTCTGCCAGTTCGATTGGCATTAGCTAATGCCTGCAACATCAAGGTAGAAATAGAAATAGCCAAACGATAATCCCCACCCGTAATTTTTTGGGCCATCAAATTAGCAGTAGATAAATCACCTTCCGGATTATAAATTGTGATAGCTAAGTTTTGACCATCATTGTAACCTCTTGCATGCAACGCATCTAACATTCCAGATCGAACATCATCCATAATGGGAAAGGAACTGTGTTGCAGAATTGCTAAAGGTATCACTCCAGATACTGGTGATTCTGATTTATTTTTGGGGTGTCGATTATGCCGATCAGACCATAGCAATATTGCTGCAGCAATAAAAATCAACAGCAGGGAAAAGACAATACGCTTATTCGCTTCACTCACAGCCATTTATTTGCTCAATTCAAAAGCGGTTATCCCAAAAACCTTCTGCAGATTTGCAATTAGAGTTTCGTGGGAAACTATATGAGGTGCTTTGAATAGTTTTCTCATGCTTCTTTAGGCTTTAACAGCTCAATACTCATAGCTAAAGCCAAACTAATCTCAGCGATAATAGCCTGATCGTTATCATCAAACTTTCTAAAAGCTGCTAACTCGATAACGCCTAACAAACGTTTATTTAAAATAAGGGGTTGAATAAGGATACAGTTGGCTAATGCACTACCAATTGAAGAATATATTCTGACGTAATTTTTAGGCGGATTACTCATTAATACAGGTGCTTTATTTAAAGCACATTGTCCTACCAAACTCTCTCCAAACAGAACCTTTTTACCAAGCTCTTGAATGGGCACCCCATAGCCTCCAATCAATTCAAGGCTTTGTTGCTCTTGATTAGCGATATATAACAAGCCATAACGCACACCCAAAAAACTACTGATGTCAGTCATAACTATTTCTGTTAATTCTACCAAATCTTTGGCTTTATAAAGCTCACTCGAAAGCTCTGCAATATGTAATTTTATTTTTTGAAAATCTGAGGCTAATATTGCGTTGCTATGAAAACTATTAATTGATTTTGCTAAAGTTGATATTTCTGAGCTGTCATTAAATATGTCAAAATTGCTATCTCTTTTTTCAATAGTAAGATCTGACACAACCTCGTTTAAGCACACTAAAGGCCTAACTACTCTCCTTCCATAAAACAAAACCTGTGATAAAAAAACAATCAGCACCATAGTGAACACTATAATGAATGCAGCAAGTAACGACGTATCAGCCCGCCAACTTATTTCTTTTACTTCATCAGCCAACCTTAGCGCGATATCTTTTTGAAAGTCGTGAATTGGACCCATTATTTTAGCCTTTTCACTTAAGTAAGTAGGCCCATAAACCAGTTTGCTTGCCAACTCAAGCTTTCCGGAACGTCCAGCCTTGAAAGCCTCATTTTCTAAATTAATTAATTTATCGGAATTTCTCTTTGCTTTTTCAATAAGTGCCAATTCATTGGACGTTGCACCTAATTTACGTAAACCATCTACGGCTTTATCACGACTTCGCTTAATATTTACTTCCTCTGTAAATAAATCATCATAATTTGGATCTCCTGTAACCGAGAAAGCTCTTACCGTATTTGTCAGAAAATCAGAGCCCTCGGATAATTGATCGGACAGCATTAATGATTTAAGCTGAACATCAAGAATTTTTACCTGTTCATTACGATAATAGTTCGCCAACCATAAACTAAGAAAAGTTAGTATTGAAAAAATAGTGAATACGAGCACTATCCATTTGTTAATTATTTTTATTGACATTAGCCCTTCTATTTAACTTAGGTAAACCTATCTATGCACAATTTGATGATTATTCATTGCTAGCATACTGACATAACATTTGGATTCAAATTAATAAATTTTAATAAATATCAGTAGCTTTTTCTTCGTTTAACTCTACTACGTTTAACAAAAAAAATTAGGGTTCACTTGCTATCAAATACTTGGTTAATTTCACTTTATTATGATTTTCAAGGTAACAATAATCATGGCTGTCCATATAACTACATGCTAGATAGATGCCTAACCCACCGATAGGACGATCATCAATATCCAGTGATACATCAGGTGACTCTCTCTGAAACGGATCAAAAGCATCGCCATCATCCGTAATACAAACATTAATTTCCTTTGCATTTGCCTCGATCAGAACATTTATATTACCAACCCTGCCATCTGGATAACCATAATGAATGACATTAACAATTAATTCTTCCAACACCAAGTTAACCTGCATAATGATTGCAAAATCCCAACCTGCCGACTCACCAAAAACTTCCACGTCTTTGGCCAAAAGAGGTATTAATTCAACTTGGTTAGACAAGTCTTGTACAAATAGCCGATAATCTGATGTTTTATCCATGATATAAAATTCCTCATTAAACAATTATCGTTTTAAAAACTTATTGACACCAACTAAGCGATAATCAATCATTGAAATTAACTTAGTTGCAAGGCAAGCAACGAAATATCATCTGACTGCTCAGCTCCCTTGGTAAAGACATTAACATCGGCAGTGACTATTTCAACGAGATCCTGCGCATTATTATCTTGGCATCCTCTTAGTAAATCACAAAGACGATCGTCGCCGTATTGTTCATAATTAATATTCATAGCCTCATTAATACCATCGGTATACAACAACAAACTATCACCAGCATTAAGTTGCATAGACTCCATACTAAAAGTAGCTTCATCTAAAATACCTAAAGCTATTCCGGGATCTCCCGGCAACAAGGATACCTCACCATAATTTGATAAATACACTGGGCGATTGTGTCCACCATAACTATACTTCAGTTGCTTTGTATCCAGATCAAGGGTTGCTATAAATAAAGTGACAAACATCATGGCATCATTATCACGGCATAATTCTGGATTCAACGCCCCCATCATCTGATCAGGAAACTGATGTTGCTTTGCAATAGCGCGGAGCAATGTCTTCACCATAACCATAAATAATGCTGCAGGCACTCCCTTACCGGATACATCACCTATGGCAATAAGCAGGGTTTTCTCATCTAGATGAAAAAAATCATAAAAATCTCCACCCACATCACGAGCTGGTTGAATATAGGCGAATAAGTCAATAATACTACCCTGAGTAAATCGAGGGAATGCTGTGGAAAGCATACCCATTTGTATACTCTTAGAAAGCTTAAGAGATTCTTGATAGCGTTCTTGAGCAACACGATCATTAATCATATTTACTCTTCCTATAGCAACAGCTACTTGAGATGCGAGTAAATTCAGAACCTTGGCTTCTGCGGCACTAAAATTTATGGGTGCTCGACTCACAACATTGAGTACACCAAAAATTTTGTCTCGAGTTTTAAGTGGCGTACATAACATCGCCTGTATATCAACTAAAGAGCCCGAACAAGCTTTGTAACGAGAGTCATTAAGCACATCATTAACGATTTCGGCATTTCCAGAAGTCAATACGTGCTGAGTTATACCATCTAAAACCCAGGTAACATCCTGAACCGAAAACAACTCACCCTGCCCTGCACAAACTGATAAATGGCCATCTTCCTGATCTGTCAAAAGCATTCCTAACTGGAGATCTTTAACAGTTGGAAGCAAAAGACTTGCCTCATCCAGAGTCAGTTGGGCAAGCTGACCAATATCCATACAATCGGCAATTTTTTCACCCAATTCATACAACAATGTTAACTCTTTATATTTACTTAATGTCTCTTGAGAGAGCAATTTACTTTCCAACTCCTTTTGAGCCATATAGCTAATAAATGCAGCCAATAACTTGGCATCCGATTCTTTGCCATATACCCAACCTATAATCTTACCGGCCTCTATTTCAATTGGATAACAGATAGCTTGTTTACTTTCACCGATTATTAACTCGCCAGCCTGATCAATTATGCGGAGTGGCTCTTGACGATCATCAATAAATCGTTGAATCAACTTTGCCGAACTACCTTTTTGGCAGAGACGTTTAAGCTTTATTTCATAAGTCATGTTGATAACATTTATTTATATTCAAAAGGTCAAAAATAACTTGTTAATTACTTTTCAAATAGACTGACTATCGTCTAATAATGTAAAAAGTATCTTTTCCAAACCAAGATCGCCACGTAATCGATCAATTATTTTAAATTTATTTACTAAAGAAGCTTCTGCAATTACCAACTGAGGATAAAATGCCACCGCCGAATTTATTCCTTGATTAACATCTTCTGCAGCAACAGTTTCAAAGCCACATTTATCAAGGAGACTTACCCAAGTACTCCGCTTCCCAGAATCATCTATAAAGAGCAAAATCTTTTTTCTTTCTCGAGGTGCTTTAAGCAAGTTATTTACGGTTGCCAATAAGTCCGTATCTTTAACTGGTTTTCTCAAATAACTCTCAATTCCTAATTGATCAGCGAGCATTTGATCTTCAGCAATAGTATGAAGAACTATGGGAATATCTAGGGTAACCGGATGAGTATGCAAACGGACCGCAACCTCAAAACCGTTCAAATGAGGCATTTTTACATCCAGAATAATCAAATCAGGTTTTTGTTCAGCAATCATGGCCAACCCTTCGGCACCACTACTGGCCTCCCGTACTTCATAATCAAGTGTGCTTAATTCTTGATGCAAAAATTGTCGAATATTCAAATTATCATCGACAACCAGTATATTAGGTTGCTTAGATGCCCCAGGGGATAATAGTTTCTCAAAACTTACTCTTATCGCTCTTTCCAATGACTCACTGTCACTTTGCCATACATAACTCACTTCCTCCCCATCATTGGTCAGCAATGTATTTTTATTTCTACGACCTTCTTTACTAAAAAATGTATTTTTAACAACCTGTTGCTCTGCTAGTGGTAATGAAAATGAAAAGGTGCTCCCAACTCCAACTTCACTTTCTAACCACAACCGACCGCCAAGATGCTCAATGATTTCTTTGCAAATTGGCAGCCCTAAACCTGTACCTTGCGGCTTATCGGTCATGGTATCGCCAACTTGCTTAAACTTCTCAAACACCAATGCCTGATCTTCCGGCTTAATGCCAGTACCACTATCAATAACACTAACAACTAGTTCTGCTCTATTTACTTCTGCTTTAAGCGTAACTTCACCCTCATCGGTAAATTTTATGGCATTAGAAATAAGATTAATAACAACCTGAATTAAACGATCACGATCACCTTCACATAATGGCAAATTGGCGGCAACGTCTTTACGAAGCTTTACCGGTTTATTGGCAAATAAAGACGAAGTTGATGCTATTCCGCGATCAATAATATCTTCAATATGTAATTCCGTTATATTCCAATCGACACGTCCTGCTTCCATTTTAGCTAGATCCAATACATCATTAATCAGCGCAGTGAGACGCTGCCCTTCCTCAACAATGATGGACGTATTATCCATAACTTGACGTATAGCTTTTTGAACTTTTTTATCTTCATTATCTGATAAGGCCGGATACAATACCGTCTCAAATTTTTTCTGCATAATTCGTGCAAATCCAATTACAGAAGTCAATGGTGTCCGTAGTTCATGAGAAACAGTAGAAAGAAAGTTGGTTTTCATTTGATCCAAAGCTCTCAGTTTTTCGTTTGCTGCCGCCAACTCAATTTGTTGATTTTGTATTCTTTCTTGGGCTAAAGTAATTTCAAATGCAGTTGCAATTATCTCGGAAACTTGACCTATATAATCCAGTTGCAAGTTGTTTAAATAATTAACAGTGCCAATTTCCATTACACCCTGCAAATTATCTTCAAACAATAACGGCACCAAACAAATAGAACGAGGAGTTGCCCCCCCCAGCCCTGAGGTAACACTAAGATAATCTTTTGGAATATCTGCAATTAGTATTTGTTTGCGTGACAAAGCAGCCTGACCTACCAAACCCTCTCCATACTTAAACTCGATGGGTGTATTATTTGAAGGTGAATAGGCATAAGTTCCTGTCAATGATAAGACCACATCATTATCGATATCTTTTAATAAATACACAGTACCTACTTGAGCACCAACAAATTCAACAATCTCTTTGATGACTTTAGACGCTAAAACCGAAGAATCATTTTGACCTAAGATAGTTTTACTAATTTGAGCTAACCCAGTTTTCAACCAATCTTGACTACTTATTTCCTGATAACTACTTGAAAGCTTATCTTTCATTATTTCAATCGAACTTGCTAATCTTCCTATTTCATCGCTACCATCTACAGTATTAATAATATTAAAATCACCGCCAGCAATCGCATTAGTAACCGTAACCAACTGCTTAACTCTTCCCGAGATTGATCTTGAAATAACCCATACCATCAGAATAGTAATAAACAAAACAAACAGAGATAAAAAAACTGTTATTTTTATTTGCTTTTCAAGCAAGATATTAGTGTCCTCATTTTCAGCGGCAAATCTTTTTTCTAAATTTGAAGTGACATCATTCGCAACTATCCAAGCAGCTTCAGCCTGCTGCGCACTCTTCCCAAGACTCAATTCAACGGCTTCTTTACTTTTCCCTATCTCCACCAAATGCAGGATTTCTGTCAAAGTAATGTTATACTGGCTATAATTTTCCGCAAATGTCTCTACTAATTTTAATATTTCCGAATCCAATTTTAATCCCATTAGTCTTTTAAAACGGGATCTCACTTCTTCTTGAGTTGTAGAAATCTGATATAAAACTCTTACTTTCTCATTTTCATTCATTTGTAAAAAAACCTCATGTTCCAGCATTCGCAACTGAAATACGGCACGGCGACATTTTGTATTTTCAACCAAAGCCTGTACACCATTTTCTACTAATGAACTAATTCTATTATTGAAGTCATTCAAAACATTTATTGACAAAAAAATCACTCCAAATGCAAAAGCGAGTGGTATAAAAAAACTTAACAAAAGTTTTTTGAAGAGTGAAAGGTTCATTAAAAATCTCATGCTTTACCTCTAATTTTGCGGAATATCATTTCTTAAATAACTTAATCAAATTTACACCTAACACAGAAGGACCTCTGTGCAATATTGACAGCAGATTAACATCTACTTTTCAATTAACCGAACGGCCATGACATCACACTTCCCATGATGTAAGACACTGTTTGCAGTCGACCCCAATAATAAAGCCAAACCATGACGCCCATGTGAACCCACAATAATTAAATCAACTTTTTCTTGGTCAGCAATATTGATAATTTCCTGCTTGGGAATACCCCAAACCATCCACCTATTATCTTGACCAATTCCTAATTGATCGCCCAATTCCATAAACTTAATCTTTTCTGCTTCTAACAATTCATCTGGTGATGTTTGATCAAGTACAATTAAAGTTCCGTAATTGGTATCAGGCATGGGAATATTATCCAAAACATGAATCATACTTAATTTAGCCTGATATTTATTTGCCAGCACTCTAGCTTTTTCTGCAACATAAAGACTGTGTTTTGAAAAATCCACAGCCACTAAAACATGTTGATAATTGCTCATTAATTTTCGTCCTATTATTTTCTATGATTAACTTTTGAAATAACAAATGCTGTCTTTAAAACAAACAATACCATATACACGTGTAGATAAAAAATAACCTGCTTAATGTGATAAAATACAAGCCTGAATAAGCCTATCTCTTGTGATTTTTACGATCAACTATTTCTAAAACCACCCATTTTGGAACTTAAATTTTCCGCTTAACTACAATTAACACCGTTCATGCAGCCAGCATTTATTCACTTAAGACTTCATACCGAATATTCACTGGTAGATGGTATCGTTAAAATAAAACCCCTTGTTAAACGCTTGGCTGAACTAAATATGCCGGCAATTGCAGTCACAGATCACACCAATCTATTCTCACTGGTCAAGTTCTATAAAGCTGCATTAGGACAAGGTGTTAAACCTATTGTGGGCTCTGATGTTTTAATTTTTAATCCTGATGATCCTGCCTCACCTCACCGACTAACCTTACTGGTTAATAATCACACTGGTTATATCACCCTCACTGAGTTAATTTCAAAAGCCTATCAGGAGGGGCAGTATCAAGGAATACCGATGTTGCGGCAAGAGTGGATTGAAGTAAACCACGCTGGATTGATTGCCCTATCAGGCGCAATGAATGGGGAAATTGGCAAAGCCCTATTGGCGGATAACCCTGATGAAGCTAAGCGTTTAGCTCAGCATTGGGGTACTTTATTTGAACAATGCTTTTATCTTGAAATACAACGTGTCGGCAAGCCTAATGAAGAACTTTATATAGCCGCTGCAGTCGAATTGGCTCTGGCAACTGATTTACCAGTCGTTGCAACCAATGATGTCCGCTTTATTTATAAAGACGATTTTGCTGCGCATGAAATCCGAGTCTGTATTAATCAAGGACGTGTTTTAGATGATGCTCGCAGACCCAAAGATTACACCGATCAACAATACCTGCGTAGCAGTGAAGAAATGCAGGCTTTATTTGCGGATATCCCTGAAGCATTAACAAACTCTGTAGAAATCGCCAAACGCTGTAATTTAACGCTCACTTTGGGTGAAAACTTTCTACCTGATTTTCCGGTACCTGAAGGTATGAATCTAGGAGAATTTATGGCTGAGGAGGCCTTAAAAGGTCTTGAAGATCGTTTGATACATTATCCAGCAACTGGCAATGGGACTGATCAGGAAAATCGTCAGATTTACTATGATCGACTCGATTTTGAATTAAAAATGATCACCCAAATGGGGTTTCCTGGTTACTTTATGATTGTTGCTGATTTTATTCAGTGGGCGAAAAACAATCTTATTCCAGTGGGGCCAGGGCGTGGCTCTGGTGCCGGTTCTTTAGTTGCTTACGCACTTAAGATTACTGACTTGGATCCGATTGAATTTGATCTTCTTTTTGAGCGTTTCTTAAATCCAGAGCGCATTTCAATGCCAGACTTTGATGTCGATTTCTGTATGGATCGCCGCGACGAAGTGATTGATTATGTCTCTCGACACTATGGCAGAGATCATGTTGCACAGATTATTACTTATGGTTCGATGGCCGCAAAAGCGGTTATTCGAGATGTGGGCAGGGTATTAGGGTTTCCCTATGGTTTTGTCGATCGATTAGCCAAACTAATTCCCTTTGAAATTGGCATGACACTAACCAAGGCCTTAGAAGACAGTCCAGATCTAAAAAATCTTTATGATAGTGAAGAAGAGGTAAAGACTCTGATTGACATGGCTTTATCATTGGAAGGGACTGTTAGGAATGCTGGCAAACACGCAGGTGGCGTAGTTATATCACCGTCCAAACTAACCGATTTTACACCGCTCTATTGCGAACAAGGTGGCGGTAATCTGGTAACACAATTTGATAAAGATGACGTGGAAGCCGTCGGATTAGTTAAATTTGACTTTTTGGGGCTACGCACCCTAACCATTATCGATTGGGCATTACAGGATATTAATGCTAAACATAAGCAATTAGGAACAGCACCCGTTGATATAACAACCATCCCTAGAGATGATATAGACACCTATAAATTATTAACCAATGCCCAAACTACTGCCGTGTTTCAATTGGAATCACGGGGGATGAAAGAACTTATCAAGAAGCTAAAACCTGATTGTTTTGACGATATTATTGCACTGGTAGCCTTATTTCGTCCTGGTCCCTTAGAATCTGGCATGGTTGATGACTATATTAATGTTAAGCATGGCGCTAAAGCAGAATATTCACATCCATTTCTAGTACCCATTCTTAAACCTACCAATGGTGTTATTTTGTATCAAGAGCAAGTAATGCAAATTGCTAGAGAATTGGCGCTTTATACATTGGGTGGTGCAGATATGCTTAGGCGCGCTATGGGTAAAAAGAAAGTCGAAGAAATGGCCAAAGAACGAGAAAAGTTTACCGCTGGTGCTGTTGCCAATCAAGTTGATGAGCCTATAGCAAACTATATTTTTGATCTAATGGAGAAGTTTGCTGGCTATGGTTTTAACAAATCACATTCCGCAGCATACGCATTGGTGGCTTACCAAACCGCTTGGTTAAAAACCCATTACCCTGCTGCCTTTATGGCGGCCGTTTTATCTTCAGATATGGATAACACTGAAAAAGTGGTCGTGCTAATTGAGGAATGCAGACAAATGAATTTGGTTATTCTGCCACCCACTATCAATATATCAAACCATCGCTTTACCGTTAATGATGATAACCACATTATTTATGGATTAGGTGCCATTAAAGGCGTCGGGCAAACTGCAATTGAGGAAATGCTTAAAGAGCGTGCTGATAGAGGTCGATTTACCGGACTATATGATCTATGCAAACGCGTTGATTTACGAAAATTTAATCGCCGAGTCCTAGAGGCCTTAATCCGTGCAGGTGCTTTCGATGAATTTGACTCCAATCGGGCAAGCCACTTAACCGAATTACCTACTGCTTTACGCGTTGCTGAACAGCATGGAAAAATGGCACAAACGGGACAAAATGACTTATTTTCTCTACCTAATCACTTTTCAGAAGAAGCAGATAACAACAGTAAAACAGATACCTATTCTACTTATACACCGCCTTGGTCAGATAATGAACGATTGGCTTCTGAAAAATTAACCTTAGGACTGTTTTTAACAGGTCATCCTATAGACCAATACGAAGATGAATTAAAACACTTTACTCATGGGAAAATTGCTTCTTTGCAAATAGCTCGAGGAAAAATGGAAGCCCGCGTTGCGGGACTGGTTGTTGAAGTTCGCACCAGACAAACTAAGAACGGAAAAACTATGGGATTTGCTACTTTAGATGATAAGTCTGGACGACTTGAATTAGCCGCTTTTGGTGATGTTTATGACAAATATCGAGATTTACTTTCTCGTGACAATCTATTAATTGCTCAAGGTTCTTTGGCTATAGATAGTTTTTCTGGGAGCTTACGATTAACAGTGGAAAACCTATACGACATAAACCAAGCAAGAGAGAATTTTTCAAGAGGCCTCCAACTGAACTGGAATGTACCAGAAAATAAACCAACATCAGTGAATTTAATTGAACAGTTAAGCGACATTCTTCGTCCGTTCCAAGGGGGAAACTGCCCAGTCATTATAAATTACTGCATAAAACAGGCACAAACCGTCGTTCAACTAGGCGATGAGTGGCGAATACATCCTACTGATGAACTCATTTCTCGATTAAGATCACTGTTCGGATCTAACGGCATAGAGATTAAGTATAAATAAATGCTCAAGGCTCAATTTAATAATCCTTATTGATTATCTTATCGGCCTTGAACAATCAACTACAAACCTTTATTCGTTTGTTTCTTGAGTCGCTTTGACTACAGACACGCTCTCAGAGACCGTTTGTTTTGGTTCTGCCGTTGCCGACACCACATTAGCCTCAGATCGCTCGATTCTATCAATTCTTCCAGCAAAATCTCTATCATAAGATTGAGCTTGCCCTTGCCCTTCTCCTGTCATAGCAGTAAATGGAGTTTCGCCATTATCACTACCATTTATATTGGCTTCACTCTCTGTTTTTTTATAATTAGGATTACGAGGACGTCTACGATTTGGACCTCTTCGGGGAGATGATTTTTTTTCAACAGGTAATTGTTCGCCAGTTACTACTGCCACTTCAACCGGTATTGATGGTACATCTACTCTAGGTGTATCTACATTAACCACAACTTCAGTTTTAACAATCTCAACACCCTCTTCTATATTATTTACAGGCGCAAGATTTCTTCTTACGTTGCGACCAGGACCTCTATTACGGTTACGGTTACGGTTACGGTTACCATTACGGTTAGGGTTAGGGTTAGGGTTAGGGTTAGGGTTAGTTTCGTTGTTTTCTAAAACTTCACTAACTTCAATAACCTCTTTAATTGGCTCCGGCTTTGGTGCGCGATCTTGATGTCCACGAGGAGGTCTTTGTTCCTGATTTCTTTGACCCTGATTTTTTCCACGTCTATTATTTCGTCCTCTACCAGATTGATTTTCGTCATTCGATCTAACTCGTTCAGTAACAGGTTTAGCAGCAACTGTTTCAGTCTCACCAACTGGGCCAACAAGCTTCTCCCAGAAGCGCTTTATTAAACTGGCTGATTCATTTTTAATTTGCACAGGCGCAGGTGAATCATGCATAAACTCTTTAACTGCAGCTTTCTCAACTTTAGGCCTAACTTGTTGTGCAAAATCAGGAACAGTTATATCTTCTGCTTTTATTTGTAAATAACTCGGCTTGTCATCAATGAACTCTTTTTCCTTGATACGTTCAATATCATAGGCTGGTGTTTCAAGATGTTTACTAGGCAAAATTATAATACCTACCTTCAACCTTGTTTCAATCTGCTCAATCGCATGGCGTTTTTCATTTAACAAAAAAGTTGCGCATTCAATAGGCAAGTGGGCAATAACCTTTTCTGTGCCCTTTTTCATAGCTTCTTCTTCAAGAATTCTCAATACTGACAATGCAACTGACTCAACATTACGAATCGTGCCTTGGCCTTTACAACGAGGACAAGGAAGTTGAGTAGAATCGCCCAACGATGGACGCATTCTTTGTCTAGACATTTCTAATAAACCAAAACGGGAAATTCGGCTGGTCTGAATACGTGCCCTATCAATTTTTAACGCATCACGCAGATGATTTTCAACTGTCCTTTGATTTTTATTAGACAACATATCGATAAAATCGATAACAAACAAACCACCCAAATCACGTAATCTCAATTGCCGAGCAATTTCATCACAAGCTTCTAAGTTGGTATTTAAGGCAGTCTCTTCAATATCACTCCCTTTAGTAGCTCGTGCAGAGTTTATATCTACCGAAGTTAATGCTTCGGTATGGTCAATAACCAGTGAACCACCAGAAGGTAATGAAACTTCACGACAATAAGCAACTTCAATTTGAGATTCAATCTGATAGCGGCTGAACAAAGGAACCGAATCTTGATACAACTTTGCTTTTGGTAAGAAATGCGGCATGACCTCCTTTAAGAAGTCTTGTACCTGTTTAAATGACTCTTCATTATCAATTAATATTTCATCAATATTGCCACGCAAATGGTCACGCAAGGCTCTGATAATGACATTACTTTCCTGAAATACCAGAAAAGGTGCTTTCTGCTCAGTGGAAGATCGCTCTATCGCCTCCCAAAGTTGTAACAAATAATTTAAATCCCATTGCAACTCTTCGGCATTTTTGCCACAACCAGCCGTTCTGACAATCAATCCCATATTATCAGGGATTTCAAGAGATGCCATAACTTCACGTAAATCACTGCGCGTTTCGCCTTCTATACGACGAGATATACCACCAGCTTTGGGATTATTCGGCATTAATACCAAATAAGTACCTGCTAAACTAATATAGGTAGTTAAAGCTGCTCCTTTATTACCACGCTCTTCTTTTTCAATCTGAACAATAATTTCCTGACCTTCCTTGATCAAATCTTTTATTGCTGGGCGTCGACCTTCTTCGACTCCTTCTTGAGCTTGTCTATAGAGTGGTGAAATTTCTTTAAACGGTAAAAAACCATGCTTTTCTGCCCCATAATTTATAAAGGCCGCTTCCAAACTAGGCTCAACTCGAGTGATTATACCTTTATAAATATTAGATTTTTTTTGTTCTTTTGAAGGGATTTCAATGTCAAAATCATAAAGCTTTTGACCGTCTACCAAAGCGACTCGCAGTTCTTCAGGCTGCGTAGCGTTGATAAGCATTCTTTTCATTTTATATCCTTGTAGTTCCCTGCTCCATTGTCAGATATCACTCAAATTAGACTGTTTTTGTAATCGCATTTCATGTGTATTGATACAATACACTAAGCAAAAGGTTTAAAAAACACAATCAACTTAACTTTTAGGGATTTATATTCCCTCATCCACGCATAATTACCATTTATTTAGGCTTCCAATAAATTGAAGCCATTAAGTCTGCGCGAATAGATGCTAATTTAAAATTTATGCAGTCTTTGGTGGTAAATTCTGTTTTAAAACAGGTATTAAAAAATCGCTCGTCTAGGGTCGAACGATGAACCCAAAATCGTATAATGAAGTCTTAGTCACACAATAATTGGTGTTTTATCTTCATTTAGTCGCTCAAATTCAGTTTCTATGATGAAATCCGCAGAGCTCTTAACTATGTTTTTTGAAAAAACCTTGACTAATATAACAACCTTATTGTCTTACATCAATTTTAAAGAATCAATTATCATTATATGCTGTTATTATTTGTCACATGAGTATAGAAGAAAAGCAAACACCCCAAGTTATCTACGTCGAAATTAACGAAGATAATTGCGATCAACGATTGGATAATTTTTTAATTTCCCGCCTAAAAGGCGTTCCCAAAAGTCGAATTTATCGACTCGTAAGAAAAGGTGAAGTTAGAGTCAATAAAGGTCGTGTTGATATCAAATACCGTCTAGAAGCCGGAGACATTGTCAGAGTCCCTCCCGTAAGAGTAGCTGAACGTAGCGAAGAATCGTTTGTGCCGCAAGGGTTGCAAGCAGCCTTACAACAAGGTATTTTATTCGAAGATGATGGTTTCATGATCATTAACAAACCAGCAGGGTTTGCTGTTCATGGTGGTACCGGTGTAAGTTCAGGCATTATAGAAGGACTTCGCTTGATAAGGCCAGAGGCTCGTTTTTTAGAACTAGTTCATCGACTCGATAAAGATACCTCAGGTTGCCTCCTTATCGCTAAAAAACGTAGTGCCCTACGTAAATTACAAGATTTTTTTCGTAACAATGAAATCAAAAAAACCTATAAAGCTTTATTAGCTGGACAATGGGAAAGAAAAAAACTAATTATTACTGCACCTTTATTAAAAAATATTAGCAAAGGTGGTGAGCGTGTTGTCGTTATCAGTAAGGCAGGCAAGGCGGCAGAAACATTATTTACAAGAGTAAAACTATTCCGTAATGCAACCTTGGTTGAAGCATCTCCAAAAACAGGTAGAACTCATCAAATTCGTGTTCACGCAGCAAGCTTTGGGCATGCCATAGTAGGTGATGATCGCTATGGTGACGATGAAATCAATAAGGTGTTTAAAAATAAAGGCTATAAAAGGATGTTTCTTCACGCAGAAACTTTAAAATTTAACCATCCTATTACTGATGAAAAAATGGTAATTTCAGCACCCTTACCGTTGCAATTGATCAATTTATTAAACAATGAAGAATCGATTTGATCTACTTATTTTTGATTGGGACGGCACCCTGATCAACTCAATCGACTGGATTATCTACTGCCTGCAAACTGCTGCACGTGAATATAATTGCAATATTCCTGATGCTCAAGCAGCAAAAAACGTTATTGGCTTAAGTACCCCAAATGCTGTCAAAACCTTATTTCCTGACGCAGACCAAGAAACTCAGTCACTCATAGTTGCCCATTTCAGAAAACAATCCGCATCAAAACAACTTAGCCAAGCTGATTTTTTTCCTGGTGTTTATGATATGTTGCACCATCTAAAAAAGAACGGATATCAACTAGCCGTTGCTACTGGAAAATCTAGGGCTGGGCTCCAAGAGGCCTTAGAAGCAACAGGCACTGAAAACCTTTTTTGCATTACCCGCTGTTCTGATGAAACCGCCTCCAAACCTGATCCAAAAATGTTACATGAAATTATTCAACACACTCGAACCCCAAAAGAACGTGTATTAATGATAGGTGACACAGAACATGACTTGCAAATGGCACTAAACACCCCTATCTCTTCAATAGCTGTAACGTGTGGCGCGCAATCAGCAGAAATATTACAATGTTATAAACCTTTGATGTGTTTGCAACAGCCAACCGAATTATTGAACTTTATTTAAGGCTAAAAAGTCATGGAACACCAACAAGACCCTTCTGTTAAAACTGAAACTGCTAAAGCACCTGATTGGGAACGCAAAATCATTGAAAAGCTGGCTTTAGCCGCTGTAACTGAACAAACTAAAGCAAGACGCTGGGGTATTTTCTTCAAGTCATTAATCTTCGTTTATTTGTTTGCCGTATTTGGTATGACTATCTACCCAAAAATAAAACAACATTTAGGCACTGATGGTAAATATCATACCGCCGTTATTGACGTGATTGGTCCTATTGCCGAAGATAAAGATGCGAATGCCGCTAATATTATTGAAAGCTTAAGAGCCGCTGTAAAAGACGAATCCACCAAAGGTATTATTCTGCATTCAAATTCTCCAGGTGGCAGTCCTGTCCAATCGGCTTATGTTTACGAAGAAATCAGAAACATAAAAAAAGACCATCCCAACTTACCCATTTACGCAGTTGTTAGCGATATCTGTGCTTCTGGATGTTACTACATTGCTTCAGCCAGCGATAAAATATTTGTTAATCAATCCAGTCTAATAGGCTCTATAGGTGTCATTATGGATGGCTTTGGCTTTGTAGATACCATGCAAAAAATGGGAGTGGAACGCAGACTTTTAACTGCTGGTGCGCACAAAGCCATGCTAGATCCTTTTTCACCACCTAAAGCCGATGAAACTCAATTTATGCAGACTTTATTGGATCAAGTACACCAACAATTTATAAGTGCTGTTAAAGCCGGTCGCGGTAATCGACTTAAAGAGTCTCCGGATATGTTTTCCGGTCTAGTATGGACAGGTGAAGCTAGCGTTAAAATTGGGATAGCTGATGACTTTGGCAATGATGATTTTGTCGCTAAATCCATCATAGGCGCAGAGACTTTAGTTGATTTTACTCATCAAGGTAACTTGCTGGATAAAATGGCCGGAAAATTAGGCGCTTCCTTCGGTAAAGTCATCGGTAGCTTAGTACTAAACCCTTCTTTACGCTAATTTATGAACGTTACAGCCTACGATGCTATATTCTCCAGTATTATTGGACACGAGTACGACACTCTTAAACTGATCTGCCCAGCAGCAACAGAGATGAGTCGGTTAGTTGGTGAGGCTGTGAAAATTTACTCAACTTCAACTAAATCTTTGCAAATAGTTGAATTGGGTGGTGGCACTGGAATTACAACACTGGCCATGTTATCTGCTCGACCCAACTTACATGTATTGAGTATTGATAACGAGCCGGTTATGCAAGATCAGGCAAAAAAACACTTGCAGCAATGGATAGCAGATGGACACTTAAATTTTTGCTCCGATGATGCCTTAACGGCATTACAAAACTTACCTGAAAATAGTGCTGACATCATCGCTTCAGCATACACTCTGCACAATTTTCTTATTAGTTATCGAGAACAGGTCATTAAAGAAATTTACCGCGTACTAAAACCAAACGGACAGTTTATCAACGGTGATCGTTATGCCTTAAATGATACTAGACAGCATACCCGTGCCGTTCAAGATGAGATCAGTCAATATTTCAAGGTTCTTATACCATTGGACCGAAGTAAAGTACTAGAGCAATGGATAGTACATTTATTTAATGATGAATCACAAGATCACATAATGCGTGAAAGCGTCGCCTTACAACAATTGCATGATTTTGGCTTTAGCGATATAAAAATAAGTGACCGTATCAATGTAAATGCATTGGTGAAAGCAAAAAAACCATGACGATAAAATAAAAACTTAAATCCCCTGCTTCAATTTAAGATTTATCAACTATCCCCTTTAGAGGCAACCCCTGACATCGGAGACTTATCCAACATAGCAAGTCCGACAATCAGAATAATCGTCGCTAGGATTAACGAATAAGGTCCAAAAATCCATAAAATAATTGGCAAGCTGAAAAAAATTGCTCGAGTACCCAGCGTATAGTAGGCACCTGCTTTATTTAAATAAGCACAACTTTGTTTATAGATATTTTCATCTAAAGAGACTAATGACGCATGAGTTTTCAAATTAATCATATATCCAACATGATTAAAGAAACGTATTGACATCGAAAAAAAGAAAAAAGTAATAAAAAAATCTAATAACAATAAACTGAGCTTGATTTGCCATAATTCAGATGAATAATTTACGGCTAACAGATTATATTGCCAATCAAGTGCAAACTGACCAATTTTATCACTGATATTTAAAGTTCCTATTATCAGTAGAATCGCTGTTGACGCCATAAAATTAGCCGCCATTACTGAATTACGTATCGTTTGAATAGCCAGTATATCCATCTTACCGCCACTATTCATAATCATTTGAACCCACTGATAGCGCACTTTTTCATTTAATGCATGCGCACTTAAGTTTGGGTATTGTTTAGTCCGCCTACTTAAGTAAGCGTAATAAGTAAATATCAAAAAAACACTCAGTAAAAAAGCAATCATGTCATATTTCAATACAACCACCCCCATTTATAATTACAGATCTCATGTTTAGTTAAATTAATCATTGAGCGAATAACATTACTACCCGTCCTACTGAATTTATTAGCTAAATATCATTCCTCAGGATCATCATGAATCTCGTGCCATAATCCATTGACAATTCCCAATAAACAGGCCAAGCTAACTCCTAAAATCCAAGCGAAATACCACATGTCTTTTCCTTAATATAGTACGTTTCTATTCGTTTCAATATCTTCAATGGTTACTTTTCCACGCATAATACGGTAAACCCAAAGCGTATATCCAATCACGACTGGCATCATAATTACGGTAACAAAGAACAATACATGCAAAGTATAATAACTTGCACTTGCATCCCATATTGTTAGACTACTTGATGGCACAGTAATAGATGGCATGATAAAAGGAAACATTGATCCAGCCGCCGTAATTATCGTACACATAACAACCAAACTGCTTATTAAAAAAGCAATTCCACTACGACATTTGACCGTCAAATATAGAACCAAACCTGTTCCCAAAATAGCTATCATGGGTGATAACATCAAACCCGGATATCGACTGTAATTAGTCATCCATAAACCGTTTTCTTTAATGACTATTTTTGCTAATAAATTATTCACAATGTTTGTATCAATAGCCGAGCTGATTCGATATCCTTCTAAATCAAGTGCCACCCAAATACCCGCCATAATGAAACTGGCTAAAAAGAGTAGGCCGCTCCAAATAATAACTCGTCGAGCACGCTCAGCTAAGAGCGCTTCCGTACGCCAATGTAAAAAAACAGCTCCGTGCAAACAAAATAAACTAACGCCTACGATAACAGTAAGCAAGGCGAAAGGTTGCAATAAATCTAAAAAATGGCCGGTATAATGGGATCGAAAGTCATTATCAAATTTAAAAGGCAATCCTATCATTAGATTACCTGCGGCGAGGCTTAATACCACTGCGGGCACAAAACCACCGAAAAACAAAGCCCAATCCCACGTCGATCGCCAACGAGCATTAGTCAACTTACTACGATAATCAAAACCAACTGGACGCAAAAACAAGCCAAACAATAAAATCAGCATGCCTGTATACAACCCTGAAAATAAGGTTGCGTAAACAAGAGACCAAGCCCCAAATGAAATACCACCCAAAGTAACCAACCAAGTCTGATTACCTTCCCAAGTTGGCCCGATCGCATTTAACATCACTCGACGCTCATCATCAGTCTTACCTAAAAATGGCAATAACATACCAATACCCAAATCAAAACCGTCCATGACGGCAAAGCCTGAGACAAGAAATAAAAGTATAAACCACCAAATTATTCGCAGCGTTTCGTAATCAAACATGACTTAAGCCTCTTGCTCAAAGTAATAGCGTCCAGTCTGTAAACTACTGGGACCTAGTCGCACATATTTGATCATTAAAAAAAGTTCAATAATCAACAACACTGTGTAGAAAATAAAAAATCCTGCCAAACTCAGATATAACTGACCAACATCAATACTAGAAACACTGAGGTGGGTAGGTAAAATATTAGCGATAGTCCAAGGTTGACGGCCGTATTCTGCAACTACCCAACCCAGTTCGTTAGCAATCCATGGCAGAGGCATTCCGTAAAATGCCAAGCGTAATAACCATCTTTGTTTGTGAACTGTGCGTTTGGCTGTGTAATAAAAAGCAACTACAAAAATAAATAACATGATAACGCCACTTAATACCATGCCACGAAATGACCAAAACATAGGGGCAACTTTAGGCACGGCTCCTCGTGCAGCTAAATCGATTTGTTCTGGACTAGCGTCAATCACCTTATCGGTGTATTTTTTCAATAGCAAGCCATGACCCAAATCATCCTTATGCGCTTCAAAAGCTGATTTAGCTAAATGATTATTCTTATTCTCTCGTAATAATTGCAAATTATCATAGGCAATCATGCCACTTTTAATACGCTGACGTTTTAGTTCAATTATCTCTTTAATCCCATCAACTTTTTCGTCAATAGATCGAGTAGCAATAATCCCCAATAACCATGGAAGTTCAAAAGGATTTTCGTTAGTCATGGTTTCTTCGTTAGGAAAAGCAAATAGAGTAAAGGCCGCAGGTGCTTCTTCAGTTTTCCATTCTGCTTCGATAGCGGCTAATTTGGCTTTTTGTACCTCGCCAACGGTATAACCACTTTCATCACCTAACAGCATCACGGCCAGCACGGATGCCAGGCCAAAACCTGTCGCAATTCTAAATGATCGTCTGGCAAACGGTATATCCCTGTTTTTCAATAAAAAATAGGCGCTAATACCCAGTACAAACATTGATCCTGTCACATAACCACCCGCTACTGTATGGACAAACTTAACGCCAGCGACAGGATTAAAAAATAACTCTTCAATGCTGGTCAACTCCATGCGCATCGTATCGTAGTTAAATTCAGCACCAACGGGATGCTGCATCCAAGCATTGGCAATCAATATCCACAATGCTGATAAACTGGTACCAATAGCCAAAAGCCAAGTAACTATCAAATGTTGTAATTTACTCAACCGGTCCCAGCCAAAGAAAAACAAGCCAACAAAGGTTGACTCTAGAAAAAAAGCCACCATTCCTTCTATGCCTAAAATGGGGCCAAATACGTCGCCGACATAGTAAGAATAATAAGCCCAATTTGTTCCAAATTGAAACTCCAACGTTAGTCCTGTAGTCACTCCCATAGCAAAATTAATACCGAATAATTTACCCCAGTATTTTGTCATATCCTTATAAATAAGCTTACCTGACATAAGGTACAAGGATTCCATGATAGCCAATAGGAATGACAATCCCAATGTCAGTGGGACAAATAAAAAATGATATAACGCCGTTAATGCAAATTGAAGCCTAGATAGGTCAACGATCTCATCAGTTATCATAGTAAGAGCTCTTTATTTTGTTTAGTCGTGATAATGGTAGGATGTTCGCCTAAAAATTTATCGCCGATAATAGCGCTATCGACAGGTTGTTTATGGCCGGCAAAGAACACCCACCAGACAAGGCCTAACAATAAAAATTTAGTCAGTAATGCGATGCTTATGTCCCATCTATAGGATGTTTTTCTAAGTTTCATACAAGTAAACTGCTATATAAACGAAATTTTTTAATGCCAATGAATTCATTATTTTTTTCTACTGAAGAACAGGGCAAGTCCGGCTACACTTAAAAAAATACTCGGCACTATAAAAAAACTACTTTGTGATTGTTCCCAGTTTTCAGTGCCTCTACGTAAATTAGCGTCTTTAGACTCATCATAAATATTTTTCTGTTGGGATTTATTGATCGAACCATCAATAGCCAAAACACCAGAGATAGGCACACCCAATAACAACAAACTAATAATTAAAGTTAAAATTAATTTTTTACTCATCTCTAGGCACCAAATAATTCAATTTTTCTAGCATCCAATAAAAGAACAGACAAAGTGAACTTGCTTAAAAAATTTAAACAGGATAACCGTGTTTAAAGCTTTTATTAGGTCTTAATTCATCTTTGACGATGTAGACAGTTAAATACAAAAAAACCAATAAACAGCGTTACTACAAATAGATAACTGCCCAACAATCCTGCCGTTAAACCAACCAATGCGGGCCCCGGACATAAGCCGGATAAGCCCCAGCCTATGCCAAAAAGAGCTGATCCAATGATCAATTTAAGATCAATACTTGCTTTTGGAATGACGCTGTCTTTAAGATTATGATTAGAAGTTTTCTTTAGTTGATAATTAATTATTTGACGCAAGGAACTAAAGGTTAATAAAGCACCGACCATGACTAATAAGAGGGTAGGATCCCACTCTCCAGTAACATCCAAAAAACCAAGCACCTTAACCGGATTTACCATTTGAGCTAGAATTAAACCCAGTCCAAATATAAAACCGCTGGCACATGCTGAAATATTAAGCTTCATAAAAAAACATTACAGAACATGACGGACTAAAAATACGGTGATACCAGCGATGCTCATAAAAACAAGTGTCGCAACAATCGACCGTCCTGACAATCGTGCAATACCACAAATACCGTGACCACTCGTACAGCCCCCACCCAACCGAGTACCATAGCCAACTAAGAGTCCTGAAATGCCAAGCACAACTAATGGCGTATCAATCTGCACCTCAATACTACCGACAAAAAGCCTCCATAAGGCTCCGCTGAAAACAAGCCCTATTAGAAACCATAAGCGCCAACCGGTTTCATCATGCCACGGCGGTAAAATTCCAGCAGCTATACCAGAAATACCTGCCACACGGTTATTGAAAAACAATAGTATCGCTGCTGCAAGGCCAATCAGAACCCCACCACTCAGGGCCGATAAAACGGTTATAAGCGTCATTAATTGGTACCCGTCTTTAGTCTTCTTTTATAAGATTTTGTATATAAGATGCTTTGTGTGGAATATCAAATCGATAGCCCTTAATCATTAGATGCCAATACATCCAAGGAAAGCCAATTTTTTTACCTAGCCACCAAATAAAACGATTTTTTCGTGGGTCAAGTAACGGAAAAGAAGGTGTTACTTTGCCACCATAACCAAACTCAGCCAACATAACGGTGCTAAGCGATGTAGTCAATGGACATGAACCATAACCATCATAACTTTCATTAAGCGACCGTTGATTGATTAAATTAAGAATATTGTCCACCAAAATAGGAACTTGCTTACGCACCGCAGCTGCTGTTTTGGCATTGGGTGTTGAGCCGGCGTCACCTAATCCAAAGATGTTTGGATATTTATTATGTTGTAAAGTTTTATCATTTAAATCCACCCATCCTCCCGCATTAGCCAAAGGACTTTTCTTAATAAAATCAGGCGCACTTTGTGAAGGGGTGACATGAATCATATCAAAAGACTTAGTGACTTGATGCTTGATACCTTCATGATCAGTAGTCTCAAAAGTAGCTAATTTTGCAGGACCGTCTATAGCAATCAGATTAGTGTTGAAATTAGTTTTAATGCCATACTCAAGCACTACTTTTTTTAATGCTTCAGCAAAAAATGGAATACCGAACAAGACAGGACCCGCATTACAAAATTCGATATCGATACTATCCAAACATTTTTTCTTGCGAAATCGATCAGCCGCTAAATACATTATTTTTTGTGGTGCACCGGCACATTTGATAGGCATAGGTGGTTGCGTGAATAATGCAACACCTGATGAGAAGCTCTTGATACATTCCCACGTATATTCACAAGTATCTGGTGAATAATTACTACAAACATTATTTTTACCTAAAGTTTCCTTTAAACCTTCAATTTTATCCCAATCAAGTTGTAAGCCAGGACAAACAACCAGATAGTCATAACTGAGTTGTTCACCATTCCGCATTGTTACTGTATTTTCATCCGGTTGAAAAGTATCAGCATATTCCTTAATCCACTGAACCGTAGGATTAATCAAGTCACCCTCGTTACGAGTCGCCTGTTGTAAAGTGTATGCACCACCGCCGACAATAGTGAAGCCGGGCTGATAATAATGTTTTTCAGATGGCTCGATAATAGCAATATCGATATCCTTATTCTGACGGCGCATATTGTTTGCCACGGAAACACCCGCTGCGCCCCCTCCTACGATTAATAAAGTGTGGTGTTTCATAAATCTCTCAGTTATTAGGTTATTAGGTTATTATTTTTATATTTCTAAAATCAATTGAAATTCTATTAGCTTTCTTTTTGCCAAGCTTCAAAACCACCCGCCATAGATAAAATATTGTTATACCCCAAGTTTTGAAGTGTCAGCGCTGCAAGTGCAGAACGTCCTCCTGTGCGACAATAAACAATTATGGCTTTTGACTTATCTGTTAATTCAGGAGCTTGACCTATTTTAAACTCTATGACCCCTCTGGGTAATAGCAAAGCCTTATCTAAATGTCCTGCTGCATATTCATTTTCTTCACGAACATCTATTACAGTAATATTACCCTGTTTTATAAGTTCTTTGGCAACACCTACACTTATTTCTGTAATTTGTGTTTTAGCTGCGTTTACCATATCCTGACTTGAACTAGTATGCTGAATAGGACTTTTTATTTCTCTATCCGCTATGGCATCTTGACGCTCTTTTTCATCTAAACCGCAATATCGATTGGCAGGGACTGCTTCATCTATTAATCGAGGTTTAGGTAAATTGAGATTGTTCATAATCTCTATAAACTCATCCCTGGTTTTAGCTGCAAGACGAGGATTAGTTGTACGCTCTTGCATAATACTGCTAACCCAATGCTTCTGATAATCATGCCCAGGATATACTAATGTTTCATCCGGTAGGGTAAACAAGCGCTGCGTAATACCATCATATTGAGAACCTGCATTACCTCCCTGAAAATCGGTGCGACCACAGCCACCAATTAATAATGAATCACCTGTAAACACTCTATCACGCCATAAAAAAGACAAGCTTCCTGGCGTATGTCCAGGTGTAGCAATAACTTTAATGTGCTCACCCTCCGCAAACTCAAAAATATCACCATCCTGGATTTGTATATCAGCGGTTTCTGCTCCACATAGTTGACTAACAGCGGTTTGGGCGCCTAAGCGTTGTCTTAATAATCCGCCAGCGGTAATATGATCAGCATGAACATGCGTTTCCAAGGTGTATTTTAACTGTAAATCCTGACCTTCCAATAGCATGATGTAGTTATCAATATGGGTATTAACCGGATCGATGAGAACAGCATCCTTAGTCACAGGGTCTGCAATTAAATAAGTGTAAGTCCAAGTTTCTGAATCAAATAGTTGTTTAAATATCATAGGGTCTCTCCAAAGATGGGTTTCTAAAAACTATAAGCAATCTGTATGCCACAATTACAAATTAGCATTATCATCCGATTCATAGCGCATTCAAGAATTTCCGCACTCTACTATAACGTTTCATTTAGTAAAAAAGTGTTTCATATTATGTTTCATAAAGCATTTAATGAAACATATTTTTATCAAAATTAATTTGATTAATTAAAGATCATATAACTTACGCTTACGCCAAAAAGTGGCTCTGCTCATGCCAAGTGAACTTGCTGCAGAACTTATCGATCCATTATATTGGACCAATGCTTGACGGATAGCCATCGCTTCTTTTTGGGGTGCTAGTATTAATG
>Ga0192647_100572_pt1 | contig 25803 bp, 19 predicted proteins | sample LauGreFa1BDMLBSN_2_FD_133046 | JGI IMG/M metagenome (GOLD analysis project Ga0192647, IMG submission 133046) | Freshwater lake microbial communities from Lake Michigan, USA - Fa13.BD.MLB.SN - reassembly | ecosystem: Environmental > Aquatic > Freshwater > Lake | place: Lake Michigan, USA... | reverse complement strand
AGGGAGCACCGGCCGCGACTCCGCCTGCGCCTGCGCCGGAGCCGGAGCCCGCGCCCGAGCCCCTCCCGGAGCCAACTCCAGCGCCTGCACCGCCACCACCCGCCCCCGAACCAACACCGGAGCCGGCGCAGCCCGCGGAACCCGCACCCGCACCCGAACCCGCCCCCACGCCTGAGCCGCCACCCATTCCCGAACCTCCCGCGCCTGCGCCGGAACCGGTTCCGGCCCCTGCGCCTGTGACCCCACCTGCACCCGAGCCGACGCCTGCGCCGGCACCGGTGCCGGAGCCCGCGCCGGCACCGGTGCCGGAGCCCGCGCCCGAGCCCCGCCCGGAGCCAACTCCAGCGCCTGCACCGCCACCACGCGCACCCGCACCCGCTGCGAAGGCGCCCGCCGCGGCCAACCTGGCGATGGCACGCAAGGTGCGCGGCTTCGGTGACGTGGAGCCGCTCGGAGACGGCGCGCTTCGCCCCGGCGGTCAGTTCCTGCTCTACGTAGAGCTCCGTGACTGGCCGTTCCTCCCCGGGATCGGTGACATGGTGCGCGCCCACGCCCGCTATCGCGTGATCGTCCTCGATGCCGCGGGCGCCGAGGTTCTGAAGGAGGGCCCGTTCGACGCGTCCCAGTCCTCGCCCACGCCCAACCCTGACCTCTTCATCACCCGCATGGTGACGGTGCCCAAGACCATGGCCCCCGGCGCGTACACCCTGCGCGTGGAGGTGCGTGACATGGCCACGGGCGTGGAGTCGAACGTGACGGTGCCCTTCACGGTTTCAGCCCCTGCGAAGCGCGGACGCTGACATTTCCGGCCATGGGGCCGTGCAGGGCGAGGCGTACCATGGCGGGCTTCGCCCTTCGGGGCTTTCCCGTGGCAGACGACGGTTCCCAGCCATCCACACCTGACGGCGAGCAGCGCGCCAACGCGCCGCTCGTGCCGACGTCGCAGCCTGCGGGCACGGAGGCGGCCCTCCCCGTGGGTGCGTCGCCGACCGGCGCTGCCGCCGCCATCGCCGATGGCTCGAGCCACGCGCACGCCGGCAGCCTGGTCGGCCTCTCGATCGGGGCCATCGGCGTGGTGTTCGGCGACATCGGCACCAGCCCGCTCTACGCCATCCAGGAGATGGTGATCAAGCACGGGTCCGCGGACCGCGCATTCGTGCTCGGCATCCTCAGCGTGGTGTTCTGGGCGCTGTTCCTGATCGTGGTGCTGAAGTACCAGCTGCTGATCATGCGGGCCACCAACCGCGGCGAGGGCGGGCTGTTCGCGCTGCTCTCCCTGCTGCCGCGCGGCCTGCAGCGCCGCGCCGACTACCGCCTGGCCTTCTTCGGCGCCATCGCCATCATCGGCAGCGCCCTGCTCTTCGGCGACGGCATCATCACGCCGTCCATCTCCGTGCTCTCCGCGATGGAGGGCCTCGCGGTCTTCGACCCCGGCCTGACGTCGCTGGTCGCGCCGCTCACCACGGTGGTGCTCGTGGTGCTCTTCGCGGTGCAGCGCTTCGGCACGGCGAGCATCGCGCGGATCTTCGGGCCGGTCATGGTGCTCTGGTTCACGGTGCTCGGCGTGCTCGGGCTCCGCGCGATCCTCCGCGACCCCGGCGTCCTCGAGGCCGCCAACCCGATGCATGCGTTGCGGCTGATCGCCTCCGACCCGGGCGGCACGTTCCTGCTGCTCGGCGCGGTCGTGCTGGTCGTCACGGGCGCGGAGGCGCTCTACGCCGACATGGGGCACTTCGGCGCGCGCCCGATCAGGGTCGGCTGGTTCTCGCTGGTGTGGCCGTGCCTGCTCCTCAACTACTTCGGGCAGGGCGCGTGGGTGATCGCCAACCCGCTGCCCGCGGACGCGGCGCTCGTGACGCAGTACAAGCCCTTCTACGGCCTGGTGCCCGCGCCGCTCCTCATCCCCATGGTGGTGCTGGCGACGCTGGCGACCATCATCGCCAGCCAGGCGATGATCTCGGGGGTCTTCTCGATGGCCCGGCAGGCGATCCGGCTGAACTACCTGCCTCGCCTCTCGATCGTGCACACCTCGCGCTTCACCGAGGGCCAGATCTACATCCCGTTCCTGAACTGGGCGATGATGGCGGGCTGCCTGACCACGGTGTTCCTCTTCCGCTCGTCGACCGCGCTGGCGGAGGCCTACGGGATCGCCGTGACGGCGGTGATGTGCATCACCTCGCTCCTCTTCGCCGAGGTGGCGCTGAAGAGCTGGCGCTGGAACCCGGTGCTGGTCTGGGGCGCGGTGGGCACGTTCCTGGCCGTGGAGTGCGCGTTCCTGGCCTCGAACCTCCTGAAGGTCATGCACGGCGGCTGGTACGCGCTGGCGATCGCGGCCGCCGGGTCGGTGGTGATGGTCACCTGGAACCAGGGCACGCTCGCGGTCGGCCGCCGGATCGCCGAGCAGGGCGAGACCATCCACGAGTTCCTGGCGCGCCTGTGGGCGGACGTCGTCCCGCGCGTGCCCGGCACGGCGGTCTTCCTGACGCCCTCCACGCAGGCGCCCTTCGCGCTGGTGAACTTCGTGAAGCACGCGCACGTGCTGCACGAGCAGGTGATCCTGCTCTCGATCGTGCCCTGCGAGCAGCCCTACGTGCCCGACCGGGACCGCGTGCAGGTGCGCTGGATGCCCGACGGCTTCTGGAGCGTGTCGGCCACGGTCGGATTCATGGAGCAGATCAGCGTGCCGCGGCTGCTGGCGCTGGCCACGGAGCGCGGCCTGCCGTTCAGGGACGAGGATGCCACGTACTTCGCGCGCAAGATGCAGCTTGTGCCCGGCGGGCCGGCGCCCATGGCCCGCTGGCGCAAGGGCCTGTACATCTTCCTGCACTCCAACTCGGCCGACGTCACCAGCGCCTTCGGCCTGCCCTCGGACCGCACCGTCGAGTTCGGCTTCCAGATGAGGCTGTGAGGACCCACCCGTGCGCGCCATCGCCATCAAGATGCTCTTCGGCGACAGCGCCAAGTTCTACGGCATCCTGCTGGGGCTCGCGTTCGCCACGCTCCTGATCGCGCAGCAGGCGAGCATCTTCGTGGGGCTGATGAGCCGCACCTACGCGCTTATCGAGGAGACCCCGCAGGCAGACCTGTGGGTCACCGATCCCACCATGCTCTTCGTGGACGACACCAAGCCCATGCAGGTGACCGCGCTGCAGCGCGTGCGCAGCGTGGGCGGCGTGAAGTGGGCGGTGCCGATGTTCAAGAGCCTGCTGGTGGCGAAGCTGCCGAGCGGCGCGCGCCAGCTCTGCGACGTGGTGGGCGTGGACGACGCCAGCCTCATCGGTGCGCCGGCCAAGATGGTGCAGGGAGACACGTCGGTGCTCCGCCGGCCGGACACGATCATCATCGAGACCCGCGGCGCGCGCACGCGCCTGGCGCAGCCGCTGAACCCCGCCGACCCGGCCGGGCCCAAGCGGCCCATCGAGGTGGGCGAGGAGCTCGAGCTCAACGAGAAGCGAGCCGTGATCGGCGGCATCGCGGAGACCAAGCCCACGTTCCAGGCCGTGCCGACCATCTACACCACGTACTCGCGGGCGATCGGCTTCTCGCCCGCCAACCGGCGCACGCTGAGCATGATCCTGGTGAAGGCCGACTCCCCCGAGGAGATCCCGGCGCTGCGCGCGCGCATCGAGCGCGAGACGGGGCTGGCGGTCTACACGCCGCGCGACTTCGCGTGGAAGACCATCGACTTCTGGATGAAGCAGACCGGCATCCCCATCAACTTCGGGATCGCCATCGCGCTCGGGTTCCTGGTGGGCGTGGCCATCGCCGGGCAGATGTTCTACAACTTCACGCTCGACAACCTGAAGTACTTCGGCGCCATGAAGGCGATGGGCGCCACGACGCCGGCGCTCCTGGGGCTGGTGGCGCTGCAGGGCGCCGTGGCCGGCGCGCTGGGGCTTGGCCTGGGCCTGGGGGTCACGTCGTTCGTGGGGCTGTCGATCCCCGAGGACAAGCTTGCCTTCAAGATGACCTGGCACATCCCGGTGATCGCCGCGGGCGCGGTGATCTTCATCGTGGTGGCTGCCAGCAGCTTCAGCATGCGCAAGGTGGCAAAGCTCGACCCCGCGGAGGTGTTCCAGGGATGACCGCCGCCGGCGCCAGCATCTCCTGCCGCGGCATCACCAAGACCTTCGGGTCGGGCGACGCCACGGTGCGTGCCCTCCGCGGCGTCGACCTGGAGGCGCGGTACGGAGAGGTGATGGCGCTCGTCGGCCCATCCGGCTGCGGCAAGACCACGCTCATCTCCATCCTCGCGGGCCTGCTGCAGCGCGACGAGGGAGACCTGTCGGTGCTCGGCGACGACCCGTCGCTGATGTCGTCGCACCAGCGCACCCAGTGGCGCGGGCGGAACGTCGGCTTCATCTTCCAGCAGTTCAACCTCATCCCGCAGGTGTCGGTGGTGGAGAACGTGGCGGTGCCGCTCCTCCTGCAGGGGACGCGCCGCCGCGAGGCCATCGAGCGCTCCGCCGCGCTGCTTGCCGAGGTGGGGCTGCGCGGGCGCGAGCAGTCGCGGCCCAACAAGCTCTCGGGAGGCCAGCAGCAGCGCGTGGCCATCGCGCGTGCGCTGGTGTCGAACCCGCGGCTCCTGGTCTGCGACGAGCCCACCAGCGCGCTCGACGGCGCCACCGGCCAGCGCGTGATGGGCCTGATCCGCGACATCGCCACCCACGGCGAGCGCGTGGTGATCGTGGTGACCCACGACGAGCGCATCTACCACTTCGCCGACCGCATCGCGCACCTCGACGACGGCAAGGTCACCCACGTCAGCACGCCCGCCGAGGCCCTGGCCGAGAGCGCCGCGCGCATGGGCGACGCGGCCGGCCGCCGGTGAACTAGGCTCTTCCCAGGACACCCCACGCACCATGAACTGGAAGTTCGTCGCCCTCCCCGTCCTCGCCGTCGTCGGCATCGTCGCCGCGGCCGTCACGGTGATGAAGCAGAACAAGCCGCTTCCGGCGCCGCTCCCGGTGGTGCCGCCCATGGCATCGCCCTACGGCGACCGGGTCAGCGGCTCGGGGATCGTCGAGCCGTCCTCGGAGCTCATCGAGCTCGGCGCGCCCGTCAGCGGGCTGATCGAGGAGGTCGTGGCGCAGGAAGGGCAGCGCGTCGCGCGCGGCGAGCCGCTCTTCGTGATCGACCGGCGCTCGCTGAAGGCCCAGCTCACGGGGTCCGAGGCGCGATCGGCCGCCGCCGAGGCGCGGCTCGCGCAGGCGAAGGCGCTCCCCAAGGCCGAGACGCTCGCGCAGGCGCAGGCACGCGCCGACCAGGCGCGCGCGGCGGTGGCGGATGCGCAGGGACGACTCGACCGCCTCATGGCGATCGGCGAGGCCGGCGCGCTGTCGCGCAACGAGCGGCCGACCCGCGAGTTCGAGCTTGCCAACGCCAAGGCGCGGCTCGCGGAGGCCGAGGCCAACCTGGAGTTCGTCCGCAAGGGCACGTACCCCGAGGACCTGCGCGTGATCGAGGCCGAGGCGGCCACCGCGCGCGCCGAGGCGGCGACCATCCGCACCGAGCTGGACCGCTGCATCGCGCGCGCGCCGATCGACGCGCACGTGCTGCGCATCGACGCGCGTCCCGGGCAGTACGCCGCGGCGGGCCCGGGCGCCAAGACGCAGATGACGCTCGGCGACGTCACGCCGCTCCACATCCGCGTGGACATCGACGAGCTCGACGCGTGGCGCTTCAGCGACAAGGGCAAGGCCGTGGCATCGCTGCGCGGCGGCCGCCAGGAGAGCTACCCGCTGACGTTCGTGCGCCGCGTGCCGCTGGTGCTCCCGAAGCGAACGCTCTCCGGCGAGAACGCCGAGCGAATCGACACGCGCGTCCTGCAGGCGATCTACCGCTTCGACCGCGACGATGTGCCGCTCGCCCCGGGCCAGGTGCTCGACGTGTTCATCGAGGCCGCGGCAGTGCCCGAGGCTCCCGCCGCCGCGCCGGCGGAGGCATCGTCCGCCCCGTCCGCCGCTCCTGCGCAGGGAAATGGCGGCTGACGTCGAACGAGTCCACGCCACCGAGCGCCGCGCCGCCGCGGTGGCGGTGTTCGCGGGCGCCGCGCTGATGGCCGTGAAGTTCGTGGCGTGGCGGATGACCGGGTCGTCGGCCGTCTACAGCGATGCCGTCGAGTCGATCGTCAACGTGGTGGCGAGCGGGTTCGCGCTGTGGGCGGTGGCGCAGTCGCACCGGCCCGCCGACCGCACCCACCCCTACGGGCACGGGCGCTTCGAGTTCGTGAGCATGAGCGTGGAAGGCGCGCTGATCGGCGCCGCCGGCGCGAGCATCGTGTGGGAGTCGGTGCACCGGATGCTCTCCGGCGACCTCGAGCTGCAGCGGATCGACTGGGGACTGGCGCTGATCGGCATCACCGCCGTGGCGAACGGTGCGCTCGGGTGGTGGCTCCTGTCGCTCGGCCGGAGGACCGGATCGGGCGCGCTGCAGGGCGACGGCCGCCACCTGCTCTCGGATGCCGTCACCAGCGCGGCGGCGATCGGCGCGCTGCTTGCGGTGCGCTTCACGGGGATCGGCTGGATCGACCCGCTCGTGGCCATCGTGATGGCATGCGTGCTGGTGGGGCTCGGCGTGCGCATGGTGCGCCGCTCGCTCGGCGAGCTGGTGGACGAGCAGGATGCGGGCGACTTCGAGGTGGTGCGCACCATCCTCGACTCGCACGTCGAGGGAACGTCCGGTGCCAGGGCACCGCTCATCCGCGGCTGGCACAAGCTGCGCACGCGCCACGTCGGCCGCCACCACTGGGTTGAGTTCCACATCCAGGTGGACGCGCGCATGGACGTTCGCACGGCGCACGAGGTGGCATCGGCCATCGAGTTCGAGATCGAGACGCGGCTGGGGGGCGGCACGGGCGGCGGCAACGCCACCGCGCACATCGAGCCGGCCGAGTGACCGGCCGGCGCCCTGCGCCTAGCCCAGGACCCGGAGCACGAGTCCCGCGAGGGCGGCGGCCAGGATGCCGATCACCGCGCAGTTGGCGCCCGTGAGCGCCGCGCGCGCGCCGGCGACGGCACGGAGGCGGTCCCAGGCCGGGAGCGCCGCCAGCACGATCAGCAGCCCGGGCAGGAAGATGGCCGCCGTGAGGAACGCTGCACCCTGCGCTGCCGCGAGCGGGCCGTCGGCCGACTGCATTGCCGCCCCGAGGTAGGACGCCATCGTGAAGAGCGGGCCGGGCACGGCCTGCGCAAGCGCATAGCCGGCCACGACCTGGTCTCCGCCGAGCCAGCCGCCGGCCACGAACGGCTCCTGCAGGAGCGGCAGCACCACGTGTCCGCCGCCGAACACCATCGCGCCCGCGCGCACGCACGCGGCACCTGCCTGCGCAAGCGGCGGTGCCGTGCCCGCGAACGCCGTGAGCGCGAGTGCGCCCGCGAAGAGGACCGCGGCGAGCGCGGACGCCGCGCGTGGCACGGGCGACGGGGCGTGTCCGCGCCTCGCCGGCACGGCGGCCGCGGCTGCGCGAAACGCGATGGCGCCGATGGCGGCGCCCGCGAGGATGGCCGCCGGCTGCGTGAAGGCGCGCCAGTCCGCATCGGAGCGCTCCGCCGCAAACACCGCGAACGCCATCGCCACGGCAAGTGCCGCGCGGCCTGCGGTGGGTGCGAGGCTTCGCATCATGCCGACGAGCGCATGCGTCACCGCAAGGATCGCGACGGCCTCCAGCGTCCGCAGCCACCAGCCGCCGGCCGCGCCGGCGAGCATGCAGCCGGCGATGCCGAGCGCGACGGCGCTGGGTGCGGTGAAGCCCGTCCACGCCGCGAGGCCGCCGGCCATGCCCGCCCGGCGCAGGCCGATCGCAAAGCCCACCTGCGAGCTCGTCGGCCCCGGCAGGAACTGGCAGAGCGCCACGGTGTCGGCGAACTCGGCGTCGTCCATCCAGCGCCGGCGCTCGACGAACTCGCGCCGGAAGCGGCCGACGTGCGCCACCGGCCCGCCGAAGCTCGTCAGGCCGAGCCGGAGGAACGCGAGGAAGGTCTCGGCCGCGGGCCGCATGCGGGCAAGGGTAGCCTTCGGCCCCGATGCGCACCGCGATCCTGGCCGCCCCGCTGGACCTTGCCACGCTCCGCCGCCTGTGGAAGCCGCGCCGCGATTCCTACGCCAACGCACGGCTCTACGAGGACAACCGCATCCGCATCCACCGGGCCTTCACCTGGCTCGAGCGCGCCGCGAAGTGCCGCGAGGGCGAGCTGGACGACCGCGTGCTTGCGCAGTGGGCCGGGCTGTCGGCGCTCTTTGCGCGCTGGGACGGCCCGAAGGGGCAGCCCGTCGCGGAGCGCACGGCGCTTGCGTCCTTCGTGCGCCAGCTGGTGGCGACGGACGCCGACGGCATCGTGGCCGCCACCCTCGAGCGCGAGCGCGCGCTGGTTGCGAGCGTCTTCGCGGACCGCTACCTCGCCGAGCACTTCGAGCCGCTCGACGTGCGTGACCTGCCGGCGCGCGGGCGCACGGAGAAGGTGCTCGCGGCGCTGCTGGAGCGCTGCGCGCTGGTGCACGCGCAGCTTGCGCGCGGCGGCGCGACCTACGGGAGCCGTGCCAACCGCACCGTGCTGAAGCGCACCGCGATGGCGCTCGACGCGGTCGCGTCCGCGGCCATCCAGGTGGTCATCAACCACGGCTACTCGGACGACTGGGGCCCGCTCTGCTGGCCGCCCGCGCGCGGCTGACCGAGCGCCTGCCACAGTGCGACCCACTCTGCCGGGGCCAGGGTCTCTGGACGGCGCATGGGGTCGAACCCCACCGCCGACACGGCATCGCGCCCGAGGATCGAGCCGAGCTGCTTGCGCCGCTGGCCGAAGGTGCGCAGCACGAAGGCACCGAAGTCGTGCCAGGGCTCCGCGGGGCGCGGGCCCGTGCGCGGGCGGATGGCGATCATCGCGCTCGTCACCTTCGGCGCCGGCCAGAAGCAGCCGGGCGGCAGCACCGAGACGGTCTCGACCTGGGCAAGCAGGGCCACGGTGACGCTGATCGGGCCGTAGGCATCGGAGCCGACCGTGGCCGCGAGCCGGTCGGCCACCTCGCGCTGGATGGTGACGAACTGCCCGAGGCAGTGCGGGTGCGCCTCGAGCAGCGTGGCCATCAGCGGCGTCGCCGCCTGGTAGGGCAGGTTGGCCACCAGACGGAACGGCCGGCCGCCGAGCGCGGCGAGCGCCGCCGCGGACAGCGCGTGCTTGCCGTCGAGGCAGTCGCACTCGAGCAGCGTCAGCCGGCCGGGACCCGCGCCCATGCGATGCGCGTTGCGCGAGCGCACGATCTCCGCCATGTCGCGGTCGAGCTCGCATGCCACCACCTCGCAGCCCGCGTCGAGCAGCGTCTCGGTGAGCGTGCCGGTGCCGGGGCCGACCTCGAGCACCAGGCCGCCCGCCTGCACGCCCGCGGCCGCGAGCAGCTTGCGGATCTGGTTGTGGTCGTGCAGGAAGTTCTGCCCGAGGCGGTGCTTGGGCCGGATGCCGCGCGCGGCCAGCTCCTCGCGGATCTCGGTCAGCGTCTGCGGCATCTCAGCGCGCCGTGGCCTCGGCGCGCGTCTCGCGCAGCACGGTCACCTTGATCTCGCCGGGGAAGGTCATCTCCTGCTCGACCTGCTTGGCGATGTCCTGGGCGATCTTGAAGGCGTAGGCGTCGTCTGCCTGCTTGGCATCCACCACCACGCGCACCTCGCGCCCGGCCTGGATGGCGTAGGCCTCGCTGACGTGACGGTGCTGGCGAGCGATGCCCTCGAGCTGCTGCAGGCGCTTGACGTACATCTCCATGCTCTCGCGCCGCGCGCCGGGACGGGCGCCGCTGATCGCGTCGGCCGCCATCACGATCGGCGTGTACGGCGTGGTGGACGGGATGTCGCCGTGGTGGCCGCCCACCGCGTTCAGCACCTCCTCGCTGCGCTCGCCGTGGCGGCGCAGGAACTCGACGCCGATCGCCGGGTGCCCGCCCTCCATCTCGTGGTCCATGGCCTTGCCGATGTCGTGCAGGAAGCCGCAGCGGCGCGCGACGGCGCCGTCGAGGCCCAGCTCGTCGGCGATCATCTGGCACAGGAACGCCACCTCGACCGAGTGGCGCAGCACGTTCTGCCCGTAGCTGGTGCGGAACGAGAGCTTGCCCATCGCCTCGACGACCTTGGGGTGCAGGCCGCGCAGGTTGGTCTCGAGGATGGCCGCCTGGCCGTCCTTGGCGATGCGCTCGTTGATGTCGCGGGTGACCTGCGACACCAGCTCCTCGATGCGCGTGGGGTGGATGCGCCCGTCGGCCACGAGCCGCTGCAGCGTCTCGGCGGCGATCGCCTGGCGCACCTTGTCGAAGCAGCTGACGGCGATGACGCCCGGCGTGTCGTCGACCAGGATGTCCGCGCCCGTTGCGCGCTCGATGGTGCGGATGTTGCGCCCCTCGCGCCCGATGATGCGGCCCTTCACGTCCTCGGAGGGGATCTTGATGGTGCGCACCGTGGTCTCGCCCACGTTCTCCGACGCGTAGCGCTGGATGGCAAGCAGCGTGATCTGGCGAGCCTTCTCGCGCGCATCGCGCTCGGCGTCCTCGACCACCTTCTGCGCGAGCACCGCCGCGTCGTGCTCGCTCTGGCGGCGCACCTCCTCCATGTACTGGGCGCGCGCCTCCTCCATGGTCATGCCGGCCGCGCGCTCGAGGCGCGCGCGCAGCTCCGCGCGGTCGGACTCGATCGCCGCCTGCAGCTCGCCGGTGCGGCGCTCGAGCTCGGCAAGCCGGTGCTCGCGGGAATCGAGCTTCTGCTCGCGCTGGCCGAGCTGCTCGAGCTTGCGGTCGAGGGTCTCCTCGCGCTTCTCGACGCGGGCCTGCGCGGCCTTCACGTCTGCGAGGGCCGCCTGGATCTCGCGGTCGAGGGCCTGCCGGCGCTCGCCCGCCGCCTTCTCCGCCTGCAGCTCGACCGTCTTGGCGCGGGCCTCGCCCTGCGCCCTGGCGGCCGCCACGACGCGCTCGGCCTCCTGGGCCGCCCTGGCCAGCGACCGGGTGGAGAACCGCTTCACCAGCATCCACATGGCGCCCGCGCCGAAGGTCGGCGCGAGGAGCACGATGAGCACGAACAGCCAGACCTCGATCTGCATGGCACACCTCCTCGGCGAACGTCGAGGGCAGGCAGGCACGGCGTCCCGTGCGCGGCGGTTGCCGCGCGGGACCACGCAGTCGACGGTGGATCAGGACCCATCCCGGGCGCACGGTGCGCCGCGGACGCTCAGCAGGGGTTCGTCGGTGGGTTCGGCGTCAGCGACGCGGTTCCGTTCGAGGCGAAGGGGGCTGGACGGGAATGACGGAGGGGTCGAGAAGCACGGTCGGATCTATCAGCCTGCCGGCGGGGTGCGCCTTCGGCTGCCTTCGCACGGTGCGCCCATCGGGCGGCCGTGCGTCGGGTGGTCGGTGGGGACGGCCGTGGTCGGCCGGGCCTCGCCGGATGGATCCCGCCGCCGGGGGCGGTCGGGCATGAAGGACGTATTGTCGGGAATCCCGGGGCCGGGGTCAATCGGGATCGGCTCAGTTCGTGCCGGCCAGCTTCCGGACCGTGAACATGAAGGTCTTCTTCATGGACGCGTGCATGGCCCAGACGGTGGCCGCCCCTGCGGCCGCCGCGGCCCCGGACCCGATCACCAGCGCGATCCGGTGCACCGCCAGCCCGTCCTCGACCGTGCGGGGCGCCACGGCCTCGGGGGTGACGATGGCCGCCACCAGGTTGATGGGCATCAGCGCGTTCATGAGCGAGCCGATCCACGGGATGCTCTGCCCGCCCGCCATGCCGCACAGCCCGAGCACCAGCGCCACGGTGCCGGTGGCGAACACGGCGCCGACGGCGCTCCCGATGGTGCCCTTGCTCTTGATGGACCACTGCAGCCCCACCATCACCGCGAAGGCGGTGAAGGCCAGCATCACCAGCGGGTACTCGAAGGCGCCCTCCGGGAGCATCGCCGGGATGGTGACGGCGGTGGTGCCCGGAGTGACGCTCACGTCGACGCCGCCCGGCACGCCGAAGCCGCGGCCGACCACGTAGATGGCCGCCGCCGTGAGCGTGGCGGTCGGCACCAGGAGCATCGGCGCCAGGAACTGGATGAGCCCGCGCAGCTTGCCGGACAGGTACGGCCCCGGCTGGATGGGCGTGGTGAGGATGATGTCGAGCGATCCGTCCTCGCGCTCGCGGCTGACCGCGGTGGCGCTCATGTTGAGCGCGGTGAGGAGGATCACCACCGTCTCCGCCGCCACCACGGCCTGCAGCGCGGTGCGGAAGCCGCCCGTGCCGAGCGCGCCGGTGCGGTGCAGCACCGGGAGCACCACGCCGCCCGCCACGCCGGCGATCACGAAGCCCCAGCGGCCCACCATGGCCGCCATGCTGGTGCCGCGCAGCTGGCTCTCGCGCCAGGAGATGGGGTTGCTGCCCACCGTCATCGCCTCGCGGCCCTCCGCCGTGGCAGGCTGCAGCAGCTTGCGCCACCACGGCGTGGACACGGTGCGCGTGCCGAGCGCCCGCACCGCGAACGCCGCCGACACGCCCAGCGCCGCCGAGAGGAGCGTGGTGAGCACGCAGTAGGTTCGCGCCGGGTGCTCCATCCACTGGCGCGCCAGCCATCCGCGCACCTCGCCCGCGGGTGGCGCGTAGCTCGAGGGCAGGAGCAGCGACTCGAGCGCCAGGAACGGATTGACCGGCGTGAGCACGGTGGTGGTCTCGGCGATGCTGCCTGCGCTCACGGGCACGCGCATCGCGCCGTCGGTCGCCCACGTGGCGAAGAGGTACACGACCACCGTGCTGTAGAAGACGAAGACGCTGCGCTTGCCCGCGGAGCGCGTGATGCTCAGCGCCACCGCCACCGAGCCCACCGCGAGCGCCGTGCATGCGCTGATGAGGAACGAGCCCCACACCGCGGCGGGCGGCACGCCGCCGAAGAGCTGCGTCGCCATCATGAGCGGCAGCGCGCCCACGAGCAGCGCGATCACGAAGAACAGCCGGCCCATCAGGTTGCCGACCACGATCTGCACGCGGTTGAGCGGCGTGGTGAGCAGGATCTCCCACGTGCGCGGGTTCGATTCCTGCGCGATGGCGCCCGCCATGAAGAGCGGCGTGAGGACGCAGATCAGCGTGATCTCGACGAACGAGAGCACCGTGAAGGCCTGCGCGCCGCGCTGCGCGAGGTCGCGCAGGGACGCGCTCTGGCCCACCATGCCGAAGAGGAGCGCCACCATGAGGAGCGCCAGGAACCCGCTCCGGATCCACAGGTGTCGGGCCCGGCGGCTGCCGTTGGCCACGATCCGGAGGATGATGGGGTTGGTGGGCCCGAGGTCGGACGCCCAGCGGGCAAGCGACATGGCTTCAGCGTATCGCGCCCGCTCAGCCCCACGCGCCGAGCAGCAGGCCCAGGTCGGAACCGCCGGTGGTGCCGTCGCCGTCGAAGTCCGACGGTCCCGGCTGGCCCCACGAGCCGAGCAGCAGTCCGAGGTCCGCGCCGTTGACCACTCCGTCGCCGTTCAGGTCGTAGGGGTTGGCCGGCTGCAGCGCGAGCGTCGCGCTGTCCATGTCCACGGGCGCGCTCTTGCCGAACATCGCCCACAGGTCGTAGGCGGTCTGGCCGGTGGAGTCGGTCTTGTTGGCGTCGCGGAGGAACTCGATGTACTCGCGCGAGGTGGTCTGGTAGTACAGCGTGGCCACGGCCTGCACGGCGCCCGCGGGCACGGCGAACAGGGTGTCGTCCCAGTGCTGGCCGTCGGCGTACGAGTAGTTCACCGGCGGGCAGCCGTCGGCGGCGAAGGCGGCGTTGGTGAAGCCGCGCGGCGGGATGCGGTTGTCCTTGAACTTGGTGTTGGCCAGGGCAAGGTGGAAGTTCACGCCGGCCGGAAGGCCCGTGGCTGCTGCGACGGATGCGTCGATCCCATGCTTGGCCTCGTACACCTTGGTGTCGGCGGTGAGCGTGGCCGTCGCGGGGTTGTAGGCGCCGCGCTCGGCGACGGTGCCGCCGGCCGCATCCAGGAACCGCACGTTCACCCACATGCGGCGGCCCTCGGGGTACCCGCTCGGCAGCTTGTGGCCCGACTGGTTGATGACGCGCACCCGGAGCTGGCCGCCCACCTGCGTGAGCTCCATGTCGCTGGCGTCGCGCAGCATCTGGATGTTGCGTGCCTTGGACGCCTGCACGCGCTCCGGCGTGAGGCCGATGGACTCGGCGTCCATGCCCGCCTGGAACGCGATGGCGTCGATCACCCACGTGTTGCTGCCGGCGAACGAGTGCTGCGGCATGTTCTGGCGGGTGAACCACGGGTCGCCCGAATCCCAGAAGACGCAGCCGCCGCCCACCTGGTCGGGCATGTGGCAGTCCTGGCACGAACGCATCGGGCCCGTCAGGTTGCCGCCGAAGCGGCCGTCGGCGAACGTGACGCCCGTGGTGGCGAACGTGCTGTTCTTCCACTCGCTGTAGGTGCGCTGCTCGGGGAACATGTCCGAGGGCTGCAGCGTCGGGTGCGGCGCGTTCACGGGGTTCAGCTGGTACTGGCCCGCCGCGTTCTTCGAGAAGACCGGGTTGGAGACGTCGTGGCAGGTGCCGCAGAACTCGCTCTTGGAGTGGAAGGGGCTGGTGATCAGCCACACGCGCTCGTTCCACAGCGAGAAGCCGTGGAAGTTGATGGGGACGTCGCTGAAGGGCCCGCGGCGGACGTCGCGCGGATCGACCACGTACTGCGCGTTGCCGTGCCCCTGGGGCAGGAGGCCGGCCGCGGCGAGCGGGCCGATCACCTCGGGGTCGGGAGTCGGGTCCTGGTTCGCCTCGGCGTAGCCGATGGCGCTGTCGGGCCCGAGCTCGGGGTTGACCACGCGGTGGCAGAAGTGGCAGTTGATGCCGTCCCAGTCATCGAACGTGAAGTCCGCGGTGGTGCCGGTCACGCTGCGCCCGCCGAGCCAGGCGCCCGGGGCATGGCAGCGGATGCAGAACTCGCCGGCGAGGTGCGCGTCCTGGTTGGCCACCGCGAGCGTCGCATGCCACACCGGGTCGCGCGCGCTCTGGCCCATCATGCTCGCCACCCAGGTGTCGTAGGGCGCGAAGCTCGGGCTGTAGTCGGAGTGGCAGAACGTGCAGTTGATGGCCGAGATGACGGCCGTGAACTGGTCGGGGTCGGCGTTCGGCTGCGTGCCGGGCGCGAAGAAGTCCTGCAGCGTGGTCGGGAGCTGCGTCTGCCCGCCGCCGCCCGTGAACGCACCGAGGCTGCCGGCAAGTCCCGCGGCGACCAGCGCGGACACGGCTGCGATGCGGGCGGTCGGCGACAGGCGCTTGGTGGATGGCGTCTTCATGGAGTCTGCGGCGTGGGGTCTGCCGGACCTGTACGTTGAATAGTGGTGGGATGGATCGGTCCGGTCAAGGCGAGAAATCACCTTCCGGCGGCATTCCGGCGCAGGCAGGGCAACCCGGGCAACGTCCCCGGAACAAAATGACTGATAACCACTGGACGCCCGTGCTTACTTGCCGGTCTTGGCCCGCATGGCCGTCAGCAGGCTGGCGGTCTTGGCGGTGGCATCGAACGTATCGCCGAGCCCGGCGTCGGCCACTGCCTTCGGGAACTTGCCCTTCATGCCGGCGATCTTCTGGACCGTCGGCGCGATGCCGTCGAGCAGCTTGGTGCGGGCCGAGGCGGGGGCGTTCACCGTGCGGTCGCGCACGGCGAGCAGGCCGCGCTGCAGCGCGTTGACGAGTTCCGGCGCGGAGCCGTCCATCACCTTGGCGGCGATGTCGTTGATGGCCGACGTGAGGCTGGCGGCGATCGACTCCGCCACGGGCGTGGGGAGGCCCGGGGTGCGCAGGAGCTGCGCGAGGGTCTCGAGCTCGTGGCCCACGACCACCCAGTCGGTCTCGCGGCGCGCGAGGCCCGAGAGGCGCTTGGCCATGTTGTCGAGCTGCGGCGGCGAGAAGGAGCGCGGCGCCTCCATGGCCTCCGCGAGCTGCGCGGCGGCGGCGATGCGGATCGACACCTCCGCCTGCGCGTTGGGGTCGAGGTTGGCCGCGATCCAGTCGATTGTCTCGGCGGTGCCGACGTAGCGCGCCACGATGAACGCATTGGTGGCGCGCAGCGGGTCCTTGTCGTCGGTGAACCGCTTGAACGCCTTGGTGAACTCGGCGCCGAAGGCGCGGCGGAAGCTCATCGAGATGTTCGGGTTGCGCATCTGCTCGAACATGTCCGAGCGCATGTCGGCGATCGCGGCCGGATCGGCCTCGGCGAACCGCTCGGCCGCGGACTGCACGAAGTCCGCCACCTGCTTGCGCCCCTCGGCCGTGAGCTCGCCCTTGGCCATGACCACGTCATTGGGGAGCCCCTGCGCGGCGGCTGGGGCGGCAAGGAGCGCCGCCGCCAGGAGGGCGGCGGAGGCGGCAAGGCGGAACATCGCGTTCATCGTGGCATTTCCTGCAGTTGCTCGGGGCCGGGGCGACCCCGGGGGGATGGGGGACGCTACCCCGGCCGCGAAAGCGCTGTCAACGGTCAGCATCCGTCGCGGGGGCGGGCGCGGTTGCCGGTTCCGCGGGCTTCGGCGGCGCGGCCATGGCCTGGACGATCCGGGCGGTCAGCCTGCGTTCATATGGGACATCCCGCCCGATCGGCGTCCACTCCGTGGGCGCGCGCGTGGACTCGTCCTCGGGAAGCGGCTTGTCGGCGGGGTCCTGCGCGTAGCGCTGCTCGGACAGGCTCCAGCGGCCGATCTGCTGGTTGGCACGGAACGCGCGGTCCACGAACACCCAGGTGCGCAGCTCGATGGTCCCGCGGTGCCGGGAGAGGTCCAGGCGCGACTCGGCGCGGTCGCTGCCGGCGATGGCCGGGCCGAGGGCCGGGTCGCCCGCGGCGGGCTCGACCGACACGAACCCCTCCGGCACGAACTCGAAGCGCGCGCGCCGGCGCTCGAAGTTCACGCTGTGCGCGAACGCGTCCGACAGCCCGTCGTTGTCCGTGCGCCACGGCTCGAGCAGCGACCCCGCGGGGCGCGCGTCGGTCTCGATGACGCCGAGCGTGCGGTCGGCGACCACGGGCTCCATGCCCTGCGCGCGCGCCGCCTCGAGGGCCGCATCGAAGGCGCGTGCGTAGTCGCCGTCGGGGAACGAGAGCACCGCGGGCACCGGCTCCGGCGCGCACGCCGCGGTGGCTGCTGCGCAGGCAAGGGCGAGCGGTCGGAGGAGGCGCATCGGGCCGCAGTCTACGGATTGCACGGCCGTTCCCGGCGGAGCCGATGTAGAACGCACGGCCATGAAGCTGGCGCTGCCTGCCATCCTGCTTGCGGCGCTCCTGGTGGCGCTGTCATCGTTCGATGCGGGCGGCCCCGAGCCCGACCTGACGGTGGTGCAGTCCAACGACGGCTTCACGCTCGACCCGCAGCGCATGACGTGGCAGCACGACATCCGGACCGGACGGGCGATCCACGAGATGCTGGTGACCGTGGACCCCGAGCCCGGCACGGTCCGCCCCGGCGTTGCCGAGCGATGGGAGGTCGCCGGGGACGGCAGGACGTGGACCTTCCGCCTTCGTGCGGATGCGCGGTGGTCGAACGGCGATCCGGTGACGGCCGCGGACTTCGTGGCCGGATGGCGCCGCGCGATGGTGCCCGACACGGCCGCCGACTATGCGGGGTTCCTGGAGGAGGTGGAGGGCGCGCGCGAGCTGTCGGCGTTCCGCCAGGCGCAGCTCAAGGCGTTCGCGGCGCTGCCGGAGGGCGAGCGGTCCGAGGAGCGCGCCCGCGCGCTGTGGGACGAGGCGATGGCATTCGCCGACCGCACCGTCGGCGCGCAGGCGATGGACGAACGCACCCTCCGGGTCACGCTCCGCGCGCCGCTTCCGTACTGGCTGTCGATCGCCGCGTTCCCGGTGACTGCGCCGGTCCACCGCGCCACGATCGCGCGCTTCACGTCGTTCGATGCCGCCTCGGGGCGGCGCGTCGAGGACCCCGCGTGGGCGCGGCCCGAGCACCTCGTGTGCAACGGCCGCTACACGGTCACCGACTGGCGCTTCGGCCGGCGCATGCGCCTGGAGCGGAACCCCATGCACTGGGACCGTTCGGAGGGCCCGCCCGCGTGCATCGACCTGGTGCCGATCGAGGATGCCAACACCGCGGTGCTCGCGTTCGAGTCGGGTGCCGCAGGCTGGCTGCCGGACGTGCGCGCCGACTACAAGGCCGACCTGGTGGCCGAGTCCGCCCGCTGGCTCGAGCGCAACCGCGCGCTGTACGACGAGCTGCGCGCGAAGGGCGCCGACCCCGACGCCGCGCTCGCGGAGCTGCCCGCCCCGGGACGCGGCGAGCGGCGGGACGTGCACGTGGTCCCGAACTTCGGCACGGACTTCTTCAGCTACAACTGCCGGCCCACCCTTGCGGGCGGCGCACCCAACCCGTTCGCCGACGCAGCGGTGCGCCGTGCGTTCACGCTGGCCGTGGACAGGCAGGCGATCGCCGACCGCATCGTGCGCATCGGGGAGCCGGCGGCCGCCACGCTGGTGCCGCCGGGAACGGTCCCCGGCTACCGGTCCCCGGCCGGGCTGCCGTTCGACGCCGAGCGCGCACGGCGCGAGATGGCGGCGGCGGGATGGGGCAGGCGCGGTGCCGACGGGGTTCCGGTGCGTGACGACGGGACGAGGTTCCCGACGGTGGACCTCCTGTACTCCACGGGCAACCCGCGCTTCCGCGACGTGTCGCTGGCGCTGGCGGCGATGTGGCGCCGCGAGCTGGGCGTGGACACGCAGCTGCGCGCGATGGAGTCGAAGCAGATGAAGCCGAAGCTCCGCGAGGGCGACTTCATGGTCGCGCGCGGCAGCTGGTACGGCGACTACGACGACCCGTGCACGTTCCTCGACCTCTGCCGCACCGGCGACGGAAACAACGACCGCGGCTACTCGTGCGCCGAGTTCGACGCGCTGCTCGCGCGCGCGGCCGCGGAGCGCGACCCGGCGGCGCGGCTTGCCGTCCTCTCCGATGCCGAGCGCATGGTGACCGAGCGTGATGCCGCGGTGCTTCCGGTGACGCACTATGCCACCGTGATGATGTACGACCCCGCGCGGCTGCGCGGCGTGACGCGCGACCCCTCGTTCGACCAGCTGCTCTCGGACCTGCGCGTGCTGCCGCGGCGCTGACGGTCAGCGGGCGCCCGCGCCCACCGACACGCGCGGGTCGATCCACGCGTAGAGCACGTCGACCGCGAGGTTGAGGAGGATCACGAACGTGCTCAGGACCAGCACCACGCCCATGAGGAGCGTGATGTCCTTGGCGAGCACCGCGTCCACGAAGTGCTTGCCGATGCCCGGCACCGCGAACACCTTCTCCACGACGAACGAGCCGGTGACGGCCACGGCGGTCGCGGGCCCGAGGTAGCTGAGGACCGGCAGGAACGCGTTGCGCAGCGCGTGGCGGAGCGCGGCCTGGCGCGTGCTCAGGCCCTTGGCGCGCGCCGTGCGCACGTACTGCGCGGACATCTGCTCCAGCATCTGGCTGCGCACGAGGCGCGCGATGTACGCCGACGGCGCAAGGCCGAGCGCGATGGCCGGCAGCGGCAGGCTGCGCAGCCCGTGCCATCCGCCGACGGGCGCCAGGCCGAGGATCGCCGCGAACACGATGAGGAGCACGGTGCCCGTGACGAAGGCCGGGACGCTGATGCCGGCGACCGCCACCAGCTGCGTGGCGAGGTCGGCCGCGGAGCCCGGCCGCAGCGCGCCCACCACGCCCGCGAACGTGCCGACCACCAGCGCCACGAGCATGGCCGCCACGCCGATCGACAGCGAGACGGGCAGCCCCTCGGCGATGATCTCGTTGACGGAGCGGTCGCGGTGGCGGAGGCTCGGGCCGAGGTCGAACGGCTGCGGCGCACGGCCGAGCGCCCACGACACGCCGCTCGCCCGGCCGAGGTAGTCGAGGTAGAAGCCGCCCGGGTCGTCGAGGCGGTACTGGGCGCGCATGGCCGCCTGCGTCTCCGCCGAGGGGCGGCGGCCCTCCGCGTCGTCGAACGGGCTGCCGGGGATGGCCCACGCCAGCGCGAAGGTCAGCGTGTAGACGACGAGGAGGAGCACCGGCAGCAGCGCAAGGCGCCGGAGGACCAGCCCCGTCATCGGCTGCCGGAGTCCTTCGGCTGCGTGCGCGCGCGCTCGGCCTCGGTGCCGATCTCCTCCGCCGCGCGCGCGGCGCGCCGGTCGACGGTCCAGGTGACGCTCTCGGCGAGTTCGGCGAGCTCGGCATCGCCGCTGCGGCGGCCGACGTCCAGGAGCGGGTCCTTGGGATCGGTGATGCGGGTGATGATCCAGCTGCGGAGCACCGCGGGCGAGGTGCTTGCGCGCGCGGCCTCCATGAGCGGCGCCATGTCGGGAGTCTCCGTGGGGAGGACGCCCACCACCCACGCCTGCGCGCGCTCGGGCAGGGCCTTCCACGCCGCCGTCACCTCGGCCCAGATGGCCTTGGACTCCGGGCGCACCGCCTCGGGCAGCCGCTTCGGGTCGGCGCCAGCGTGCGCCAGGAGCGCCAGCCGCTTCACCGCCTCGACGCGCCCGGCCTGGCGGATCAGCGCGCGCGACTCGGCGATCCACTCTGCGGTGACGGCCACGCCGGAGAACTGGATCGGCTGGCACTCGGTGATGGTGCCCAGGAAGCCCGGCGCAAGCCCGCCCGTCACCGAGGCCGGGTTCGACACGATGGCGAGCGTCACGAAGTGCGGGTCGAGCGGCTCGATCGCCAGCAGCATGCCGGTGATGGTGAGGTCGGCATCGACCTTCACCTCGATCTGCTCGCCGGGCATCAGGCGCAGCCTGCGGTCGACGAGGATCGGCTGCGGCGGGAGCTCGCCGGTGCCCTCGCGGCCCGGGCTCGGCGCGGCGGAGCGCATCGTGACGCTGCCGGAGATCGGTGCGTCGCCGCCGATCGCCAGCGGCAGCCTCGAGTTGTTCCGCATGCGCACGGCGAAGGTGAGCGGCTCGTAGGGGCCCACGCGCAGCGACGACGGCACCAGCTCGACGGTGAGCGCACGCATCGGGCTCTCGACGAGGTCGTCGACGGACTTCGGCAGGTGCGCCGCCAGCGCTTCGTCGAGCGACTTGGCGCGCGCGGCCACGGCCGCTGAGAGCTGCGGTGTCACGAGCGACGGCTGGCCGAGCGCCTCGGCGAGGCGGTCGAGCGCGAGGAGGCCGATGGAGGTGCCGATGTGCGACTCCGCGAGCGCCCGGAACTCGGCGGATGCCTCCTGCGTGCGCTTCGCCTCCGCGAGCGCGCACGCGTGCGCGTAGCGGGCAAGCGGGTCGTCGGCACTGAGCGGGGCGAGCGCCTTGATGGCGTCCTCGAGCTTGCCCTGGCGCCAGGCCAGCATGGCCTCGAAGCGCGCCTTGCCGGCATCGCCGAGGGCGCCCGACTTCGACAGGCCGTCGATCAGCGCGCGCGCCGGCGTCACGTTGGGCGCGAAGAGCAGGATGGCGGTGAGCTTCTGCACGTCGTAGGCGCTGATCGCCTGCTCCGAGTCGCCGCGGTCCTTGGCCCGGCGGATCTCGGTGTCGGTGCCGCGGATGGCGCGCTCGAGCAGCTGGTCGAGCTTGGCGGCATCGCCCTGGCGCTTGGCCAGCCCGAGCATGGCCACGGCGAGCGTGGATGGGACGGGCGGGAACTCGCGGTTGAGGCGCTCGATGGTGATGGTCGGGTCCATCAGCGAGATCATGCGCCGGTAGTCGTCGGTCAGCCGGCCCATGCGCAGCTCGAGCTCGCGCATGGCGTCGGCCTGGCGGCCACCGCCCCAGAGCGCGGTGGCGAGGTCGCCGGTCAGCGCGTACACGGCCTCGTTGCGCCGCTCCGCCTCGGCGACCGCGATCGCCATGCGCGCCGCGCGCTCGGCGCCGCGGAACGCGCCGCCGTCGAGCAGCACCGTGACCAGCGCGCTCCAGGTGTCGAGGTCGCGCGGATTTGCCTCGACGGCGATCGAGAGGAGCTCCACGTCGGCCGCGGGGTCGTCCACGCGCATCCGGAAGAACCCGGCCGCGGCCTGCGCCGCGAGCGGGAAGCTCGGGTCGACCTTGACGCTTTCGGCAAGCCAGCGCGCGTAGAGCTCGGAGTTGCCCATCCGGCTCTGGAGCGAGGCAAGCTGGTAGGCAAGCCGCGCGGAGACCGCCGGGCCCAGCGCCGAGCGCCCGGCGTCGGACAGCACCTGTTCGTAGGCGCGCACGCGCGCGTCGGCGGTCGGGTGCGCATCGATGGCGTCGGCGACGCGCGCGAGGCGGATCACGTCGTCGGCGGGGTCGATGCGGGTCAGCGCCGCGAGGGCCTCGCGCCGGGCGGCGCGTGCGGCATCGGGCGCACCGGGCTCGACGGCCTCGGCGAGGAGGAGCGACAGGTCCCACGCGAGCCGGCGGTTGGGTGCAAGCCGCGCGCAGCGGAGTGCCATTGCCAGGCACGCGCGGTAGCCCTCGTCGGTGATGTCGGGGTCGCGCGTCAGCGGGTAGAGGTCGCCGAGCCATGCGGCCGCCAGCATCTCGTCGATGCGCACGGCGAAGTCGGGGTCGGGGGCGGCGGCGGGCGGCGTCGCCGCGGCAGCCGCCGGCGCGGCAGCGGGGGCCGGAGGCGCGGCAGCGGGGGCCGGCGCGGCATCCTGCGCGATGGCGGGGGCAAGCCCAAGGACCGACGCCGTGCAGAGGCAGCAAGCGAGCGGGCCCGCGGGAGTGAGCATCGGGTGAGTCTATCCGCGCGAAGCGGCCGCGGCGCGCGTTCGCGTGACGAGCGATGCGATGCCGACGAGCCCGAGCGGCACGGCGACGGCGATGTCGACGGCCCGGCCGGCCAGTTCCGCGGCGAGCCCGGCGTCGCGCTCGAATCCGCCGAGCACGGGCGCCGCGAGCGCCACGGCCCACTCGCGCACCCCGAGTCCGTTGCCGACGAAGGGCACGAGGTTTGCGGCGCTCGCCACCAGCGCGGCGCCCACGGCGGTCGCGGGCTCAACCGGCCATCCGCTCAGCGCGAAGGCGGCCCATGCGTGCGCGGCCCACACCAGCACCTCGGTGCTGCGCAGCGTCATCACCGCCGCGAACGGGCGCCAGGTGGGCTCGATCGCCAGGGGCAGCCATGCCGCGGGCACCAGGAGCGCGACCCACCAGGGCGCGCCGACGCCCCGGGCGAACATGGCGGCAGCTCCCACGGCGCAGGTGGCCGCGGCCGTGGCGGCCATGGCCTGGAGGATGACCACCAGGCTGGTGCGCACGGGGATGCCGTTCACCGCGCGGTGGTAGGCCATGCGCCCGATGCTCCCGGCCTGCATCGGCACGTAGTTGGCGAGCGTGCTGGCCGCCACCAGTGCGTTCATCTCCCCGAAGCCGACCGTCCCGTGGCGGCGCATGAGCGTCCAGAAGACGCCCGAGGTGAGCGCCTGGTTGGCAAGGGCCGCAAGCGCCAGCACCCCGAGCGCGTCCCAGCGCGGGCTGCGCGCGGCGCGGCCGAGCGAGTCCACGATGGCCTGGTCGCGCCAGACGGCGATGACCGCCGCGACCACGAGGAGCGCGCCCGCGACCGCGCCGACGCGGCGGTAGAGCGCGCGGTGCTTTCGGTCGAGCGGGTGCTCGGCGGAGGGCTGCGGGAGCGGGTCGCTGATGCGGCGAGGATAGGAAGTCCTTCGGGGATGGGCGCCGGGCGAGCCGCGCCGCGCCCCACCGGAGGGGCAATCGGGTGGGGTGCCCCGCGATTTCCTAGGATCCGCGGGCATGTGCGGGTTCGCAGGATTCGTCGACCACGCAGACCGGATCGCGGACCCCGCGGCGGCGCTGCGCCTCATGTCGGCGGCCGTGGCGCATCGCGGACCCGACGGGGAGGGCACGTGGTTCGAGCCGCGCACCGGCGTGGGCATCGCGCACCGGCGCCTGGCCATCCTCGACCGCTCGCCCGCGGGGGCGCAGCCCATGGTCTCGGTGACGGGCCGCTGGGTGGTGGCCTACAACGGCGAGCTGTGGAACTTCCGCGAATTGCGGCGCGACCTTGAGGCGCGCGGCGGCCGCGTCGGCGACTCGATCGGCGACACGGCGGTGCTGTGCGCGGCGCTCGAGGCGCACGGTGCGGCGGGGGCGCTGCCGCTCCTCGACGGCATGTTCGCCTTCGCGGCGCTTGACCTCCACGAGCGCGCGCTGTGGCTCGCGCGCGACCGCATGGGCGTGAAGCCCTGCTTCTGGGGGCACGCCGAGGTCGGCGGCGGAGCGAACGTCTTCGTGTTCGGGAGCGAGCTGCGCGCGCTGGCCGCATGCCCCGGCTTCCGCAACCGCGTGTCCGCGATCGCGCTTGCCGAGGTGCTCTCCGTGCTCGCCGTGCGCGGCGAGCGCACCGCGTGGGAAGGCCTGCATGCGCTGGAGCCCGGGCACTCGCTGCGGCTCGACCTTCCGTCCGGGCGCATCGACCGCACCGAGTGGTTCAGCGTGCGCCGGGCCGCGGCCGCGGCGCGCCGCGAGGGCTTCCACGGGGACCGCGCCGCGATGGTGCGCGCCTTCGACGGCCTGCTCGACTCCGCGGTGCGCCGGCGGCTCGCGAGCGACGTGCCGGTGGGCGCGTTCCTCTCCGGCGGGATCGACAGCTCGCTGGTGGTCGCGTCGATGCGCCACTCGGGCGTGGCCCGGCCGCGGACCTTCACGGTGGGCTTCGCGGACCCGCGCTACGACGAGCGCCCGCACGCGCGCGCCGTGGCGGAGGCGCTCGGCACCGAGCATGCCGAGGTGATGGTGGAGGACTCCGGGCTGGAGACGCTTGCCGAGGACACCATCGCGGCGTTCGACCAGCCCTTCGCGGACTCGAGCGCGCTGGCGACGCTTGCGGTGGCGCGGGCGGCGCGCGGCACCGTGGGCGTGGCGCTCTCGGGCGAGGGCGGCGACGAGCTCTTCTGCGGCTACGAGCGCCACCTGCGCGGCTACGCGCTGGCCGGCTGGATCCGCCGCGTGCCTGCGTTCGTGCGGCGGCGCTTCGCCGACGCCGTGGAGCTGGTGGGCGGCGATGCGTGGGAGCGCGTGCTCCGGCCGCTCGAGCCGACCCTGCCGGCGGCGCTGCGGCGCACGCAGCGCGGAAGGCTGATGCACAAGGCGGCCGCCATCCTGCGTGCGCAGGACGACGAGGCGCTGTGGCGGTCGTTCTTCGAGGTGTGGCCCGACCCCGCGGGCGCCATCCGCCAGCTGCCGCGCGACACGTGGGAGGCGACGGTCGCGCGCGAGGCGCGTGCCATGCCGCGCCGGTTCCCCGCGGACGAGGCCGGCTTCGTCGACGAGCTGCTGTTGCGCGACCAGACGCGGTACCTGCCCGACGACCTGCTGGTGAAGCTCGACCGCTGCACCATGGAGTGCGGCCTCGAGGCTCGCGAGCCGATGCTCGACCGGCGGATCCTGGAGTTCGCGTGGCGCGTGCCGCCTGCGTGGCGCACGGACGGCTCGCTCGGCAAGACGCTGCTGCGCGAGTCGCTGCGTCACCGGCTGCCGGCGGGCGTCGACCGGATCGTCGAGCGCCCGAAGCAGGGCTTCGGCGTGCCGCTGCGCGCATGGTTCGCCGGGCCGCTCGCGGCGTGGGCGGATTCCGTCCTCGACCCGCGCCGCATCGACGCTCAGGGCATCCTCGACGGGCGCACGGTGCGCGGAGCGCTCGACCGCGCCCGCGCCGGCGACGAGGGCGCCGCGCAGCAGGCGTGGTCGGCCATCTGCGTCAGCCGGTGGTGCGAGCGCGAGGGCGTGGACGGGGCGCGGATCGCGCGGGCGTGAGGGTCATGCCCCCGCGCGCGTCCGCAGGTTGTCGAGCACGTTCATGAAGTTGATGTACGCGTCGTACGGGCTGTCGTACGGGCTGAAGTACTTGTGGACGTCGCCGTC
>Ga0192647_100571_pt1 | contig 25856 bp, 38 predicted proteins | sample LauGreFa1BDMLBSN_2_FD_133046 | JGI IMG/M metagenome (GOLD analysis project Ga0192647, IMG submission 133046) | Freshwater lake microbial communities from Lake Michigan, USA - Fa13.BD.MLB.SN - reassembly | ecosystem: Environmental > Aquatic > Freshwater > Lake | place: Lake Michigan, USA... | reverse complement strand
TACCTCCATTCACTCCACTAGAGCCATTCGTTCCACTTACGCCACTACCACCCGCTGCTCCACTAGACCCACTCGTTCCACTACCTCCACTTGCTCCATTTACACCATTTGAGCCATTGGAGGCACTAGCACCACTAGAACCATTCGTTCCACTAGTACCATTAGAACCACTAGTACCACTACCGCCACTTGCACCCGCACCTCCACTAGAGCCAGTTGTACCACTAGTGCCACTAGACCCGCTTGTTCCTTTTGCACCAGCAGTTGGAGTAGCACCATTAGTACCACTACTTCCATTAGAACCATTAGTACCACTTACTCCACTTGAACCTTGTGTTGGAGTCGCACCAGTAGAACCATTCGTACCATTTGTTCCACTTGAGCCACTAGTACCATTTGCACCATTACTTTGAGATGCTCCACTAGAGCCACTTGTACCACTTGAGCCAGCGGTGTTGGATGTACCACTATCACCAGCCACTCCATTACCACCACTTAATCCACTAGAGCCACTCGTAGAACTTAATGCACTTGCACCACTCACTCCACTCGTTCCACTTGAGCCACTTGTACCATTCGTTGAATTACTACTATTTCCACTTACACCACTAGAACCACTAGAGCCATTTGACCCACTAGTAGCACTTGTACCACTAGAGCCAGTCGTTCCACTAGTACCAAAACTCGTACCACTTGAGCCACTACTTCTAGTATCACCACTTGATGCACTTGTTCCACTTGAACCACTTGTACCACTAGTACCTCCACTTAATCCACCTACTCCATTTGACCCACTAGTACCACTTGTAGCACTTGAGCCACTAGCACCACTAGAACCACTCGTTCCTCCTGTTCCTTGTGACAATCCACTTGAACCACTCACTCCATTAGAGCCACTCGTACCATTAGTACCACTAGAGCCATCAGTACCACTAGTGCCACTAGAACCTCTTGAACCATTTGAACCACTAGTTCCACTTACTCCATTTGTACCACTAGAGCCATTTGACCCACTCGTACCACTCGTACCACTAGAGCCACTTGTTCCTCTAGAACCTTGAGCACCACTAGAGCCACTAGAACCGCTAGAGCCACTTGTACCACTAGCACCACTAGTAGAAGCACCACCACTAGTACCAAAAGCACCAGTGAGTGCGACATTCCATGATGTATACGAACCTGGAGTTCCTTGAAAATAATATGGAGTAACAACCATAACACCAGTGGAGGGGTTGTAGGACACAACCCTTCCTATGATGTAGTTAGATGCACTATTACTTAGTTGAACAAAGTCATATTGCTTAAAATCTAACCCAGTGTTTGTCGTTATCGTTATGTTGCTATAAGGCATCCCTACTTTTAGAAATTTAGCACCTAGTTATTAAGTCAATGGTAGTGTAATCGAGGTACTACTTGTTCCAAAGAATTGAGGGGTTTCTCCCGCTGTTCCCGCTGTGCCTGCGCTTCCACTAGAACCACTAGTTCCACTCGTTCCGCTTGTGCCACTAGACCCACTAGAACCACTTGTACCACTAGCACCACTAGTTCCGCTTGAGCCACTTGAAGCACTCGTACCACTAGAACCACTAGAACCACTCGTAGCACTTGTTCCACTAGAGCCATTTGTTCCACTAGTACCAGTCGTACCTGTTGTACCACTCGTTCCACTAGACCCACTTGACCCACTTGAACCACTAGAGCCACTCGTTCCACTTGTGCCATTAACCCCACTAGTTCCACTAGAACCATTCGTTCCACTTGTTCCACTAGAGCCACTTGTTCCGCTAGAGCCATTAGCACCACTCGTACCACTTGAGCCACTAGAACCACTCGTAGCACTTGTACCACTAGAGCCACTAGATGCACTTGTACCGCTAGAGCCACTAGATGCACTTGTTCCACTAGAGCCACTAGAACCACTTGACCCACTAGAACCACTTGAACCACTCGTACCACTTGTTCCATTCACTCCACTTGTTCCACTAGTACCATGAGCACCACTTGTACCACTAGAGCCACTTGAACCACTTGACCCACTAGAGCCACTTGTTCCATTTGAGCCATCAGTTCCACTAGTGCCACTAGAACCACTAGAGCCACTCGTTGCACTCGTTCCACTAGAGCCACTAGTACCACTTGTACCGCTAGACCCATTAGAACCATCAGTACCACTTGTTCCACTTGAACCACTTGAGCCACTAGAACCACTAGAACCACTTGTTCCACTAGTTCCATTTACTCCACTAGTTCCACTAGAACCACTTGTAGCACTTGTTCCACTTGAGCCACTTGAACCACTTGTAGCACTTGTACCACTTGAACCATTAGTTCCACTTGAACCATCAGTTCCACTTGAACCATCAGTTCCACTTGTACCACTTGAACCACTTGTTCCACTAGAGCCACTAGATGCACTTGTTCCACTAGAACCATCGGTACCACTTGTACCACTTGAACCATCAGTACCACTCGAACCACTTGTAGCACTCGTTCCACTAGAGCCACTTGATGCACTTGTTCCACTAGAACCACTTGAGCCACTTGTAGCACTTGTACCACTAGAGCCAGAGGTCGCACTTGTTCCACTAGAACCATCAGTGCCACTTGTTCCACTTTCTCCACTAGTACCACTAGAACCACTCGTTCCACTTGAGCCACTAGTTGCACTTGTTCCACTAGAACCGCTAGTGCCACTTGTTCCATCTATACCGCTAGTTCCACTTGAACCACTTGATGCACTTGTTCCACTTGAACCACTCGTGCCACTTGTTCCACTTGAGCCATCCGTAGCACTTGTTCCACTTGAACCACTAGTGCCACTTGTTCCACTTGAACCATCCGTACCACTTGAGCCATCAGTACCACTAGTACCACTTGACCCACTAGTTCCACTTGAACCACTTGTCGCACTTGTTCCACTAGAGCCATCAGTACCACTTGTACCGCTAGAACCATCAGTACCACTTGAGCCACTCGTTGCACTTGTTCCACTTGAGCCACTAGATGCACTTGTACCACTAGAGCCACTAGATGCACTCGTTCCACTAGAACCACTAGAACCAGAGGTCGCACTAGTTCCGCTAGAGCCACTAGTACCACTAGTACCATTTTCTCCACTAGTACCACTCGAACCATTAGTTCCACTTGAACCACTTGACCCACTTGTAGCACTTGTTCCACTAGAACCACTAGAGCCATCTATTCCACTCGTACCACTTGAACCACTTGATGCACTTGTTCCACTTGAACCATCACTTCCACTAGTGCCACTAGTACCACTAGAACCACTCGTACCACTTGTTCCACTAGAACCATCAGTACCACTAGTACCGCTAGAGCCACTAGAACCACTTGTTGCACTCGTGCCACTTGACCCCGAAGTTCCCGAACTACCATTTGCTCCACTCGTTCCACTCGTACCATTTTCCGCATTGAATGTGGTCTGAATATAAGAATAGTATGTTGTTCCTTCCGTATAGAAACTTAATGTCCTTGTTTGATTGGTAGCATTAGTAACATTAATGTTAATAAATAACCTATCAGTTGCATTTATTGATTGTGCAGCAACAAAAGTGTCTAAATATGCCTGCTGAATGTTTGAAGCATCAACAGTTACCAATACATCATTACTTGTTGCAAGTAAAGTTGAAGTTCCACCCGTAGTGTATTTATATAACTCTACTATACAATTCCAAACACTATTAGCATCAGCCAAGAAGTGTGTTGTAAAACCCCAAATACCTGCGGGAATTGAAGTAAGATTTGGCACTCCACTATCAGTAGCCAAACTTAAAATAGTACCACTTGCTCCATTTCCTAAAGTAATATTGGTCGTTTGCGTTGCTGCACCCGTTGGTGTAGGACTTAATTGTTTTTTAGTTGGTGTACCGAAAGCACTACTTGTGTCGGTAGATGAGTTCATATAATATATCTGTCCACCGCTCACTCCATTTGCTCCCGACGTACCCGCGGTGCCCGTTGCTCCACTAGAACCACTTGACCCACTAGAACCACTCGTACCACTTGTTCCACTAGAGCCACTTGTTGCACTCGTTCCACTAGAGCCACTCGTTCCACTCGTACCACTAGAACCATCGCTTCCATTTGTACCACTAGTACCACTAGAACCACTAGTGCCACTAGTTCCACTTGAGCCACTTGACCCACTTGTAGCACTTGTTCCACTAGAACCACTAGAACCATCAGTACCACTTGTACCACTTGTTCCACTAGAGCCATCAGTAGCACTTGTACCACTTGAACCACTTGTTCCACTTGTACCACTAGAACCACTTGTACCACTAGAACCATCAGTTCCACTAGAACCATCAGTACCACTAGTGCCACTCTCTCCACTAGTTCCACTAGAACCATTAGTTGCACTTGTTCCACTAGAACCACTTGTTCCACTTGTTCCACTTGACCCACTTGTTCCACTAGAACCATCAGTACCACTTGTACCATCCATAGCACTTGTACCACTAGAACCGCTAGTTCCACTAGAACCACTTGTAGCACTTGTACCGCTAGAACCACTCGATGCACTTGTACCACTTGAGCCATCAGTTCCACTAGTGCCACTCTCTCCACTAGTTCCACTTGACCCGTCAGTAGCACTTGTTCCACTAGAACCACTTGTTCCACTTGTACCGCTAGAGCCACTAGTACCATTTGAACCATCAGTACCACTTGTACCACTTGAACCACTTGTGCCACTCTCTCCACTAGTTCCACTAGAACCATCAGTTGCACTTGTTCCACTAGAACCACTTGTGCCACTAGTTCCACTAGAACCACTTGACCCACTAGTGCCACTCGTTCCACTAGAACCATCTACTCCATTAGTACCATCTATTCCACTTGTTCCACTAGAACCATCGGTTGCACTTGTGCCACTAGAACCACTTGTTCCACTAGTTCCACTAGAACCACTCGTACCACTAGAGCCATCGGTTCCACTAGAACCATCAGTACCACTTGTTCCACTAGAACCACTAGTTCCACTAGAACCACTTGTAGCACTCGTTCCACTAGAACCATTTATTCCACTTGTTCCACTAGAACCATCAGTGCCACTTGTTCCACTTTCTCCGCTTGTTCCACTTGACCCACTTGTTCCACTAGAGCCATCAGTACCACTTGTACCACTCTCTCCACTAGTACCACTAGAGCCACTAGAACCATCAGTTCCACTTGAACCATTAGTACCACTAGTTCCACTTTCTCCACTTGTTCCACTAGAACCACTTGTTCCACTTGAACCATCTACTCCATTAGTACCATTTTCTCCACTAGACCCACTTGTTCCACTAGAACCACTAGATGCACTTGTTCCACTAGAGCCACTAGAACCACTTGTACCACTTGTTCCACTCGTTCCTACACACACACCAATGTATGTGACGGTAAATCCAACTAAATCTGGACCAATAACTGTGCCTACTATTGCACATATTGTTTGTAGTGCCTCATCAGGGATAGAGCCACTCTGCCCAACACCAGCACAATCTTCGTATGAATAAGTTTGAGTACTTCCTGTTGTATTTTCTATTGTATAACTACCACAAGTAAGTCCATTCGTTCCACTTGAACCACTTGTACCACTTGTTCCACTAGTACCACTTGTGCCAGTTTCTCCACTAGAACCACTTGTTCCACTAGTACCACTAGTTCCACTAGAACCACTTGTTCCACTAGAGCCATCAGTAGCACTTGTTCCACTCGTACCACTAGTTCCACTAGTACCACTAGTACCAACACATAATCCATTATAAGTAAGAGTTCCTGTGTCGTATGTTACTGTTCCTACGATAGCGCAGAAGGTAACACTACCAATACCCTTAGAAGTGCTTTGACTATTGTCAGCACAATCTACATAACTATAATTACCACTATTACCACTTAATGTATAACTACCACAAGTAAGTCCATTCGTTCCACTTGAACCACTTGTGCCACTAGTTCCGCTTGTTCCACTAGAGCCATCACTTCCACTTGTTCCACTTGTACCACTTGTGCCACTTGAACCATCAGTTCCACTTGTGCCACTCTCTCCACTTGTTCCACTAGAGCCATCAGTACCACTTGTTCCGCTTTCTCCACTTGTGCCACTTGACCCATCAGTTCCACTTGAACCACTAGAACCATCAGTGCCACTAGTACCACTTGAACCACTTGTTCCATCATTACCACTAGTTCCACTTGTGCCACTTTCACCACTTGTTCCACTTGAACCATCAGTACCACTAGTACCATCTATTCCACTAGTACCACTCGTTCCACTTTCACCACTTGTTCCACTAGACCCATGTGTACCACTTGTTCCACTTGTACCACTAGTGCCATTAGAACCATCAGTGCCACTTGTACCACTCTCTCCACTAGTACCACTAGAACCATCCGTTCCACTTGTACCACTAGAACCATCAGTGCCACTTGTACCACTCTCTCCACTAGTACCACTAGAACCATCAGTTCCACTTGTACCACTAGAACCATCCGTACCACTAGAACCATCCGTACCACTAGTACCACTAGAACCACTAGAACCATCAGTTCCACTAGAACCATCAGTACCACTTGTACCACTCTCTCCACTTGTTCCACTTGAACCATCAGTTCCACTAGTGCCACTCTCTCCACTTGACCCACTAGTTCCACTAGTACCATCAGCACCAGTTAAACCACTTGTTCCACTTGAACCATCAGTACCACTTGTGCCACTAGAACCATCAGTTCCACTTGTACCACTAGAACCATCAGTACCACTTGTACCACTCTCTCCACTAGTACCACTAGAACCATCAGTTCCACTTGTACCACTTTCTCCACTAGTACCACTAGAACCATCAGCACCACTAGTACCACTTGTGCCAGTCAATCCACTTGTGCCACTAGAACCATCAGTACCACTAGAGCCATCAATTCCACTAGTGCCACTTGAACCACTCGTACCATCAGCACCACTTGTTCCACTTGTTCCATCGACTCCACTAGTTCCTGTTGTACCACTAGTTCCACTAGAGCCATCAGTTCCACTAGTGCCACTAGAACCATCAGTACCATTAGTACCACTCTCTCCACTTGTACCACTAGAACCATCAGTACCATTAGTGCCATCAATACCACTAGTACCACTTGTTCCACTTTCTCCACTTGTTCCACTAGAGCCATCTATACCACTTGTTCCACTTTCTCCACTTGTTCCACTTGACCCACTATCTCCACTTGTACCACTTGTTCCACTTTCTCCACTTGTTCCGCTTGTACCACTAGAGCCATCAGTACCACTAGTGCCAGTAGTACCACTAGTGCCATCTACTCCACTTGTTCCATCTATACCACTTGTTCCACTAGAACCATCAGTACCACTTGTACCACTTGAGCCATTTTCTCCACTTGTACCGCTTGACCCATTAGTACCACTCGTTCCGCTTGAACCATTAGTACCACTTGTTCCACTAGAACCATCAGTACCACTAGAGCCATCAGTTCCACTAGAACCATCAGTTCCACTTGTTCCACTTTCTCCACTTGTTCCATCAGCACCACTAGTACCACTTGACCCAGTTTCACCACTTGTTCCACTTGAGCCATCAGTACCACTAGAACCGCTTTCTCCATTAGTACCATCTTGTCCACTAGTACCACTAGAACCACTTTCTCCACTAGTACCATCAATACCATTAGTACCATTGATACCACTCGTACCATCTATACCACTAGTACCATCTACTCCACTTGTTCCATCTATACCACTCGTACCACTAGAACCACTTTCTCCACTAGTTCCACTTGAACCATCAGTACCACTTGTGCCACTAGAACCACTAGTACCACTTGAACCATTTTCTCCACTAGTTCCAGTTGTTCCACTTTCTCCACTTGACCCACTTGTTCCACTAGAACCACTCGTTCCATTAGTTCCACTTGAACCACTAGAGCCATCAGTTCCACTAGAGCCATCAGTACCACTTGTACCACTAGAGCCACTTTCTCCACTAGAACCACTAGAACCATCCGTTCCACTAGTTCCATTTTCTCCACTAGTGCCACTTGACCCATTTTCTCCACTAGTACCATTGGAGCCAGCAGTACCACTTGAGCCAGTGATACCACTAGTACCACTTAATCCACTTGTTCCACTCTCTCCACTCGTACCACTCTCGCCACTTGTACCACTCTCTCCACTTGTACCATTTGTTCCATCTATGCCACTAGTACCATTTTCTCCACTTGTTCCATCAATACCACTAGTACCATCTTGACCACTTGTTCCGCTTGAACCACTATCTCCACTTGTTCCACTTGACCCACTATCTCCACTTGTTCCGCTTGAGCCACTATCTCCACTCGTACCACTTGTTCCATCTATGCCACTAGTACCATCTTCACCACTCGTTCCATCTATACCGCTTGTGCCCGACGTACCACTCGTTCCACTTGTGCCTACGCAAACTCCGTTACTTAAAATCGTAGCATTACCCGAAATTATAACTATGCTGGGAGTACTCCCATAACTAAGCGCACAAAATGTTAAAGAACCACTTGTTACAGGCCCGACACTTACTAAAGCACCAGAGCAATCATTGTAATCAAAATATAAATCACCGCCACCTACTTGATAGGTTACAGTATAACTTAAACAACTTAAACCATCCGCTCCACTTGTTCCACTTGACCCACTTTCCCCGCTTGTTCCACTTTCTCCACTCGTTCCACTTGTTCCATCTATACCACTAGTTCCGTTCTCTCCACTCGTGCCACTTGTTCCATTCTCTCCACTTGTACCACTCGAACCATCTTCACCACTCGTACCATCTTCACCACTTGTTCCACTAGACCCACTATCTCCACTTGTACCGCTAGTACCACTTGCTCCAGTTTCTCCACTTGTTCCGCTTGAACCTGTTATGCCACTTGTTCCACTTGAACCTGTTGCACCACTAGTGCCACTAAGTCCACTAGTACCATCAATACCACTAGTGCCACTAGCACCGCTAGTACCACTCAATCCACTTGTTCCCGCAGAGCCTCCACTAGCACCACTAGTTCCCGCAGTGCCTGACCCACCACTCCCAGAGCCTGAGCCTCCACCAAAACCAAATATTAGATTTCCATTGAATCCTGACATAGCATATTCTTAAATGATGATTTGCCCCATCCTCATTTTTATGCTCCAATTAAAATATCAATAGTTCCACTAACATGAGTTATAGTTACACCATCGATAGGACTCGCAGGAGTTGTTGCCATCAATGTTATTGATTGTCCACTTTCTAAAACAATAGGACTAGATGAAAAAGATTGAAAAGGAAAATTTCCTTCAATCGTACATTCGCTTGAAGCGTTAGACTCAACGCTAAGTTGTGTAACGCCATCAGCGGTGTTAATTGATAAACTACCACTACTAAGCGTATATGTAAATATTCTCATGTTTCTATTTTATAAAATTTCTGCCAAAATAATTTCTTCGACAGGCTTTTTATCATTGTATAGAAACAAAGCGATTTCATTTTCTCTTTTTACAACACACATTACAAACAAGTTTTGAATAGGAGTTGACAACTTCTCACCATACTTGTTAATTGTGTCCTTAATGAATGGAGGCACAATCATTGAGTAACCTCTAAAATCAATCTTTACATTTAAGATTTGATTGAATGTTACCTCTTTGAAAGGTCGATACTCTTTAAGTAAAGAATATTTTACCTCACCTTCATCATCCAACGAGAAAAGAACTTGCATCTTGTTTCCATCCAACCCCTCCTCTTTACCATATCTCTCACAAGCCTTGTAAATAATTTCATTGAACTTGTCAACGATAATCTCCATCATAACTTTTAATTTTCGCTTTTTTTAATTATAAAAACTCATCTGTTAATTTACAGATAAGCACTAATGACATCGCTATACTTAATTGGAAGCGTGGTACTTATAAACCCACTTCTAATGTTGGCATAGCCATCCATCGTAAAGTTAATATCTTTTTTCTTAAATCCACCTAAAGCGATACCCAAAATGTTCTTGAAAACAAGTTGAGGATTAGCACTAATTTGAAGGTCAATATCGCTACTTCCGTTGGCTGGTATCATGAACTTATCATTTTCTGTAATATACCCTATCTCTGCCCCCTCTACTATAACCTTCAAGAAAATCTTATTAACCTCTGCTTCTATCTTGGATTTATTGAAAAACCTATACTTTATGTCAAAAACGACCTCATTAGCAGTCATTTTTTTCATTTTAACCCCTATTATTTTATAATCATACATGGCTAAAAGAACAAACTGCTTTACATAAAATCTATAAATGGCATAGAGAACACCCCCTACACCACCTACAATCAATAGAGTTTTTAAAGTCTTGTTCATTTTTTTCTAATTAACATTAAAACTGATATAATTACTACTAATCCACCAATACCCCATGAAACATATTTTAAGGTATTATTCTTATCATCTTGCGTTTTAGTAGCCATTTGTAGACTACCTAAAGTTTCCTCTTTTGCTTTGGCTTGTTCTGCCTCCTCCTGCTTTTTTTCACACTCTTGCTCAATCGCAAACTTTTTTATTTTAGTTTGAATATTTGATAGTGCTGCTACCGCAGTCGCATTACCTTTTCCAGCAGTCTGTAATTTATTAGCATTTTCAACATCAGTATCTATTGTATCTACTAATTTTAGTAGCGTACTGCAATCTGCGTTTTCAATATTCGCATAGTTGTATTTGACATATTGACCCACCGCTGTGTTATGGTCATTTATGTTCTTTTTGTTTGTAGGACTACCAAAATCCTTAACCGCAAGAAAAACATTCTCTAACCCATTAGGTTTATTGATTACACTCTTAGCAATGTTTGTTTGAGTATCGTTTCCTTTTATAATACTATACGCCCTCATCATCTTATCTTTGAAGGCAGCGTTTGCTTGTTCTAAAACAGCAACTTGACTTGCTACTTTTTTTGCCTTTGCTTTTCCTTCGCCTATACCCAAAAAAGTATTGTATGCCTCTACATCTTGTAGAGTGGTCATTCTTTGTAAGTCGTTGATTTCAATATCTGTGATTGCCATGATTTATTTTTTACGAATTACTAATACGATACCCACTAGAACAACCAATCCTATTCCTAAATACAACATAGTATTAGGTTTCTTATCATCTTGCTTTTGCTCGACTTTTTGCTCGTTAGTAGATGCACTTTGAATTATTACATCTTCTTTGGTACTTTCTTGAGTGGATGTTGCTCTAGGAGTTTCTTCTACCTGTTGTTTTAATTGAGCAACCGCCTCTTGTTCCTTTTTCAACAACTCATCACGAACATTTCTAAGGTCATTTAAATACTCATCATAACCTTTAAGTTCAGCATTTAATTTACTTCTTTTTGCACCCTTAGAATTATTTTTATCCTCAACTACTTTTCTTTGCTCTTCAGCAACTTGAGAAATAGTTTGGTCTTGCTCATCGCTAGTAATTTTATGAGGGTATTTAATAGAAAGGTCAACAGCCTTTTGATTTTGATATTTCTTTTGCTTTTTTTTCTTGAGTACAGCCAAACCACCTCCTACAGCAATCAATGGTGGAGGAACAAAATCAAAATATCCACTATCTAAACCATTTCTATCAAATCCTCTTAAAGCATCCATCTTAATTGTTTTTCTTTATTAAAAATAATCCTAGAACAACAGCAATCGCAATACCTCCATAAAGCATCAAGTTTGGTTTTTTTTGTGTTGTTGTTGGAGTTTCATTATTGGATTGAGTAGACTCACTCGTAGGAAGTAATCCATCTTCTTTAGCAAGTAATGGCGATACTTGAGTTTCTATCGCTGCTTTTGATGTTTCTTGAACGAAAACTTGCTTTTTGGGAAGCACAATATCTCCACCCTGGGAAGTCACAATCGGTGTGGGAGAAACAATAATCTCTCTTTGCTTTTGTTGTTGTATTGCAGCCTCTCGCTCCTCCTCTATTTTCAATTTACTTAGAGTATATTCATAATCTTTTATAAAGGAATTGTAAGCACGAAGGCGACTGTCCAAATTCTCTCTTGTTTTTTTTGATTTTGCCTTGCTTCTATCTTGTGCAATTTTATCTCTTTCAAAATTTAATTGCTTAACATAGTTTTGTTGCTCAGGGAAGGTTTCCCTATCAGGAAATCTACTTTCTAAGTCTTGAAGTTGCAATTCTTCTATTTTATCTAAAGCCTTCTCCCTTCTTTTTTTCCCTATACCTAGAAAATCAAAGTACGATTCATCGATACCATTTCTAGATAAGCCTTGTTCAAAATATATGTCCATAAGGTATTTTTAAAATTTATAATCAATTCCCTTACTAGAAAGTATTTTATTTAACTCACTTAACTCTGATGAGTCTAATTCGCTCTCAATCGCTCTTGGTAGTGTGTATTCATTATCTCCAAATCCTTCGTTCCAATTACATTGGTCATACTTACGAATACCATAGGTAGATATTAAAGCCAAAACATCAGCCTTGTTTTTCATTTGCTTCATCACCTGATAAACGCTCTCCTCTGTTGTACCACATCCATCAAACGCTTCTACTATTTTTTGACACATGGCTTGTAGTTGTGAATCACTCAATGTCCTTTTAATACCTTGTTGTGCTAGTTGCCTTTCCTCTGCCTTTGCATCATATTGAACTTTCAAATCTTTTTGCTTATCGATATTTTGGATAATTCTTTTCCAAATACCTCTACCAGCAAAGTAGATTACAGCAAGTCCACCTACTGCGATTGTTCCTTTTGCCCATGTAGGTAGTCCACTCCAAACTTCAAATGCTTTATTATTTGCCATATAATTTTTGTTTATTCGTAAACGATATAGTTGTTTTTTTCAAAATCTTGAATGAACTTATTTATTTTATCATACCTCTCTTTGTTTTGTTGAGATGGTACATTTATAAATGTTGTAAGAAACGATTGATAAGCCTCAATACGAGGATAACCCAATCCTAGATATATCAACAAACCATTAAGGTCAGCCTCGGTTTCATCGTGCATTTTATCATTAACATAGAAATGACTATACTCATGTAATAGAATCGCCATACGCATGGGAACAGTCATAGGGCGAAACTTTGCTTGGCTTACTTGAATAATACCACTTTCTACACCAATACGAGCAGGGGTGCTAGACTCACGCCCATTAGGGTATACAATAGTTGGTAAATACTCTATTGTGTACACACCATCGCTTGATTTGTATATACCACTAGTAAGTTGCCCTGCATTGAAGCAAAATCTAGTGCAAAACTTTACGAATGATTTTAAACCACTATCATTAAAATCAACCACATCCATCTTTTTCTCTAGTGGTAACTTATCTATTGCTACGACCTCAAATGATTTATCTTCATTTGTATCAAGATTCCCCACTCTTTCGTTGTAAACTATAACATATATAGATTTACCACTTACAGGCATACGCACAAAAAATGTAGCCTCCCCACTAATAGTTTTATATCTATCAGTGAAGATAGTATCAAGCATATCGCAGTCTTTAACTATCAACTTGATTTTCTCTGGTTGCTTAGTTACGACTTTGACAAGCAAAGTGAACTCCTCGTGGTTAGATGGGATTTTGTATACCATTAAAATATTCCAATTTTGGCATTAATTGAAGGAGCAACGGTTGCAGACTCTTCTGCGTTGAAAAATCCTTTCATTTCTCTAAACACTTGTCTATTTTCTTGTATAATAGTTTTAGGTCTTGGTTTTGAGTTTTTTGCTTCTTTGATAGCCAAATCTATTGCATCTCCTGTCTTTTTGGGAGGGTCAACTACAACAACATCTTTCTTGTTGTACATTTTATACAAATAGTAAGCAATCGCAAAAACACCTACTGCTATTAATGCCTTTCTCATTTTCTTGTTTTTATAAATTTATATGTAGCAAATGCTACGACTCCTATTCCCAAAATGATTAGAATATTCTTATTCAATCCAAAAACAGTTTTCCCTTCGCCTTCTTTCTTGTAACCAACAGATTCTCTTATGGATGATAAGGTATCTTTGATTTGTGTGTTCAATGGGCGATTTACCATCACCACATTAGCATCACCATTAAAGTTTACGAATTTCTTTTTCTCACGATTAAGCCAATCCTTGAATGAAAGTGTAGTACCACTTTCTCTCCAAAGTTGATTCGCACTTTTCTCGATTACAAAATTTTGACTCATATTAGGTGTTTGGTAAAGTATATCCTTCTCCTTGAGGGTTTATATATTGAGGAAATGCGTATGATTTACTAGGGGGAAATTCTTTACCCACTCTTTGTTTTTTCTTATTTGGAAGGGGTAAACATCTACCATTGATAAAGGCTGTTCCCTCTTTACATTTTGGCATCGCACCAGTTGCAGTTGGGGTCGTTCCTTTAACCATATCTTTTATTCCAAGTTTTTTACACTTGCATGGTGCTTTAGAGCATCTTGGACAAACAAATGATTTACCAATAAAATCGAGTGAACTTTCAGCACAATTTGGTATTTGTAGACCTCGTTTCATAGCCTCTGCTTTTGCAGCATCCATGAATTTAGGCTTCTCATGAGTTCCTAAAAGGATTCCCTTTTTCTTTCCCTCGCAACATTCCAATAAATAGTCATTGATTTTTTTATCATCCCACTTACTAACATCATTAGGGTCTACAACTTCTTTTGGTTTTTCCTTTTGAGTTAAAAAGTAGTAAACCAATCCACCACCAATAAGCAAAAACAAAATATTTGATGCTTTCATATTAAATCTTCAATTTTTTTACACATTGAGGAATTGGAGGACAAGGAGCAACAAGACAATTAGGTGTACTATATTTTAGTTCCTCATCATCTTTACACTTAGGGATTTCGCTCTTAGGCTTTGAGTCTTTATTACTCATTACTAAATAAACAAGCAATCCTCCTCCTATTAAAGCGAGTAGTATAGTTGTATTAAACTTCATAAAGTTTGTTTATTGTACTTCCAATTAATGCACCCCCTAATCCAAAAGCAAGTGCAAAAATTGCAGTTTGTGTTAATGACTTATTGTTTTTCATGGAATAATATAATCCATAAACCACTCCTACTGTTCCAAAAATTGATACATTTTTATTCATCATCTTTCTTTTTAGGTTTCAATAGTGCTCTAGTTAATAGGCTACCAACTAATCCACCTAGAAAAACACTAATTAAAATATTATACTTACGAGTATACCCTATGTAAAGACCCGCTATACCACCTATTGCCAAACCAGTAATCGCTGCCTTAGATTTATCCTTAAGAAGTTCGCTTTCGTTTTGGCTTTTATTTTTCTTTGCCTTATCCAAAAAATCTTTAGCAACTATCATAGTTTATTTTTTAATCAAAGAAGTTCATGTTTCCTTCAAAATAAAGACCATTTACTCCTTCATTAACGAGATTGTAATTTTCAAAACCACTCATATTCATTTTTTGTTCTACGACACTAGCACCTTCTAATCTAGGTTGTTCGATAGGTTTTGAAGTTGGCTTATCCCAAAATATTTTATAAAGAGCAAACCCTAAAACTGTGTATGCAATTAGTCTATCCATATCAATTAGTTTAGTTGCTTTCTATACAAGTAAGCCAACCCAACATAAGATGCACCAATGATTAAAAAAGTAACAATCATTAGTTTCTTAATATTTTTTTCTTGTGTCATGACTTATTTCTTTTCATGTAAATAACAATTCCTACTACAACAGCAATCACACTAACACCAATAATTACTGGCACTACCCATTTTCTAGTTGCATCACCTGCCGCTGCCTTCTTATCTGCCGCTTCAGCCTCTGCCGCTGCTTGTTTACTTCTCTCTGCAGCAAGTGCTGTTGCATCAGCAATAGATTTTTGGTCAGCCTTTGCGGTTAACTTTTGAGAGAGCACACCTAAACCCGTATTGATGGCTGCTTGAATATTCTCGGTTGTACCTATTTGACCCAATAGCAAACCCGCTTTGGTTTTGCCTTCAGGGTTTGTACTAGTGATTCTATTTTTTTGCTTCTCTTTAGGACTTGTTTTAGGTTTTGGAGGAGGCTTAGTACCATCAGATTTTTTCTTACCACCAAACAAATTGAAAAACTCCTCATCAACATAGTTTAGCGTTGTTTCTCCTTTTGATTGAGCATCTAAGTACTTTGCTAAATCTCTTTTGAATTGTGTGCTTCTACCAATAGCAACATAAGTCATATTAAGCAAATCTTCATCGCTCACATCATCACTTACATTTACACCATTTTGACGCAGTAGATTAATTAAATCATCTCTATCATCATTTAGCATATATCCTATTGATGTTTCAATAAGATTTTGTGCTTGATAAGAATCAAATTGTGCCATTTTATTTTGATTTTACATTTTTCTTGAAATAATTGCTACTCCAAGTAAGAAAGCACTTGCGAGTAGGAAAGTGTTTGTTTGAGCCATCATGTTATTGCTCACACTTTGTGTTTCTTTAGTTTTCATTTCCTCCCCCATGAAATTCATGAAGTCAGCATATTGTCTTTTTTGCTCACGCATTTGATAACCTTCGTTACCATAAAAGCCTAAAGAATTTTCTTGAACAACAGGTTTTTGTTTATCTGTTATCTCAAGTATTAAATCCTTGTCAGGGTGATTATTTACAATATCAACTAAAGCAGTTTCTCCTTCTTTCGCAACTAGTTGTTCAAGACAAACACCGAGGTCATCTTTACTTTGTACTCCAGAGATTTTATAGCCATACTTGTGGCAAATTGCTTTCGCCATCGAAGGATTGGAGTTGGCTACATAAGTATAAATATTCATATACTGCAATTTAAGAAAAAAAGGGCAAGATAAAATGAATTATCTCACCCCTTTTTCTGGTTATGCGATTTCAAGTTAGCACTTCATCGCTTGGCTCGAATCAAGACCCAACCTAATTACTTAGTAAGAAGGGGAGTAACTTGCTTCATTGGTGAGCCGAAGTCTGCTGCAACCTGATTGCCACGCAATCCACGAGCAACATTGAGGTTGGCACGAGGATAGAAGTGCATACGGAATACAGCACTATTCAACACAGTAGAGATGGTGATTTTTGTGAAACCATCAATATCGTAGAGTTGATTCAACGCTACGATTGTGCTCTGCTGCTGGTATGGGTCGATGGTAGGCACTAAGGTTTTCAGTGCTTGGTTACCATTTGCATCCCGTGTGTTCAGCGTGAGCGTTTGAGAAACCTGTGTTGAAGAACCACTCACAGACTCAATGTAGGTCAAACCTACTGAGAAAGGAGAGTTCATAGATTGATACAGGAACTCCTGGTAAGTAATATTACTAATAGCACTGCTAATAGTAATTTGATAACCTGCACCTGTAGCAACAAGTGAACCATTGGTGAATGTTCCACCTCCGAGGTACTGGTATGCACCAAGTACATCAAAGTTAGACACCGCTGTGTTCGATGCGTTTGATACAGTGATGATGTAAGGCTGAGATGTTCTCATAGCAGCCATGCTAGGTACACCACCTGCTTGGGGGGCAACGGCACCGCCGTCACCATCGGCATCGAAAAACTGGTCGCCACCAGCGAAATAATCGAAACCGATTGCGTTCATGTACTTCTCGTTAGCAAAGTTTTTTGCGTTTTCGAGGTACTTTTTAATGTAAGACATTTCTTAACATTTAATGGGGTTAACTAAAATTGGTTTTCTTCTTGGTTTAGACCTCCGCTTTACGAGGCGGCACAGTTTTCCAACTATTGAGCATGGTGTTGATACGCAAAGCGATTAGCACCGATACTGTGGTTAGAGCCACTGTAAGTAAAGCCTCTTTAAGTTTGTTGTCCATTAGAATTAAACGCTTTTTAATCCTCGCAATACAGATTGCTTTGGATTGACAACCAAATTTATGCCCATTAAACATAAAAAAGTAATTAGCAGAACAAAATCACCGCAACACTTATATGTTGACTTTCAATAGAATCCGCAATTTTAAGTGATTTTGAGAGGAGAAATGCAGTTGCGTATTAAAAATACTTTTTTCTCAAATCTTGGATGATATGATTGAGTGCACTCCTTGTATCGTACAATTTCTTACCTGTCTTGAGGTCAATCTTAGTCAAAAGAGGCTTTACTAGTGAATTATGGTTCTTAGATATGTAATCTTGTATGGCGTGTTCAATATCCTCTTTTTTAATATTGCCATGAATTTTACTCTCATCAATATCTACATACACATAAAATCTCTTATCCCCTTCATCAAACTTTTTTTCTACAATCGATTCTGCAATTTGCATAATCTCTGTTCTTTCTTCAAATTTATTTTTGTGTCGTGCAACAGAATCATTTGTCTTATGCAAACGAATAATCTTTGTATTACCCAATAGTTTTGGATTCGCTGCTCTCCCTACGCTTTGATAGTGTGCTACAAGGTCAATACCAATGTGCCTCACAGTTGCTAGTGAACCAACTAAATCTCCTTTTAAAGTATCGTTTGTGTACTTATTAATATCCTCTACAAGTAATAATCCATTACGATAACTCTCCAAGATTATACCAAGCACTTCAGCCATATCATCAATACCCATTTTAGTTCCATCATCCCAAAAGGGTCTAATTCTTCTTACCTCAATCTTTGGATGAACGCTAAATCTAAGTATATCCTTAATCGCTAGTGCTTTGATAGAGTGATAATCTCCATGATACCAAAAGTGAGAGAACTCATCATTGACATCAAAGATTAATGCTTTACGAGGGGGAACTCCTTTTTGTGGATTCCCACTTATATAGCGATATATCATTTCGATTGTCGAAACTGTTTTACCTACGCCTTTTTTGCCGCAGGCAATCATCACCATTGGTTCTCTTTTCTCCATTAGTTCTTTTTCTTACGACCTCTTTTAGCACCCTTAGTTTTAGGAACATAGTTTGCTCTCGCTCTTTCTAATTCCTCTCTACGAAGTTGAGCAACAGTTTTATTTTGTAGTTGTGCTTCTACTTGTTCACTAACACTACCTACAATTTCATTATCATCAAGGTCGTATTGTTCTTCTTCTTCTTCATAATTGTTTTCATAATCATCCTCTCCCAATACCACTGGCTCATTAAACACTGGCTCACTAGCAAATGGTTGAGGATTTGATGGTTGAGTTGGTGGTGGTGGCGTATTCATTTGACTAGAGAAATCTCCTCCTTTCATTTGTTGAGTCATCTCTTTCATCATACCAACAATCTCATTCATTTGTGAACGAGCAGCGAAAAACATACTACCTTTTACAGCAATGTCTTTACCAAACATGAATATGAGCATTTGCTCATCTGTTGCACCAATACCTCTTTTCTTTAATACTCTCTCAAGAATTGGAGTAACTTCCTCTTTGAACTCTTTTGATACTACTAAAGAATCTTTTTGTTGTGAGTTGAACTCATTAACGAACTCGGATAGTGTTACAGTTTGATTAGATGAGTAATCTAAGGGAATACGAATTGAAAAGTCGACCTCTCCCTCTTGAGCGAGTTTATTTAATTTCTTCTCATTAAATACCATTCCCTTGTTTGCCCACATATTAGCACCTTCGTAAAGTTGCATAATCATATTAGCCACATGGGATGCCGCTACCTCTTTATCTCTCTTAGGCAAGTCATTCATTTCTTTGTTGAATGGCTCTCTTTCCTTTTTAGGTTGAACGGGTGCTTCTAATTTTGGTTCTCCCAAATCAATCACTGGTGGAGTGAAGGATGGCTCAGGAATATCTCCTTGCAAATCTTGGGGATTAATTTTCACATTGGGTTTGGTGTAGGGTTTTTCATTGATGGGTGTACCCATTGGGTCATACTCCATTCCTACTTGTTCACCTCCCAATTCTTCTGGCTCCATAAATTCGTTTGCCATGTTTAATTTTCTTTTTTGTTAAGGTAATTGTTTACTAGGAAATCAAATTTCAATTTCGCATCGTGCAAGTTTGATTTTTTCTTTCCTATTTCATTTTTAATCATTGTATTCAATCTACTTAATCGTGATTTATCTCTTTTGAATAAAGTAGATAGTTCACGATAACTATATTGAAAATTGTTATGCAAATAATAAATGCTAAATGCTAAAGCAATTCGCTTCTTTACCACTTTACTTTTACTATTTACTATTTCATCAATAGGTATCAAAAAATGATTTGACACCATCTTGAAAACAAATTCTACATTTTCATCAACAACACTTAATGTTTTACTCCTCGCATTTTCGAGAAGGGTTGTAACTCCCTTAACTCCTATATGCTTTACACATACAAGAATTTCGTTTAATAATTCTAACGACTCGTTTCTGTTCTCTTTCCTCATTTAATTATACTCGAAATTACTTATTCCCAATCTTTTATCAAAATCTTTAAGTTTTTTGCATTTTTAGTAAAAAACGACTTGTCAACAACCCGCAACTTAATTTGTGGAAAGTACTTAGCCATCCTTTTTATTTTGGTAGCACTCTTTGAATCCATGTACCCCTTTACTTCTACCCACTCCTCGCTATCGTTTGCGTGTATCACTAGGAAATCTGGCTTATAGTTATTCGTACCACGCTTTATACCCTCAAACCAAAAGGTCTTAGGTTCGTGTTGCCAATCTTTTATTTGCCCTTTTTCTTTTAATAGTTGTAAATACAGAGCGTATCTAAATTCCCATCTAGAGCGAAAAAAAATCTTTCTCCCATCAATTACTTTCCACTCTTGTTTCCATGTAGCCTTACCATCCTTTAACCTAATCTGCATTAAAGTTGGTATTTAATCATAAACTCTTTTGTTTCACAAATTCTCTCTGCAATATATACTCCTACATCAATATCGCTTTGATAATGAACACCTAAACAAAGTCTAGATTCACTAACTTCTTCTGCTATTTTTTCTAGTGGTACATAGAGTTCAGGGTACATATTGCCCAAAACCTCACTAACTACCTTAGATTCTATTGAGTGACCACTAGGGAAAGATGGACTATCCGCACTTAGGGTCATAAATGGAATCAATTTTAACTTGTAATAATACGCTAATTGGAATGGGCGAGGGCGTTGAAAGAAATACTTTAACTTAATGATTAAAGGCTTTATATCCTCGTGTATTGAGTCTAAAATAGGCTCTACCTTCTCTCTAGGTATATTGTATTGAGATAGGAATTTTACATAATATTCCTCTGGGTAAACATCAAAGGTTTGATAAACCTTCTGCTTTTCCTCATCTACTTGTGTTTCCTTTATTTTGACAATAAGTTGGTTTAACTCCTCTTTGGTTGCCTCACTTGAATTTTTAGGGAAAGTAAATTGTGTGAGTTCAGCAAAAAGAGAATCTAGATAAGACTCCTTATTAATCCACTTTAGATGGTTTTGGTTTGGGTTTCCATACCCAATTAAATCTAAGTCCATATTTTAATTTTCACTAAGTACTATCAAAAAGTGCGTGATTGAGTTTTTTGCTTTTGAGATTTCAAACCTGTAATCTCAGCACTCATCTCATCTTGCCTTAATTGTAGTTTTTGGATGGTATCTCGCTCTACATTCATTCGATAACGATAGTATTTAATCATGTAGAGGAAGGCTGCCGTTCCAAGAATCATAAAACCTATTTCTACCCAATTAGCAGATTTTGACCATGACTTCCATGAATTTGTTTCTCCTCCATTCTCCATAACAGGGTTTTGCACAAGTTGTGGAGTAGGAGGCATGGGAGGTTGTGGAGGTTGAACCTGCACACCACTCATATCAGTTGCTATATTGGTATTCATCATGAGTTTCCATTTAATCTTTTAAGAGAAATTGCTATACCTAATGCAAATGCAATACTACCTATGATAAGATAACCAATGTAAATATGTTCTTTCCAATTTTTTTTTTGGAACTCAATACTCTTTTGCAAATCTTTATCATCCAATAAAAAGACTTCTTTCTTACTACCATCATCTAAATATAGAAGTGCTTTTTGCATTATTTCACATTCATTTTTGTTGTAAGAACTATAATCAAAGCCGCTAATCCAAAACCACCTAGTAAGATAGGAACTATTGGAGATTTAACTTTTTTGGGTGGAGTCTTTGCTGTGACAGTAGTTTCGTAAGGATTCGTAATCTTAATTGGGGTACGCTTCTTTTTAGGCTTAGATGTAATGACTACATTACCTAGTGAAACCCACTCCTCTTTTAAAAAAGCATTTCCATTGAACTTAGAAATAGGTATACTTACGCTTTCGTGACTCACATGAGATACTACTATCTTACCATCTTTGTCAACTAACCAACTATCATTAACCTCTCCTTCTCCATCGCTATTTACAACTAATCCTCCTAATTGCTTATTGTTTGAATCATAAACAACCACATTAGCACCACCTAGAGGTTTTGCTTCTTGATTATATACTTTAATCTTAGCCATTTCTTATACTGCTTGTGGGCAAGGTGCTGGTCCAACAAAAACTAAATCTCCATCATCTCCTTCGTAATAGTAACCACAAACCCCAGGTGCACTTTGAAGTAACTCAACAGTTTTCCCTTTGGGAATTACGACTCCACCAATTCCACTTCCACCAATAGCATTTTTCTTTGGCTCATTTGGATTAGGAGGTGTAGTATTTTTTGATTGGCTATTTTTCCAACTTTTCCAAATAAAGTAGTAAGCCACTGCACCTACTGCAATATAGATTAGAGTTTTATTTTTCATTATCTTTTTTTTGATTATTTACTATGGCAAATAATCCTATGATTAATAAGCCAAAAATTAAAATACTAGGGTCTAAATCTCTTTTCATTAATCCTTTTTTGACATCAAGAGATAAACTACTGCAGCACCAGCGACAATCCACCAAATGTTGATGCCTCCTTCTTTTTTTGGAGTTGGTTTTTCCTCTTTTGCACCACCACCGCCTCCACCACCACCTAGAGGTTTTGGCATAGCACCACTAGTTAGACCCCCTGCAGTCGCAGTTGCGATGATAGGAGTTCCAGTTGTGGTGATAGTAGTAATTGGAGGAGCACCTACCCCACCACCACCACCACTTACGGTAGGAGGAGGAGTATCTATGGGAGTAGGTTCAATTCTAATTGGCTCAATAGGAGTTTCACTAACATTACATCTTTCTAATGATTTAGTACCATTTTTCAAAGACATTACTAAAATTTGTCTTTGCTCCTCAATAGTATTTGGACTAAGTAAACCCTGTATGTTTGTAATCTCTTGTTTGATTTGCTCACAAGTCATAGAATCCCAACTAGGTTCTACATACACAGGTGGTGCGGGAGGAAGTTCATCAGGCGGTAGAATTGGTAGTTCTACTTTAGTACATTTATTTGCATAAACGATTTCCCCTTTGGCAATAATATCTTGATAGGCTTGATATACATTTGGGTCAGAGAATCTAGAAACCATTAGCATATTCCTAATAGAATCTAATTCTCTTTGTATTTGAGCACAATCAAGAGTTTCCCAACTAGGTGATGTAATCATCACAGGTGCTGATGCCACTACTTGCGAATCAACTGGAGCCTCTATTGGATTTGTAACAGTTATATTATCAACAGGAACGACCTCTGCATTGATAGCGTTTTGCTTAACAAGAACATCGGGTTCTTGTGCAACTGCCATCAAATATTTTTTCGTTCCAGGCTTTGATACTATAAACGAATCTTCCCCTACAAACTTGAGTTGTTTGGGTTTACAATTACTCATATTATCCTTTTTTTAATTGGGCAGTCGCTCTTTTAATAGCGTCAGTCCATTTTTCGTTTGGCTTACGAATTTTTTTTGCCAATGCACTAATTTGTGCAACTGTAATTTTCTTTGCCATTTTATTTTGTTTTAATTATTTCTGTCCAGACTTCCAAGCCTTAGAGATAACCCATACGGTTACACCTAATACTGCAAGTGATACTACGATTCCTACTGTTGACTTAAAAAAGTTTTTGCTGTTGTCCATTTTGATTTTTTTTGGATTTACAATTTTTTTTTGCTACTTGAAATCGTATTTCCACAATAAAATTATCAAAAATATTATGATTACCAAAAAAATACCGACATAAGCATAAATTCTTTTAAAAAAGTGATATGCGGATGTGGGTCTAATTTTATAGGTTTTCTCCCCTTTTGCGTTCAAATAGTTCTCCTCGCCTATCAATATGGCATAACCTCCCATACGCTTCGACTCAACAAACTCAACCATCTCTTGCTCATCATCGAATTGCTTTATGGTTATATTGTTCTTCTCTAGGCTTTTCCAATAGATTACTGCATATTTAGGCATCAAAAGGTGGTTGTCCTTTAATCTCTAAAAAATCTTCTCCCTTGTAATCCCTATGTTTCTTTTGCATATAGTCAATCATATTGGCGTATACAAAAGAAATTACAGCAATCAATATTAATCCTAAAATTATAAGACTCAACATATTATGCTAATAATGAGTTAAACAAATTGAATTTAGTAATCCTATCATCCAAACCATGAGTTCCTCCATTTACACGCTTTGTAACTTGAGTAACTATTTCTTTGGTATCACCCTTATCACAAATTGCCCATAGTCCATTCTTATTGAAGAAAAAAGCAGCACTTGTGAGTGGGTACTTTGTAGCCACAAGGTCAGGGTTGGCTACTAAATCCTCTCCTATAAATGAACCAAATTGCTTATAGTTATCCTTTCCTGTAAGTTGGATATACCCACGACCTCTAAAGTTGAAACCATCTCCACTAGCCTCATCTCCATTACCCATTCTACTAGCATATACTCGATTGGCTATTTTTTCAGGCTTACGAGCATAAGCATCAGCGGTGGCTCTATCTTTAAAATACTTAGGAAATATTTTGAGTAAGCCATCACTAGAGTAGTTCAAGTTTTCTCTAAGTGCTGTAAAGTTTGCACTTTCATGAGCACATTGTGATAAGAAATGAGAAAGCCTCAAGGGATTCGTGATATTGAATTTATCAACGATTGAGGCGACCTCACTCATAATTGCCACATTGAGTTTTGTGGTGAGTTTACTCGTATTCATTAGGATTTATTTTCTTCGTTAGAAGGAGTTGGTTTCTTAAAAATCTTTTCAGCACTTGTCAATCCTAAAGAGGCAAATGCTAATGACCCAACAGTGTACACTAAAGCCTCGCTAGGTTCATTGGTAGTGTCATGGTTGGCATAAAGTGTATAGCACAAAAATATACTACACATAACTCCAACTAATCTTTTACTTGATGGTGTACCATTTTCAGATACAAAATTACCAAGCCACGTAAATAGTTTTTTCATGTTGTTTTTATTTTATTCTTATTTTAATTACTTTTTTCTTTGTTACTATCTTGAGTAGCATATTTGATACCCATAATTGTTCCAACTATTGAAAAAGCATTTGTAAGCAATACACTAAACATATTACTCCACGTTGAGCCAATTATTTGTGTGTCCTTGTTTGTAAACATTGCAAAAGAATACATAGAAGTTGTTACGACCCCTACACCTATTATGACTGCCAAAGCACATTTAACTATAACTTTTATAAGTTCACTTTGACTTTTTTTAATAGTTGCATCCAAATCGTTCAAAGCGGCATTTTTCTCTATCTCGATTGCATCCTTTAACTTATTAGAATTGGCTAACTCCTCTTGCAAATTTTTTGAAAGTTCATCTATTTTATTCTTACTTAAAATTGTTTCAGTTATGTCATTTGCAATTTTCATTACTTTTTTACAAGTGCCGTCATTGCTAAGTATTGGATTGTAGGTAGCCTTCAAATAAATAGGATTGCCGTCAATCTTTCTTCTTTCAAACTCGCCCTCAAAGAACTTGCCGTTACTTAATTTTTTCCAAAAATCTTTGTATTCTTCTGATTTTGAATACTCATAACTAACGAAAATGCTATGATGCTTCCCAATTA
>Ga0192647_100568_pt1 | contig 26009 bp, 21 predicted proteins | sample LauGreFa1BDMLBSN_2_FD_133046 | JGI IMG/M metagenome (GOLD analysis project Ga0192647, IMG submission 133046) | Freshwater lake microbial communities from Lake Michigan, USA - Fa13.BD.MLB.SN - reassembly | ecosystem: Environmental > Aquatic > Freshwater > Lake | place: Lake Michigan, USA... | reverse complement strand
GGCCGCCGTTTCGCGCCCTGCAGCCCCGTCGATGTAGTCGAACACCATGCGCGGCAGGCGGCGCTGCGCGATGGCGCGGGTGTCGGCCGCATCGGCAAAGCGCTGCGCACCGCTGCGCAAAGGCGTAGGCCTGGCCGGGTTGGAGGAGGGGCTTTGCATGGTGGATGGCTGGGCAATACCTGCGCTAAAACTTGCCTATGAAGTAAGGCTCTAAGTGCAGTTTCTCCCTTGGGCCGCTCCAGTGACAAGCGATTTTTTTGGGCGCATACATAAAAAAATGTTTGTGCATTAAGATTCCCCGTAAGCCCCTTACACCCCCCCTGTAGTGACCTATGTCCCAATCCCGCGCCCGCCTGCCATTAACGCGCCTACGCTCGTTTGAAGCCGCGGCGCGTTTGCTCAGCTTCAAAGCGGCGGCCGAGGAGCTCAATGTCACGCCCACCAGTGTGAGCATCCAGATTCGCCAACTCGAAAGCGATTGGGGCTGCCAACTGTTCTTACGTAAGACGCGCAAAGTCATGTTGACCGATGCGGGTCGATCCTTGGCCCGCGTCACCAGCCGCGCGTTTGACGACATCCGCGCCGAAGTCGAAAACCATATTTCCACCAAACGCAAAACCGTCACCCTGGCGGTTGGCCCCATTTTTGGTTCGCGCTGGCTGGTGCCGCGTTTGTCGGACTTTTACCGCAGCCACCCGATGATTGAACTGGTGATTCACCAAGGTCCGCGCATCACCAATTCTGAGCAATTGCAAGCCATGGTTGGTATTGATTGGGGTATTGGCGACTGGGCTGGCCTGGAGGCGCGCCGCTTGTTTGATGTGCGCTATTCGCCGGTGCTCAGCCCGACCTTGCTCAAGCTGCAAGGGCCGGTAAAAAAAGTCGGGGACTTGGCGCGCTTTCCCATCATCCACCAATGGGACCGCGAGGAGTGGAATGCCTGGTTGCGCCTCGCGGGTATCAAGGGCATGGCTTTTGCCCATGAAACCATCATGCGCGATTCCAACCATGCCTTGCAGGCCGCCATCGAAGGGCAGGGCATCATTCTGGGTACTTTCCCGCTGGTGAATAACGATGTAGCCTCCGGTCAATTGGTGCAGTTGTTTCCTATCGAGCTGCAACCACCGCGCGGCTACCACTTGCTTACCCGTCCAGGCAGCCGGGCGCTGCATGAAGTCAATGCCGTTTGCAGTTGGATCGAATTCCAATCGGCAATCACGGCTTAGGCTGGCGCTTGCAGGCGGCGGCTCAAGCAGCGCCCCAAGCGCGCATGCAGGTAGTAGGCCGCACAGTGCGGGCGCGCCAGGCACACCTCGCGCACGCCGCTGGCATCGAGCAATACGGCGGCGCCATCGTCCAGCGCCAATCCACGCGGTAGCTGCCCGCTGGCAATCGCGGCGTGCAAGGCCGGTTGGCGTTGCGGCTCGCTGTCGTAGTGGGGGCAAAAACTCCCGCGAAACAAACCCAGTCCGGCCAGAGGCGCCAGGCCCGAGCCCAGCGCGTCTGACAGTCCTACTTGGAACCACACCATGGCACCGGCGCTCACACCAGCGAGTAGCAGGCCCTGGCCTGCCGCATCGAGCAGCAAGCGGTCCAGACCGGCCTCGCGCCAGTGCGCCAGCAGGCGCGCGGTATTGCCACCGCCTACAAACACCGCATCGAGCGATTGCAGCCACTGCGCTGCGGGTGCGCCCTGCACGCCGGGCCGCATATCCGTGGTGTGGGCGCAGTGCGGGCCAAAGCGCTGGTGAAAGCGCGCGATAGCCGTGGCCGCATAGCCGTTGGCGGTAGCGATATAGCCGATGCGGGTGGCCGCACCGGCGGCGTGGCGCAGCACAAACGCTTCCAGCACCGGATCGCTGCCCTGCGCAAAGCCGCCACCGCCGATGGCGATCAGTCGCGCGCGCGGGCTGTGGGGCGTGAGAGGAATGCGTTGCATAAAGGGCGTGCTCGTGGTGGGAGTGTCGCGTAGAAACGGAGGAAAAACTTGCGCCAAGTCCAGGCAAAAGGGTTTGTCGGACGTGTGCTGCTGATGTGGGTGGACCCGGCCCTCCTATAGCCATGCTAAGCACTGAATGCCTGGAGCGCGCCTTGCATGCGCGTTCGCTGGTGGTGCGAACCAGGGTTCTACGCGCCTCCAGAAGGTCCTCAGCGCCAAATGCCTGGGTCGCGCATGGGCAAGTTTTATTGCGGGGAAACCCTAAAAAACTTGGGTTTATCGCCGTCTAGCGTTTTATGAATAAAGTTTTTTATATCCATACACGGTTTTTAAATCGTTTGAAAACCCTTGCCCGTGCATGCACACTGGCGTCCGGTAACTACCCTGGACCGATCGTATTGGCAGGGATTTTGGTAGCGCTTAGCTAGTGTTAAAAATCAGAGGAGACAAGACATGAAACGCTTTATCACCGCCATGGCGATTGGGGCCTTGGCTTTGACCGCTCAGGCGAACCCTGCAGGCACTTTCCGCCAGGCCCACGAAGTGGGTTTTGGCAATGCCTCGGACGTAGACCCGATTTCCAAAGGAAGGGTGTTTGCCATCACCGAAAAAATCATGAACCGCCTGGTACGCCCCGGCATGGACGGCAAGCCCGCACCCGATTTGGCGCTCAGTTGGTCCTCTAATGCAGCGGCAACTGAATGGACTTTCAAGCTGCGCGAGAACGTCAAGTTCCACAACGGCAAGGCCTTTAGTTCGGCCGATGCGGTGTATTCCTTAAAGCGCGTGCTGGACCCGAAAATTGCGTCCCCTGCACGCGGCACCGTGTCCATGATCAAAGAGGTGGAGGCGCCGGATGCCAAGACCCTCAAGCTGATACTCACCACCCCGTTTGCCGATATGCCCCTGGTACTGACCGACTACCGGTTGATGATGGTTCCTGACGGTTCGGGCGACACCATCAAAACTACCGGTATCGGAACTGGCCCCTTCAAAATCGAAAAACTCGACCCGCAAGGCACTACGGTCTTGGTGGCCAATAACGATTATTTTGACGGCCCACCCGGCGTGGCCAAGATGGAAATCATTGGTATCCCCGATGAGCAGGCCCGCTTTCAGGCCTTGATGGGCAAGCAAATTGATCTGATGCAAGGCATTACCCGCCAGCAGCGCCAGTTGCTCGAGCGCAGTGGTAGCTTCTCGCTCAATGACATTCCTACCGGCAACTGGCGCGGCATTGTTTTTCGTACCGATACCAAGCCCTGGGACGATCCGCGCGTGCGCCGTGCGGTGCGCATGGCGGTAGACCGCAAAGCCATGGTGGACTTGGCAGCCGGTGGCGCTGGTGTTATCGGCTGTGATACCCCGGTCGGCCCTAAAGACCAGTACCGCTCCACCAAAACCTGCGCGCAAGATATTGCCGGCGCCAAAGCTTTATTGGCTGAGGCAGGCTACCCGAACGGCATTGACCTGGAGCTACCGGTGAGCACTTTGCAAGATGTGTGGCCGGCTATGGCCGAGGCCTTCCAGCAGCAGGTAGCACCGGCGGGTTTCCGCGTGAAGATTTCGCAAGTGCCCTCCGACGGTTACTTCAATGAAATCTGGATGAAGCGCCCGGTCAGCATGACCCGCTGGAATGACCGTCCCGCAGATACCTCGCTCAACGAGGTGTACCGCAGTACCGCCAAGTGGAATGAAAGCTTCTTCAAAGACACTAAGTTCGATGCCATGCTCGACGCTGCCCGGGCCGAACTCAATTTCGACAAGCGCCGCGCCAAGTACATCGAAGCGCAAGAGTATCTGTGGGCCAATAGCGGCACCTTGGTCGGCTTCCATGCCACCGTGATTACCGCAACGACCGGACGGGTGAAAAACCTGGACCTGGTGGAAAACATGGGGATCCGCTGGCACAAAATCACCGTGGACTGAGCCCACTGACTGATTCTTACACTCCAATGAGCGGAGCCTGCAAGGCCTAAGGGTCTTGCAGCGCCTTGGCTAGCCCAACCATGTTCAAGCTTTTATTGCGCCGCATTTTGCTCGGTGGCCTCACTGTGGCCATCGTGTCGCTGATTATTTTTGGCGCCGTGGAAATGCTGCCGGGTGACGCCTGTACCGCGCTACTCAGGCAGGACGCGCAGGGCGACACCTTGCGCGTGTGTCGCGAAGAATTGGGCTTGGACAAGCCGGCCACGGCGCGTTATCTGTACTGGATGTCTGGTGCCGTCAAGGGTGACTTTGGCATGACGGCGCACCGCAATAAAAAGGTCAGTGAGCTGGTGGGCGATCGGCTTAAAAACTCTTTGCTACTGGGGCTGTGCGCGCTGGCCGTGGGCGTGCCTTTGGCCTTTGCGCTGGGCATAGCAGCAGCGCTCAAGCGCGACCGTTGGCTGGATTTAACCGTGTCCTCAATTGCCATTGCTGCGATGACGATTCCAGAGTTCGTTTCCGCCACACTCTTGATTCTGGTTTTTAGCGGCTGGCTGGGTTGGTTGCCTGGCATCGTGACCGCCTCGGCCAATGCGCCGGTATCTGCATTTTTCCCCGAAATTATCTTGCCCGTCGTGGTGCTGGCGATGGTGATGACGGCGCATATTTTGCGCACCGTGCGCTCGAGCATGCTGGAGGTGCTCGATAGCGACTACGTGCGCATGGCCACGCTCAAAGGCGTGCCCTACCGGCGCATGATTTTGCGCCACGTGCTGCCCAATGCTTTGTTGCCAGCCATCAACGTGGTGGCGCTGACCGTGGCCTGGTTGCTTGGCGGCGTGGTGGTCATAGAAACCGTGTTCAATTACCCCGGCCTGGGCCGCTTGATGGTCAGCGCCATTTCCGACCGCGACCTGGGCCTGGTGCAGGCGATTGCGCTCATCGTATCCACGGTCTATGTGCTGGTAAACCTGAGTGCCGACATTCTCAGCTTGTTGGCTAATCCGCGTCTGCGTACATCCATGGCGCGCAGTCGCTAAAACCATGCGCGGCTTGTTCCAAATCCTGAAAGAAGTAGCGGCGCGGCCATCGGGCGCCATCGGCCTGGCGCTGGTCTTGCTGCACCTCACCATTGCCCTGGGTAGCCCCTGGCTGGTGCCCTACGATTTCAAGGCCATCAGCGCCATCGACATCCTGACACCGCCAGATGCCAAGCACTGGTTTGGTACCGACCAGATGGGCCGCGATGTGCTGACGCGCACCTTGCTGGGCGGACGCGAGGCCATACTGGTTACCGCAATAGCTACGCCGCTAGCCGTTTTTTGGGGTGGCTTGCTGGGCATTTATTTGGGACTGGCTGGCGGCAGGCGCGACGACATCATCATGCGCGTGGTGGATGCATTTTTGTCGCTGCCCTGGATTTTGAAAATGCTTTTGCTCATTGTCACCTTTGGCAATGGCATCCATGTGCTTATTCCAACACTGGCGTTTTTTTACGGCATTCCGGTGATACGGATTGCGCGCGCAGCGGCCCACACCGTGGTGGCGCGCGACTACGTGCTGGCGGCGCGTGCGCGGGGTGAAAAGCGCATCACCATTATCCGGCGCGAGTTGCTGCCTAATGTGCTGGACGCACTCATGGTCGAAGGTGCGATGCGCTGGTCTTGGATGCTGCTGGCTTTTAGTTCACTTTCATTTTTGGGTTTTGGTGTGTCGCCACCCACGCCGGATTGGGGCCTGATGGTGGCGGACTCGCGCACCTTTTTACCCTTGGCGCCCTGGGCTGGTTTGTTTCCCATTGTGTTCTTGAGTTCGCTGATCATTGGCATCAATATGCTGGCCGATGCCCTGGCCAAAACCCTGGGCGTGGACCGCGCGCAAAAGGCCCCGATCTGATATGGCGCAAGAGCCTATGATCGACATCCGCGATCTGAGCGTCGGCTTTAGCGGCAGCGATGGCCGAGCGCGCGCCGTGTTGCGTAATATCGATTTGCAGATTCAGGCCGGCCAAACCGTGGGTCTGGTGGGTGAGAGCGGCTCGGGCAAAAGCACGCTGGCATTGGCCGCCATGGGTTATCTCAAAACCGGCTTGCGCGTGTTTGGCGGCAGCGCGCATTTTTGCGGCACCGATATGTTCAGCCTTGCCAGAACGCAGTTGCAATCTTTGCGCGGCGGCAAGATTGCATTGATACCGCAAAACTCTGGCCAGTCGCTTACGCCTACCATGCGCATAGGCGCGCAAATGGCCGAAGCCTTGGCCTTGCACAGCGCACTACCCGCCGCAGCCCATGGGCCGCGCAGCCTTAAATTACTCAAACGCGTGCGCCTGCCGGATCCGCAAGCCATATTGGCCCGCTATCCGCACGAACTCTCGGGTGGCCAGCAACAAAGGGTGGCGATTGCGATGGCGCTGGCCGGTGAACCGGCAGCCCTGCTGCTAGATGAACCGACGACCGGTCTGGATGTCACCACGCAAGCACACATTCTGGAGTTGCTGCGCGAAATCAATGCCCAAACCGGCACCGCCATGGTCTATGTCAGCCACGATCTGGGCGCTATCGCCCGCGTGTGCGATCGGGTCGTAGTCTTGTACGCCGGTGAAGTCGTTGCCGATGGCAGCGTGCGCTCGGTATTGCGCGCGCCGGCCCATCCTTATGCGCACGGTTTGTTGGCGTCTATTGCGCGTCTGTCCGATGCGCGCATGCCCGCGGCGCTGGATGGCCGCCCCCCGGCGCCCGGTGAGGCGGGCCCGGCCTGCGCTTTTGCACCGCGCTGCGCCTTGGCGCAAGAGCGCTGCCGCAGCGAGCGGCCAGCGCTGCGGCAGCTTGAAACCGGTGAGCAGGTGCGTTGTCACTTTGCCGAGCAGACGCCCACGATTGCGCGCGCGCAATCGCGCCTTGCGCGTACCGCTCAGCAAAGCGAAGTACAGGCGCTGCATTTGGAACAATTAGGCGTCAGCTATGCGCGGCCCAACTGGTGGGAGCAATTGCTCGGGCGCGCGCCATCGGCCAGCCTCACGGTGCAGGATGTGAACCTGCAATTGGGGCCTGGCGAAACACTGGCGCTGGTGGGCGAATCGGGCAGCGGTAAGTCCACCATCCTCAAAGCGCTGGCCGGTTTGCTGGCACCCGCGCAAGGACGCATAGCGTTTAGTCATGAAGCGCCGCTGGGTGCGGCAGTAGAGCAGCGCAGCCCGGCGCAGCTACGCAAAATCCAGCTGATTTTTCAGAACCCCGATGACAGCCTAAACCCGCGCCACACCGTTGCGCAAATTTTGGCCCAGCCCTTAGAGCTGTATTTCAATCTCGGGCGCGATGAGACCGTGCAGCGCTCGATTGCCTTGCTAGAGCGCGTGCGCTTGGGCGCGCATTACATGGACCGCCTGCCCAACCAAATGTCCGGTGGCGAAAAACAGCGTGTGGCGATTGCCCGCGCGTTTGCCGCAAAACCGGATGTGGTCTTGTGCGACGAAGTGACTTCGGCTTTAGATGTGTCGGTGCAAGCGGCAGTGCTCGATTTGCTGGACGAACTGCGGGCCCAGCGTGGCACGGCGTATTTGTTTGTGTCGCATGACCTGGCAGTGGTGCGTGCGCTGGCCCATCGCGTGGCGGTGCTTTATCAAGGCCGTTTGTGCGAAATCGGCCCTGCCGCGCCGGTGTATGCGCAGCCCTTGCATCCCTACACCCGCGTCTTGCTGGGCGCAGTGCTAGAGCCAGACCCCGACCATGTGCCGCAATTGCTGGCCGACGATGTGCTCGAATCCGCCCCCCCGACCCAGGGTTGCCCCTTTCAGCGGCGCTGCCCAGTCCACCAAGGCGCACGTTGCGATGGCGAGACACCGCCCTGGCAAGACGCAGGGCAGGGCCACCAAGTGCGCTGCCATATTCCGCTTGCGCAACTCAGCCAGGCTTTGGCGCTAAGCACAGAGGCGCGCCATGTTGGATAGCGACCCGCGCATAGCCGCCGCTGCCTTGCAGCGCTTTGGCGCTGCCGCCATGCAGGCCATTGGTTGTGATGCGGCGATGGCCGCTGAAATTGCCGACCACCTGGTCGATGCAGATTTGTGTGGTGTGTATTCGCATGGCATCTTTCGGCTGGACTGGTATGCCGAGCGATTTGCCCAAGGCAAATTTAACCCGCAGGCGCAGCCGGTATTGCGCCAAGCCGAAGGCGGCGGCGCGCTGGTCGACGGTGGCAACAACCTGGGCATGCCAGCCTTTCGCTTGGCCACCGATTACTTGATTGAACACGTCCGCGCACACGGCGTAGCGGCGGTGGGCGTGGCCAATGTAGACCACACCGGCCGCGTCGGCGCCTATGTGCAGCGGGGCGCAGAGGCCGGTTGCCTCACCATCATGTTTGGTGGCGGCGCGCGCAAAGATTGGCGCCAGGTCGCGCCCTATGGCGGGGCGCGGGGCATGCTGCCAACCAACCCCTTTGCCTTTGGCATTCCCGGCGGCGACATGGGACCGGTGGTCAGCGATTTCGCTACCGGTGTGGCGTCCGGTGGAAAAATTTATGCCGCCAAAATGGCTGGCCGCCCAATCGCGCCGGGCCTGTGTATCGATGCCCAAGGCCATCCAACCACCAACCCAGAAGACTACTTTAACGGTGGCGCCATCTTGCCCATGGCCGGGCCCAAGGGCTATGGCATGGCGCTGGTGGCCGAGCTGTTGGGTGAGGCCATCTTGGGCCAGTCCATGGACGGCCTCAATTGGATTTGTATCGGCCTGGACCTGAGCCGTTTCCGTGGCCCCAGCGCCTACCGACGCGCGGCAGAAGCATGTTTGGCCGAATTGCGCGCCTGCCCCCCGGCGCCAGGTTTTGACCGGGTGGAAGTGCCCGGTGAGCGCGAAGCGAGGCTGCGCATAGAACGCTTGGCCAGCGGCATCCCCATACCACCCAAGACCCTGGAGGTCTTGCGCGCCCTGGGGCTGCGTCTGGGCATTGGCGATACTGATTTAGCGCATTGACCTGCCAGCCTGATAAGACGATGCACGCTGGCCGCCCCTCCCGCCGTCGCGAACGCGAGCCCACCGCTGCGCCCCAGCGCATCGAGGCCATAGGCGGGCGTTATGCGCCTTTGGATGCAGCGTCCGTGCTGTCCATCGAAGCCGCAGCTTTGGGCATTTTGGCGACGCTCGGCATGTCAGACGCGCCGCCGCATGCAGTGGCACTGGTGTGTGCTGCCGGGGGAGGCCTCACGCCCCAAGGCCGCTTGTGCTTTCCTGTGCCATTAGTGCAGCGCTGCCTGCGCGAATTGCCCAGCGAACTGCTGCTGTGCGGGCGCGAAGCGCGCCATGATTTGCGCTTGGGCGCAAGCCGCGTGCATGTGGGCTCTGGCGGTGCCGCGCCCATGGTGGTGGACTTGCAAACCGGCGCGTACCGTGAGTCCACATTGCGCGACTTGTACGACGCCGCGCGCATTGTGGACAGTTTGGAGCATGTGCATTTTTTCTCGCGCTCGCTGGTCGCGCGCGACATGCCCGATCCTTTGTCGCTCGAGATCAATACCGTGTTTGCCTGCCTGGCCGGTACCAGCAAGCATGTGTGTGTGTCCGCTTCTACGCCGGACCATGTGCGGCAGATTGCGCGTATGTGCTATCTGGTGGCTGGGTCGGAGGCGGCCTTTCGGGCGCGCCCTTTTCTTTCGCTCAATATCAACCACGCGGTGCCGCCCCTGCGCCTGGACCCGGATGCCTGCGAGGTCTTGATAGCAGCGGTAGAGATGGGTATTCCTGCCATGGTCAATACCTTTGGCCAGATGGCCGCATCGAGCCCGGTGACGATTGCCGGTTGCGTGGCCCAAACCATTGCCGAAACCCTGGCCGGCATGGTGATCGCGTGGTTGGTGGAACCACATGCGCGCCTGGTGTTCGGCCCGCGGCCTATGGTTACTGATTTGCGTACCGGCGCCATGTCCGGTGGCAGTGGTGAACAGGCCTCCTTAACCGCCGCTTGCGTGCAAATGGCAAGGCATTTCAATTTGCCCAATTCCACGATTGCCGGCGCCACCGACAGCAAAATTGCGGACGCCCAGGCAGGTTACGAAAAAGCGCTGAATGTCACTCTGGCTGCGCAAGCGGGTTGCAATTTCATTACCCAGGCCTGCGGTATGCAGGCCAGTTTGATGGCCGCGTCGCTGGAGTCTTACCTGATTGACAACGACATGCTGGGCGCCATCCTCAAATCGCTGGCACCGGTGACGGTAGATGCATCCACGCTGGCTTTGGACAGTCTGCGCGCGGTGGTGCAGGGCGAGGGCCACTTCTTGGGACAACCCGATACGCTGGCGCGCATGAACAGCGATTTTTTCTATCCGCATTTGGCCGACAGACGCTCGCCCGCCCAATGGGAACAAGCGGGCGCCCATGACCTGCGCACCGTGGCCCGACAGCGCACTCTAGACTTGTTGGCAACTTATTTTCCGCGCCATTTAAACAGCGAGACCGAAGCGCGCTTGCGCGCCGGATGGGACATCAAGCTCACGCCGCAGGAGATGCACGCAGCATGAAAATTGCAGTTATAGGTACGGGGGCCATGGGCTCGGTGTATGCCGCTTTATTGGCCGATGCAGGTAACGAAGTCTGGGCGATTGATACCTGGGATGCGCATGTGCGCGCCATAGCCCAAAACGGTTTGCGTGTAGAAGGCGCCAGTGGCGAGCGCCTGGTGCGCGGTATCCTTAGCGCGGGCGATGTGGCCGACGCCGGTGCCTGCGATTTGTACATCATTGCCACCAAAGCTTCGGCCGTGGGTGCGGCAGCGCAAGCCATTGCGCCGATGATGCAGGCCTCATCGCTGGTGCTGACGATTCAAAACGGCTTGGGCTCGGGGCAGCGCATTGCGCAGTACATGCCCACGGACAATGTGCTGCTGGGCGTGGCCGATGGCTTTGGTGCCTCGATGAAAGGCCCCGGCCACGCGCACCACAACGCCATGAAGCTGATACGTCTGGGCGAAATGAAGGGCGGCATGAGCGAGCGTTTGCGCCGCGTGGAAGCGGTGTGGCAAGCCGCTGGTTTCAAGGCCCAGGCCTTTGAAGACATTAACCAGTTGATCTGGGAAAAGTTTGTGTGCAACGTCACCTTTTCCGCGCCTTGTACGGTGTTTGACTGCACGGTAGGCGAACTCATGGCACAGCCGCAGTGGTGGGACATTGCCACCGGCTGCACCCGCGAAGCCTATGCCTGCGGCCTGGCCCAGGGTATCCATTTCGGCTTTAGTGATGTTTTGCACTACGTGACGCAATTTGGCCAAGGTATGCCGCTGGCGCGCCCGTCCATGTTGCTAGACCACCAGGCGCGGCGCGTGTCGGAGATTGACGCCATCAACGGCATGGTGCCGGTGCTGGGCCGCGAGCTGGGTATCCCCACGCCCTATAACGACACCATGGCGGCCGTGGTGCGCAAACGAGAAGAGGCATTTTGATGAAAATCACACGCTTTAGGTATCAGGATCGCAGCGCCTATGGGGTGGTCTTGCCGGAAGCATTTGTTGCTGAGCCAAGCGCAGATTTTGTGACACGCTACCCGGATATCGCTGCCGTATTGCTAGCTGATGCCACTGCCGCGCTGGCGCAAGATGTAGCGGGCCGTACAAGCGGCTTGCCACTGGGCGAAGTGCAACTGTTACCGCCCCTGTCCGCGCACAACAAAATCATTTGCGTGGGTATTAACTACCGCAAGAAATACCCGGTCGAAGGCGTGGCGCCGCCGGACCCGGATCACATCATTCTTTTCGCCAAACACCACGATGCCATCGTCGGCCAGGGCCAAGCACTAGAGCTGCCACAAGGCGATGCGGCCCAGACCTTTGACTACGAAGGCGAGATCACGCTGGTGATTGGTAAAGCCGGGCGGCACATCGCGCGCGAAGCGGCGATGTCGCATGTGGCGGGCTACACCATCTTGAACGACGGTTCGGTGCGTGGCTGGCAAAAACACTCTGTACACGCGGGAAAAAATTTCGCCAATTCAGGCGGCTGCGGCCCCTGGATCGTCACCGCAGACAGCATAAACACAGTAAGTGCTATGACGCTTTCTACGCATGTGAATGGCGAGCTGCGCCAACACACGGATGTGAGCCAAATGATTTTTGGCCTGGACGCGCTTATCGCCTACATCTCCCACTTCACTCCGCTGTATCCGGGCGATCTGATCGCCACCGGCACCCCCGAAGGCGCAGGCGGCAGCTTTTCGCCCACGCGCTTTCTCAAGGCTGGCGATGTGGTTGAGATTACCGTTAGCGGTGTGGGAACGCTGAGCAACCGGGTACAGGCCTGAAGTGGCGCTGCACCGAGTGCCTGTTTGGAGCGCATACTCAAGGACATGAACACCATGAACACCATAGACCAACTCAGCCGCATCCTGGGCCGCAGCCACACGATTGCGGTGGTGGGCCTGTCTGCCGAATGGCACCGCCCCAGTTTTTTTGCCAGCAAATACATGCAAGACCATGGCTACCGCATCGTGCCAGTCAATCCGCGCTATGCCAAAACCGGTACCGATGTGCTGGGTGAAACATGCTACGCCGATCTGGCTGACATACCGTTTGCGGTGGACATGGTGGATGTGTTTAGGCGCAGTGAAGACGTGCTGCCCATAGCCCGCCAGGCCATCGCCATGGGCGCGCGCTGCCTGTGGCAGCAAATCGGTGTGGTTAACGAGGAGGCAGACCAGTTGGTGCGCCAAGCGGGCATGGATTCGGTCATGAACCGCTGCGTCAAGATTGAGCATGGCCGCTTGTTTGGCGGGCTCAATTTAGTGGGCGTGAGCACCGGCATTATTTCGGCCAAGCGCCGCCTCACCAAGGCTTGATCGGCAAAGCCATAAGCCTCAGCGCAACAAACCCCAAACCTGCACTTCCAACATCTGAGGCCTCAGCACCATGGCAGACCACCAGTTCCAGCCCGAAACATTGGCTATCCACGCCGGCCAGGTGCCCGACGCGGCCACCGGCGCACGCGCCTTGCCGATTTACCAAACCAGCAGCTTTGTGTTTGACAGCGCCGACCACGCGGCCAGCCTGTTTAATTTACAAACCTTTGGGAACATTTATTCACGCTTGTCCAACCCGACCGTGGCTGCGCTAGAAGAGCGTGTCGCCGCATTAGAGGGCGGACGCGCTGGCCTGGCTGCAGCCAGCGGCATGGCCACCGAAGCCATGGCGCTGATGACCATCTTGCAGCACGGCGACCATGTGGTGGCCGCTGGCGCTTTGTATGGTGGCAGCGTCACTATGTTGGCCGTGAATTTAAAGCGCTTTGGCATAGACACCACTTTCGTCGATGCCACTGATCCGACAGCCTTTGCCGCCGCCATGCAGCCCAATACCCGCGCCGTGTTTGCCGAAAGCCTGGGCAACCCCAGCCTGACGGTGCTGGACATCGCCGCAGTCGCCGATGTGGCCCATGCGCATGGTGTGCCATTGATCGTCGACAACACCGTACCTTCGCCTTTTTTATGCAACCCTTTGCGCTTGGGGGCAGACATCGTGGTGCATTCGGCCACCAAATACTTGTGCGGCCACGGCACCACGCTAGGCGGCGTGATGGTCGAGGCAGGCACGTTTCCGTGGGACAACGGCAAGTTTCCGGGCATGACCGAGCCTTCGCCGGGCTACCACGGCGTTAAGTTTTACGAGACCTTCGGCGACTTTGGGTTTTCTATGCGTGCGCGTATGGAAGTGTTACGCGTCTATGGCGCCTGCCTGTCGCCGTTTTCGGCCTGGCAAATATTGCAAGGCACCGAAAGCCTGCATGTGCGCATGGAGCGCCATTGCAGCAATGCGCGCAAAGTAGCGCAGTTTTTAAAAGACGATGCGCGCGTTAGCTGGGTCAATTACCCCGGCTTGCCGGACCACCCGCAATACGATTTGGTACAGCGCCAGATGCGTAGCGTCGATGGGCTGCCCGGTGCCTCGGGCCTCTTGGCCTTTGGTATTCGGGGCGGCATGGATGCCGGTATACGCTTTATCGAAGCGGCGCAGTTCATGAGCCATCTGGCCAATATCGGCGATACCCGCACCCTGATCATTCACCCCGCATCCACCACGCACCGCCAACTCGAGCCGGAGCAACAAATCAAGGCCGGTGTCATGCCCGATATGGTGCGCATGTCGGTCGGCATTGAACACATAGACGACATCTTGTGGGATATCGATCAGGCCTTGGCTGCTGGGGTGCGAGGCTAGGCTGTATCAAGCACCACCCGCGCCGCGCAAGGGTAGCGCGGTTTTGTAACGCACTTGCTTGAGCGCAAAACTGCTTCGGATTTTTTCTACACCCGGAATCGGCGTCAGCTGTTCCAGAATAAATTTTTCCAGTGCACCCATGTTGGCAATCGCCACGCGGATGAGATAGTCCGAGTCGCCGGTCATCAAATAGCACTCCATCACCTCGTCATGCTCGGCGATACGGCGCTCAAACTCGGCCAGCGCCGCCTTGGATTGCTCTTTCAGGCTAATGGAAATAAACACATTCAAACCCAGGCCCAAGGCTTGCGGCTGGGTTAGCGCCACATAGCGCTGAATCACCCCGGCGGCCTCAAGCGCCTTGACCCTTTGCAGGCAGGGCGAGGGCGACAAATGCACCCGCCGCGCCAGCTCCACATTGGTGAGCGACGAGTCTTCCTGTAACTGAGCCAATATTTTGTAATCTACCGAGTCCAAAAGCATAAAGAACCTAAAAAACTTTATTTCAAAGCATTTTATGCTTTTATTAGAACCTAGCGCCCGTGTTTTCAACAGCACATAGTGGGCCAATTTTTTTATATTGGAGGCCTATTCGTCCTATCCAAACGATTGCCCGCCATGCTGCAAAAAACCTCTGATATTGACCCGACAGAAACCGCCGAATGGCGCGAAGCCTTTCAAGGTGTCGTAGCCGTTTACGGCCCCGAACGCGCGCGTTACCTGCTGGACCAGATGGTGGCCTTGGCGCACCAAAGCCAAATTGAATGGTCGCCCGAACTCGTCACGCCCTACGTCAACACGATTCCAGTGCAGGCGCAGCAGCCCTATCCCGGCGATTTGGCTATCGAAGAAAAACTCGCTTCGCTGATGCGCTGGAACGCGCTGGCCATGGTGGCCAAAGCCAACGGTGCATACGGCGAACTCGGCGGGCATATCGCCAGTTACGCCAGCGCCGCCGATTTGTTCGAGGTCGGCTACAACCATTTTTTCCACGCGCGCGACGCCAAGCACCAAGGCGATCTGGTGTTTTTCCAGCCGCACAGCGCGCCTGGCGTGTATGCCCGCGCTTACCTTGAAGGCCGTTTGAGCGAAGCCGATTTATCGCATTACCGTCAAGAACTCAAAGCCCCGCGCGAAGGCGCGCGCGGCCTCTCCAGCTACCCACATCCGTGGTTAATGCCGGACTTCTGGCAGTTCCCCACCGGCTCTATGGGCATAGGCCCTATCAGCTCGATTTACCACGCGCGCTTTATGCGCTATTTGACGCACCGGGGTTTACTCAATTGCCAAAGCCGCAAGGTCTGGGGCGTGTTCGGCGACGGCGAAATGGACGAGCCGGAAAGCATGAGTGCACTCACGCTGGCCTCACGCGAACGATTGGATAACTTAGTCTGGGTTGTGAACTGCAATTTGCAACGCTTAGATGGCCCAGTGCGCGGCAACGGCCGCATCATCGATGAACTGGAAAAACTGTTTCGCGGCGCCGGTTGGAACGTGATCAAACTGATTTGGGGCAGCGACTGGGACGGCTTGTTCGCCCGCGACACACACGGCGCTTTGGTCAAAGCATTCGCCAACACCGTGGATGGTCAGATGCAAACCTTTGCCGCCAAGGACGGGCGATTCAACCGCGAAACTTTCTTCGGTCAAAACCCCGAACTCGCACAACTGGCGCAAGGCCTGACCGACGAGCAAATCGACAGGCTCAAACGCGGCGGCCATGATCTGGTGAAAATTCATGCCGCTTACGCTGCCGCCGCCGCGCATACCGGTCAACCCACGGTGATACTGGCGCATACCAAAAAAGGCTACGGCATGGGCCAGGCCGGTCAGGGCAAGATGACCACGCACAGCCAGAAAAAATTCGACGAGTCCGCGCTGCTGGCGTTTCGCAATCGCTTCAATCTGCCCTTGTCGGATGAGCAGGCCGCCAATATGGACTTTTTCAAACCTCCGGCGGATTCTCCTGAGATGCAATACCTGCACGCCAAACGTACGGCACTCGGCGGCTACTTGCCCAAGCGCGACACCGCGTGTGACGTGGTACCGGTGCCCGCGCTGTCCGGCTACGCAGGCTTTGCACTGCAAGCCGACAACAAAGAAATGTCGACCACCATGGCGTTTGTGCGCATCTTGGGACAGTTGTTGAAAGACCCGCAACTCGGACCGCGTGTGGTGCCTATCGTCGCTGACGAGGCGCGCACTTTCGGCATGGCGAACTTGTTCAAACAGGTAGGCATTTATTCCAGCGTCGGCCAGCAGTATGAGCCCGAAGACATAGGCTCGGTACTGAGTTACCGCGAAGCCATGGACGGGCAGATTCTTGAAGAAGGCATCAGCGAAGCAGGTGCCATTGCCAGTTGGACGGCAGCCGCTACCAGCTACAGCGTGCACGGTCTGGCCATGTTGCCTTTCTACATTTATTACTCGATGTTCGGCTTTCAGCGCGTGGGCGATGCGATCTGGGCTGCAGCCGATCAACGCGCGCGCGGATTTTTACTCGGCGCGACTTCAGGCCGCACCACGCTAGGCGGCGAAGGTTTGCAACACCAGGACGGCAGCAGCCATTTGGTCGCCGCGACCATTCCGAATTGCAAAGCCTACGACCCGGCGTTTGCCGGTGAAATGGCCGTCATCATCGACCAGGGCATGCGCGAAATGCTGGTCGAGCAGCAAGACGTGTTTTATTACGTCACTTTGATGAACGAAAACTATGCACAACCCGATTTACCCGAAGGCGTGAACGCGCAATTACTCAAAGGCTGCTACCGCTTGTCGGCGGCGCCTGCGCACCTGACGACGGACGCGCCGCGCGTGACTCTCATGGGCTCGGGTGCGATTTTGGGTGAAGTGATGAAAGCTGCCACCGCGCTTTCAGCGCAGGGGATTGCCACCGAGGTATTTAGTGTGACGAGTTGGAGCGAGCTTGCGCGCGACGGCCAGCGCTGGCAGCGAGATGCCATCGACGGAATCGGCACAGCGATACCCTTTGTGCAAGCGCAATTACAAGGCGGCAGCGGCCCCATCCTCGCCGCCAGCGACTATGTGCGCGCCGTGCCCGAAAGCATACGTGCCCACCTGCCTGCAGGGCGTCGCTATCTGACGCTGGGCACCGACGGTTTCGGACGCAGCGATACGCGCCAGGAATTGCGCGCTTACTTTCGCGTTGATGCCGCCAGCATGGTTAAGGCGGCGCGCTTTGCGCTCGGGCTGTAAAGCAAACTTCCTGACGGAGATTGCCGCACGCGATACGACATCCCCGCGTTGACTACATCCTAGATCAGCTTATTGGACGAGGTGCCGTGCGACTGGCACAGGTAGTTAATGCGTATCTCGCCCGGCGTACCGGGTCGTACCGCACTAAAGCGCAGGGCTTGTACTGGCTTGGCGTCTTCCTGGTACACCGGTTCGCTGGTGGACTCCATGTCGCTGAAATAGGTGTTGCCGGTAAAGGCGATGGTGCGGCGCTCGCAGTCAATGTAATTGACATAGGTGGTCGACTGGTAGCCGGTGTTGTTGGGCCCATATTGCACCGCAGACCACGCGGTGCGCAAGCGGGCTTGGAGTACATTGGATTGCACCACGATGCTGCTCGGGTCCACATACCAGTAGGTAATTTTGCTGAGATCGCTGCTGGTGGTAATGAGCTTCCATTCAGTGGCCTGCGCGCCCAGGCTGGCAAAAGCCAGCATGGCCAGAAGCGTTTTGCGGATGCGCTTTTTCATGGTTCCATCCTTCTATTTAAGGCCAGGTCGCATGGTGCACCAGCCGCTTAGTTATGGGGTGGTCGCTTGGCAATGCCCATAATTTTTGCGAGGATACCCAGCATCACTTCATCCGCGCCACCACCGATGGAGCCCAGACGCCCGTCCCGATAAGCGCGAGAAATACGGGTTTCATAAGAATAGCCCATGCCCCCCCAGAACTGCAGGCAGCCGTCTGTTACGGTGCGGTTGAGTCGTCCGCCCATGAGCTTGGCCATGCTGGCCAGCTCGGTCACGTCCTGGCCTTGCACATACAACTCGCAAGCGCGGTAGGTCAGGGCGCGCAAGGCTTCTACGTCGGTTTTCATCTCGGCCAGTTTGAACTGCACCCATTGCTGATCGGCCAGCGTGGCGCCAAAGAGTTTGCGCTCTTGGGCGTAGGCAATCGTGTCTTCAATGCAATTGTTCAGGCCTTGCAAAGTACTGGCCGCCGCCCACAGGCGCTCTTCCTGGAACTGCTGCATTTGGTAAATAAAGCCCTGGCCTTCGCCGCCAATGCGGTTGCGCTGGGGCACGCGCACTTCGTCAAAATAAATCAGGCCGGTGTCGCTGCTATTCATGCCGATCTTGCGGATTTTTTTTGCCACTTCAATACCGGGTGTCAATTTGCCGCCGCGCCCTTCGCGCATGGGCACCATCACCAGGCTTTTATTCTTGTGCGCCGGGCCTTCGCCGGTATTGACCAGCATGCACATCCAATCGGCTTGCAGGCTGTTGGTAATCCACATTTTTTGGCCGCTGATGATGTAGTCGTCACCGTCTTTGCGCGCATAGCTTTTGATGGCCGACACATCGCTGCCCGCTCCCGGCTCGGACACGCCGATGCAGCCCACCATGTCGCCCGCAATGGCCGGTGTTAAAAACTCGGCGCAGAGTTCGGGGCTGCCAAAGCGCGCTAGCGCCGGGCTGCACATATCGGTTTGCACGCCGATGGCCATGGGCACGCCGCCGCAGTGGATATGCCCCAGCGTTTCTGCCATCGCCAGGCTGTAGCTGTAGTCCAGTCCCGCGCCGCCATAGGCTTCGGGCTTGGTCAGGCCCAAGAGGCCTAAATTGCCCAGCTTCTTAAACACCTCATGCGCCGGAAAAATACCGGCTTCTTCCCATTCGTCCACATGGGGGTTGATGTCCTCGTCAATCAGGCGTTTGAGGGTTTTTTGGACTTCGCGGTGTTCGTGCGTGAATTGCATGTTTTCTCCGGGGTGATTGCGTGGAAAGTTGTTTCAACAATGAAGGCTTGGCCTATGCTGCGGCGCGCAACCCCAAGCGGGCGCGGGCTTCGGCGGGGGAGGCGATGTCGCGTCCGGCATTGCGGGCGCAGCGGGCTAGGGCTTCGATCAGTGCGCCGTTGCCGCTGGCGCGCGATCCATCGGGCAGATAAAAGGTATCTTCCAAACCGGTGCGCAGCATGCCGCCCAAATCGGCGGTGGCCTGGTGCACCGGCCAAATTTCCTGGCGGCCAATCAGCGTGCTTTGCCAGGTCACGCCTGGGTCGATTTGCTTGCGCAGCCAGCCCAGTAGCTCGGCATCGGCGGGCATGCCCGAGTCCACGCCCATTACAAAGTTGTAGTCCAGGTGGTCGGTCATACCGGCTTTTTTGAACATAGCCACCGAGCGCACAATGCCCACGTCAAAGCATTCAAACTCGGGCATCGTGCCAGTCTCGTGCATCACGTCCAAAAAGGCTTTCACCTTGTCTACTGGGTTGTCAAACACCATCGGCGGCCAGGCCCAACGGCCATCCGAACGTATCTTTAAGTAGTTCAGCGTGCCCGCATTACAAGCCGCGATTTCGGGCCGCACGCGGCGTATGCAGGCCAGCGGCCCGGCAATGTCTTTGCCCACCACGCCGGTAGTCAGGTTCATGATGACGCCAGGGCAGGCGGCGCGTATGGCCTCGGTCACTTCCCAGACCACGTCCGGGTCCCACGATGGCATATGGCCCATGCCTTCTTCCTGGCGGCGAATGTGCACATGCATGATGGACGCACCGGCTTCAAACGCAGCTTTGGCCTCTGCTGCCATTTGCGCGGGCGTGACGGGCACCGGGTGTTGCTTGGGATCGGTCAGCACGCCGGTAAGCGCGCAAGTGAGTATGGCTTTTTCCATAGTAAGTGTCCTTAAATATCCAATTGGCGCGCCGCCAGTTCTTTCATGATTTCTTCGGCGCCGCCGCCAATCGTCATCACCTTCACTTCGCGGTAAATCCGTTCACAGGCGCTGCCACGCATATAGCCCATGCCGCCCAAAATCTGCACGCCCTGGTCGGCGCAAAACTGCATGGTTTGGGTGGACTGGTTTTTGAGCATGCAGACCTCGGCCACCCAGGCCTGGCCGGTTTGGCCGGCATCGGCTTGCACCGACAGCTTATCTAGCCAGGCGCGGCTGGCCTCGATGCGCATGCGCATATCCACCAGTTTGTGGCGCAAGACTTGGTGGCTGGTCAGCGGCTGCCCAAAGGTCTTGCGCTCGCGCGCCCAGGCCAGCGCTTCGTCATAGCAAGCTTCGGCCATGCCAATGGCGGTGGCCGACATGCCCAGGCGCTCGCCATTGAAGTTGGTCATGATGATTTTGAAGCCCTTGTTTTCCTCACCCAACAAGTTGGCCACCGGCACGCGCACATTGTCAAAGTGCAGGCTGGCGGTGTCCGAGCAATGCCAACCCATTTTGTGCAGCTTGGTGCGCGTGATGCCAGGCGCCTCGCCCGGCACCGCGATCATCGATATTCCGCCTGCGCCTTTGTTGTCCGCATCGGTGCGCACCGCCAGGCTGATCCAGTCAAATCGCATGCCCGAGGTAATAAAGGTCTTCTCGCCGTTGATGATGTAGTAATCGCCCTCGCGCCGCGCCGTGGTGCGCAGATTGGCCACGTCTGAGCCGCCGCCGGGTTCTGTGATGCCAAGCGCTGCAATTTTGTCGCCCGCCAATACCGGCGGCACGATGGCTTGCTTTAAGGCGGCGCTGCCGTAGTTGATGATGGGTGGCAGGCCAATGCTATTGCTACCCAAGCTGGCCAATAAGCCGCCGCTTGCGGTGTAGCGCGCTGCGGCTACGCCAAAGGCATTGCGCAGCGTCCAGGGCGCGGCAATGCCGCCTAATTCTTCCGGGTAGCCCATGGCCAGCCAACCCAAGTCGGCCCAGCGCTTGTACATGCTGCGCGGAAATTCGCCAGCTGCTTCCCACTCCTCCAAGTGCGGCGCCACTTCGGTTTGTGCAAAGCGGCGCACTTGTTCAAGCATTAATTCAGTTTCGGCTGGGTCCACGGGGTTCATGCGGGCATCCTAGGGTCAGTTCAAAGTGGGCATTCCAATAAAGAGCTTTGCGCGTGCTTACGCGCCCAAAGCGCGTGCGCGGATTAGCGCTGGACGTGCCAGCAAGCGGGCTAGGTAGTCCTGCACATGCGGCGCGTAGTGCGCGCCCATGTCCAGCCCTGGCGTGGTGCCCAAAAACAGCGCATAGCCAATGCAAATATCGGCGATGGTGAAGCGCCCGTCGCACAAAAATTCGCGGTCTTGCAAATGGGCCGTTAGCATGCGCAAGCGCGCCAAATACCATTTTTTGTAGTCGTCCACCGCTTGCGGCAGCTTGCGCGGCGGCGGCTCCATCAGCCCATAGCGCAGCGCCACGGTTTGCGGAAAGGTGAGGGTGGCGTCGCTATGGAAAAGCCAATTGACATAGCTGCCGTATTCCGGGTGCTCGGGCCGCACGCCAAACGCATGCTTGCCGTAGCGCTCCACCAAATAGTGGCACATACCGCTGGACTCGGTCATGTGCGTGTCGCCGTCGACTAGGTAGGGGATGGTGCCCAGCGGGTTCACGCCCAGGTAGTCTTTTTTGAACACGCGCGGCGGGAAGGGCAGCACTTCTAGCTCGTAGGGCAAGCCCATTTCCTCCAGGGCCCACAGAGGGCGCAGCGAGCGCGCATCGACACAGTGGTAGAGCTTCATGCCGGGGTTCCTTCTTTGGTTTGCGTGGGTGCCAGGCTGATGAGTAACTGGCGCGCTTTCACTTGTTGCCCGACTTGGCAGGCCACGGCGGTGACGCTGCTATCGACGCCGCTGCTGATGGCAAATTCCATTTTCATGGCCTCCAGCACCGCCAGCGTTTGGCCTTTGCTAATCGTGTCGCCGGGCTGCACCAACACTTTCAAAATCTTGCCGTCCATGGGCGCCAGCATGCGCCCGTCACTTCCCGCTGCATCCTTGCTGGCCGGGGCTAGCGTGGTGTCGGTGTAGCTAAGGGTCAGGCCGGCGTGTGACAAATGCACCATATTCCCCGTCAGCGCATAGTCGGCTTGGGCGTCCAGGCCTTGGTGCCTAAAGCGCAACGCGGGGGCTTGCATGGACACCACTTCCAGCTCCAGCGTTTGCCTCTCGTGTTGCACGCGGTAAGCGCCCTGGCCCAGCGCGGCCACAGTGAGGCGCAACTTGCGCTCGCCGCATTGCAGCAGCAGCGGCACTTGCGCCGGGGCCGAGCTTTGCCACTCCAGCAGTTCGGCATCCAGCCCGGCATCGGCCTGCAAAGCCAGCGCCTGGCTGCGGTACATCAACACGGCAGCCAGCGCACTATGCAGCGCAGTGGGTACGCGGCTGGCGGCAAAGCTTTCGGGGCTCAGGTGTTCGGCAATAAAGCCGGTCGAAAAATCACCCGCTGCAAACACCGGGTGCGCAATGATCTGGCGCAGGTAGTCGCGGTTGCTGGTCACGCCCAGCAGCACCGTGTGGTCCAGCATATGCAAGAGCGTGCGGCAGGCCTGCTCGCGCGTGTCGCCGCTGGCAATCAGCTTGGCTTGCATCGAGTCGTAGTACGGCGACACCACGCCACCCTGGCGCAGGCCGTGGTCGGTGCGCATGCCCACGCCATGCGGCGCATGCCAAGCCAGCAGCGGGCCGGTTTGCGGCACAAAGTTGTTAGCCGGGTCTTCGGTGCACAAACGCACCTCCATCGCCCAGCCCTTGCGTCGTGCGTTGATGGCCTCTTGCGCCAGCGGCAGCGCTTCGCCTTGGGCTACGCGCAATTGCCATTCCACCAAGTCCAGGGCATAGACGATTTCGGTCACTGGGTGCTCTACCTGCAAGCGCGTGTTCATCTCTAGAAAGAAAAAGCTGCCATCGCGGGCCAGCATAAATTCCACTGTGCCCGCGCCCACGTATTGCACCGCCCGCGCTGCGGCCACGGCGGCTGCGCCCATGCGTGCGCGTAGGGCTTCGTCCACCGCCGGGCTGGGCGCTTCTTCCACCACTTTTTGGTTGCGCCGCTGCACCGAGCAATCGCGCTCGCCGATATGCACCACATTACCGTGCCGGTCGCCAAAGACTTGAATCTCCACATGGCGCGCATGCAGCACGGCTTTTTCGATGAGCAACTGACCGTCACCAAAAGCGTTGGTGGCCTCGCTGCGGGCGGACTGGATAGCGGCCAACAAATCGTGCGCATCGTGTACCAAGCGCATACCGCGCCCGCCGCCGCCTGCTGCGGCTTTGACCATCACCGGCAGGCCTACTTTTTGCGCCTCGGTCACCAAGGTGTCGTCGCTTTGGTCGTCGCCCTGGTAGCCCGGCACGCAGGGCACGCCCGCAGCCAGCATGCGTATCTTGGAGGCGCTCTTGTTGCCCATGGCCTCGATGGCCTGCGGGTCTGGGCCGATAAACACCAAGCCCGCGTCTTGCACCGCCTGTGCAAACGCTGCGCGCTCGGACAAAAAGCCATAGCCCGGATGGATGGCGCCAGCGCCGCTGCTTTGGGCTGCGGCAATTAATTTGTCTATGGATAAATACGATTCTTGCGCTGGCGCCAGGCCTATGCAAACGGCTTCATCGGCCAGGGCCACGTGCGGCGCGTCGCGGTCGGCTTCGGAATACACCGCCACCGTGCGGTAGCCCATGCGCTGGCACCCGCGAATAATGCGTACCGCGATCTCGCCCCGGTTGGCTATCAATACTTTGTCAAACAGCATGTGTGGCCACCTCAATTAAAAACGCGCCACGCCAAAGCTGTTGGGCTTGAGCGCTCGGGTGCGGCCTTCGCGGCAGATGGACAGGGTCATGGCCAGCACGCGGCGGGTGTCGCGCGGGTCTATCAGGCCGTCGTCGTACAAGCGCGAGGTGCCCGACAAGGCTTGCGAGTCGCGGTCAAACTGATGGATGACGGCGCCTTCCATAAAGGCAAATTTGCTTTCCTCGTCGGCCGTCGGTTCGCGGCCTTCTTTCAGGATTTTTTCGCGGTTCACGATGGACAGCACTTTGGCCGCTTGCTCGCCCCCCATGACCGCCGTGCGCGCATTGGGCCAGGCAAAAATAAAGTCGGGCCGAAAACCCCGCCCGGACATGCCGTAATTGCCAGCGCCAAAGGACGCGCCAATCACCACCGTAATACGCGGCACCCGCACATTGGCCACGGCCTGAATCATCTTGCTGCCGTGTTTGACGATGCCGCCTTGCTCGCTTTCGGTGCCCACCATATAGCCGGTGGTGTTCATCAAAAACACCAGCGGAATATCGGCTTGGTCGCATAGCTGGATGAACTGCCCGGCCTTGGTCGCGCCCTTGGCGGTGATGGGGCCGTTGTTGCCCAAGATGCCCACTTGCATGCCGTGGATGCGGGCGCGCCCGCAAATGGTCTGGTTGTCGTATTCGCTTTTAAAGTCTAAAAACTCGCTGCCATCGACGATGCGGGCGATCACTTCGCGGCAGTCATAAGGCTGGCGGTAGTCCACCGGCACCACGCCGCAGAGTTCGTCCGGGCTGTACAGCGGCGCTCGCACTGGCGCATCGGCAAACTGCGGGCGGTGCTTGTTCCAGTCCAGGCTGGCCATCACCTCGCGCGCCAGGCGGATGCCGTCGGCATCGCTCTCGGCCAAGAACTCGGCAGTGCCGGTGACCTGGGCGTGCATCTCAGCGCCGCCCAGTTCCTCGTCGCCCGCCACCTCGCCGGTGGCCGCTTTAAGCAGCGGCGGCCCGGCCAAAAACACCTTGGCGTTTTTGCGCACCATGATGCTGTAGTCCGACAGGCCAGGCACATAAGCGCCACCCGCCGTGCTAGACCCATGCACCACGGTAATTTGCGGTACACCTGCTGCCGACAACATCGCTTGGTTGGCAAAGGTGGTGCCGCCGTCGATAAAGATTTCGGCCTGGTACAGCAAATTGGCGCCGCCTGATTCGAGCAGGCTAACTACGGGCAGCTTTTGCTTCATGGCAATGTCTTGCATGCGCAAGCTTTTACGCAAGCCCCAAGGGGTGATGGTGCCGCCCTTGATGGCGCTGTTGGACGCCGTCACCATAGTGCGCACGCCGCACACATAGCCAATGCCGCAAATACTATTGCCCCCGGCCAGCGAGCCGTCTTTGTCGTCGTGCTGCTTGTAACCGGCCAGGGTGGAAATTTCTAGAAAAGGCGTGCCTCGGTCCAGCAGCAGGTTCACCCGCTCGCGCGGCATCAGCTGGCCGCGCTTGTGGAACTTAGGCTGCTTCTCGGCCTCGGTGGCGCGCACCTTATCTTCTACGGCACGCACCCCGGCCAGGGCTTTGAGCATATCTGCGCGGTTGCGCACGAAGGCCTCGCCAAGGGTGTCCACTTGGCTCTCTATCACGGGCATGTCCGAACTCCTCGTTATGGGTATGCGCCGGGCTGCTGGCCGTGGGCGCTGTTTGAATGCATCTTATAAGATTCATGCGGTCTGCGGCCTCTTGCGCGCCGGGCTGTGGGCTTGTTCGGCCCAGTGCGATGGCGGTGCTGTCGCGCGCAGGACAATGCGGCTCTAGGCCCGCTGCTACAACGACCTTGCCGGGGGCAAACGTTTTAGGAATGCTCTGCATCCGTCCAAACCCGTCATTGCGAGGCCATAGGCCGTGGCAATCCATGGCTTCCTACGTGCATGGACTGCCGCGTCGCTGCGCTCCTCGCAGTGACAGGAGTTGCGTGGCTGCGCTGCTTGCAGTGACGGACTGATGCTGCTATTGGCTGGGGTTTTTACCCAGTTTTTTTCAAAGGAACTAACTATGAGTGATATCGCTGTATATGCCGTCGTCAACCTGCAAGTGACCGACGCGGGCGCTTACCGCCAGTATGAGAAAGGCTTTTTCCCCATCCTCAAGCGCTATGGCGGCGAGTTCATCACCTTTGACGACGCGCCGGTGCATCTGGAAGGTACGGCGCCACGCGCCGGGCGCATGATCATTTTT
>Ga0192647_100567_pt1 | contig 26009 bp, 23 predicted proteins | sample LauGreFa1BDMLBSN_2_FD_133046 | JGI IMG/M metagenome (GOLD analysis project Ga0192647, IMG submission 133046) | Freshwater lake microbial communities from Lake Michigan, USA - Fa13.BD.MLB.SN - reassembly | ecosystem: Environmental > Aquatic > Freshwater > Lake | place: Lake Michigan, USA... | reverse complement strand
GCATGCCAGCATCAGCGTAGCGCCCAGCGCCCACCAGGGCTACAACCAAGCGGTGCAATTGGCCCTCAAGAAAACTGTGTGGAACAGCGGCTGCAGCAGCTACTTCATCGACCGCAACGGCAATAACAGCACCAACTGGCCTTGGACCACTTTTTATATGCGCTGGCGCTTGGCGCGGCTGCGGCCCAGTGACTTCACCAAGGGCTAAATACTGGTCCGGCTATTAGGATTTGCTAGATTTTTTCTGCAAAAAGCTGGCGATCCGCGCATGCACATCCGGGCCCACGCCCTCGTGGCGATAGACCTCATGCGCCAGGCCTGCGCCTAAAGACAGGCCGTCGGTTTGCACGAGCAATTTTTTGTTGGCACGATGGCTAAACCAGCTATGGGCCAGCACCTGCTGCGCGTAGGTATCCACCGCATCAAAGAAATCTTCGTCGACAAAGCAGCGGTTCACCAAGCCCAGGCTAAGCGCCTCCTGCGCGCCCACGGTGCGGCAGCTGAGCATCATTTCCATGGCCTGGCTTTGGCCCACGCGGCGCGGCAGACGCTGGCTCATGCCCCACAAGGGGGTCAAGGCCCATTTGGCGTGCGTGTCTGCAAACTTCGCATTGGCACTAGCCAAAATCACATCGCCTGCCAGGGCCAATTCCAAACCGCCGGTATAGCAATGTCCGTGCACGGCGCAAATCACCGGTTGTGGCAAATTGGCCAAGCGCTCAATGACCTGCGACTGAAAATGCGGGCGCGGGAGCTTTTCACCATGCGCCAAATCACCCAAATCGTGGCCGGCGGAAAAGCAGCTACCCGCACCGCGCAAGACAACCAAACCAACCGTGTCGGTTTGCCGCTCGAGGTCAGCCAGATGCGCGTCCAAGGCTTCAAATACCTCGACGTTGAGGCTATTGAGCTTATCTGGGCGATTGATCGTGAGCACTGCCAGACCGTCTTGGTCTTCGCGCGTAAGGGTGGAATGCATGGGATTTTCCAAAGTCACCAGGGAGAGTTACCAGAAAGCGAAACTAAAAATTGCAACTTCAGGACGGTATTGAGGCGATAAAAAAGCCGCCAAGTACCCAAACCAGGCGGCTTTGATTCACGTCTTAATGGTCGGTGTGAAAGGATTCGAACCTTCGACCCCTTGCACCCCATGCAAGTGCGCTACCAGGCTGCGCCACACACCGATCAAGCCAGCAATTATAGCCTCGGCCACTTGCGGGATCATCTCAGGCTACAACCAAAAACGCTCGAATTTCCAGCAATTCATCGCGCACCTGCTGCCATTGCGCGTGGCTTAGTACCGTTGGCACTCGAAAATGCGCCGACGGATCCGTTTGGAGCTCAAGCAAAGTCTCTAGCGAACCGTCGACACGGGCTTCAAGCTGGCGTTTTTTGTCGCGCTCGAGTTCCTGAATTTCCTGCATCTTGTTGCGCGCACCGCTGATGGTGAAGCCTTGCTCATACAACAAGTCGCGGATTTTCCGAATCATCTGCACCTCATGGTGCTGGTAATAACGCCGGTTGCCGCGGCGCTTCATGGGTCTGAGCTGGGTAAATTCCTGCTCCCAATAGCGCAGCACATGGGGTTTGACGCCGCACAAATCCCCCACCTCACCAATGGTGAAATACCGTTTTGCAGGAATGGATGGAAGCGTGCTTTCCATGAAAATCAATGAGGTAGACAGAAAAGCTGAGAGATTACTCTAAGTTAGAGAACAACACAATCAGGAAATACAAGTAATTCGCCCCGCACGGTGCGAGGCGAGCGGCACGCCTTATTGCCCGAGTAGTTCGGCCTGGATCTGGTCCTTGAGCTTGTGGCTGGCGTGGAAGGTCACTACGCGGCGCGCCTCAATGGCGATGGCTTCGCCGGTACGCGGATTACGACCCGGGCGGGGCGCCTTGGTGCGGATCTGGAAGTTACCGAAGCCGGAAATTTTTACATCGGTACCATCGACCAACTGGGCGGAAACCAGATCAAAAAACGCGTCGACCATGTCCTTGGACTCGCGCTTATTCAAGCCCAATTGATCAAACAGCATATCGGCCAGATGGGCCTTGGTCACTGCCGCTGTTTCAAGGCTGTCTACAGAAATTTGCATGAAAGATATCCGAGTCTGACGCGTTCAAGTCTGAAAAATAAAAAGCGGCCTCAGGCACGCTGGCGGGCACCTAAACGGGATACCAATTGGGCCAGTATGGCCGCAACAGTAGTCTCGATTTGCGCTTCCGTCAAGGTGGCTTGCGCGCTGCCCAATGTTAGGCGCAGCGCCACACTGTGCTCTCCCGCGCCCTGCCCTGCGGCATCGGCTACAGGTCGATAGATATCAAACACCCGCGCATCTTGCAGCAAGCCCAAGGTAGGCGCGGCATAAATCGCGGCCATGATGGCCTCGTGTTGCACCCCATCGGTGACCATGATGGCCAGATCACGCTGCACCGATGGGAAGCGAGCCACCGACTCGAAAACCGGCATCGGCCTTTGTAGCAAGGCTTCCAACTCCAGTTCAAACACCTGGGGCGCTTGGCTTAAGCCATAGGCCTGCACCCAGCGCGGGTGCAACTCGCCCACATGGCCGACCACTTTGCCATCCAGCATCACTTGCGCGCAGCGACCGGGGTGCATTGCCGGATGGGTAGCCGCGCTAAATTTCGGCGCATGCGGTGCCAACAAAGCCTCTACATCGCCTTTGACATCGAAGAAATCAACATCGCTGTCTTTGCGACCCCACTGCAAGGCATCGACGCTGCCCCAAGCCAATGCCGCGACGCGCATGGGCTGGTGAAAACCCGCGACCGTCGACTCGCCATCCTGCACAGACCCATCGCGGAAAAACACGCGCCCGATTTCAAACACGCGCACCCGTGCCGCCTTGCGGTCTTGGTTGAACTTGAGGACCTGCACCAAGGAACCGACCAAGGACGAGCGCATCACATTCATCTGGCTGGCAATCGGATTGAGCAAGCGCACCGGATCGGCATTGCCGGCCAACTCATGTTCCCAGCGCTCATCGACAAAACTGAAATTGATGGTTTCCTGGTAAGCCAGCGCAGCTAATTGGCGGCGCACGGCAAAAGGGTTGCGCCGAGATTCTGAGGAGACCTTGGCAAATACCGGCGCGCGCGGTGCAGTGTTGGGTAGCTGGTCAAAACCAATAATACGCACCACTTCTTCGATCAGGTCTTCTTCGATGTGGATGTCGAAACGAAAGCTTGGCGGTGTCACGGTCAACACACCGGGCGTTTCGCTAAAGGCAAGCCCTAAGCGGCGCAAGGCGCCTGCGCAATCGGCCTGAGTCAAGGGCATGCCGATGACTTTGGCGGCGCGCGCCACGCGCAAATCCACCGTTGTCGCCTCTGGCAAGCGCAGGGTCTGGTCGTCTATCGGGCCACAGGTCGTTTCGGGCGTGCCGCAAATCTCCAGAATCAAGTGCGTGATGCGCTCGATGTGCTGCACCGTCAGCGCCGGATCCACGCCGCGTTCAAAGCGGTGGCCTGCATCAGTAGAAAAATTAAAACGGCGCGAGCGCCCGGCGATGGATTGCGGCCACCAGAAAGCTGCTTCCACATAGACGCTGTCGGTGGTGTCGGACACCGCGCTGGCCGCGCCACCCATGATGCCGGCCAGGGACTCCAGTTGCGCCTCATCGGCAATCACGCCCACAGCATCGTCCACATCGGCGGTATTGCCATTGAGCAAAGCCAATTTTTCGCCGGCCTGGCCCCAGCGCACCGTCAAGCCACCGGCGATTTTGTCCAGGTCAAAAATATGCGTGGGCTGGCCGGACTCGAACATCACGTAGTTAGAGATATCGACCAAGGCACTGACGCTGCGTTGCCCGCAGCGCGCCAGGCGCTCGACCATCCAGGCCGGCGTTTTGACTTGGGTATTGAGCTTGCGCACCACGCGCCCGGAAAAGCGGCCGCACAAATCGGACGCCAGCACTTTCACGGGAAGCACTTGCGAATTGCTGGCCGCGGTCGGGACAACTTTAAGGGGCAACAAGGGCGCGCCGGTCAGGGCTGCGACTTCACGCGCCACGCCATAGACGCTCAGGCAATGCGCCAGATTGGGCGTGAGCTTCAGCGTGAACAAAGTGTCATCTAGGTGAAGGCACTGGCGCACGTCCTGACCCAGGACCGCGTCCGCGCTCAATTCCAATAAGCCACTGTGGTCGTCGGCCAGTTGCAATTCTTTGGCTGAACACAACATGCCCTGGCTTTCCACACCACGCAGCTTGCCGAGCTTGATCAAAAACGGTTTGCCGTCCTCACCGGGCGGTAATTGGGCGCCTACCATCGCGCATGGCACTTTGATACCGACGCGCGCATTGGGCGCACCGCAGACGATTTCTAACAAGGCGCCGCTGGCGACATTGACTTTGCATATACGCAGCCGGTCTGCGTTAGGGTGCTGCACCGCTTCAACGATTTCGCCCACCACTACCTGAGTAAAAGGCGGGGCCACCGGGCGCAGTTCTTCCACCTCCAAGCCGGCCATGGTCAAGGTGTGCGCCAATTCTTTGGTGGACAAAGGCGGATTGCAAAAGCTGCGCAACCAGGATTCAGGAAATTGCATAAGAGTTCAGTAACTAGGGTACGTCAGGTCTATCACAGGCGCAAAAAGCGCTCAGGCAAATTGGGACAAAAAGCGCACATCCCCTTCAAAGAATATGCGCAAATCGTTGACGCTGTAGCGCAGCATGGCCAAGCGGTCGATGCCAGAGCCAAAGGCAAAGCCGATGTAACGTTCCGGATCCAGCCCCATATTGCGTATGACTTGCGGGTGCACCTGACCCGAACCGGATACCTCTAACCAGCGGCCTTGCAAGGGGCCGGATTCAAACATGATGTCGATCTCGGCACTGGGCTCGGTAAACGGAAAGTAGCTGGGCCGAAAACGCAGTTGGAGCGCGTCGGTCTCGAAGAAACTGGTGATAAAGCTCAAATACACCGACTTCAAATCTTTGAAGCTGATGTCCTCGCCCACCCACAAGCCTTCGACCTGGTGGAACATGGGCGAATGCGTGGCATCACTGTCCACGCGGAAAGTGCGGCCCGGCGCAATGACGCGAATTTCGGGCATGTCGCCGGAAAACAGGCGGCCTGCTGCCACATCAAAATCGCCACCATGCTTGCGCACATGCGCTTGGGCGTAGCGGATTTGCATCGGGCTGGTATGCGGGCGCAAGTTGTAATAGACGCCGTCGGCACCCTTGGTATCGATATAAAACGTATCCTGCATAGAACGCGCAGGATGGTTGGGCGGGTTATTGAGCGATGTAAAGCTGAACCAATCGCTCTCGATCTCGGGGCCATCGGCCACGTCGAAACCCATAGACGCAAATATACGCTCGATGCGTTCTTGCGCCAGCGACACTGGATGCAAACTGCCCTGCCCACGCACGCTGCCCGGTAGGCTCACGTCTAGGGCCTGGGCTTGCAATTGCTTTTGCAATTGCGCTTCGGCCAGCGCCTGACGGCGGTCTTGCAGCGCCGCCTCGATATCCTGCTTGGCAACATTAATCGACGCACCCAGGGTTTTTTTCTCTTCGACGCTGAGCGCCGCCATGCCCTTCATCAGCTCGGTGATGCGGCCCGATTTACCCAAAAATTGGGCTTTCGCATTTTCCAGGTCAGCGCTGGCCGAGGCAGCTGCAAATGCAGTGCGGGCGGCGGCAACAATGCTTTCGAGTTCGTTCATGACAATCGTGGCGGTTATTCAATGAAAAACGGGCTAGTGCTTGGGGCAAGCGCTAGCCCGGTTTTGCGGGCGGTACCGGCTGCGGCCCGCATGGGGCAGCGCGCCGGCGGAACCCTTAAGCAGCGGCGAGCTTGGACTTGACCTGCTCCACGATGCTGGCAAAAGCGGCCATATCGTGCACTGCGATGTCCGACAGCACTTTGCGGTCGATCTCGATCTGCGCTTTTTTCAGACCGTTGGCGAACTGGCTGTAGGTCATACCGCATTGGCGTGCTGCCGCATTGATACGGGCAATCCACAACTGGCGGAACACACGCTTTTTGGTGCGGCGGTCACGGTAGGCATATTGCCCGGCCTTCATTACCGCTTCTTTGGCGACGCGGAAAACATTACCGCGGCGACCGCGGAAACCTTTGGCAAGGGCGAGAACTTTTTTGTGGCGGGCGCGAGCCGTTACACCACGTTTGACGCGAGGCATGGTATTACTCCTTGTTCGTCGTTAATTAAATACCACGACCGGGGAGCATCTGTGCCATATGACCCATATTGGTCTCATGGACAGCTGTCGAACCGCGCAGGTGGCGTTTATTTTTGGTGGTCTTCTTGGTCAGAATGTGACGTTTGAAGGCTTGGCCGCGTTTAACGGTTCCACCGGGACGGACGCGGAAGCGTTTCTTCGCCGCGCTCTTGGTCTTCATTTTGGGCATTTGCATGCTCCTTCTTCATTTGTGCTCGTGAGGCGTACGGAAAACTTTTCCGTCCTTGTTGGCCCCGAGCCACTTGTTGGGAGCCGACTTGTTGGGTATCTCTACCACCGCAAACCTGCTCTCCATATGCCAGAGGTCTCCCACTGTGCAAACTTGGGCAAATTTCTCTGCCCGTCGACTGCCCGAAGGCAATCGAAAAAAACTACGCTGCCATCTCCTGCGCCGGCCTAGCCGCACCACCGGGCTTTTTCTTACCCGGCGCAATCATCATGACCATTTGCCGACCTTCAAGCTTGGGAAACTGCTCGACGACGATTAGATCTGCCAATTCTTCGCGCATACGCTGCAACAAGGCTAAACCGATTTCCTGGTGGGTAATCTCGCGACCCCGGAAACGCAAAGTGATCTTGCACTTGTCGCCATCGTCCAGAAAGCGCTTGATGTTGCGCACCTTGATGTTGTAGTCGCCGTCGTCCGTTCCGGGGCGGAACTTGACTTCCTTAACCTCAATCACCTTTTGTTTGGACTTAGCTTCCGCCGCCTTTTTCTGTTCCTGGTACTTGAACTTTCCGTAATCCATCAAACGGCATACCGGTGGTACGGCAGTGGCGGAAATCTCCACCAGATCTACGTCCAACTCACCCGCAAGGCGCAAAGCCTCGTTGATGTTGACAACACCGAGCGGCTCGTTGTCAGCGCCGGTAAGGCGGACTTCCGGGGCCATGATTTCCCGGTTCAGGCGGTGTTTACGTTCTTCGCGTTGGCGGCGGTCACGAATTTCAGTAGCGATGGCTCAATCCTTCACAAAACAGGCCCGACAGGGCGACTTCCGCGCAATACGCGACGCATCTTCTTCATCTTTGGAAAAACCTTAGACAAGGGATTTATCAGCTATGTCCCTAGAAATGAGCGCACTGAACGCTTCAAGGGGCATGGCACCGAGGTCTTTTCCACCCCGGGCGCGCACTGCAACGGCACCGGCAGCCATCTCTTTATCGCCTATAACGAGCAGAAACGGCAGCTTTTGCATCGAATGCTCGCGTATTTTATACGTGATTTTCTCGTTGCGAAGGTCTAAATCCACCCTAAGCCCTTGATTTTGCAGCGTTTTGGCGACTTTTTTGGCATATTCGGCCTGGGCATCGGTGATATTGAGCACCGCCAGCTGCACCGGCGCCAGCCAAGTGGGCAAGGCGCCTGCACTCTCTTCAATCAAGATTCCAATAAAGCGCTCCAAGCTTCCGACGATGGCGCGGTGCAGCATGACGGGCCGGTGGCGGGCGCCGTCTTCGCCCACATATTCGGCGTCCAGGCGTTCGGGCATAGAGAAATCCACTTGCATGGTGCCACATTGCCACTGTCGCCCGATGGCGTCTTTTAAGGTGTATTCGATCTTGGGGCCGTAAAAAGCGCCGTCGCCCGGGGAGATTTCAAAGTCGCAGCCGGAAGCGCGCAGGCTTTCCATGAGCGCAGCTTCTGACTTATCCCAAATCGCATCGCTGCCTATGCGCTGCGCGGGCCGTGTGGCCACTTTGTAAATGATGTTTTTGAAGCCGAAATCGGTATAAACCTTTTGCAGTAGCGCGGTGTAGTTGACGCACTCTTGCAGGATTTGGTCTTCGGTACAAAAAATATGTCCGTCGTCCTGGGTGAAGCCGCGCACCCGCATGATGCCGTGCAGGCCGCCCGATGGCTCGTTGCGGTGGCATTGGCCAAATTCGCCATAGCGCAAAGGAAGATCACGGTAGCTTTTGATGCCTTGTTTGAAAATGAGAATATGGCCCGGACAGTTCATCGGTTTGAGCGCGTAGTCACGCTTTTCCGATTCGGTGGTGAACATGTTTTCGCGGTACTTGTCCCAGTGACCGGTTTTTTCCCACAGGCTCTTGTCGATGATTTGCGGGCCTTTGACTTCCTGGTAGCCGTTGTCCTGATAGACCTTGCGCATGTACTGCTCGACGCCCTGCCACAGCGTCCATCCCTTGGGGTGCCAGAACACCAGGCCCGGCGCGTGCTCATCTATGTGAAATAGGTCCAGCTCACGGCCTAATTTGCGGTGGTCGCGCTTTTCGGCCTCTTCCAGCATGGTCAGGTATTGCTGCAATTCTTCTTTGCTGGCCCAGGCGGTGCCGTATATGCGTTGCAGCATTTCCTTGGTGTGGTCGCCACGCCAATAGGCGCCGGCCAATTTCATCAACTTGAAATGCTTGAGCTTGCCGGTGCTAGGCACATGGGGGCCGCGGCACAGGTCTTCAAAACTGCCTTCGCGGTACAGCGATACGTCCTCGCCCGCCGGAATGCTGCCGATGATTTCGGCTTTGTAATGCTCGCCAATGCCTTTGAAATGGGCGACGGCCTCGTCACGCGGCAGCACGCGGCGCTGCACAGGTTCGTCTTTGGCAGCAAGGTCCGCCATTTTTTTCTCGATGGCGGTCAAGTCCTCGGGGGTGAAAGGTCGCTCAAAAGAGAAATCGTAAAAAAAGCCGTTTTCAATGACCGGGCCGATGGTGACCTGGGCTTGGGGAAACAATTCTTTGACGGCATAGGCCAGCAAGTGGGCGGTAGAGTGCCGAATGACTTCCAAGCCATCGGCATCCTTGGCGGTGATGATGGACAACTGACTGTCAGCCGCTATGGAGTAACTAGTATCCACCACTTTGCCGTCGACCTTGCCCGCCAGCGCCGCTTTAGCCAAACCCGCACCTATGGAGGCCGCCACCTCGGCCACCGTCACCGGGCCGGGAAATTCGCGTTGGGAACCGTCGGGAAGCGTAATGTGGATCATCGTGGGGGCAATATTGGATTAGGTGCTCAAGGGCTGAGGAAAAAAACGCGCCGGCAAACCATGGCCGCGCACAGCCCCTAATTTTAGCCCTGCTAGGCCTCTGGTACTGGTGGTGCACGGTCCGCAGCGGAAGGCGGGGACTTCGGCCTCGCCCGGCGCTCAGTGGCGCGGCAATCCGCCAAGCCTGTTAGTTGCAAGCATCTGGCATGACGCGCGATTACATGCGCTGCTGACCTGCGCCCGCAGAAGGCCTGGAATTTATTGTGCAGATTTATACCGGTTTTGCTTGCAATTGAACGCTTGTTTCATAAGAATGGGGGCGCGCACTCGGCCATCACCGCTGGCGGCGGACCGGGCGCTTGTTTTCCACTATTTTGAGGAACCCCCATCCATGTCGAATTTCAAGCGTATCTGCCTACTTTTGGCTGCCAGCCTCCTGGCTCTGGGCTCGAATCTGGCGCATGCCCAAGCCACCCTCAAGGTGCTCAATTGGTCCGAGTACATAGGCCCGGAAGTGATCAGCAAGTTTGAAAAAGCCACCGGCATCAAGGTGATCTACAGTATTTTGGACAGCGATGACACCTTGCAAGCCAAGCTGCTCAGCGGTAACAGCGGTTATGACGTGGTCTATCCCAGCTCTAATTACATGGCCAAGCAAATCAAGGCCGGCGTGTTTGAGCCTATCGACTGGTCCAAGGTGCCCAACAAAAAATACCTGGACACCACGGTGATGGCGCAAACCGCCAAACACGATCCGGGCAATGTCTATGGCGTGCCCTATGTTTGGGGCACTGAAGGTCTAGTAGTGAACATGACCAAGGCCAAACAGGCTTGGGGCGGCGAGCTACCTGCGCTGAGCTATGACCTTTTGTTCAAGCCGGAGAACGCCAAAATTTTGGCCAAGTGCGGTATTGCGCTGATTGACCAACCCAGTGAGGCCAGCGTGATGCTGGCCTATATGGGGCGTGACCCCAACAGCCCCAAGCTGTCGGATACCCAGGATGCGTTCAAGGAGCTGGCAAAAATCCGGCCCTATATCAAGTTTTTTTCCAACAACATGATCAGCGATGTGGCCAGTGGCGATGTCTGCATTTCTACCGGCTGGTCTGGCGACTACAACGTGATGAAGCGCCGCGCCAAGGCGGCGGGCAAAGACTTTGATATCCGCTATGCCACCCCCAAAGGCGCAACGGGTCTTTGGTTTACTTTGATGGGCATTCCCAAAGACTCGACCAATAAAGACGCGGCGCACAAATGGATTAACTTTTTGCTGAGCCCGGAAATCGCTGCCGAAATCACCAACGAGATCACCTATACCAATGCGGTTCCAGCATCCAAAGCCATGGTCAAACCCGAGCTGGCTAACGATCCGTTTTTGTATCCTAGCGATGCGCAAATGGCCGACTATTTCGTTTTCAAACCGCAGGAAACCGATTTGCTGCGTGCCACCAACAAGCTGTGGCTGCGCTACAAATCCGGTCTGTGAGCGCGGATAAACCGCAAGCCCTGGTCCGCCGCCTTGCCGACCTACAGTGGGAGGGCTGGCCTCCCGCTGAGGCCGCTGAACGCGGCGCGGTGACCTGGAAAGATTTGCTGGGCGGCCAGGGACCGGGCGGCCCCAATATGGTGATGGGCGTAGCCCGCGTGCGCTGCGGCGAATCGCTCAAAGCGCACCGGCATAGCGAACCGGAAAACTACTACACCTTAAGCGGGCGCGGCGTGGTCACCGTCGAGGGCCAGGCAATCGCCGTCGAGGCGGGAACGGCGATTTACATTCCCGGCGATGCTGAGCACCAGATTGACAACGCCGAAGCGGAGGATTTGCTGATTCTGTATACCTTTGCAGTCAAGGATTTTAGCGAGGTGCGCTACCGCTTTAGTCCAGAAAAAAGTTCGCCCGCTCAGGCCAGCACATAGCCCATTTCCTGTTCGACTTCGTGCATGGTTCGCACAATGCCTTCGCGCATGATGTCGAACATCTCGTCGATTTGCGTGCGGTTGATGATGAGCGCGGGCGAAAAAACGCAGAGGTTCACGATGGGCCGCAGCATCAATCCCATGCTTTGGCAATGGCGATCGATGCGGGCGCCCAGCTCCGTATCCAGCGCCAGTAACTGCGCATCGGACAAGCCGCTTTCCTGCGCGCCGCGCACGGTGCATTCCACGCAGCCGAGCAAACCCATTCCGCGCGTATCGGCCACTAAGGCAATGTCGCGCAATGCATGTAAACGTTTTTGAAAATACGGCGCGATCTCACGCACATGGGCCAGCAGGTCTTCACGCTCCATGATCTCCATGTTTTTCAAAGCCGCAGCGCTGCACACCGGATGGCCGGAGTTGGTATAGCCGTGGGCAAAGGTGCCGCCCTGGGCCCGATCGCCGCTGACTTGGGCGAACACGCGGTCGGAAATTAAACAAGCACCTAATGGCAAATACCCCGAGGTAATGCCCTTGGCGCAAGTCACCAAATCGGGCTCCACCCCAAACACTTCTTTGCTGGCAAACCAATAGCCCAAGCGGCCAAAGGCGGTGACGACTTCGTCAGCAATAAACAAAACATCGTATTTGCGGCACACTTCCCAGACGCGGCGGAAATAGCCGTCCGGCGCCACGATTACGCCGCCCGAGGCTTGCACCGGCTCGGCGATGAAGGCACCCACTTTGTCCGCCCCGATCTCCAGAATTTTTGCCTCTAACTCGTTGACCCGTGCCGTACAAAAATCTTCCACACGCATGCCTGCGGGCCGCAAACGCGGATTCACGCCCGAGAGCAAATGGGCTTGCGGCATAGAAATATCCAAAAAGCTTTTGTCCCGGTCTTTGCCCGCCACCATGCCAGTGAGATAGCTGCTGCCGTGGTAAGCACCGGCGCGCGAGATGATGTGCTTTTTGGCTGGACGGCCCAGCACATTGTTGTAGTAATGAACAAAGCGCAGCGCGGTCTCTACTGCCGTGGTGCCGCCTGTTGTCAGGAACACCTGGTTCATGGCGCCGGGCGCTACCGATGCGAGTTGGCGCGCCAAGCGCGCCGGAGGCTCGGCACTCAAGGAAAAGGGATTGATATAGGTAAGGCGCGTGGCCTGCTCGGCAATCGCTTGGGCCATTTCCGCGCGGCCATAGCCGATCTGGGTGCACCACATGCCCGCCGGACCGTCGATCATGCGCGCACCCTTGTCGTCATAGACATAGATGCCCTCGCCGTGGCTCAAGGTGGTGCGCCCGGCATTGCCTGACGTAGCCATGTATTCCCAGGGGTGTACCCAATTGGCGTCCTGGTCTTTTACGTTTTCATTCATACCCAAGTTCCTGTGCTGCTGGTATTTGGCGCGGCCTGCAAAGCATCGCGCATGCTTTGCGCCTGGCTTTGCTCGCGCTTCATTAAGTAATAACTATTGCCCACGACGACAAGGCCCACCAGGCCAATAATCAGCGTCCCCATGGCGTTGATTTCCGGGTTCATGCCTAAGCGCATGCGTGAGAGCAGCACCAAAGGCAAGGTGCTGGTTTCCGGGCCGGACAAAAATGCCGACATGATCACATCGTCTAACGAAATGGTGAAAGACAGCATCCACCCGGCAAACAGCGAGGGCAGGATCAGTGGCAGCGTGATATCAAAAAACACACGCAGCGGCGTAGCGCCCAAGTCCCGCGCCGCCTCGGTGAGGGATGCGTCCATGGACGACAAGCGGGCCGAAACGGTTAGCGCCACATAAGAGACGCACAGCATGGTGTGGCCTATCAACATGGTCACCAGACCCCTGCCCTGCGGCCAGCCAAACATCTGCTCCATGGCGACAAACAAGAGCAAAAGTGAAATGCCGGAAATCACCTCGGGCAAGACCAAGGGCGCGTTGACCATCGCAGAGAACAAAGTACTGCCAGCAAATCGCCGGTAATGCGCTAATACAAAGCCCACCCAGGCGCCGACCACTACCGCGCAACACGCGGTGACAAATGCCAGTTGTAAGCTGGTACGGCAGGCATCCAATAACTCGTCATCCTGCAGTAGCTTGCCGTACCATTGCGTAGAAAAGTGCGTCCACTCATTGGCCAGATGCGATGCATTAAACGAATAGACCACCACACTGGCAATGGGCAGGTACAGAAAGAGAAAAACCAAGGTCAAAAAAACGCGGCCCGCATTTCTTAATAGGAAGTTCATAGCGCCACCCCACCGCGGCTTTGCAAGCGCTGAAACCAGACCATGGGCAGGAGCAGCAGCGCGACCATCAGGCAGGTGGCAGCAGCAGCCAGCGGCCAGTCAATGCTATTGAAAAAATCCGACCACATGACGCGCCCGATCATCAGATCTTGCGAGCTGCCTAGTAGCTCGGGAATCACATACTCGCCCACACAGGGGATAAACACCAAAAGCGAACCCGCGGTAATGCCCGGTAAAGACAGGGGCAGCGTGACGGTAAAGAACACTTCCCAGGGCGTGGCGCCCAAGTCGCGGGCTGCCTCGGGCAGGCGCGGGTCCATCTTCATCAAAAAGGCACAGAGCGGCAAAATCATATAAGGCAGATAGGAATACACCATGCCGATGTACAGGCCCAGTGTGTTTTGCATCAAGCGCAGCGGCGCATCAATCCAACCCAGGTGCAGCAAAAGGCTATTGGCCAAACCCTGGTCCTTCAAAATACCAATCCAGGAGTACACCCGTACCAGGTAAGAAGTCCAAAACGGCAGCACGATGCCCATCAACAAAAGGTTGCGTGCAAGTGGCTTGGCACGGGCGATCAACCAGGCCGTGGGGTAACCAATCAACAGGCAAATTAGGGTGGTGAAAAACGCGACGCGCACCGAGTTGATGTAGGCGGACAAATAAATATCGTCGCTAAATATGGTGAGGTAGTTTTGTACGGTCCACAGCCATACCGGTTTGCCATCTTCTATGCCCCACAAAGGCATATAGGGCGGTACCGTCATAGACGATTGGGCAAAGCTGATCTTCAGCACCAGCAAAAAGGGCAACATAAAAAACAGCAGCAAAAACACAAAGGGCACACCGATAGCCAAAGCCCGCGGGCCGGGTATCCAGGAGCGTGCGGTGGACGTAATGGACATAGCGCGAGGGCCTCAAGCCAAACGTACCAGGCTGCGGCTGGACCACTGCAGCAGCACCGTGTCGTCGTAGTCCGGCGCCCGCTCAAAGCCCATCATCACCTCGCGCGGCACGTTCACCACCAGCGTGCGGCCGGACGCCAGCGTCACATAAAGCAAGGTGTAACTGCCCATGTAGCCAATCTGTGCCACCGTACCCAGCGCCGCATTGGCGGGGGGTACCTTGCTGTCGGGGACCGCCAATTGCATACGAATGCGTTCGGGCCGCACCGACACCTGCACTGCCTGCCCCATTTGAGCATCTGGCCCTGGCTCACCCAGATCCAAAGGAACTTCCAAATCCGCACACACCATCTGGCCCCGCCGGTCCGCCAGCACACCGGCAAACACATTGGTCGATCCAATGAACTCGGCCGCAAACTGGGTGGCCGGTGTTTCATAGACCTGCTCCGGTGAGCCTATTTGCACAATGCGCCCTTCACTCATCACCGCTATGCGGTCAGCCATGGTCATGGCCTCTTCCTGGTCGTGCGTCACCATGACACAGGTCACGCCCACTTTGTACAAAATATTGCCCAACTCAAATTGCGTTTTTTGCCGGATTTGCTTGTCCAGGGCGGACATGGGCTCGTCTAGTAAGAGCAGCTTGGGCTGCTTGACCAAGCTGCGGGCCAAGGCCACACGCTGCTGCTGCCCGCCAGACAACTGGGCTGGCATGTGCCGGGCATGGCTGTGCATTTGCACCAGTTCCAGCACTTCGGCCACGCGCTCGTCGATTTCCACTTTGGGGCGGCCTTCGCGCTTCAAGCCGTAGGCGATATTGGCCCTTACATTCATATGCGGAAACAAGGCATAGGACTGGAACATCATGTTTACGGGCCGGTCATGCGCGGGCATGTCGGTGATGTCTTGCCCGTCCAGCACGATGCGGCCCTGGCTGGGCGTCTCCAGCCCGGCCATGATGCGTAGCAAGGTGGACTTGCCGCAGCCCGAGCTACCAAGCAAAGCAAAAAACTCGTTACGGCGGATTGACAAATTTAAGTCACTCACCACCGTGGCGCTGCTAAATTGCTTGCTTACGGATTGCACTTGCAAAAATCCGTCCTCACCAAGCGCGCTGCTGGCTTTTTTTAACAAGGGCTTGGCGTTCATACTCGCACCACTCCTGGGTCAGCACACTTGCCCACCCTACGCACTAGGGTGATGCGCTGCATTTCGCTGGCCCACTGGCCCATACCGCCCACCCGCACCGGGCGGTTCAGCCACTCGCGCGCCTTGGCTTGCCAGGCTTGTGCGGATGCAGACAGCGGATACGCCATGGTCGCGAGCTTTCCAATTAAACGGTGCGCCGAAAAGCAGCCACCGCTTGTTGAACGTTAGTTTAGTAAGCCCGCAAAGTCAAGCCAGGCATACCCTGATGCTGTCTCTTTTTAGGCGGGCTTGCGGATGCTATTAAACAATCGTATAGTAAGTGCCTGCCAGCCGCATCGGGCGATCTTGCCCTGCCGGTCGGCCCTTGGAGTAGCGCGGATGGCGGGGCAAGACAAGTGGGACGTGATTGTGGTGGGCGCAGGCCATAACGGCCTGGTCAGCGCTTGCTATCTGGCGCGTGCCGGGCTCAAAGTGCTGGTGTTGGAACGCAAGGACTATGTCGGCGGCGCCGCTGTCAGCCGCAGCCTGCACCCGGAATTTACTTATTCCAATTGCTCGTATGTATGCAGCCTCTTGCGCCCCGAAATCATGCGTGCGCTGGAGTTGCCCAAATTCGGTCTGCAAGTGATTCCCTACGGCGGCGGCGCGGCACTGACGCGCGATGGCCGCCACCTGGCCACTTATACCAACCCGGACGCGCAGCGGCGCGAGTATGCGCGTCACTCCCCGCGCGATGCGCAGGCCTACGAGCGCTTCTCACGCGATGTCATGCGCCAGTGCAAATTCATCAAGCCCCTGCTGATGCGCACACCGCCGGACCCGGCCTCTTTCAAGTCGCAAGACATCATGGAACTGCTTTACCTGGGCCAACGTTTTCATGCGCTGGGAGATGAGCGCATGCACGAGACCATCCGTTTTTGGACCATGAGCGCGGCTGATTACCTGGACGAATATTTCGAGAACGACTTGATCAAAGCGACTCTGGCCGGCAGCTCCATCATCGGCACCGCCTTGGGACCGCGCTCGCCCGGCACCGCCTATGTGCTGCTGCACCACTACATGGGCGACATTGACGACGCGGTGGGCTCTTGGGGCTTTGCGCGTGGCGGCATGGGCGCGGTAACGCACGCCATGGCTGACTCGCTGCGCGCTAGCGGCGGCAGCATACGCACCGACGCGCCAGTGGCGCAGATTTTGGTGCGCGGCGGTAAAACCACTGGCGTGGTGCTGGACAGCGGCGAAGAAATTCATGCCAGCACGGTGATATCTAATATGGACGTCAAGCGCACGTTTTTGGATACCGTAGATGCCAAAGCGCTGCCGCCTGACTTTGTAGAGCTGGTACGCCACTTCAAGATTCGCGGCTCCTCTGGCAAGCTCAATATCGCACTAGACGGCCTGCCGCATTTTCCGGCGCTGCCGCCGGACTCGCCGGCCATCAAAGGCGATATGCATATCTCCGAAACCATGGACGATATCGAGCGCGGCTACGACGACTGGAAAGCCGGCCGCTGGTCGCGCCACCCCTATGTGGACATGCTGCTGCCCTCCATCATCGACCCGACCATGGCGCCCGAGGGCAAACACTATATGTCGGTGTTTGTGCAATACGCGCCCTACGAACTGGCCGACGGCCCTTGGGACGACAGCAAGCGCCAGGCCTTTGGCGATACCGTAATCAACGCGATTGCCGAGCACAGCCCCAACTTCAAAAGCCTGATACGCCATGCCGAAATCCGCACGCCCTGGGATATAGAAAACGAAGTCGGTCTGACCGAAGGCAATATCTTCCAGGGTGAATTGACCATGGACCAGTTGCTGTTCAACCGGCCTATTCCAGGCTATGCGCAATACCGCTCGCCGGTCAAAGGTTTGTATATGTGCGGCTCCAGCACGCATCCGGGTGGCGGCGTCATGGGTGCGCCGGGGGCCAATGCGGCGCGTTCGGTGTTGCAGGATTTAGGACTGCGGGGGCAGGCATGACTAGGCGTTTTGATGCCATCGTCATCGGTGCCGGCCACAACGGCCTGGCCTGCGCCCTGGACCTGGCGCGCGCAGGTCGCAAAGTGCTGGTGCTCGAAGCGCGCGAACAAGTGGGCGGCGCTGCGGTGACGCGCAGCTTTGCGCCAGGCTTTAGCGTATCGGGCTGCGCGCATTTGTTGCATGCTTTGCCGCAGAGCATGGTGCAAGACTTTGGCTTGCAACGTCACGGTCTGCTGCTGGCCGCGCAAGCCATGCCCACGCATGCGCTGCGCCCGGATGGCCCGGCCCTGGCCCTGCACGCGCCAAGCGGTCTGAACGCCGCCGATGCACAAGCCTATGGGCCTTTTCAAAAGCGCATGCAAGGCTTCGGAGCCTTGGTGGCCCACTTACTGAACACCAGCCCGCCGCAACTTTCGCTCACGCGCTGGGGCGAGCGCTGGGCCATGTTGCGCCTGGCGCTGCGCCTGCGTCTGATGGGCAAAAGCGCGATGCGCGAATTGCTGCGCATAGGCGGCATGAACGTCTATGACTTGCTAGACGACAACCTGGCCGATGCCCCACTCAAAGGCGCCTTGGCCTTTGATGCCTGCCTGGGCGGCGAGTACGGCCCACGCTCGCCCGGCACAGTGCTGACCTGGCTGTACCGGCTGGCGGGGGAACAAGGCGCGGGCAGCAGCGGCCTGTCACAAGTGTTGGGCGGTATGGGCGCTTTCAGTGACGCGCTGGGCCTGGCCTGCACCGCCCAAGGCGTGCACATCCGCACCGGCATGGCGGTGCAAAACATCTTGACGCGGGAAGACAAAGCCTGCGGCGTGCGCCTGGCCGACGGGCAGGAAATAGAGGCGGCGATCGTGGTCTCGGGAACGGGCCTAAAGCACACCTTGCTGGACTTGCTGGGTGCGCCGCAGCTAGACACTGGCACGGTGCGCCGCGTGCGCCACTTCCGCGCGCGCGGCCTGGTGGCCAAGCTGCACTTGGGCTTGTCCGCGCTACCGGTCTTTACTGGCGCAGACGCAGCCGCTTTACGAGGCCGCTTGCTCATCAGCCCGAGCATGGACTATTTGGAGCAGGCCTTCAACCCCAGCAAATACCGCGAGATCCCCGAGCACCCGGCGCTGGAAATCAGTATTCCCACCCTCAACGACCCCGGCCTGGCGCCCGAGGGTAAGCATGTGCTCTCGGCGCTGGTGCAATTTGTGCCTTACGACCTGGGCCCGGACCCGCAGGCCGCGCGTGCCAAGCTCTTGCAAAATATTTTTTCCGTGTTGGAAAAGCACGCGCCCGGTTTGGGCGCTTTGGTGGAGCATTGCGAATTGCTAACGCCCTCGGACATCGAGCGTGAATTTGGCTTAGCCGGTGGCCACTGGCACCAGGGCGCGCTAAGCTTTGACCAGTTTTTTATCAACCGCCCGCTGCCGCTCTACCAGCAATACCAAAGCCCGTTGCCAGGCTTGTGGATGTGTGGCGCCGCCTGCCACCCAGGCGGCAGCGTCATGGGCCTGGCCGGTCGCCACGCGGCGCGCGCTATTCTTGAAAGCCGGAGCGCGCCATGAAGTTCGCATCGCTGCCCCAGCTATCCGACGCGCACTACCGCAGGCCCCTGCTGCACACGCCGTTTTTTGAAGCCAGCCGCCCTTGGATTCAGACCGACAGCTTTATCGCCTGGACCGGCTACAGCACGCCTGGCGTGTACTCCACCACCGAGCACGAATACTTTGCCATCCGCAATAGCTGCGCGCTGTTTGACCTCACGCCGATGGTCAAGTACCGCGTCAGCGGCCCCGACGCCGAGCGCTACCTGAACCGCGTAGTCACTGGCGATATGCGCAAACTGGCGGTGGACAAAGTGGTCTATACGCTGTGGTGTGACGACGCAGGCCATGTCATCGACGATGGCACCGTATTTCGCCTGGGGCCGCAGGAGTTCCGCTTGTGCAGCCAAGAAAGGCAACTGGAATGGCTGCAAGACAGCGCCTTTGGTTTTGACGTGGAAATCGCCGAAATCACGGCGGATATTGCTGCGCTGGCGGTGCAAGGGCCAACCGCATTTACCGTTTTGCGCGCCATCGGTCTGGAGGGGCTGGAACAGCTCAAGCCCATGGCCATGGTGCACCAAGATTGGCAGGGCCACCGGGTCACGGTATCGCGCACCGGCTTTACCGGTGACTTGGGCTACGAAGTCTGGATCGCGCCCGAAGGCGCGGCCCTGTTGTGGAACAGCTTGATGGAAGCGGGCCGCAACCGGGGCATTACGCCGATTGGCTACGAGGCGCTGGATATGGCACGCATCGAGGCCGGTTTTATATTGCCCGATGTGGACTTTATTTCTTGCAAACACACCATCCGCTTAGGCCGCGAAAGCACGCCCTGGGAACTGAATCTGGCGTGGACCGTGGCCTTGGACAAAGGCCATTTCAACGGACGGCGCGCGCTGCTGGCGGCCCAAGCCACAGGCCCAAGACGCAAATTGGTCGGGCTCGAGCTCGATGGCAATAAAGCGGCCCACGGCTCGCTGGTCTATGCCGATAAAGACAACACGTTGCAGGCCGGTGAAATTACCTCAGCCATGTGGTCGCCCACGCTCAAGCGCAATATCGCCATCGCCCGGCTAGACGCGCCCTACTGCGATACCAAGGGCAGCTTGTGGGTGGACTTGTACCTGCACCGCGAACTGCAATGGGAGCGGCGCAATGTGCGCTGCAAAATCGTCGAGCGCCCTTTTTACATACCCGCCCGCCGCCGCGCTACACCGCCGCCGGAACGCTAAGCCGCACCATGTCCAAGCCCCTTTTGTTTTATCCCAGCGCCGCGGCCGATGCCTTGACAAGCCTGCGAAATGCATTGGCAGAACAGCAAAGCGGCCACGCGCTGCCGCGTGCGTTTTACAAAGACCCGCAGATTTTTGAACTAGACATGCGCCACTTTTTGCTGGCGCATTGGCACTGCGTAGGCCATAGCAGCATGGTCGCAAAACCAGGCGATTTTTTTACCGTGGAGCTGGCCAGCGAATCCATCCTCATCACCCGGGATGCCGATGGCCAGGTACGCGCCCTGCTCAACGTCTGCCGCCACCGGGGTTCGCGTATTTGTGATGAAGCACACGGCCATAAAGCCAATGGCAAATTTGTCTGCCCCTACCATGGCTGGACCTATGACTGCAGTGGCCAATTGCTGCACGCACGCGGCATGGACGAAAGCTTCCATGCCGCCGATCACAGCTTGCGCCAACTCGCCTTGCATGTGGAAGAAGGCATGATTTTTATCACCCTCGCGCGCGAGCCCTTGGGCCTGGAACACCTGCGCCAAGTGTTTGCACCGGCAGCCCAAGTCTATGGCTGGAGCCGCGCCAAAGTCGCGGCGCGCAAGACTTATCACATCGCCGCCAATTGGAAACTGGTGGAAGAAAACTACCAAGAGTGTTACCACTGCACCCCGGCGCACCAAGAGTATTCCAAGCGCCACACCTACTCGCGCCCCGAGGCCCTGCGCCAGGGACCAGACCAGGCCTTGCGCGCACGCCGCCAGGCCCTGGGCCTAAACCTGCAAGAGCACGATTTTTATTACACCGCCGCCCATAGTGGCCAAGAAAGCGCGGACTGCATCGCCTCGGCTATGGTCGTTGGTTTTCAGACCGGCAGCGCCGATGGCAAAGCCGTCGCACCGCTCATGGGCGCGTTTCGCGGCAAGGGCTATGACGGGGGGTTTTCTTTTATTGACCTGGGGCCGAGTTCCAACTTTGTGGCCTACCCGGACTACACCCTGCTCTACCGCACCGTGCCCCAAACCGTGGACCGCACCGAATTTGAATTGATTTGGCTGGTGGACCAAGACGCGGTAGAAGGCGTGGACTATGACCTGGAGCGCCTGACCTGGATGTGGGACTTCACCAGCCTGGAAGACAAGCGCATCATCGAAGTGAATCAGTTAGGCGTGAACTCGGCCTTCTTTACGCCCGGCCCGTATGCGCCCATGGAGTCCTGCGCGCAGCTTTATATCGAATGGTATTTGACCGCCATGCGCGCGCTGGTGGACGAGCGCACTGCCAGTGACTTGGCACGATAAGTTTTTCCAACCCGATGACATGGCACACCCGCCACCCTCCATAAAAAAAGCGGCAAAACCTGCGGCGGTGCGAAGTCGCGAGCAGCCCGAAGTACGCAAGCGGCTTTTGATCGACGCCACCACGCGCTCGATTGCCCAATACGGCTACAGCGGCATTACTATCGAGCGCATTTGCGCCGAAGGCGGCGTGTCACGTGGGCTGATCAACCACCACTTCGGCAGCAAGGACGAGTTGCTGCTGCAGTCTTACAAAACCTTGTGCGACCAGTGGAAGGCCTACGCGCTGGACGGCATGAAAGCCATGGCTGACCCGGCAGACGCCCTGCGCTCGTGCATCAACAAAAACTTTGACGATGCCATGTTCAACCCGCAGCAGTTACGCATCTGGCTGGGCTTTTGGAGCGTGATTCCCAAATCGCCCAAGCTGCAAAAGCTGGACCGCGCGCTCTACCAGCTGGACTTGAAAATTTACCAAGACGTGTTGGAGCGCCTGGCCCAAAAAAATGGTTTGCACATCGACACCCGCGCCCAGTCGGTTGCGCTGATGGCCCTGATCGCCGGGCTGTGGTTGCAAGCCGCGCTGGACCCACAATCGCTTAGCGCCGCGCAAGCACGGGCCATGTGCCTGAACGCAGTGGCGCCACTTTTGTAAGTGCACAAGCAAGCAAACCAGGCCACCACTATGACTCAGCACACAAGGCTCCCCATCCGGCCCACGCTACCGGCCTGGACCTATAGCAATGCCGAGTTGCAAGGTCTGGAAATAGATGCGCTGTTTCGCAAGTCTTGGCAGTTTGCCTGCCATGTGAGTGAATTACCGCAGCCGCGCGACTTCATCACCCTGGACATGGGGCCGGACCCGGTGCTGGTGCTGCGCGACGAGGCCGGTGTGCTGCGCGCCTACCTCAATGTATGCCGCCACCGGGGCGCGCGGCTGCTGGACGGCAGCGGCCAATGCAAATCGCGGCTGACCTGCCCCTACCACGGCTGGAGCTACAGCCTGCAAGGCCCGCTTGCCGCGCGGCCCAGCGAAGAGACATTCGCAGACCATGACAAATCCGCGCTAGGCCTGCGTGCCCTGGACCTGGAAGTGCTCTGCGGCCTGGTGTTTGTGCGCCTGACACCGGGCGGCCCGGCGCTGCATTCGCAGTGGCAAGAATTTTTACCCCAGTTGCAAGACTACCGCCTGGAAGAAATGGTGCCCCTGGGCGCGCATTGGGTGGAAGACTGGGCTTGCAACTGGAAAGTCGGCGTGGACAACAACCTGGAAAACTACCATGTGCCCTTAGGCCATCCGGGCTACCACCGCTTGCTCGACAGCGACATGATGGGCACCCTCAATGCACACGGCGTGGCCGCTAGCACCAGCGTGTTGCGCGCGCAGCCGTCAAGCAACTGGGCCGAGCGCATGTACCAGGCTATGGCGCCGCGCCTGAACGCTGACCTGCCCGTGTCGGTGCGCAATGCCTGGACGTTTTTTACGATGCCGCCCAATACCGGCATGGACATTTATGGCGACAGCATGGACTTGTTCCAGTTTTTCCCCAAAACCGCCACCACGTGTACCGTGCGCTACCCCATCTATGTGCGCCCGGACAGTCGGCGTGAGATGAAAGTGCTGCGCTACCTGAACGCCCGCATCAACCGCCAGGTCAGCGCCGAAGACAAAGCCTTGAGCGAGCGCGTGCAGCAGGGCTTGCAATCCCAGGGCTTTGCCAACGGCCCGCTGTCGCGCTACGAGTATTGCATCGAAGACTTCCACCGCCGCGTGCAAGAGGCCTGTCCGGTGACCCGCATGAGCGTAGAGCCGGCGCCGGGGTTTTCGCGGGGCGCTTAAGCAAGTCTGGGGCGCAGGGCATGCCAAAGGCTAAGATGCCGCGCCTCGCATCTGCCGCCCACACCCCGGCGGCTTTTTCAACCCCATTGCGGCGCCGCGCCGCCCCATGCCATGCAGTTTGATTTTTCCAACCCCTACAGCAGTACCCGTTTGCCGGTGTTTGCCCGCAACATCGTCAGCACCTCGCACCCGCTGGCGGCGCAAGCGGGTTTACGCATGCTGTGGCAAGGCGGTAATGCGGTGGACGCAGCGATTGCCGCCGCCGCCGCGCTAACGATTTGCGAGCCAGTCAGCAATGGCCTGGGCTCGGATGCGTTTTGTATTTTGTGGGACGGACAGCAGCTGCACGGCCTCAATAGTTCGGGCCATGCGCCTGCGGCCTGGACGCCGGATTACTTTGCCAGCAAATACGGCAAGGCCTTGGCCACGCCGCCCAAACGCGGGCTCGATACCGTCACCGTGCCCGGCGCCGTCGCCGCCTGGTCTACCATGAGCCAGCGCTTTGGCAAACTACCTTTCGCCGACCTCATGCAGCCCGCCATCGAGATCGCCGAGCGCGGCTACTTGGTGCCGGTGGTGGTCCAGCAAAAATGGGCCGCTGCCACGCCCGAGCTACAAAGCCAACCCGGCTTTGCCGAGCACTTTTTGCCCTTTGGGCGCGCACCGCAGGTGGGCGAGTTATTTCAATTTCCGGCAGCTGCGCGCGGCCTGCGCGAGATCGCTGCAAGCCTTGGCGAATCTTTTTATCGGGGCGAAATGGCCCAGGCGATGGAGCGCTTTTCCAGCGCACACGGCGGCAGCCTGCGCGCCTCGGACCTGGCGGCTTTTAAAGCCGAATGGGTGACGCCACTGGCGCACCACTACCGGAGCTACACGGTGCACGAAATACCGCCCAGCGGACAGGGCATCGCCGCACTGATGGCGCTAGGCATGCTGGAGCACTTTGATATCGCGGGCATGGCGCGCGACGAAGTGGACAGCCAGCACGTGCAAATCGAGGCCATGAAACTGGCCTTTGCCGATGTCTATCGCTACGTGGCCGACCCGCGTGCCATGGCCCTGAGCACTGCGCAACTGCTAGACCCGCAGTACCTGGCCCGGCGCGCCGCGCTGATCGACATGCAGCGCGCCCAAACTTTTGGCCCAGGCAACCCGGCCCAAGGCGGCACGATATACCTGACGACTGCCGACGAGACGGGCATGATGGTCAGCTTCATCCAAAGCAATTACATGGGCTTTGGCTCGGGCTGCGTAGAGCCGCAGTTTGGTATCAGCCTGCAAAACCGAGGCCACGGCTTTAGCACCGACCCCCAAGCAGCCAATACTGCCAACCTGGTGGCACCGGGCAAAAAACCATTTCACACCATCATCCCCGCCTTCCTGACGCAGAGCGGCCAGCCGGTGATGAGCTTTGGCGTGATGGGCGCCAATATGCAACCCCAAGGCCATGTGCAAACCCTGGTGCGCATGCTGGACTACGGCCAAAACCCGCAAGCCGCCTGCGACGCGCCGCGCTGGCGCTTTAACACCGGCTTGGCCATCAACGTCGAATCCGGCATGCGCGCCGCCACGGTGCAAGGCTTGGCATCACGCGGCCACCAGATGGAAGTGATGAACGACAGCTACCAAGATTTTGGGGCGGGCCAATTTATCTGGCGTGCTGGCGATCCAGGCAAGGAGGGCTATGTGGCGGCTAGTGATGCGCGCAGGGATGGCCTGGTGGCGGGGATGTAACTCCAGAATAAAAAAGACTTCTTTGAAACGCAAGAGGGGCAGGCACTCACGTACCCGCCCTTTTTGCTAATGCCCACTACCCAAGCCGCGAACGGCCCGGTGCGGGTCTGCGATTTAGTGGAATTGCTCTTCTTCGGTGGAGCCGGTCAGCGCGGTGACGCTGGAGCGGCCGCCTTGGATGACGGTGGTGATTTCGTCGAAGTAGCCGGTGCCCACTTCTTGCTGGTGCGACACAAAGCTATAGCCACGATCGCGGGCAGCGAATTCGGGCTCTTGCACTTTTTCCACATAGGCGGTCATGCCGCGCTTGACGTAGTCTTGGGACAGGTCAAACATGTGGTACCACATATTGTGGATACCGGCCAGCGTGATGAACTGGTATTTGTATCCCATGGCGCCGAGTTCGCGCTGGAACTTCGCGATGGTGGCGTCGTCCAGGTTTTTCTTCCAGTTAAACGATGGAGAGCAGTTGTAGGCCAGCATCTTGCCGGGGTGTTTGGCGTGCACGGCTTCGGCGTATTTGCGCGCAAAGTCCAGGTCCGGCGTGCCGGTTTCGCACCACACCAAATCGGCGTACTCGGCATAGGCCACCGAACGGGCCACGGCCTGGTCCATGCCTTTGCGGGTTTTGTAAAAACCTTCGGAGGTGCGCTCACCTGTTAGGAAGGGTTGGTCGATGGGGTCAAAGTCGCTGGTCACCAGATCAGCGGCTTCCGCGTCGGTACGGGCAATCACCAAAGTGGGTACGCCATACACGTCGGCAGCCATGCGCGCTGCTTTGAGCTTTTGCACGGCTTCGGTGGTAGGCACCAAGACTTTGCCGCCCATGTGGCCGCATTTTTTGACTGAAGCGAGTTGGTCTTCAAAGTGCACGCCACCCGCGCCCGAGCGGATCATGGCTTTCATCAGTTCATAGGCATTGAGCACGCCACCAAAGCCCGCTTCCGCATCGGCTACGATCGGCGCGTGGTAATCGATATA
>Ga0192647_100565_pt1 | contig 26035 bp, 15 predicted proteins | sample LauGreFa1BDMLBSN_2_FD_133046 | JGI IMG/M metagenome (GOLD analysis project Ga0192647, IMG submission 133046) | Freshwater lake microbial communities from Lake Michigan, USA - Fa13.BD.MLB.SN - reassembly | ecosystem: Environmental > Aquatic > Freshwater > Lake | place: Lake Michigan, USA... | reverse complement strand
CCAGCACCACAATTTGTTAAACAAACATCAAAATAAGAATTATTAGCAACATTATACAAACGAGCATAAACATTTGTACCATTATAATAAAAAGAATAACTATAATTCCCGACACTGTTTGAATTATTATGAGTTCCAGTATACTGAATGCCGCTAGAATAAGCATTTAACTCATTTCCGGTATCTGTGTTTGCTAAAGACAAATAATCACCAGTTAACTCAGCTATTCCATATTCATTATTCCCATCAGCTGCCCCTTCAATAAAAACACCAGCAGCGCCATTTGTTCCCGCAAATTCTCCGAGTTGCATTGAACCAGCAAAATTACCACCAGTTTCTAAGTTATCTCCAACAATTACCCAGCCAGCAATTTGACCAAATGTGGCAGTAACACCACCACTTAATTCCAAATTTGTACCATTATAAGATAAATAATTGTTTTCTGTGCCGACATTAAATACCCCATTTGATGCCCAATAATTAAAAGAATTAATATAAATAGAATCTGCTACTATTTGCCCACGGATATAACTTACATCAAAAACAGCAGTGCCATCACCAGAAATTGCCCAACCAGTTGTGCCTAACGAGGTAATTGAACCATTTGCTGCAATATCGCCATCAAAATTACTACTTCTAATTATATTATTAACAAGAACAATATTTGCGCTCAATTCATTGGCAGTAATTGAATTAGAAGCAATATGAATGCCGGTAATGGAATTAGGAGTTAACCTGATACCAGAAGGACCCAAAGTTGTTTCTTTAACAATGGAATCAATCAATAATCTAAAACTAGCAGCGTTTTCGTTTTGCCTTTGCCCCCTTTGCCCACTACCGGCAGTAACGCCAATATTCCAATCATAAATTGAATACCTATCAGTTTTTATTAAGTCAGAAGAATCGCCATCATGATTATGACCGCCAACAAAAAAAACTATTGAGCTTTCAGGAATTCCGCTTGCACTAGGCATTATACAACTTTCCTTAGAATTATTTTTTGGGATGGTGCCTGGTTAAATTGGCACTCAGTACTAATTACCCAATATTCTCCATTAATTATATCAAAAGATTCCATAGTTGATATCTTAATTCTATCACCCAATTGCAATCTGGGGTTAGGGAGGATAGAAAGCTCTATGATTGGTACTGGTTCGCTCATTTTAGATATAATAAAATTAGCAATAGATTGAGCTTGCTCCAAGCTGGTAATAAATTCATTTTCAATGATCATTTCTTTAAGACCATATTTTCTTATATTGTCAGACAAAGTTGCTGTTTTTTCTTGAATCTCGCCCTTTGCTTCCTGCAAAACAACAGGAACACCAGAAATTGATGCAAAAGATTTACTATTATCTTTTAAGTTTTCACCCTCAACATAAACTAAATCACCAGCAGAAGTTGCATTGGATGCTGCAACAATCAACTTGGCACCATAATGATTTGATTCATATTTAATCATTTCAATTAGAGATGGATTAACGTCAACAACATTAGTTATATAAGGATTTTCTACTCTAAAAGCCGGTGTCTTATCAAACCTAATATCAAATTTTAAGGTTTCTCTAACTTTTGCCCCAGCAGTATGAGCAGCAGCAACTGTATCAAATTGGGCTCTTTCAACAGATAAGAAAGCATTGCTAGTTGTATTACTGTATTTAACAATTTCATTGTCAATTTTTAAATATCCAGATTTAGGATATTTTGGCTTATCGGTAGTAGTTACCTGAACAGTATTGGAAGTAGATGTCAAATTAGATGTTAATAAAGTTGTTGCTAAAGAAGTGGGATCATCTGCTCGCCACAAAGACTGTTTCCCAACTAAATTACTAACTTGGCCTCTAAGTTTTACAGTAACTTTATTAACATGCAACTGAACACTGTATGATGCATCTAATATGCTACTTGAGCTAGAAAAAATTTGTTGAACATTTGCGTGTTGATCAATTGTTGGCTCAAAGAAACGGTAGTAGTGTTCATACCTGGCATTTTGATTTTCATCAATATATAGCCTTCCCAAATCTGCCAAACTAACATCATCAATAATATTTTTGACCGTTTTATCATTGCCATAAGCAAATGGGAACTTATATATTGGTTGTATTTTTGTTTCAATATGGGAAGTCAAAACATCTTCATCAGTTAAAGCCCTGTTGAAAATTGCAAATTGATCAACAAACATTTCCCTAAAAGATGTTGGTGGTACTTCTGCGGAACTGACATATGAAGACCCACGACCACCAATTGTAAGGTCTTTATTGGCATAAGAAACTGGAGTGCCCGATATGGTCACTGTATTTACCAGAGCGCCATTTATATAATATTTCAACACTGAGCCCTTTAAGGTAAATGTCATAAGTGTAAAAGAAGAGTTTGATAACGCTGTATTGGAAGAAATTGTTTGAACCCCATTGGAAGTTATTAACTTCAACCCGTTTCCAGAAGAATTATTAAACAATTCAAAACCAGAATTTGGAGAAGAGTTATTCCAATTGCTAATAAATTCGCCATCACCAGAAAAAGAATTTGCATGAAACTTTATGTATGTTGAAATAGAAAAATCTTTGCTTTCAGTAGCAAAACGATTATATGAAACATCATAAGGTATCCTTAAATATGAATTAGAAGATAACAAAATGCTCTTACTGTCGGTATCAGACACAACTCCGCTTTCTTGGGCAAGCACAGGAGTTCCCCGATATATGGCGTTATTCCTTCTACTTGCTCGCTCTATAGCATTTTGAGAACTAGCAATTGACCATTGCCCTGTGTTATCGTTAAATGTTAGATAAGATCCATTTGTTTTGCTTCCAACTTTGTCTAAAGCAACCATGGTGTATGTTTGGTTGGCATAAACCCAATCCAAAGAACCGTCATTCTTTTTTAATTTAATTTGAAAAGGAATATTAGTTTGTTTTATATCTGTAAAAAATTCTATTCTTAACTCATAGGCTCGGCCTGCTGTAAGATCATATTCATCTGATTGAATAGTAACAGTAGAGTTGCTTCCTGATTCAACAACATACCATCTGTTTATGATTAACATTTTATTTAGAAAGACCCTGACCCCGCCTCTATTTATCTGGATTACCAACCTTTGAAGACCTGATAATGTCGGGACATAGTAACCATCAAATACGCCATTATATGATTGGTCAACAACCGTATTGTCAGGTTTTGTGAAAGAACCAGTTGTAAAATTCAAAGCTACCGTAGATGCCTGGTCTTGTGTTGAGATTAGTGATGAAGTTGTTGTTAAGGAAGGAGTAAAATAATCTTTAATGTCCAAAGCCATTTCCAAAACGCTTAAATCTTTATCATTAGCATCCAACATTATATCTTTCAAACTATATTCTTCAAAAGATTTACTTACGATTTCAACAAATCTTGCACGAAGTGAATTAGAAATAGTTCTTGTTGCGTTCTCTCGGTCAACAACATTTTCATCAAAAGCCAAGTGCATAATTGCGCCTCTTCTAACAAAAGACTCATCTGGCTGGGATAGGTATTTTATTTGTGATTTTGGAAAATTCACTTTCATCAATAATTGTTTAACTGACTCAGCAATAATTGAATTTTGAAGCATGAACCCTTTAGAAACCGTTTTCTCATTGGCAAATTTTTGCCAATCGCTCAAAGTTGCTTCAACAGTCATTGATAAAGAAGAAGCTTGCCATTCATCAATATAAAAAACACCATAAGGCACATATTCAAAAGTATCAAAAACTACAGACGCTCCTGAGTTATGAGATCTAGCGGCAGTTCCTCCGTATCCTCTTTGAGTGACGGATAATGTATACGGATTAGTTTTTGAACACAATATGTATTCTTGATTTACGGTATCCTTGTCAACAATTACTACAAAATCATTCACACCACCGCCATCTGGAAAATCATATGACGGCGCAATAGGCAGAGAATTTGCGCTAGAGTTGATAGAACTAGTCAGAGTCGTTGACAATTCTGAGCTATTTGATTTTTTTATTTGCCAACCACCATAGATATAAGTCCTCAAATCTTTTTTCATATACTTTCCAAAAACAGAAGCACTATTAAATAAATTAAAATCTTTTTGAGTGTTATCTAAAGAAATTTGAGCTGTTGAAGAACCTCCTCCGGCTATTGGTAAACTGGTTTCGTGAATATCTCTAACTTTTGATACATTTGCACTAATTAAATAGTCAGACATATCAACTTGATATATTGGGGCAACTTCTTGAACTCTCGCATAATCTAATTTATTTTTAGTAGTATAAATTGTTAATAAAATTTTATTTATATCATTATTTGTTATTCCTTCTAAAAAATGACTAAAAAAATAATTATCTTCCGGAATTTCTCCATCTTGATCAAAAACTAAAGTAGATGTGTTTCTGTAAGCTTTAAGATTATAAGATTTAATTTGTCCGTAATGTTCGGAAGTTATAATTTTAATAAGGTTTATTTTTCTAGCAGTAAATAAATATGTTAAAGTTACTGGAGTTGCAAACTCATAACCGTTTCTGGTAGAGTGAAGGTTTTGGGTGCTTTTTACCGAAGACCAAAAACCAAACTCCAGATTGTCATCCTTATCGCTAGGTAAACAATGCCAATTGCCATTGGCTGTTATTATGTTTCCATTTATATCTTTAGCCCCGGCTACTGCCCAAGTAAAAGATTCTCGCTCTATGCCATTAATTGATTCGTTTGGTGTAAAATAAAAACTTGATCTTTTAGATTTATTAAATAAAATTTCTTTATCATTTAAAGACCTAACAGCTTTAGTAACAGAAGGACTAAGTGATGTTGTGCTTGAAGCAAGCAACCCATAAGATTCATCTATAATTGACTGATCCGACACATTAGCAAACGCATAGTTGCTTGAAGCAATTTCGGTATTACCTGACTTTTCAACATGGCGACTATCAAGCCAGTCAATAATTACAAGAGGCTTTATCCTTTGTGCAATTGAAGAAGTTTTTTCTACAAAAGTATTAGAAATTGGTTTATTATACAACCCTTGAGTTAACATTAAACCTCCTCTAGCGTAAGGTTGCAATCCCAGTAGTATGTGTCGGAAGACATATCTCTTCTAACCAAAGTTTCGCTATAATCTTTCACCAATACATTATAACTCGTTTCTGTGTCTGGAGTTGTCCCTACAGCATCCATATTAGCAATTTTTAAAACATGGAAGTCTGGATCGCTTGCTATGGAAGAAAGGTAATCTCTTCCCTCGTTGCCATCAACTGTTGCATTTTTAGAATTCGGAACATATGTCCATGAAATATTAAAAATTCTTCGGCCTCCCCGAGATGTTGATTTGTAATATCTTGAAGAAAAATTATCCCAATTTTTATTTTGAATAAAAATAGGCTCAATTGATGTCTGCAAATTTCTATTATGATTTGTAATAGCCCTATTATTTATTAACAAATAATTTCTAATTAAACTAGTATCTTGCCCCACATTCGTATTGGCTGCATGCCTTATCATAGAAGCAAAAATATTAAGATTATTTAAGACATTAATACGAATAGTTAAAAGAACAATTTTTCCAAGAACAAATAAGGTAACGCTAGACGATAGGGCTGCATTTGCATATGAAATTTTGCCCATTGTAAATGTTGCATTTGATTCAAACGAAACATTTGATGCCGCATATGCTTGTTTAATTATTGAAATATCAGCAACACTTATATTTCCGTTAATATCTGAACTAGAGATTGCAATTTTTGTAATATTCACTGTTGTGTCTGAAGCGGAGGCACCAGTTGATTCATCAATTTCTGCAAATGCAATTTTTTGCATTCCTACAGTCATAGTAACATCGCCAGAAATACTTACAGAACCATCTTGTCTTTCAAAGACCGCCAATAATGTAACATCCATCAAACCAGAAATGCTGGAGGATGCGTAAGCTATTTTGGCAACATTCGTAGACAGTGCAACAGAACTATCGTTTATAGCGGATACGCTATAGGCTATTTTTTGTGAAACAAAAGATGTTGCAACATCACCACTCAAAGTGGTGCTTGCATAAGCTATCTTTTCAAGATCTGAGGACAGAACAGCTGAGCTGGTAATATTGCTTGCTGCGTATGCCAATTTTGTTATTGTTATAGAAACATCAGAAGAAATGTCAATATTTGACAATGCATCTTGTCTTTCAAAGACTGCATTAAGTGTTGTATCAAGAGCGCCAGAAATGTTAATTTGAGCAAAAGCTGTTTTAATAAAACTGACACTTACATTGCTAGTGATATCTATGGATGTATCAATGATGACATAATCATCTGCTCTATAAAAATCTATACCAGAATTAAATGGTTCAGAAAAACTAAAATAGCTTTCCATTTAAATTCCTTTAACCTTTTTAATTATATTAAAATAATTAAATAACATATTATTGCTCCGTCAATGTCATAGAGACATCGTAATAAGAACACTGAGTTGCGAAATCTCTTCTTAACAACTTTTCTTCATATGAATCAATAAAACAATATATTGGCTCATAAAGACCGTCTGGTTCTGTTTGTATAGTTACTAAAACACTAGAAGTTGTGTTAGCCAAATTACTTAAAAAGATCTGACCCTTTCTTGAATCTACAGTTTTTGTTTCCAAACTTGGCAAATATGACCAGTTCAAAGTAAAAGATTTTTTGTTATTGCGATAAAATCTTCTACGGTTTCCATTGGACAATTCAATATCACTGACGCTCAATTGCTCAGCAATCACCAATTTGCGATTATGTTCTGTTATTTCATTCCCATTAAAAGTTACAATGTGTTGTATTGACATTATTTACCACCATTTAAACCTGTATAAGTTGAGATAACTCTGTTTTCAAGGCCGGCAGATTTTTGTTTTGCTGGTAAAATTTTTGTATTATATTGAGACATCATGCTCTTAAACCATTCAGGCTCGCCAATGAAATTGTCAACATATATGTTTACATTGCTTGTTGAAGAAGACACCGAGCCTGTTGGGTAATTTGAAATTTGAGGTTTAGGTGTGTTATAGCTTACATTTGGTGCTGCAAATCTCATTGCATTCATTGCCTCAAGTTGAGGGACTCCTATTTTTGCAACAGATTTAGCATTAAGAACATATTCGCCACCATGCAACATTGCAGGTATTCCTTGTTCAAGCAACCCAGAAACATAACCGCCATCTTTATACCCAGGGTAATATTTTTTCATTTGCTCAAGAAGATTTTTAATTACCAAATCTTTTCTTCTTGGATCAAAACCTTTAGGGTTAGAGCCAGTGCCAACATATTCGCCTCCAAGTTGCGGCATACTTAACCATGTGTTAGCAATTTTATTAACAGCCTGTTTTGTGCTCATTTTGCCAGTCATAAAGTCTTTCAAACCAAGAGAAACTGGAGATTTCTCCATAAGCATTGCTATTTGAATTGCTTCTTGAGCCTCGGCATTATACAAATCCGAACCTTTAAGATTTGCTAACAATGCTCTTTGAAGCAAATATTTTGGCATATTTTGATATTTGCCAACTGCTCGTTGATTTGATTTTGCAATAACTTCATCAATAGTCATTGATGTCATTCCGGGCATCATCATGTCTTTTCCGCCATACCAAGCGCTATAGGGGTCTTTTACATTTAATGATTCACCAGTAGCAATAAATTCAGACAATTGACGAATATTTTTTACATATTCTTGATATTTTTGAGCTTCACTATTTGCAGATGGAATTGATTGGGCATACGCTTTTTTATTGCCCATAAATAACGCAGCTAAAGCACCACCAGCTCCAGCCAAAATTAATGAAAAAAGCGACATTATACCTTTATTTTCGTATACTTTATCAACATAACTTTTACGATTATCAGTAAGAAGTCTGGCAATAGAGTTAGGACTCATTTCGGTTAATTGTTCAAGATTTAATAAAAATTTGCTATTATCTTCCGCAAATGTCCTTTCAAATTGTTGAACCAAATGATTAGAATGCAACCCAGTACCAACATTTAGATACCGACCTAACAATCTCATAACAGCATCTTGTTGTTCTGTTGTGTAATGTGTCCCACTAGCCCACTGTTTTCCACCCATGCGCTCAATAGCATCACTAACCGCCTGTGCTTTTGCAAATTTCAACATTTTTTCTTCTGCTGTACTTCTTGCATCAGATACAAACGAGCCACTCTGAACATTGCGCATAACATAATCAGGTGATGGTCCTAACCAATCTGATGGTCTAACTATTTCAAATGACCCCTTGGGAATTCTTAGCCCTTCAAGATTTCTAGGCGTAAAATAACTATCTACTGCATAAGCTATATCAAAAGCTTCTGGGTTTGCATCAAACACAGCTTTCATGTTTGCGACAAGGATTTCCCCAGCTTGTTGTTGACGCATCATATGTCCATCAACAAAAGAATTAATACCAAAGTGAATACTATTCCTGTATATTTCTTGCAAAGAAGTTTTCATTTCTAAATCTTTTTTAATCTGAGGTAGATTCAAATAATCTTCAAGACTCAACGGATCCAGATGAGGCCTATTAGTGTTCCATTCAGTAAAATACTCCATAATTTCACTCATTGACCTTTCTCTACCGTGTTGGAATATTCTTGGATTAAAAGCATCTCCTGTTGGTTTTAAGAACAGATCACCATCTTTCCCCAATGTGAATGGGTAATTACTTGGTCTTTCATGAACAAGAGTTAGCATCCTCATCACTTCATCTGTTTTTCCCGCAGAAAGTAATTCATGAAATTCACTTGCTTTTGGCAATGAAGCATATGAATTATATGTTAAAACATTTTGTAACAATTTATCAATACCATATTCTGATCCTTCGCTAACAATCCCGTTTATTTGTTTTCTTGTGGTTTCTAATGCCAGTCTAGATTTTTTAGCTAATATATTAAACATAGCCATTGCTGTTAAATCACCACGAGAACCTGCATAAAGTAGAGCGTCTATTTGCGATGGAGATGTGAATGTACGACCTAATGCGCTTAAACCAGTTTTATAATCAGTTTGCAAATTACTTAATATAGAATGATAATCCAGAGCGGTTTGTCGCCCTTTTACGCTATCAAACGCCAATCCACTTAATGAATAAGGATTTGATGGAACATTTTTAATAACTTTATCCATCGGATTAAACTTCATATTGTCAATAAAAGTTAAAGGATTTTCGTATAAGAATGGATTCATTCTGCCAAAAATATGCATAATGCTATTAATGTCAAAACCAGGATAAGATTGAGCTACGCCATCAATAAATGATTGACTTATTGTTTTTGGTGTTAAATTTAAAGACCCAGGTTGAAATGGTGTATATGGCACCAAAGCACCGCCGCCACTACCTGGCCCAATCTGTAGCGGAGCGCGGCTCATTTGCTCTTGTATTTTCATAGCCAATATGTTTTGAATATTTGGATTAGTCACACCTTCTGAACCAAACATTTTAAGAAACTTAAGTGGTTGATTTCTCATTGGCAATAGGAGTTCTGGAAATTCTAACAACGCCCAATCTTTTTCTGGTCCGATAATCCCGCGAGATCTAGCAAAATCTATAACTTTTTCACTGTCTCCTTCCCCCATATACAATTTATGATTTAACATAAAATCTGTTTTAATCCAAGCCGCAATTCTGCTCATTTGTTGTTCAAAATTATAAACTTCATCTGATGGAGGAACTGTTCTTGGATCAAAAAATCTATCTTGTTGGAAGACGGATTTGAATGTGCCCGTGACGGATTCAATTGCTTCTGAAATTCCTCTAGATGCAGTGCCTGTATAATTATTCCCTAAACCCAAAATTTCATCTATCATTTGATTAATTTTATAAAGCTCTTCTGGGCTTTCTATTAATTTAGGTATCATTCCTCTAATTTGCAATTCTGATTTTGTCAAATCTCTTCGGACTTGAATTGGCAATTTTTTAGTTGAACCACTTGCAATATGATCTAATTCATCAAAAAGTTCAAGAACTAATTTGTCTTCTTTCCCGCCAAATCCTGCAAAAGCTTCTTTCATGTTTGGGTACGCTTTTGGGTCAAGAACATCTTTTTTAGGTAATGGTTTGGTAATCGGTAATTGTGGAACAATTGCCAAGTCAGAAGACTTTGGTATTATGTCAATAATATTATCTGGATTTAATACGCTAGGATCAAATGGCTTGTTTACAGGTTTTTTGAAAATATTCAACAATGGTTTAGCAATCTTACTTTCAAGATAAGCGCCAGCACCAGGGAATTTACTCTTTAATGTTTCTTTCGCAAAATTTCCAATTGGTTTTGCTATAAATTTACCAAGACCAACAGCAGCAAGATCAGCAACTCCGCTAAACAATCCATGCTTAACAATGTTTCCTACATTAATACTCTCACGAGTCTTAGATACAAACTTACCAAAAAATTGTTCAATGGTTTCACCAACAGCACCACCAGCAGCTGCACCACCAGCACCACCAGCAACAGTTCCCAATGGCCCACCTGCGGCGGTACCACCAATGGCTCCGAGTATTCCCCCCACCATTGCCAAAGAATTTTTTGGCCTCAATGTCTCCTTAAGGAATCCTTTAGCATAGCCCATAGGGTTGTCTTGCATTCTTTCAAGCAAAGATCTTTGATCTTTTCTCGGACCAGCAGCACCTGGAGAGGCAGACGATGCAGACCTCGTTTGCGCTCTCTGCGCATCCATTGCTATTCTTTCTGCTCTATCAGCTGTTCCAATAAATCCACCTTTTACATATTTAGGAACCATTCCGCCCAAAGCAAACGCTGGCAATTTCCCACCATGCCTTAAATTATTAATAGCTTCAAGATTTGATTTCCCATATCTCTCAACAGCCTTGTGGTTTATTATGTACTCTCCGCCATGCAACAAAGCCGGAACACCAATATTAGAAGGCTTTTCTATATATGAACCAAGGTTGTAATTAGCCATTCCGCCCATACTGTATTTCTTGGCATACCCACCAAAATATCTCTTAAGCAGTGGCTGAGATGCTCCGCTTGCGCTACCAGTAGTAGTTGTTCCAAATCCTAATTTCAAATAGCTTTTAACATATCCTTGCTCACTAACAGTCAAACCAGAATTTGGCAAAGCTGCAAGCATACCGTCATAATTAAGTGGATAATTTGTACCTATCCAAGCAACAGCTCTAGCCACAGAAACTTGTTTAGTACTAAAGGCTTCAGAATTTGATGGGATTTTTGCCTGATTCATGATTACTTCTATTGTTTTCTTTTGCCATTCTTCAGACAAAACAGGAGCCGGTGTAGCGGAAGCTTCTCCAACCGATTCCAACGCAGATTTCATTCTTTCTGTTTGTGCAACAACTTTTTGAACTATTGGTTCTAATAAATCAATAAAGTCTTTAAATGATTGCATTATTTTATCAAACTGAAGCGTTCTGTTTAATTCTGTTTGTATTGCCGTAAATGCGGCCTTACCAGCTTTCTGCCAAGCTTCAGCAACATTCAAAGCATCACCAGGAGTGAACAATCTCTTAGTAACTTTTTCAACTTCAGCAAAAGCTTCATTTACATATTTTGCATATAAAGTGGAATCAAAAGCAGCAGCAAAAGCATCGCTAGAACCATTTGCAAGTTTCCAAGCAGCACCAAGCATTGAGGCTGGGTTATTGACATCGGCTTCAAGACCAAATTTTGTTTTAGCTTTATTTACCAAATCATCAATTGAAGCAACTGCTGATGTGCCAATTGAAGCAAACAATGGAATACTCTTGTCTCTAACGGAAGATATTGAATCAGGCAATGAAAGCATAGATTTTGTAAAAGATTCAGCCATCTCAACACTTGTCTTATCAGTTTGCTCAGTAATAGCCGACATTAGGGTTTGGAACTCTTCTTGAGTTGCAAATCCCTTTTCTTTGATTGTCTCAATCAATTCAGAATAATTTTCAACCAAAACATCAAATCTTATTTCTTGCAGTTCTCTTTCTTTCTTAATAGCAGCTTTTACAATTTCTCTTTGTTCCGCAGCAAGCCTCTTATTTTCACTTAAATCCAGATCGCTTAAATCCTTAGTGTGCTCATCTGAAGCATTAATTTCTTGTTGATCAAGTCTACGAACATCCTCAATTCTCCCTTCATAAACCGCTAGTCTTCTTTCTCTTCTATAATTTTCTGAATCTTGTTCACGATTTTTAATTTTTTCTCTACGATTGAGCTCGTATTCCATTTTATCCGTCAAACTAGCTTCGGCTTCTTCCATGGCATCAAGAGCAGATATTTGGTCATCAAATGCCTTAAGATAAATATCCTTATTTTTGTCAATTGCAGACTTGTATTTGTCAATTACTTTATCAACTTTAGAATCAAGATTGCCAAACAATTTATCAACAAATTGTTGTTTAACATCTTGCATTTTTTCTTTAATACCTTGAGCAATTTTTGAACCCAAAGATTCACCACCGGCAGTAGCAACATCACCAGCTTTAGCAGTAACATATTTGATAGCATCAGCCAAAGAATCTTTACTACTTTTAACAGTTGCAACCAGAGGTTTATTAATATCAAAACCTGTTAAATCATTATAAACACCGGCTATTTTTCCTTTAAGACCTCCAAGCCCATTAGAGATAGCTTGTAAACCTTTTCCTGTTCCAGAAGTTATTACTTCTGCAATATCGCCAACAGCGTCAATCACCCCTTGTTTTTCTTTAGAAATTGGGTCTGAAGGTTTTTGACCTGGAGGATATTTCTTACTTTCTCCTAAATCGGGCAAAGAGAATTTATTTTGTAAACTCAATAAACCGTCTGGGCCGAATACTTGTAATACTTGTCCACCTGGTATCGCGTTAACAAGACTGGACCTAATCCTGCCAGAAAGAGCTTCGCCCATTTTTTGAGCAGTATCTATGGTTGTTTCAAGCAACCATTTAAAGAAAATAATAAAAGCATTCATTAATCCTTCAATTAATGGAGCAATTATAAGGGAAAGACCTTCAAACCCTTTAGCTAAAGAAGAGAATATTACTTGAGCTATAGAGACAACTTCATAAAGCAAAGAAATTAAAAATGCTTTAAATTTTCGCCCAGCCTCTTGTTTATCTCCACCAAACAAAGACTTAATAGCACCACCGAGCAATATGAACCTGTTAACAAGTCTTACAGTTATTTCACCAAGACCTTGCATCATTTGCTGAGCACTTACGCTACTTGCAAAATTTTTAAACCTTTCAGTTGCATTTTTAATAGCTTTAGAAAACAAATAGAATACAGAAGCAACTCTTTCCCCGTCAGTACCTAAACCAACCACCTTATCTTGAACTCCAGCAAAACCTAAAAATAAAGTAATCAAAGGTTGAGCTAGAGCAAAGAGCGCATCTTTAATATTTTTTAAAGCATCTTTTAAGTTTTGGAAAGCAGGACCATTGCGCCCAACAGCGTCTTTCATTTTGCCGAGTAAACCAACAATAAGAATAACGATTGGAGCAATAAGCAGGAATGAGAAGGCAAATTTTGTTACCATAGAAATGACACTTATAAAGATGCTGCCAATCTTAGATATACCTCCCTTAAGTATGTCGCCAACAGGAAGTATTGAATTTGCATAAGTAGCAGATCTTCTTATCGCCCCTGGTGCTGTTTTCCCTAATAACCTATATCTGTTCCTCAATTCATCAACAGCAGCAACCGCTCTAGAATGACTATTCGGAATATCTTTTACATAATTATTAATTGATTTAAACCCAGAAATTAAAGATGGCCCAAATCCAACTGTAGATAATTTAAAGTATCTAGATGCAGCTTTAGATTTAAATATGTCATCTAAACCTCTAACCGATGGCAAAAATCTTCTTCTAAGAATCTGATCTCCCTCTTCCAAAGATATTTTTATTCTTTCAGCACCTTTCCCTGCTTTTACAAAACCTTCAATAAATCCTTGTTGATTAAAAGTAGGAGTAAGGCCCTTGCCTAAAGCTCTTGCTTTAACTTTGCCTCCGCCGAAAGATTCAAAATCGGTTTCAGACATTCCAGCAAATACTCTTTCTCCTCTTTGCCCAAACACAGTTCTTAAACCCCTAGCCCCGCGAACTCCAGTCATTTCTTTGTTTACAAGGTCAAGATATCCCTTTTTGGAAAGACCCATAGGGGAACCCATGTCCCCAATACTAAATGGGCTCATGGCTATTTTTTTACCAACCCCCAGCAAAGAACTGCCAAAAGCCAAACTTTTTGCTTTTATCAAAGAAGCAGCTGATCCAGCAAGAGCAGCTGTTAGCAATTTACCCTTGGAAGCTATACCAACAGCAACAGTTGACAATGATGAAGTTATAGCTTTACCTTTTGCAGGAATATTGGCAGCAAAATTAGAAAAGGCAGAAGTGATTGTTTTTGTTTTTGCAGAAATCTTTTCAGGAATTCCTGACAAAGATTGTTTTATTGATTGCTTTATTGTTTTTTTCTCAGCAAAAGTTCCAAGAGGGTCAATAATTTGATCAAGATTTTCTTGACGAATTTGATCAGCAAAATATTGCATATCATCCATTATTTCAGCAATCTTGCTTGGTCCGAACATCCTAACAACAGGAATGCGGTTAGAAATAGTCAAAGGAGGAATAACTGTTTTAGATGCAGCAACTTCAGAAGCAACTTGGGCAGTAGTAACTTGAGCCGACAAAGCCGCTTTTTTAGCCGCCCTTGCAGCCCTTTGTTTAGCATTCCTAGCAAGCCTCTTTTCTTCTTTTATAGCGGCTTCAGCAGCAGCTTTATCTGCAGCCAACTGAGCTGCAGACGCTTCATCTGCAGCAATATTAGCCGCATCAATTTTTGCAGCGGCATCTTTTATTTTCTTAGCTTTTCTAACAGATTTAACTTTTTCTTTTTTAGCATCTTCAGTAGAAACTGTTGGGTCTAATTGTGAACCATCAAGAGGTAACATGGTTACTGGGTCAAGCGGAATTGAAGCTTGACGCTTAGCAGCTCTCTTTCTAGGAGTTTTTGGCTTATTGGCTCCAGGAACCTGAGCCGCTGTTGATCTAGCAACCGAGGCAGCTGCTGCTTCAACAATATCTTTACCCTCTTCTATATCTTTTATAGAAGTATTCAATACGCTTGCAAGAACTCCTTCAGTCATAGCTCTGCTTGCTGTAGCAGTGCCTGTACGAAGTGTTTTCATAGTTTTATCAATTGTTGATTTCCAACCTTTTGCCCATGATTGTCTTTGATCTCCAGATGTTCGTGGGTCTAAGAAAGTTTTTTTATTTGCAAAACCTTTTTCTAAATCATTAACTAAATTTTTTCCAACATCGTCTATACTTTTAAGAACATCATCAGAAATTTGAGCAATTGGCATTGCTAATAAATTTGGAAGCGTTTTTGCGTATACAGGGTTTTGTGCCAACGATACAATTTTGGCTCTCATTCTAGAAGTAATGTCTTGAGCTTTTGCAACAGGCAGTTTAAATTTACCTTGAGCACTAGTTAATGTATCCTCAATAGCTTGAATTTGTTGGTTTATTAAATCACCAAAAGTTTGAGGGTTGAAAGCTGCACTTAATGATTTAGGTAATTTTTTAGATATATCTTCAACCGCTTTTTTTGCACCCCTAACCCCACGAGGACCTCTGGTTCTTTTTGGTTTGACAACTGCTGGTTGATTAATTTCTTCAAGAATTCTCTTAGCGTCAGCCGCAATTCTAAGATCCTCTTTTTCTGCTGCAGCAATGCGTGCGGCTGAAATTTTTGCATTAGTGGCAGATTGCTTGGCAGATTGCTTTCCTATTTTTGGAGCCGCCACATCCTTATCAGGATCAGCATCTAATACATCCGAATAAACTTCTGGGCCAGTAACTGGAACCCCAATTTCTTTTTGATAATCTTGTAATAATGTTGTTGATGTAATTGTACTTAATTTTGCTGAAAGCCTTTTAGATTCTTGTTCAATTAAAGACATAGCCTCTACATCTGGTATTCCAAGAAGATAGTCAAGTTCTTTTTTGCTAAAAAGACTTTTTTTCAAAACAAGTTTGCCTTCTTTTGTTTTTCGCGTAACAGATCTAGCCCATTTTCTTATAATACCATCATCTCTTTTTGTAAGAGCTTCATCACTAATTAACATAGGTTCAGACATTACGGCTGCCTGACTAGTTAATTCACGAACATCTACACCGGCTCTTTGCAAAGCTAAAGACAATAATTCTTTAACTCTTGCTCTAGGTCTTCCAATTTTAACTACGTCTTCAAACTTATGTTTTGCAAGTTGACCACTACCAAGAAGCCTGCCTTGATGAAGATCAATTCCTTGAATTGCCTCAACCAAATCATCTTCAGTAGTGCTTAATAGAAGAAATATATCTTCTATTGGACCTATTCTTTTATTAACAGCATCAACATCAAAAGGTAAAACTTTTGCAGCGCTACCACCATGCCTAAATTTAAATTTTGCTTGAGTGTCAAAAAAAGGCTGTAATTTTGTTTTATCACCAACCACTCTAAGCTCTTCAGCCAAAGCATCCATGAACGGCTGAATTTGTTCTTCTTTGCTTTTCGCAAATGCTAATCCAGCTAAAGATGCGCCAGCACCTTTTGCGCGTACTTTTCCTTTAGAGCCCGGAGCAGCATCTATTGCTTGAAAAGATGTATCAAACCCTTCACGCAATGGTGCTTTTTTGGTTAATCTTATAAATGGTTTTTTGGTTTCTTTAATATTTTTTTCAATACTATCTCTTTTTGCTTTAGTAATTTCAAAAGTTCTAGTGGATTGAGACAACCATCTTAACTCTTCATCAATAGCAACTCCCGCATCATCATGCATTTTTATAATGTCAGCAAAACTTATCATTACTTTTTCGTAATTCCTTCCCCGTTTTATCTGACTACTAGTTGGTTTTACACTTTCTGTAACATTTTGAGCAATAGTAGATGCCGTATTACTTCCTGAATCAACTACATTTGTTATGCTAGGAATTATTGAAGCTGCGGAAACTGCTGGGATTATTGGTTTTCTTGGCCTTCCCCTTCCCTTTTTACCTGTTGTTGTGGAAGCGTCTGAAGCAGGAGTAACTACAGGTTTAGCAGCTTTGGCATCAGCAGCAGCTTGATCTCTAGCGGCTTTGGCATCAGCAGCAGCTTGATCTCTAGCAGCTTTGGCATCAGCAGCAGCTTGGGCTTTAGCAGCTTTGGCATCAGCAGCAGCTTGGGCTTTAGCAGCTTTGGCATCAGCAGCAGTTGGAGCAGGCGCAGCAGCTGGAGCAGGCTTGGACTCTGGCTTAGCAGCTGGAGCAGGCTTAGCAGCTGGAGCAGGCTTGGACTCTGGCTTAGCAGCTGGGGCAACTGGAGTAGTTGTTTCGGGAGCAAGATCACCTTCCGCTTTTGCCCCAGATGGTCGCATACCTGATGGCCCAGTGGTTGGCGCTTTTTTACCACCGCCCCCCTTGCCACCTAATCCATAATTAGGACCAACCCAATAATTTGGTCCTTCAAAAATGTTTGGCCCTTTAAAAAGATGAGCTATGCCTTTAGACAAACCTTCCCTGACAGCATCAACTATGCCCTTTTGTGCAGAAACAGCACTCTCAGCAATACTTTCAGCCCCCCTGGTTAAAGGTTCAGTTGCGGAAAATAACAAACTGGCTGTTGTTGCAGTTATTGGTGTTGTAGCAGATATTTTAGAAATAGTTTTACTTGTAACAGGAGCAGCTCTGAAAGAAGAATCGGCTTCCAGCAATTCTCTAGCCGCTAGGGATATCCCGCTATAATCTGGTTTTGATCTTAAAGCTCTGTCAAATTTTCTTTTTCTTATTAAAAATCCATCCATGTATTGAATTACAGGATTAGTGCCTCTTAATAATTTTGGATTCATTAATAATTCTTGAAAAGTTATAAAGCTACTTGTTGTCAAAGAAAATATTTTATTAAGTTTTAAAAATCCTGTTGACAATGTTCCAATTAAAATTTTAAATGTGCTCATAAGCATTTTCATTGGACCAATTCCGGCAAGAATTAAAGCCCCAATAGCAAAGAATTTACCAAATTTTTCAGAATTCTTAGACAACCACAATTGCAATTTTTGCAAAGCTGGAAGCAGACCTTCTAAAATGCTACTTATTATTGGAACAATTGTCCGACCCATTCCCATGAGTGACTCTTTAGCTCTTCTATATGTCACTTCCGATGTCTTGCCAGCAACTTCCAACTCAAATTCTAGTTGAGCTTCGGCAAGTTTTTTTGTGTCAAAAGCTTGAGCCAACAGAACCTTTGCAACTTCACTTGAGGTTCTTGAAAGGAAGTCTCTACCAGATGGCCCACCCTTTCTGCCGCTTTCAATTTCAAGAAGTTCTTGAGCGGCAATTTGACCTTTTTGTATAGCGTTAGCTCTTTTAATTTCAGCCTCAGTTCCTCTTAAGGAAGCAAGACGAGTTAGTTCTGAAAGTGAAGCGATGTTCTTCAACGAAACTTGTTGATTTCTTAAACCAGCATTAATTAATTCGGTATTAACACTTGTTTCCAAAGTAGAAGTTATTAAATTTTCCCAAGAAGTAGTATCTACTTTTACTCCTTGACTTAGAGCTTCCAATTCTTTAACACTAGTTATACCTGCTTTAGATGTTGAAACTATTGCATCTTGGAATTGGGCAAGTTGACGAAGTGAAGTTTCCATTCTTGGGCCCTGACGAACACCAAACAAGCGGCTAAACAATTCCAAAACACCTTGCTCACCTTTTTTGTCTTTCAACAAATTAAAACCGTCAACAAGTTGTTGAATTGCTTTCATACCAACACCAGCTGAAAGCTGGAATCCTGGACCCAATTCTTTATTTAATCCAGCAACTATTTCTGTATTTTGTTTGGTCATGGCAACCATTCTTTGCAAAGAAACTTTTACCGAGTTAGCAGAAGCACCGACTTGAAAACCAGCAGCAACCATTGGAACAAGCATTGCTGCAGCCTCAGTCATTGACAAACCAAAACTTGTAGCTGCTGCAGTTATTTCAGGAAAAGCCTGAGCTATGTTTTTCAAAGACAAAGTAGTTTGGTTTTCAATTAAGTTAAACATTGCTATCTGCCCTCTCAGCTGACCTAAAATTTCTTCAGACACAGCCTCGTTGGACATATCAACACTCTTTTTAAGATCTCTTCTTATTCTCAAAATAGTTTGATACATTGTTTTAACAAACTCAGAAGAATCACCAATATCAAGGTTGCCAAGTTTTTCAACTTCAGCAGTAAACATAACAAGATTAGATAAACCTGACTTAGAAACGATACCTAATTCTGCAAAATCACCAGCAAGAGACTGAACGAGAACTCTTGATATACCCCACTTTGCAGTAATTTTGTCTAACTCAATACCTATCTCAGCAACATAAGCACGATTTTTCTTTAAAGATTCCGACATTCCTGAAAGGCTGCTGTCTGCAGAAGCAAAGTTGTTTCCTAACAGCTTTGTCAAACGTACAGTTTCAGTTTCTAATCTTGCAAAATTAAAAAATGCTGTTCTAAAACCAGCAATAATCGGGAAAGTAAAATTTCTTGAAAAGTTATAAGCAGCCAATTGTGAACGAGCACCAGATTGTTGCATTCGTGTTGCAAAATGTTCAATCCTAACATCACGAAGAGCCCTATCAAGAGATTTGACATTTGAAGTCATTGCTGACAGATGGGAAGTTGTTTGTTGCAAACCAAAACGAGCTGCAGCCGGATTAGCAAATCCAGAAGATGCAGCTGATAATCTTGAATACGAAGCGGCTAATTGATCAGCGTCAGTTTTAGCCTGACGCATTACTTTATTTGATAGCTCCTGGGTGTTTATTAATTTACTTAATTCTGCTTTAAATTTACCAGCACTGGAGACATTTAACCCCATGCTTCTATTTAAAGTAGAAGATAGATCTATATTTCTTGTTGCTGATTGAGACAGCTTTGCTAGTTGAGCCGAAAGGCTATTTAATGCAGGGGTTAGTTGTGCCACCCCTTGGGCGAGGTTGTTATCAATTCCAGTAGTAATCTGGACATCGTTAGAGCTGTTACCAGGAACATCAGACATAGTTTGTACTATTAATTATCGCACAAGAGGTTGAATTAAGCAATGTTTTATTGCTTATCGGCATATAGTTCCGGAAAAGCTTGTCGCTTATCTTCATCAGTTGCCAAGCCCATACCAAAACCAGAAATACCTTTAGATTTCATCTCCATTGCCGTTACTGGCTTCTTGGCTTCAACAGGTGCAGGATCATACCAGTCATCATCAAAGTCAACTTCTCCACCTTGAGCTGCTGCTGCAACTTTTAGTGCAGTAGATGTTTCATTGGCGCAAGCGCGATATAATAAAAATAATTCGTTTAAAGTTAACGAAGATTCTAATTCTTCAAAATTAACCCATGCACCTGATTTTATAAAAATTTCTGATTCGTACTTGAGGAGTGGTATATCTTGCCAAGGCAAGGGCTCACTTGGGGAAGAACCATCCTCGCTTAGAAGGAAGGGTCTGAACCCATTGCGGCTGCCATAAGCTCACCGAATGATCTCAAATCTAAAACATCTTCAAGTCTGTTTTTATCTTTTGACAACTCAGGGTCAACTGCTGCCAATGCGATTCCTGCTGCTTCAACCATGATGTCAATATCTTCATCCGAAAGATTATCTTCACCTTTCAAGTTTTTAACTGCTTTCATAAACCCACGAAGATGTCTAATCGTCAATGGCTTAATAGTGCGAGTTACTCCATCAGCAAATACAATAGCTGTTCCTGCAGTAATATCTTTATTCTTATCACTCAACTTAATCACCTGTTCCTTTTGTTTGGGAAGGAAGCAAAAAGCCCCTTCACAATAAGTTTATCACATATTGTGTCGGGACTTCAAGCTTTACAAACTATATTTGATTTTATTTAAATATTAGTCTTGGTCAACGATCTTGCCGTACTCATAACCACTGTCTGCAATGGTTGGAAGAATGCGGAAACCTACCGTAAACATCGTTGCCTCTGCACGCTTCATTGAAATCATTGATGATTCCATTGAAACAGCACGTTTTGCGTAGAATTTACGAGTCTTGATCGCTACAGCACTTGAACCTGGTGCTGCACCAGTTACAACAACACCCTTCTCATTTGGGTACACTGATTGTGTTCCAAAATTGAAAGTCTTGGTGTTTGCTCCATCTTGAGCGGTTGCGATGTCACCATCGTCATAGTTCCAAGCTGTTGTCAAGTTAGTCAAAGTTCCTTCTGCAAGGGTTGTCTTCAACATAACCTTAACTTTTGATTGAATCAACTTAGCTGCATCGCCAAATTGATCTACCTCAATATCAACGATATCTGGTTCCCACGAAATTTCAACACCGTTTGATGTTGCACCGACATCTGCAAAGTTGTTCATAGTTGCGATGCTAGTTGCGTTTGCGTTAGTGCCAAGTTGAATTGTTGCTTCACCAACGACAATGTTTGCTACTGTTACTGCCATTTTAAATCCTCCTGATTTAATCTAATCGGAATATCTTCCGACCTTTTTTATCGCGCCATTGCGCGATCTTCTTTGAATCTTCAATACCGATTTCGTTTTCACGCTTACCGATACCTAAACCCTTCATCCATTCAAAATCGTATACCTTGCCCGAGATCTTAACCACGAAGCCAGGTTCTTTTCCAATGTATGTAATTGTAGTGTATACCATATTTTATTATAACACAATCCTTTAAGCGCCTAAGCGCAATATAGATTATACCACATTAATAATCAACGTTCTTTATTTTAAAATCAAGGTTCATTCTGTACCAGCCTTCTTTTTCTATTGGGGCTGCCAAACTTGAACCAACCATATAGGAAGACAAAGGCCTGACTTGGGATGGGGATATTCCTCCGCTTTGGGCAACTTGATCTCCTATAGATAATAAATTAATTATTCTTTCAGCTAGAGCAAAAAGCCGAGAAGCATCTGTGTCAAAAATAGAATATCTTATATAATCACACCTAACCCAGTATTGCTCAACATCAGGAACCCGCGGCTGATATAAATATGTAACAAAAGGTGCAGGCTCGTTATTGGTAGCCACTACCGGGAAAAAACTCATAGTTTTCCCAGCTAAAGAAATTAATGTTGCATCACTAATTAGTCTTGCATTAACATCATAAACACTAATTCCCATTGCTTCCCCCAATCAATCTATTAAGAGATTCTCTAAACGCCTGTTTAAAAAAATCTTTAGCATCTTCATTAATTTCGTCAGTGTAGCCAATATGATTTGCTGTTATTACAAAAGTGTCTCCATCGGTTTCCACGTTTACTACAGCGTATTCGGGGTTTACTTCCTGCAATTTTAGTGCAGTTGCCTCGGCTGCCTCAGCCATTGCGGTTTGTTGGTCAAGATTTATCTTATTTAGCCTATCAATTACATTTTGTAAATTATCAGTTATGCGAATCTCTATCATTGCGGTTCCACCACTCTTTTTAGCATGATCAATGTGTGATGTTTTTTACCAGAAAAACCAAATTTAGGCTGTATGCCTATAATTTCATAAGTGTCAGAATTAATAGCATTACCATACCTATCTTTCACTTCACCGATTCTGTTTGCAAAAATCATATATTGATCATATTTCAAAGGTACAATTGCTTCATAGTAAGATATGTTTTCGTTATACGGAGCAATTCTTTTCTCTCCTCCAGTTGAAGAAAGAGTAGGTGTTTGAAATTGAAAATGAATTATTCCAGCATTAGTAAAAGTTGGGTATTTTTGCCCAGCAGCATTAGTCGTAATGCTTTTAGTGAAAACAACACCGTTATGAGTAAAACGAAAATATGTACCATAGGACATAATTAAACCACATAATCCATAATAAAAATTGTGTAGTCCATAAGTAAAATGTCGGCATCAATATTACCAGTTGATTCATAAAATGAATCCTTTGTCTCATACTTAATAATGTCCATATCCACACTCTTCATCCCATGTCTTCTATATTCAGAGTCCCCAGTCATCATGTCGGCTAAAAGTAAACTTGCTGCCTGTTCAATATTATTGGGAACAAATTGCCAACCAAAATCACCTTGAACCTTATAATCATCTGATGAATTAAATCTATTACTAACAATTATTGATTGAACACTATCTAAAAAAGAATTTCTAAATTGAATCCAATTACCGGACTGAAAGTTAAATGGCTCTCTTGATTTTTCAATATTATTAACCGAAGAGTTTGTTGAATCATGCAATAAAGTTTCATCATCATCACCAACATTCATTGTTACTGAAATAAGATTGACTATTGGTAAAGGGAGAGGCAAGGTGCTTTTATTATTGCCATTTAAAATAAAATATTTATTTGGATAAAATTCAAAAGATTGTCCACAAAATGTATTAATTATATTACGAACTTTTTTTTCATAAGAATCAAATTTATCATAAAAATCATTTTCCAATTCAGGATATTCTTCAAAAAATAAATTAATATCACAATATGGTGTATAGACATTTATATACTGTGATTGAGTGTATGATGTGCCACTTATAGTGTAAGTAAAATCAACTCTATGCCTACCGGCTGAATTAAGGACATAAATACCAGAAGCTTGTTGACCATATGTAATTGTATAAACACCAGCAGATGTCCTTGTAGCATTTGTTGGACCGCTAACCAAAGAGCCAAATTCGTGGTAAAGACTTGTTGAAACAATATTTGATGTAGGATCGCTTGGTAATGTTAAAGTAAGCGTTTTGCTTGTGTTAATTTTTACATCATCCATGATATATTAATTATAACAGAAAACGCTTTCTAGGCCTTAGAAGGTTTGCATAGCCAAAGTTACTTCAAGATCGCTAACTTGGGCATCTAAATCAGATACACCCACCCCAGTACTGATATCAAAAGAAACAATAGCGTTGCTAGAATCCTTATAAAACAAAAGTTGATCAGCGTAATTAATAGCAATTTCACCATGCTCTAATGATGCCGGAACATTTGCCACTGTTCCTGAATTTTTTATTTTAATAACATTTGACATATTTCCTCTTAATTAAAAAGTACCACCGTCTACAGTAACATTGTCCAAGTTTGTTCCGCTTAATACAGTTGTGCCGTTTATTTTAAATACTTTCCCGCTAAGCAAATTGAAATGTTCTGATGAAGTCCATGCGTCAGTTGCATCAACCCAGTTAAGAGTTTTATCACTTGCGCCTTTAATAGTAAAACCAGCACCATCTGCTGTTGTGTCTGTTGGAGTTGCAACATTTGCTAAAACAATATTTTTATCTTCAACGACCAAAGTTGCTGTGTTAAGAGTTGTTGTATTACCTTGTACGGTCAAATCACCGGTTACAGTAAGATTGTTTGAAATGGTAACATTAGCTGGGAGACTAAGTGTTACTGCCCCAACACCAGAGTTTGATACTGCAATTTCATTTGCTGTTCCTGTCAAACCAGTTACGAGGGTTGTTGCTCTATCACTAATTTGTGATGAGGTGATTGAAATAGATGTATTTGAAGCAGCCGTTAAACGACCTTGTGCGTCAACCGTAAATGTTCCAACAGAGCTTGCTGATCCATATGATGCAGCAGTGACTGCTGTATTATCAAGATTAATTGTAACAGTATCTGTAGCACCAGCAGATGATGTCAGTCCCGTACCGCCAGCAATTGTGAGAGTATCAGTACCACTGGAAATAGTAACTGTGCCGCTATCGCCAGCTGCTGTAAATGATGTTGCTACATTGCTAATTGCATTATCAACATAAAGTTTAGTTGCCGCGTGTGCGTTAGCCGATGGTGTCGCAACAGAAACAACTCCAGAAAATGTTTTATCCCCTGTAACGGTTTGAGTTGTTCCAAGAGTAAGGTAAGCACCGTAACCAGCAATGGCAATAATAGAAGTTGCTGATCCTCCAGCACCACCAGTTCCTGTTCCATAATAAAGAATATTATCGGCTTCGTTAAAAGCTAATTCTGCATTCTCTAAACTTGTTGGTGCGCCAGCTGCTCCAGCCGATGACCTTCTTTTAATCCTTAATGTATTTGCCATTAATAATTTCCTCCATCCATAAGCAGATTTGCTGCACTATGAACATGGTCGGCTCTAGCCGCCACATTGCTTGACCCAGCACTAGCAGTTCTTGCGACATCCGCTGGGGCTGTATTACTTAAACTTAAACTTGCTAAATTAATTGTACCACTACTTTGACTTAAAACAGTAGTGCTAACTACTTGAGAAACATTAGAAATGTTATTTGCATAAACTTGAACCGTGGTTAAATCAGCCATTACCTTGTCACCTCGGCTGTTACAGCAACATTACCTGTTAAAAGAGTTGTAACAGTAGCCCCATTAGTTTCCTGAAAATCATAAACATAAGTACCAGAAGCTATGTTGGAAGTAGTATTCGCCGCAAGACTAAATACAACAACCCCATTTGCACCGTCTGTTATTTCAGTAACGAATGTTGCTGTAATTACATCAGAAGACCTTTTCTTTCTAATTTGACCAGCGTAAGACCTTGTTGAAATATTGATAACAGCATTTGAGCTATTTTTCAAAGACAATTGGTGAACATATGTGTCGCCTTGATAAATTTCAATATTTCGTTCTGCAGCCATATTTTCTCCTATGTAATTTTATATCAAATTACTTAAGAGAGCAAAGCCGCCCATGTATCTTTATCAACAACTCCAGTAACTGGAAGTTTATTTTTTTCCTGAAACTTCTTAACCATACCCTCAGTTACTTTACCAAAATCACCGTCAGCACCAGCCGGAAATCCCTTTTGAGTTAATAATTTTTGTAATTTCTTAACAGCAATTCCTTTGTTCGGATTGGATATTATCGGCAACGAAGCTGGGTCAACTGAGTCAGCGCTTGGTGCTGTTTCTTTAATAACTTCTTGTTTAACTTCAGCTGCAGCTTTTTGTTCTGCTGGTGTGCCAAACATACCTGCTGGTTTTGGATTAAGAACAAGCCAATCTTTAACAGCTTGAGGAACTGCATCACCCTCTGTATAGCGAATATGCCATGGTTCGCTCGGAACCACTTCCCATGAAAATCCAAATTTCAAAACATTAGCAATAAGCCATTTCAGACGCTTTGGGTCTGAAGCCGTATGAATATCTACAGCCA
>Ga0192647_100562_pt1 | contig 26138 bp, 28 predicted proteins | sample LauGreFa1BDMLBSN_2_FD_133046 | JGI IMG/M metagenome (GOLD analysis project Ga0192647, IMG submission 133046) | Freshwater lake microbial communities from Lake Michigan, USA - Fa13.BD.MLB.SN - reassembly | ecosystem: Environmental > Aquatic > Freshwater > Lake | place: Lake Michigan, USA... | reverse complement strand
TCTGGGGCAATGTGTTGCTCAATACGGCAACCGGGCTGATGTTCGGTATCCCCTTGCTCTTTTCGCGCCGGCACTTCATCGTCAAGCCCTAATTTCGTGGTCGGGCTTCCGAGAGAAAAAGCCTGCGGTTGGTCACCGGCATCGCCACAACCCGCATGCAATCAGTACGGCTCCAATTCAGTTTTGCCCCATCCAACTTGATGGAGCGATTTCCCTCATTGCTTGCTCACTGAGAAAAAAAGCCCAGCCAACCGGTATGAACCTATATGAAACCACTGCACATAGGCATCAAGGAGTAAGGCCATGGGTACAAATAACACCTCATCCTCTAAACCACGGGCTGAAAAAATGGGCGACGTGCTGTACGCCCTATCCAATGGCATTGCCAAGACCGCAGCCAACGAACCCAAGTTTGAGCCCCAACACCTGGTTCCAGATGTCCCGGCCGAACATGCCCGCCAACTCTTGACCGAAACAATGCTTGCAGATCGTTGGGTGTGTTCAGTCGCACGCCTTCAGCGCTGGCGCACCGTCGGCGAGAGCCCGCAGTACTTGAAGATCGTGGGAAAGGTCTTGTACCGGCTCAAAGACATTGAGGCCTATGAAGAAGCCTGTCTGATCCGGAAAGCGTTCTAGGAGCGCACCCAAGGAGGCCCTAACGGATTGCAATCTGTTCGAACTACTTGGAATCAGTTCGAAATAGTCTTGGCGGAAAGAGAGGGATTCGAACCCTCGGTACAGGAGAACCTGTACGCCGGATTTCGAATCCGGTGCATTCGACCACTCTGCCATCTTTCCTGTGCTGGGTCTAAAAAAAAATTTATCAGTGCGTTTTTGAATGGCTCAAGGTTTGGCGTTTGCGGGTGAGGTTGGGGCGGCTTCATTTTTGTTGACCGCAGGGGCGACATCGTTGGCGTTGCGCGGGGCACGCGTCAGCACCACCAAGGCAGAGCCGCCTGCCAACACATTGCCCTCTTGCACTTCTATCGTCACATTGTGTTCTTGCTTGGTAAACACCAGCACGCTGGTCTTGGCGCGTACCGCTGACAACAAGGTCCAACCTTGCGTGGGGTAGTTGTCCAAAAAATAGCTGTAGGCCGCCGCAGGATCGCGGGCTGAGTCAATCACCACGCGTCCCACCCAGTTGTTGCCCGAACCAATCACCGTGGACTGTTCGTGCAAGATACGGGCGCCCGCAGGCAATTGCGTTTGCGCCAGCAAATCGTTGCTGCTCATGTCCAAGGTAGATGCCGATCTGCCCGCACCCATGGGCATATTGGCACAACCACTCAAAACCAGCGCAGCGACGGTGGTTACAACAAGCCCGATTTTTTTCATGGTGTTTTCCTCAGGGTGTCAAAAATTCAACCTGCCCCATGTAGGGGCGTAACGCGGTGGGTACGCGAACCGAACCATCCGCTTGTTGGTAATTCTCCAGCACAGCCACCAGGGTGCGGCCGACCGCCAAGCCAGAGCCGTTCAAAGTATGCACCCATTCATTTTTGCCTTGTGCATTTTTAAAACGGGCTTGCATGCGCCGGGCTTGAAAAGCCTCGCAATTTGAACAGGAGCTGATTTCTCGGTAGGTGTTTTGGGCAGGCAACCAGACTTCCAAGTCGTGGGTTCGGGCGGCACCAAAACCCATGTCCCCCGTACACAACGCCATGACGCGGTATGGCAAACCCAGCTTTTGCAATATGGCTTCGGCATGTCCAGTCATTTCGTCCAAGGCAGCATTGCTGTGGTCGGGATGCACGATTTGCACCATTTCCACTTTGTCAAACTGGTGTTGGCGAATCATGCCACGGGTGTCTCTGCCGTGGCTGCCAGCCTCGGAGCGAAAGCACGGTGTGTGCGCTGTCAACTTCAATGGCAATTCACTCTCTGCCAACACTTTGCCGCGCACAAAATTGGTCAACGGTACTTCGCTGGTGGGAATCAAATACAGCGCTTGGCCATCGGTCTCGCCATCTTGGCCGCCTTTTTTGGCAGCGAACAAATCTTCTTCAAATTTGGGTAACTGGCCGGTACCGCGCAAACTGTCTGCGTTCACGATGTAAGGCGTATAGCACTCGGTATAGCCATGCTCTTGGGTTTGCACATCCAACATGAACTGCGCCAACGCGCGGTGCAACCTGGCGATCTTCCCCTTCATGACAGCAAAGCGCGAGCCCGACAACAACACACCGGTTTCGAAATCCAAACCCAAAGGTTCGCCCAAATCCACATGGTCTTTGGCAGCAAAACCCAAGGGCGCGGGCTCGGTTCCGCTGGGGCTCCATCGGCGCAGTTCCACATTGCCGTGTTCGTCTGCACCCACCGGCACGCCCTCTTGCGGCAGATTGGGAACGGCCAGCAGCAAGCTTTGCAATTCGGTTTGCAAGGTTTCCAAGCGCACCGCTGACACATCGAGTTCCTCTTTGAGTTGACCCACTTCTGCCATGACTGCATCGGCTGATTCGCCTTTGGCTTTGAGTTGCCCGATGGTTTTGGACAAACTGTTGCGCTTGGCTTGCAATTCCTCGGTGCGGGTTTGCAAAGTTTTGCGTTCGTTTTCTAGCGACTGAAACAGGTCTACGTTCAAAAAGGGTTGCGGTTGCTTGCGGGTTTGCAAGCGTTCGATCACCTGGTTGAGGTCGCGGCGGAGATAAGCAATGTCAAGCATGTCTGGGATAAAAAGTTAATCGTTGCGCAAGCCTTTGGGCAGCGGGAATTTGACGGTTTCTTGAATGCCCGCCAATGTGCGCACCGAAACAGCGCCGAGTTCACGCAAACGGGCAATGACTTGTTGCACCAAGATGTCTGGTGCCGACGCACCCGCGGTCAGGCCAATCGTGCGCTTGCCCACCAACCATTCGGGTTGCAATTCATCGGCATTGTCAACCATGTAACTGGGTGTGCCGTATTTGGCCGCCACATCGCGCAAGCGGTTGCTGTTGGAACTGCTGGGGCTGCCCACCACGATCACGATGTCTACCTGTGGGCTCAACACCTTGATCGCGTCTTGGCGGTTTTGCGTGGCATAGCAAATGTCTTGTTGTTTGGGTTCGCGCACCATGGGAAAGCGCTTTTTCACCGCCGCCATGATGTCGGCCGCATCGTCCACGCTCAAAGTGGTTTGGGTGACGACGGCGAGTTTGCGGGTTTGTGCGGGTTGAACGGTGAGTACGTCTTCTTCATCTTCCACCAAATGGATGCCTGAAGGCAATTGGCCCATGGTGCCTTCCACCTCCGGATGGCCTTTGTGGCCGATCATGATGAATTCATAACCCTCTTTGTGCAATTTGGCGACCTCCACATGCACTTTGGTGACCAAAGGACAAGTGGCATCAAACACCCGAAAGCCTCGGCGCTCGGCCTCGTGCTCCACTTCTTTGGGCACACCGTGGGCGCTGAACACCAAGGTGGCGTTTGGCGGCACGTCGTTCAAATCTTCGATGAAGATGGCGCCTCTGGCACGCAAATCGTCCACCACATGGGTGTTATGCACGATTTCATGCCGTACATAAATGGGTGCGCCAAATTTCGTCAACGCATGCTCGACGATATCAATCGCTCGGTCGACACCCGCGCAAAAGCCGCGTGGCTCAGCCAAAATAATTTCAGAGTTGCCGAACTCAGCCATTTACAACACTCCTATGACTTTGACTTCCAGGCTGACCGCTTGTCCGGCCAATGGGTGGTTGAAGTCAAACAACACCGCGTCGTCTGCCACCTGCTGCACCGCGCCAGCATAACGGCCTTGGCCTTCGGGGCCAGGAAATTCCACCACTTCACCCAACGCATAACTGGCGCCGGCTTCTCCAAACTTGTCGAGCAATGCCCGAGGCACCCATTGCAACATGTCAGGATTGCGTGGCCCGAAAGCCTCGCCGGGTGCCAGCGCCAAGGTGACATGGTCGCCTTCCGCCAACCCTATCAACCGCGCCTCAATCGCTTCTGACAACTCGGTGTTGCCCAGTGTCAAGGTGGCAGCAGGTCCCTCAAAGGTGTTGATGATGTCGCCTTGCGGGCCGCTCAATCGGTAGTGCAAGGTTAAAAAAGATCCGGGTTGAACCAGCGGTGGGGCTGTCATGGTCGCCTTTGTAAACAGTCGCTATTGTAGAAAGGCCATGGATCACAAAAGTCCAGTGAGACAGACCACGCCTTTTGACAGGCCAAGCAGCGAAGATTGACAGACACGCCATGCCCACATGCCTTGATTGTCCGCTGCCCATGTTGCTCGAAGACCTGCCCAAAAACACCCGCCCCCGCGAAAAATTGCTCGCCATGGGCAGCCAAACGCTGACCGATGCAGAACTGCTTGCGGTCATGCTCGGCACCGGTTTGCCTGGCCAAAATGTGCTGCAACTCGCCCATGCCTTGCTGGAACATTTCCATGGACTGGCTGGTTTGTTGCAAGCCTCCCCCGCCGATTTGCGGGCGGCCAAAGGCTTGGGTGGCTCAGCCCGGCGTGCGCAATTGCTGGCTGTGCTGGAGCTGTCGCGCCGCGTTTTGCTGCAAAAAATGCGCAAGCGTGATGTCATGAATAACCCCGACACCGTCAAACAATTTTTGCAACTGCAAATGGGCGCGTATCCTCAAGAGGTGTTTGCCGTGGTGTTCATGGACGCACAATACCGCTTGCTGAGTTTTCAAGAAATGTTCAAAGGCACCCTCAATCAAACCTCGGTCTACCCGCGCGAAGTGGTCAAGCTCGCGCTTGAGCAAGGTGCGGCTGCCGTCATCTTGGCGCACAACCACCCCAGCGGCGATGTGCGGCCGTCTGCCGCAGACAGCACACTCACACGCACGTTGCAAACTGCGTTGTCCATGGTGGATGTCAAAGTGTTAGACCACATCATCGTGGGCCCGGGTATCCATTGGTCCATGGCGGAGCGCAGCCCATGGTGAAAGCACGCAGCCTGCAAGACTTGGGGGCCATCAAACAAACCCTCAGCCAACAAGCCGAACTAGCAGCCGCCAGGGCCGCCGAAAAAGCAGCGGCTGAACGCCGCGCCCAAGCCGAAAAAAACCTGTTCCAACGCGCGGTCGGCCCGGTCAAACCGCTGGCAGCCCAGCCGCGTGCCGAATTGAACAACTCGCCCGCACCCCCCAAAGCTTTTCAGCAAAAACGCGATGACGACCGTGTGTTGCGCGAAAGCCTGAGCGATGATTTTGATGTCAGCACATTGCTCGATACCGACGATGAGCTCAGCTACCGGCGCAGTGGCATTGGCACCGATGTGACGCAGAAATTGCGCAAAGGTCATTGGAGCCTACAAGGCCAAATCGATTTACACGGTTTGCGTTCAGACGAAGCGCGTGAAGCCTTGGGCCAATTCATCCGCGATGCACACAAACGCGGCTGGCGCTGTGTGCGGGTGGTGCATGGCAAGGGCTTGGGTTCGCCCGGCAAAACCCCGGTGCTCAAAGCCAAAGTGCAGCGTTGGTTGGTGCAAAAAAACGAAGTCTTGGCGTTTGTGCAGGCCAAAGGGTCAGAGGGTGGCGCGGGTGCGTTGGTGGTGTTGCTCAGCTAGCCGCACCAGCAGCTTGACACGGCCTTTATTCAGCGGCCATGCGCAATGTCTGCACCACCGGACGGCGCAACACTTCGCGCAAGCCCCACCATCCCGCGCCCCAAGCCAGCAAGGCACCGCCCACAATACCCACGGCCAACACCCAAGGCGACGCCTGCCAATTGAACTCAAACACAAACCAGGCCAACGCCCAGCCCATGGCGGACGCGACCAACGCAGCCAACGCACCAGATAACGCACCCACCCCCAACAATTCGGCGGTTTGTACCTGCCGCAACAAACGGTTGCCAGCGCCCAAGGCACGCAACACAGCATATTCGCGGGCGCGTTCTTCTCGGGTGGCGGTAACGGTGGCAAACAACACCACCAAACCCGCAGCGAGTGTGAAGCCAAACAAAAACTCCACCGCGCCAATCACTTGGCCCAGCACCTTTTGCACTTGGTTGATGGTGGCGCCCATGTCGACATTGGTGATGTTGGGAAACAGGTTGACCAGTTCGTTGTCAAAGCCTTTGCGTGACGGAGCGCGGTAAGCCGCGATATAGGTCATGGGCAAGTCCGGCATGCTCGACACTGGGTACAACGCAAAGAAATTGGCACGCATGGAGGTCCAATCCACCCGGCGCACAGACGTGATGCGGGCAGTGAATGCCTGACCCGCCATGTCAAACACCAGTTCATCGCCCAGCTGCAAGCCCAAACTTTTGGCGATGCCCTCTTCCATGCTGATGGCGTTGGCTTCTTCGGGCACCCATGCGCCTTGCACGATTTGGTTGTGCGTGGGCGCTCTGGGGGAATGCGACATGTTGAACTCGCGCTCCACCAGCCGTTGCGCCCTTTCATCGGTGAAATCTTCCGGGCGCACGGCTTTGCCGTTGACTTGCACCAACCGGCCCCTGATCATCGGGTACCAATCTCTTTGCGCCACCCCTGCTTGGTCCAAATGCGCCAAAAATGCCTGGGCCTGATCCGGCTGTATGTTGATGACAAAACGGTTGGGTGCATCCGCCGGGGTGGCATTGCGCCAGCTGTCTACCAAATCGGTTCGCAACAGCACCAACAACATCAATGCGAGCAAACCGACCGACAAGGAACTGATTTGCACCACGGTATAGCCGGGACGGGCGCTGATTTGACGGGTTGCCATGCGCAACCACGCGGGCACTTGTTGCCAATTGACGGTTTGACGCAAGCCCCACACAGCCAGCCATGCCAGTCCAGCAAATACCAGCGCCGCCGCTGCAAATCCGCCCACCACCATCAGCCCCAGCCAAGTGTCTCGGCTGGCATTCAATAACAACGCGCCAAAACCCGACAAGCCCAACACAAACACACCGAGCGACGCCGGTTTTAAAGGCCCCATGTCACGGCGAATCACGCGCAGCGCGGGCACTTGCGCCAATTGCAAGATCGGCGGCAAACCGAAAGCCAACAACAAAGTCAAACCAGCGCCCAAGCCCTGCCATACCGGTTGCCATCCAGACGCTGGCAGATCGGTATCGACCAAACCGACCAACAATTGCACAAACAATTGGTGCAAGCCAAAACCCATGGCCAAACCAAAACCACTGGCCAGCAACCCAGCGGTGAAAAATTCACCCACATACACACGCAAAATATCTTGTTGGCTTTGCCCCAGCACACGCAACATGGCGCAATCGTCCAAATGCCCCGCCGCAAACGAACGCGCGGCAAGCGCCACTGCCACGGCGCTGAGCAAAGCCGCCAGCAAAGCCACCAAATGCAAAAATTTCTCCGCCCGGTCCAAGGTTTGGCGCATTTCTGGGCGGCCAGCCTCCAGTGTTTCAAGTCGGGTGCCACGCACTTCGGTTTGGCTGACGTAAGTTTGCGCCCAACCGATGAAATCCGCCACTTGGCGGCTGTCGCCTGCCACCGCCAATCGCCAGTTGAGACGGCTGGCCGGTTGCACCAAGCCGGTGGCGTTCAAATCGGCTTGGTTCATCATGATGCGCGGCGCGAAATTCATGAAACCCGCGCCACGGTCGGGCTCTGAAACCAACACTTTAGAAATTAGAAGCGTGCGCTCACCCAATGAAATATTGCTGCCAGGCTTGATTTCCAAAGCCTCCAACAAGGCTGGCTCGACCCAAACCTCGCCAGCGCGGGGAACCTCGCGGGTAGGCACCGACGGCCGGTCGTAAACGGTTTCATTGGTCAATTCTGGGGCCAAACTCGGTTTGACAACGGGCGTATCCAGATCGGGCAGCACCTGCAGTTGGCCGCGCAGCGGATAGCCCTCAGACACCACTTTGAGCGCCACCAGTCGGCTTTGCCCATCCAATGCCGAGCCGCTGCGGGCCATGGTGGGAAAGGACAAGGTCACCACCGAGCGCAGCCCGAACCCTTGCACTTTGTCTGTCACTTCAGCGGGGAAAGCGTGGTCGCTGACCAACACCGCGTCGCCACCCAGCAATTGTTTGGCATCACGTTGCAAGCCTGCTTCGATGCGGTTCGCCAAAAATCCGACAGAAGACAGCGCGGCCACGCCCAAGCTGACCGCCACAAACAACAGGCGCAATTCGCCCGCCCGCGCATCGCGCCACAACGCCTTGCCAACCCTGCGAATTAATTTCAAAGTGATGCGCTCCAGCGGTCGTCCCAGCCGTGTTCGGCCTGTTCCAGTTCACGGCGGTCGCGTTTGGTGGGCCTGCCGTGGGCAATGCTCAAAGCGGGTTCGCGGGCAAATCGCCGTTGCTGGCTGTGTGATTCACGGGCCTGCAGGCTCTCCGGAGTTTCGGCATACAACAACTGCGCAACAGGCGCGGAACCTCGCACACCGCTGACACCCCGCACCTGAACAGTTCGGGTCAGCCCGTCGCGGCGCAGGGACACCATTTCACCGGCTTTGACCTCGCGCGCCGGTTTAACCACCTGGCCATTGACAGCGATACGCCCTTTGTTGATTTCTTCGGTGGCCAAAGAGCGGGTTTTGTAAAAACGCGCCGCCCACAGCCATTTGTCGATTCGAATTTTGTCCATTGCTGCCATTTTGACCGTTTTGCACGCCTGCCAGCGGCTGAGCCGAATCAAACCCTTGGCTGTCTGGCAAATAGCAGAAAAACAACATAGCGCTTTCTTGCAAATTTGACATAACCAACAAAAAAGCTAATATCGACACCCCTTTAGGAAATTAACCTCTATTGATTTCTTGGGTGGTCGAGCGGAAGAATTTCAACCAAGCATGCATCGGAGCATCAAGATGGCTTTCAAGATTTTGGTCACCAGTCAAAAAGGGGGGGTGGGGAAAAGCACCTTGTCTGCAAATTTGGTGGCCTACCTGAGCCGCAGCCTGACCCTTCCGGTCACCTTGATCGATTGGGATCCGCATGGTTCTTCCAGCAACTGGCTCAAACAAGCGCCGCCTGTCGGTGCGGTGATTCAACACTTGGCGCTGCCGGTTGACCAAGGCGGTAACCGTCCCATTTTTGAGGCGCGTTTGCAAATGCGGCGTGCTGCCAGCGAGTGCGATATTTTGGTCTGCGACCTGACTTGGTCAGACTCCTTGGCAGGTGAATTGATGTTCGAGTTCGACATGGTGCTGGTGCCCACGTCAGTTTCAGAAATCGAATTGGCCGCGACATCTGGCTTTCTCAGCCGCCACCGCTGGGTGTTTGATTCCGCAGCGGCACGCCGCCCCATGCTGGTGGTCTGCCCAACCCGTGTGCTCAACGAACAACTCAACTCAGACGTGTTCACCAAGCAGCGCTTTCCGGTCAGTTTCATGCTGGCACCGCCTATTTTGGAATCGCAAAGTGCCCGCGATTTGTTCGAGCGCGGCTACCTCATGGACGCGCGTGACATCGGTGGCGAATCGTTCCGTGAATTTGGCGAAGCCATCTGTGCCGCCCGCGAAATCCGCATGGCGCAATCACAACAGCCACGCAGCACGCCTGTGAAACTGACCACCAAAGACACGGGCAGCCACCGCGTGCCTTTGACACCCAACAAAGCCAGCGTACTTGAAACCATTCCCAATTCTTCCCAGTACTCGGTGCTGGGCAGGTACCGCCAGCGCAAGCTCGCCACAGAAGCCGAAGAATCATCCAGCTCTCGCTCATTGGCACAAATGGGTATTCCTGAGTTTTTAAAACGCTTGGCTCGCGGCAGCTCAGCCAAGCTGTGAGCCCCGACCATGTCTGAAGAGAAATTCCTCGCCTTCAAAGGTCTCAAGCAATACGACCCTGGCATGGGCTGGGCGTCTGTGCACAATTTTGCAGATCCACAACAAGACACCTCTTCGGGTAAGGCGCCGCCCATTCCACTTCACACAGAAGACCCTGTGAGCACGGAAAGCGGTTTGCAAGCGGCCTTGGACAATGCACGCATGGAAGCGGCCCACAGCGCCACCGAGGTATTGCATGACCCATTGCTCGGCGAGTTGTTTGAACAGCTGCACCAGCCGCCCAAAGACGAACTGGCGCAAAGCTGGAAATTGATTGCACAAAGTGTCAATTTACTGAGCCAACGCATGGCGCAACAACGCGAATTGCGCGAGCACATGAACAGAATTGAACAAGAGCTGGACCTGCTGCGGCAAAACATATTGCATGACCTGAAAGAAATCCAACGGGCTTCCGACAGCCAACTGTCGATGGCGCGATTGCGTGCTGAGGTATCCTCACTGGCACAAGCGCGTCTGTCTTCCAGATTGCGCCAAACACAAACCTGACTCCTCGAGGTCAGGGCAGCAGGAGGTTTCTTCAGTGCTTGATCTCAACCAAATACGCTACCCGGTTCGCTACACCACCTTTTTCATCGCGCTCGCAGGTTTGTGCTTCAGTGTGCTGGTGGTGTTGGCCTCGGGCCAAGGTTGGGTCATGTTGCTGCTGTTCGCTGCGCTGTCAGCGGTCGGCGTGCACGACTTGCTGCAAACCCACCATGCAATTTTGCGCAACTACCCGATCCTGGGACACATGCGTTTTTTGCTGGAATTTATCCGGCCCGAAATTCGCCAGTACTTCATTGAAAACGAATCGGAGGCTGCGCCGTTTTCTCGGGCACAACGCAGTTTGGTCTATGCGCGTGCCAAAGGCCAATCTGACAAACGACCTTTCGGCACCCAACTCGATGTGGATCAAACCGGATTTGAATGGCTGACACATTCCATGGCGCCGACCACGATTACCAACCACCCATTTCGCACCAAGGTGGGCAACTCGGCCTGTAGCCAGCCCTACGACATCAGTCTGTTCAATATTTCTGCCATGAGTTTTGGCGCACTCAGTGCCAACGCCATCATGGCATTGAACCAAGGCGCCAAGATGGGCGGCTTCGCCCACGACACCGGCGAAGGGTCGATATCGCGCTACCACCGCATCCATGGCGGCGACCTGATTTGGGAAATCGGCTCAGGTTACTTTGGCTGTCGCGACGACCAAGGCCGATTCAGCCCAGAGCGTTTCGTGGCGCAAGCCCGTGAACCGCAAGTGCGCATGATTGAAATCAAACTCAGCCAAGGGGCCAAGCCTGGGCACGGTGGCGTGTTGCCCGCGGCCAAAGTCACGCCAGAAATTGCCGAAGCCCGTGGCGTGCCCTTGGGCGCAGATTGCGTGTCACCGGCCGCCCACAGCAGTTTTTCGACGCCGACCGAATTGCTGGAATTCATGCAAAGTTTGCGCGAGCTGAGCCAAAACAAACCGGTTGGCTTCAAGCTGTGTATCGGTCACCCATGGGAATGGTTTGGCATTGCCAAAGCCATGCTTGAGACCCGCATACTGCCCGACTTCATCGTCGTGGACGGTGCCGAAGGCGGCACAGGTGCGGCTCCGCTGGAGTTTTCCGACCACATGGGCATGCCTTTGAAAGAAGGTTTGCGTTTGGTGCACAACACCTTGGTGGGCATTGGCATGCGCGAGCATGTGAAATTAGGCGCGAGCGGAAAAATCATCAGCAGCTTTGACATGGCCCGGGTCTTGGCCTTGGGTGCCGATTGGTGCAACAGTGCCCGTGGCTTTATGTTTGCGCTGGGCTGCATCCAAGCCCAAACCTGTCACACCGGCAATTGCCCCACCGGCGTCACCACGCAGGACCCACAAAGGCAAATGGCATTGGTGGTACCCAACAAAGCTGAGCGGGTTAAAAATTTTCATCAGCACACATTGGAATCGTTCAAAGAGCTGCTGCAAGCCGCCGGTTTGACTTCGCCTGAACAACTTCAAGCCCACCATTTTTTCCACCGCATCAGCCAAACCGAAACCCAAACCTTGGCGCAGATGTATCCGGCACTGAGCCATGGCGCTTTGCTCAAGGACTCGGTGGCCAAATTGCCCGAGCCGTACAAAACCTATTGGGGCAAAGCCAGCGCCGAGCGTTTCCAATGGCACTGAACCACTGACCGTAGCGATCAGTTTTCGCTGCTCGGACGCGGAAAAATCACACGGTCTTCTTTGGGCGCGGCGCGCGGTGGCAATGCGGGGGGTTGTGCTGCCGCCCGCGCAGCTTCTGCCGCTTTGGCTTCAGCCGCCGCACGGGCCCGCGCTTCTGCGGCGGCCTTGGCTTCGGCCGCTGCTCTGGCTTCGTTGGCAGCCTTGATCTCAGCCTGTGCTTTCGCTTCAGCCGCCGCTTTGGCTTCGGCAATCGCTTTCGCCTCTGCTGCCTTGGCCTCGGCAGCGGCTTTGTTGTCCGCAGGTTTGACCGCAGGCAATGCTTTGGGCAGGGTCAAGGGCTTGTCCAAGGCTTTTTCACGCTCACGCTCTTTGGCGGCGGCTTTGAGCGCGGCAGCATTTGCTGCTTCCAAGTCTTTTTTCAATTTTTGAATTTCTGCAATCACTTCTTTTTGGTTATTCACCGCAGGTGGTGCGGCGGGCGCCGGTTTGTTGGCCATGGCTTGCACTTTGGCATCCAGCGCTTGGATATTTTTTTGCAAATCTTTGAGCTTGACGTCTAAGTTTTTATCCGTGAGCCCATTGACTTGCCCAGCGATTTGGTCGGGCATTTTGACAAACACTTTGTCCAGCGCGTCCATTTTTTCTTGGAATTTTTCATCCAATTTGATCTGGCGCTCTTCCATGCTGTCGAGTTTTTCAGTGGTATCGCCCAACCCGCGCGTGGCATCCCCGAAAGTCGCCAAGGTGGCATCCAGCTCGACCACGCGTTTTCCCACAGCCAGTGACAGGCTGTCGAGTTGACGGATGTTTTGCTGCAAACGGGTGGAAATGGCAAAAAACGTACCGACGGCAATGATCAAAAAACTCAGCAAGCCGATCAAAATGACACGCGAATGCAAAATGTTTTTGGACGTCAAATCGGTGACGGTTTTCATCACGCCACGCATTTCGTGGCTGATGTTGGCAGCCACCTCGGCCGAACGGGTGGACACCTCAGCCGAGCTCAACACAACCGTGGTCAAGTCCTCAATTTGACGGGCAACCTCAGAGCCGTCTAAAGCTTGGGCTTCGAGTTGCTCCAAACCAATGGCCAGGGTTTCGGTGGGCTCATCCGCCTCAGGCGCATCCGTCTCTTGCGTCTCTTCTTGGGAGTGCGCAACCGGCATATCGGGCAAGAAGTCGCCGTCGTCCACGGCTTCTGCTTGTTTCGAATCTTGCGCCATGTGGGGTGTCCTCAGGATGTCTTATTTGGTGGATTTTTTTCTCTCCAGCTTATCCAATTCAACATGCACCAAGGCGATGTCCTCAGTCAATTTTTGGATACGGGGCTGGAAATGCTCTTGCCATTGATCGGAGGATGTCAGCCCAACTTGAGCCATTTGCGTGTTCAATGCATGGTTTTTAGACGGCACCACCACGACAGATGGAGGGCTGTGTGCGGGGGTCTGCGCCAATGCCGTACTGACATCTGCCAAAGGGGTTGGCTCGGCATGCTGCAAATCGGGAGCCAGCAACGCAGGGTCTTGGACGCGGTGTAAATCTGGGTCATGCAATTCAGAGCTTGCGACCGCGGCCAAAGAGTGGGGATCGGTGTGAACTTGTGCAGGGGGCACGCGCTCGCCTTCTGGCAACGGATCATCTGAGATGGCGGGGTTTTGGTTCATAAATCACTCCATCTGTTTAATTCGACCCAAGGCAACCATTCTTGATTGTTCTGAAAGATGTTAATCCTGAAACTGCAATTGCAACGATTTGGCGGATCTCAGCCAAGCCTTGGCCAAAAGCGGGTTGTCTTTCATCAATGCCTGTGCCTGGGCTTTGTCCGCATAAGGGCCGGTCAGCAAAATGTAGTAAGGCTTGCTGCCTTTGCGCTGTGTAAACAGCACCTGGCCAGATTTGAATCCAAGAGAAGTGGACTGGAACTGTCGCGCCTCGCTCAAACTGTCGAAGGCACCGTGTTGCATGACCCAGGCATTGGGGTCGAGTTGTGCCACCCAATTCGGGTTATCAGCTTCTTTGGCTTTGTCCGATTTTTTGGCAGGCACGACCACCGCCGAGGCGGCCGGTTCGGCTTTGGGCGGTTCGGCTTTGGGCGGTTCGGTGACAGCTGGCGCCGAGGCGGCTGGAGTGGGTGGCGTCACTGCGGGCGCGGGCGCGGGTGTCGTGGCGGCCGGCGCAGGGTCAGGACTGACAGGGGCGACCAGTTCTTCTTTGTCTGGATTCAAAGCCTCGACGGGTTTCACCACAGGGGTGGTGCTGGAAGACATGGACACCGACGGCGGCGGGGGCACGGGTGCTGCGCTCGGCTGGGTGTCTTCGGTGGTCTCAGCCGCCGGTTTGGCACCAGACAAATACGCCCGCATGTTTTCCCATTCTTGCAACACACGGTCTTGGTTAATGACTGCAAACGCAGCCAATGAGGCCAGCAAGACAAACAAACTCACCCACGCCCAAGCGCCACTGCGCTTAGAGGACGCTGCGTTGGCTTCCCAAGACTTGGCCAATTCCTCACCAGATGGCAAGCCAGCGAATTCAACCGGCTGTCCCATTTCGGGGTCTTTGATGCCGTCAGGCAGGTGATTGGCAGACGTGTTGCCCTCAGACAAATCCAAAGGCGCAGGCGGAACCGGTGGCAGGCTGACAGCGGCCATATCAGGCAAAGACGCCGGCGCTTTTTTATCACTGATCACTTGCTTGGCGCCCGGCCAGTCACCCAAAGTTTCCACCCGTGCAGGCTTGGCCGGTGCGGGTGCTTCAGACTCCAACACCCACTGCAGCAAATTTTTTCCAAACGCCGAGAGTTTTTTGTCGTAGGCACTGCGGCTGTTGACCAACAAAATCACGTTGATATTGCTGGCAGGAAAACCGTTGACCAAGCGGGCCAGCAACTGCAGCTCAAAATCTTGAATACCGTGGGTATCGGGAAAAATCATGTAGCGCTTGGGCGCGGTCTGGTTACTCTTGTCCAGCGCCTGATCCACCGTCAAGGTAGAGAGAATTTCATTGAATCTGTCGACCAGTCGATCAGAGTCCGCCGAAGTCCACAGTTCGACATGGGGCTCGCCTTGCTGGCGCAGGTGTTGAAAAATACGCTTGCCGTAATGGGTGAGCGCCGCTTCATCGTCGCCCAAAATGGCCAGATTCAAGCGACCTTCGCGCAACGATTTGAGCAAAATCTCAAACCGGAGTTTGTCGGCTTGGCTTTGGTAGAAGTCGCTCATGGTTGGGCTGCTGTCATGTCGTCATCACTGAAAGAGAAAACCGTTTTCGTCATAGCGCATATTGTCGGGTATGCGCAAAGTGGGTTTGACCATGCCACCCGAGTCTGCATAACTTTGGTTCAGGCTAAACACATAAGCAATCACCTGCGCCACGGCATGGTAGAGACCCTCGTGGATCGGGTGGTCGAGTTTGGTGGTGAAGTACAAGGCCCTGGCCAATTCAGGCGCTTCAAACACATACACGCCGGCTTCTTTGGCTCGATCGCGAATGCGTTGTGCGAGCTCGTCTGTGCCTTTGGCCACCAAAGTAGGCGCACCGTCTGAATTTGGGTCATAGCTGAGAGCCACTGCAAAGTGCTGTGGATTGGTGATCACCACATCTGCATCTTTGACTTTTTCCATCATGCGGCTGTTGGCCATTTCACGCTGACGGCGGCGAATCGTCGCCTTGACCTCGGGGCGTCCTTCCGAGTTCTTCATCTCGTCTTTGATTTCCTGGCGGGTCATTTTCAAGCGCTTGTTGGTTTGGTAATGCTGCAATGGCACATCGGCAAGCGCGATCAGTACCAAACCCATGCTCATCCAAAAACAGGCGTCCAAAATCAAATTGCCCGCGTGGTGTATGGCCGTACCCAGGTCCATGCGGTTGATGGATACCAAATCATCGATATTGTTGGTCACCGCCAGCCACAAAATCACGCTGATGAGCAAAAACTTGATGATGGCTTTGCCCAATTCAATCAGTGCCTTGGTGCCGAACATGCGGGCCAGACCAGACAAGGGGTTGAGCTTGCTGAACTTGGGCGCAGCCAAAGCGACAGAAAAAACCAACCCGCCACTGAGTACCGTGGACAACACCGCCACCACAGCCAGCAAAGCCATGACCGGCAGTATCAACAGGTAGCCATCAATCACGGACTGAAAAAATATGCCGGGCAGCAATTCGGCCTTGTCCATGATCTTGCGGTCAAACTGAAGCTGCGAAGCAAACAGGTTGCCGAGCCGATGGAACATAAAGTTGCCAGCGACACTGAAAAACAAAGTGGCAGCTATCAAAACAGCGGCAGTGGGCAGCTCTGTGGAACGCGCCAGCTGCCCCTCTTCCCGCGCTTTGGTCAGCCGCTGCGCCGTCGGTTCTTCGGTCCGTTCAGAGGAATCGTCGGCCATGCCTTAACCCCCCAGCAGCATGCCGCGCATCTGCCCAAATGTTTGCACCCACCACCAACTTATGCGGTTGACGATGCTGGGAACTGCCAGCCACATCACCACAAAACCCGACAACAAAATGGCTGTAAAGCCGATCGAGAAAATATTCAGACTTGGCGCTGCACGGGTGATGAAACCCACCCCGATATTGACAAACAACAAAGTGATGACCACTGGCAATGAAATCAGCAATGCAGCCACAAACATCATGGCACCCCAGGCCGTCATTTTGCCCAGCAGGTCTTGCGTCATCAGCACTTTGCCAATCGGAAACAAAGTGAAAGACTCCAGCAACAAACCAAACACGATCAAATGACCGCCGATCGACAAGAAAACCAGTGTGCCCAAAATATTGAAAAACTGCGACATCACAGGCACGCTGCCCAAGGTGGGATCGACCATATTGGCCATCGACAAACCCATGGAGCCCGATACCGCCTGACCCGCCGTCACTATCGCTGCTGTCGCCAGTTGCATGACCATGGCCATGGCAAAACCGATGAACAACTGGTTGAAGATTTCTTTGAGGCCTTCGGCGGTGACTGGATCAATCTTGGGTATATCCATTTGCATGGACAAAAAAATGGTCAGCACCATGGCGATTGAAATGCGAATTCGCAAACTCACCGCGCGGATAGAAAAAATAGAAGAGAACGCCAAAAACGCTGAAATGCGCAGCATGGGCCACAACAGGGCATAAAACCTGTCGAGCAAATTGAGCATTTCAATGTTCATGCGTATCAGCCAAACAAGCCTGGTATGCGACCGTACAGCACTTTGGTGTAGTCGACCAAGGTGTTGATCATCCATCCGCCAAACACGGCAGCGGCCAGGCCAATCGACAGCAGTTTGGGGATAAAGCTCAGGGTTTGCTCATTGATGGATGTGGCCGCCTGAAACACACCAATGATCACACCCACCAGCAAAGCCACTGCCAGCATGGGCGCGGAGATGAGTATCGTCATCCACAGGGCTTGGCGCCCAAGATCTACCACCATGGCTGTGTCCATATCGCTACCTCACTTGAAAATAAAACTCGACGCCAACGAACCCATGATCAGGGTCCAACCATCGACCAGCACAAACAGCATCAACTTGAATGGCATGGAGATGATCATGGGCGAGAGCATCATCATGCCCATGGACATCAGCACGCTGGCCACGATCAGGTCGATGACCACGAACGGTATGTAAATCATGAAGCCAATCATGAACGCGCTTTTGAGCTCAGAGGTCAAGAAAGCAGGTACCAAGGTGGTGAAAGGGACTTCCGCCGCACTGGCGACTTCTTTGCGCTGCGCAATTTGCATGAACATGGCAATATCGTCTTCGCGTGTTTGTAAGGTCATGAACTGGCGCACTGGGACCTCTGCCTTCACCAAGGCTTGCTCGAAGGGCAAATTGCCGCTCATGTAAGGTGCGACTGCATTGGTGTAAACATCGTCAAACACCGGCGTCATGATGAAAAAAGTCAGGAACAAGGCCAAACCCACCAGCACGGTGTTGGGCGGTGTTTGGCCCGTGCCCAGGGCTTGACGCAATATCGACAAGACAATGATGACCCGCACAAATGAAGTCATCATCAGCAACAGGGACGGCAGTAAGGTGAGCACCGTCATCAAGCCCAGCAATTGCAACGTCAAGCTGTACTGCTGACCGCCCTTGCCAGAATTCACGGTGACCATGGGCAAGCCCTGGGACAAGGCCAAGTCAGGCAACCAAAGCATGCACACCGCAAGCAAAGGCAATATGAAGTACTTAATTCGCATCGTTGACACCTGGTTCTGCGGACGAAGAGGCATCTGCACGCCATGCATGCAGGGTTTGGATTTCAGAGTTAGTGACTGACAAAAGCAAGCGCTGCTGATCGACTTGCACCAACAACAGTTTGTGCCGCAAGCCCATGGGATAGGCCTCTAGAATTTGGATGCGTCGTTGGTGGGTGGGGAGTAAAAAGCCCTTGTTGCGACGCGACAGCCACCACAAAGCAGCCGCCAACAGCAACAAGACGAATGTCATACTGAGAGAGTACTGAGCCCAGTCATGGTTTGGCATGGTGTGCATTATCTATCGGGTAAGAGTCAAAAATGAAATTAATTCGCAAATCATGACGGTACGCACCCCATTCGCTGGCAAAAACCAACTGGCCACATGGATCAAAGACATGGCCAACGCAGGCGGCACGGGTGGACTGAATTGGCATGTGCATGCCGCGCGGTCGCTGCAACGCTGGTTGCCCACGCGCGAACATATCGCCTCTTTTTTGGCCAACATTCAGCCCGAGGAAAAACACCTTCTCCTGATCGGTTGCAGCGCCGGATGGATGCTGCCCACCCCCTGGCTGGCCAAGTTTGAACGGATCGATGTGTACGACATTGACCCCTTGGTCCCCTTTTTGTTTGGTCTTCGACATGGCCGCACACTCAAAACCCAATCGGTGCAATTGCACTACCACCGCAGCGATGCGATTGCCGGCTTACCGGTTTTGTTGAAGCAGCACCCGAATGCGTGTGTTTGGTTTGACAACGTGCTGGGCCAGGTAGGTGTGCGTTTGGGGGACGAGGAGATTGCGGAGCGACAACTGGCGCAGCTCAAACATTTGTTGAAAGGCCGCGCTTGGGGCAGTTTGCACGACATGTATTCGGGCGGCACGGATGCAGACATGGCGTTGCCAGCGGTGGAATGTTGTGAGTGGGTACGGCTGGATGACGCGCCCGAAGAGTCGTCCAAAGTGCGGGCCAACCAACAAACGTTTTTGCATCCTGAGGCCGCGCAATGGTTGCTGACACGATTGAATGCCAAAGGGGTGTGGCACGACCACGCCACGGGCGGCGTGTTTGCGCCGGGCACCCAGACCCTGCTGATTCCTTGGGCGTTCAAGCCCCATTACTGGCACTGGTTGCAAGCGGGCTGGGTCAAGCCTTGAGGTTGTAGAGGGTCAAACCCAAGCTGTCCATGTCTTTTTGATCGCGCTGGCGCTCCCATTGCTGCACCGCATGTAAATCTTTTTCTTGCATGGTTTCCATCTTCATGCGTTGGTGCGTGGCTTGCAACAAAACCGCTTTGGCCTGTTCGAGTTCACGCAACGCCACTTTCAAATCGGTGTCTACCCTGTCCACCAAGTTCTGCAGTTGCAATAAAAACTGTCGGCTGTTGGTGGCCTGCGCCATGGTTTGCAATTGTGACTGTGCCGCCAATGCGCGCTGCTTGTAGTCTTCCAACAAATCGTTCATGCGCTGGCGACTTTGTTGCAACTCCAATACTTTGTTGCGAGCGCGAGCGCATGCTGTTTGCGCGACTTCTTCTTCGTCTTTGGCTTTTTTGGTCAACACGGACCAGCAACTGCGGGGCTTCATGGATGAATCGCTTTCAAGTCTGGTTCAATAAAGCACGCAATTGCTCGCGGGTGCTGTCGTAGTCTTGGCTGATGTGCATGTCCTGGCGCAAGAACGCGACGATCCGGTCATGCAACCGTATGGCTTCATCCAACTCGGGGTTGGAACCGTGTTCATAAGCGCCGACTTGAACCAAGTCGACGTTTTGCTGATAAATGGACCACAGTCGGCGCAATTTATTGGCCGACTTCATGTCCTCGCTGTTGAGCAAGGATTGCATCAAACGCGAAATAGACCCTGTCAAATCAATCGCAGGGTAATGCGCGGAATCGGCCAATTTGCGCGACAACATCACCTGGCCGTCCAGCGAGGCACGGGCGATGTCCACGATCGGGTCGGCGGCGTCGTCACCTTCAGCCAGCACGGTATAGATGGCCGTGATGGATCCGTGGCCGTGTCTGCCCACACCACCGCGCTCGATCAAATTGGGCAACAAACCAAACACCGATGGCGGATAACCTTTGGCCGTGGGGGGTTCGCCAATCGCCAAACCGATTTCACGCTGTGCGTGCGCCACACGGGTCAAGCTGTCGCACAGCATCAACACATCTTTGCCTTGGTCACGGAAATATTCAGCGATCACATGCGTCAAATGCGTGGCTTTGAGTCGCAACACCGGAGACACATTGGCAGGGGCTGCCACCACCACCGACTTGGCCAGGCCTTCTTCACCCAAGGACTCTTGGATAAACGCTTGCACTTCTCGGCCGCGTTCACCGATCAAGCCAATCACCACCACGTCGGCTTTGGTGAAACGTGTGAGCATGCCCAGCAACACACTTTTGCCCACGCCAGAGCCAGCGATCAACCCCAAACGTTGGCCACGCCCCAAGGTCAACACACCGTTGATGGCTTTGACACCGACATCCAAAATTTTGTTGATCGGACCGCGTTCCATTGGGTTGATGGGACGGCCCAACAAGCTGAGCAATTCTTTGCACTCAGGCGGGGGTTTGCCATCCAATGGTTGGCAACGGCCATCGATCACCCGGCCCAGCAGTTCGGGGCCCAGGTTGACCAACGAAGAATTGCTGACAACGCGTACCATGTCCCCGGGACCCACGCCAGCCGGCTCGGTGAATGGCATCAAAAACAAAATTTTGTCGTTGAAACCGACCACTTCCGCTTCCACTCGGTGGCCGTGTCGACCAACAACTTCGCAACACGCACCCAGTGGGGCCATCACGCCACGCGCCTCCAAGGTCATGCCGACCAAGCGCACCAAGGTACCACTGCGTTGCGGTTGTGGTGTGCGCAAATGGGGCAGCACGGCATCGATATCGGCGGCGAAATCCATCATGGTGTGATCAATTGATCTTGATCATGGAACGGATGGCATTGGCCACGCGGTTTTGTTCCTGCTCGGTGACATAACGCACCACCATGAGCTTGTCTTCATAACTGTTGCCCGCCAGCAGTTCGGCTGGTATCACAGGCTTTTTCTTTTCTTTCTTCATGCTTTGGCGCATTTTTTCCAGCGATGATTCGTCGTCCGTTTCTTCATCTTCGTCTTGCACCTGGGCCTGTTCCAGCGCCAGGGCTGCCAGGCGCTCTGCTTCCAGTGCGGCCACCTCTGCGCGGCGTGCCATTTCTTCTTCGTGGCCTTTGAGCAATTCAGCCTGCCGCAGTTTGTCTGCTTCCATCTCGGCTTGCAATGCTTGCAGCGCAAGCTTTTCTTCTTCGGTCAACACCACAGGGGTCGGTGCTGTCTGCAGCGGTTCTGTCGCCGTCTTTTTATCTTTGGCGGATGGGGGCGCCTCAAGTTGTGGCAAGGGTTTCGGTGCATAAAAACTTGCAAACTGTTCACGGAACGCAGAATTGACAGCGAGTTGTGCCATTTCTTCCAACTCCAAGGTGTTCGGTTCGCGTCGCACCATGGACATCAACATGGGCCTCACCACCAACGCAATGAAGGCCAAGCACATGATGGTGCGCAACGCAATATTGATGAAATCAAGCATGGTCGTCCTCTTGCTGGTCTGGGTCAAACGTCACGCGTTCAGGCACATCTTCGACCTGCCCGTCTCGCTGCGCCAAGGGTTGGCGGAAAAACGCCGACTGTTCGCGCCACAACTCGGGCTGGTTCAATAACCGGTTGGCCATGGCTTGCAACCGGTGTTCAATCAAATCTTCGATCTGGCTGTCATTCACCACCAAACGCACACTGCCAGGGTGCAAACCAGGCACCGCCAGCAACTGCATTTGCTTGATCACTTCTGCACCCAAGTCTTCCAAGCGCGCTTTGTCTTGCGGATTCAATTCAACCGTGACGGCAGACTGGCCATGCAAATCGATTTCATCCAGACAACGCTGCACCAAACGTTCAATCGCTTGGCCAGAAATCGTCAATTCGGCCAACACCAGTTGTTCACTGATATGCAAAGCCAAACGCTTCACCGGTTCGAACAAAGCTTGTGGATCGTTGCTGAACGCACGCAGTTTGTCGTGCAGTTGTCCGAGCAAACCCAGTTGCTCTTGCAACACCTGTGTCAATTCAGTTTTTTGTTCTTCCAAAGCTTTGGCCAATGCATCAGCTGCCTCGGCTTGGGCCTGCGCCATGCCTTGTGCCATGCCTTCGGTCAATCCTTGCGCATGGCCTAGCGACTGGCCTGCTTGCCTGCCAGCGTCAGTGCCATCAGCGTGGCCTTGGGCATACGCCTGTTCGCGTGCCGCAGCCAGTGCGGCAGGATCAATCACTGGGGCATCATCCCCTAAAGGCCATGCCGACAACCATTCGTCTTCCTCGGCACGCTTCCACATGCATTCCGCGCCAAACACTTCGCGCTGAAGACGCAACTCGGCATCGCGCTCGGCTTGTGCCTGCAAACGGGCTTGCAAAGCAGCGAATTGCTGCGCTTGTAGCGGGTCGTCAACTGCATCCGATTCTTGCGTTAAGTCAACGGTTTGGGGGGCAGACAAAGTGTCTGGTTGCAATTCGGCGTGTGCCGTTTTGCCGTCTTGTCGAAAGCGGGTGGGTTGACCAAAAGTTTCCAACACAAATTCGCTGTCTTCGTCCAGCACCTTGGCAGGCTCGGGCGTGGCCAGTTGTCTGAATTTGAAAGTGGCGTAATCCAATTTGGGCACATTCGCCCAATCGAACTCACCAAAATTGGGAATGGGTTTCGAAGACGAGTTCAGCCAGGTGTCATCCAACCAATGGTGCGGCTTGGCTGGTTGCGGATCAGGATTAAACAAAGTCTGCTCCGCCCAAGATCAATTCGCCGGTGTCTGACAGCTTGCGGGCCAAACGCATGATTTTCTTTTGTGCATCTTCGACGTCGGCCACACGCACCGGTCCGCGTGCGTCCATGTCGTCCTTGAACATGCCACGGGCACGCTCTGACATGTTGTCGAGGAAACGCGCCAGCACTTCTTCGGGCGCACCTTTCAAAGCCACCATCAATTGATCGGGCTCGACATTGCGCATCAACACCTGAATACCCTTGTTGTCCACGGTGGCCAGGTTGTCGAAGGTGAACATCTGGTCTTGGATTTTCAACATCAGATCGGCATCGAGCTCTTCCAAACCATCCATGACAGAACGTTCCAAATCGGTTTTGGTTTTGTTCATGATGTCGGCAGCGGCCTTGATACCACCAAAGCTTGACGATTTAGACGACGAGCTCTTGGCAAATTGCTGCTTCATGATTTGTTCCAACTCGGCCATGGCAGACGGCTGCACCGTGTCCATCGCGGCCACACGCTGAATCACTTCCGGGCGGACTTCAGGCGGCAAGTAGACCAACACGTCGGCAGCGACACTGGTTTCCAAGATCGACAAAATGATCGCAATCACCTGCGGGTGTTCGGTGCGAATCATTTCTGCGATGGAACGTGGGTCCATCCAAGACAAGATATCCAAACCCTTGGTGCCTTGCCCGGGCATGATGCGGTTGAGCACTGAATTGGCCTTGTCTTCACCCAGCGCCAAACGCATGACACGGTCCACATAATCTGAGCCACCCAAGCCCACGCTGTTTTGTTTTTTCAGCATGTCGACGAATTGATCGAGCACCACATTCACCGCACCTTGGGACAGCGATGAGGCTTGCACCATGGCCGCACCCAAAGCTTGTACTTCTTTGGGGCTGAGGTATTTCACAATCTCTGCCGCTTGTTCTTCTCCCAGCAACAGCATCAGCACAGCTGCACGCTGGGTAGAGGTCATGGCCCCCATTTCAGCGCGAAGCTCTGGGGTCCATTGGATGGTGTCGTTTTCAGCCATGTCGTTTCCTTGGTAGCGTGTCGGTCATCAAGACTCGATCATGTTGCGCATGACACTGGCCACGCGGCCGGAGTTGTCAGACACAATCATGCGAATCAAAGCGACTTTGTCATCGTATGAGTTGGCATTGTTGAGCAAATCTGCGGGGATGCTGGCTTTCTTGGGCTTGAGTTTGCCCATGCGTGCCTTGAGGTCATCCAGCGATTCGCCTTCTTCCAATTCCACTTCTTCGCCCGATTCTGCCTGCAGTTCAAGAGCAGCCAAACGTTCTGCTTCGCGGGCGGCCTCTTCTTCGGCCATGCGGGCGGCCTCGGCGGCAGCGGCTTCCTCGGCCATTTCGGCTTCTTTGGCCAAGGCTTCTGCGGCCAATCGCTCGGCCTCGGCTTGGGCCTCGGCTTCTTTGCGGGCTTTTTCTTCGGCCTCTTCGCGGGCAGCGCGTTCTGCCACCACCCTGGCTGCGGCTTCGGCCTCTGCGGCTGCAATGCGTTCTGTGCGCAATTTTTCTGCTGTGGCGGCTTCGGCTGCGGCCGCTGCCATCGCAGCTGCTGCAATCGCCGCTGGGTCGACTTCTGGCTTGATCAATTTCTTGATCATGGGGCGAACCACAGCCATCAAGAACAATAAGAACAGCACGGCGACCACACCACTGTTGGCCAATGAAGCCAAAGCTTCGTCTTTGTACCAAGGCACGGCATTGGGGTCCACCGGTGGCTCAAAGCGTGTTGCCACCACGGTCACCACATCGCCACGCTGGTCGTTGAAGCCCACGGCACCGCGAACCAATTGGTTCAAGCGATCGAGTTCTTCTTGCGTGTAAGGAATGGTGGTGGGCGGTGGTGAGCCATCCGCAGGCTTCTCCACTTTCATGCCAGCAGGGATCGGACGCTCGTTGATCAACACACCCACGCCGAGTTTGGAAATATTGCCCATGGCGCTTTTGGTGTGGCGCACTGCGCGGTCGAGTTCATAGTTTTTGGTGCTGCGTGCCACCACTTGCACGCCCTTTTCGCTCACGCCTTTGTTCGGGTCGGCAGGTGTGGCATCGGTGGCGGCCGGGTTGATCGGCGGATTCGGTGGCGTGCTGCTGAGTGAACCAGGAATGCCAATCGCATCCTTGAACGTGTTGCGGTCTTCTACATACAACTCAGAACGGGTTTTCGGTCCCTTGTCACCTTGGTCAAAATCTTCGGTGGTGATTTCTTCTTGCGTGAAATCCAGTTGCAACGTCACCTGAGCCGTCACATTCTCAGCACCCACGATAGGTGCGAGCAGCTGCAACAAGCGGGTGCGGTACAGGTCTTCCATTTGCTGTTTTTGCTGCAGCTCTGCGCCAGTCAGCCCCAACGGTTGTGGGCCCAACATCTCATTCATCAAGGAGCCGTAGTTGTCCACCACGGACACGTTTTCTGGCGCCAAATAAGGCACGCTAGAAGCCACCAGTGAAATGATGGCCTGCACATTGGCAGACGACACTTCTTTGCCGGGCGCACGCGTGATGATGACCGACGCCTTGGTGGGTACTCGGTCACGCACAAACACACTTTGCTTGGGCGCAGCCAAATGCACTCGCGCGCTGCGAATGCCTGCGATTTGCGAAATGGTTTTCGCCAACTCCTGCTCCATCGCGTTGTTGTAGCGAACCTGTTCCATGAACTGGCTGGTGGTCATGGCGGGCATGTCTTTGAGCGTTTCCATGCCTTGCACTTCGGTGCGGGGCAAACCTTTGGACGCCAGCAACATGCGGGCTTCTTGGTATTTGTCAGCCGGCACCATGATTTGTCCGGTGTTGTTGTCTATCTCCGGACTGAAATTGGCGGTCTTGAGGGTTTCGATGGCGAGCTGTTTATCCGCCTCCGGCAACATCATGGTCAAGGCCCGCATCGGCGGTGTTTTCATCGACATGGAAGCCAAACCAAACGCGGCCACGACCATCAAAATGACCACAATCGGCAGCACTTTGCGCACCGAAGGCTGTCGCACCAAATCGCGGATCATGCCCATGGGATCGGTCAACGCCGAACCGGTGATCGAGCGCATCGGTGTGCCACTGGCCATCATGGCGTTGTTGTTTCTTGCACCTGCATCAGCATCGGTGGTCAGCGCATTCGAGCTGGTGCCCAGGGGAGTATTGAGTGTTGCACTTGCGGTTGCCATGGTGTTCTCTCAGGTTAGACCGGCATGTTCATGATTTCTTCATACGCTCTGAGCACTTTGTTGCGCACCTG
>Ga0192647_100561_pt1 | contig 26172 bp, 27 predicted proteins | sample LauGreFa1BDMLBSN_2_FD_133046 | JGI IMG/M metagenome (GOLD analysis project Ga0192647, IMG submission 133046) | Freshwater lake microbial communities from Lake Michigan, USA - Fa13.BD.MLB.SN - reassembly | ecosystem: Environmental > Aquatic > Freshwater > Lake | place: Lake Michigan, USA... | reverse complement strand
TGCCCAACTCGGACTTCAGCGTCGAGGGCACGTCGGAAGATCCGGCGGCGATGATCAAGATCTACAAGGCGAATGAGGACGGCGATTACGAAGAGACGGACGTCTTTGTGGCGCACAAGTTCTCGACGCTGACGAAGGTGGAGATCGAAGTCGAGGTCGAGGCGGCCGAGGAAGAGGAGCCGATGGAGATGTCGGCCGATGCAGTCAAGGCGCTGGCTGCCGCGCTCGACGCGCAGATCGCCGCGCTCACGGCTCTGGACAAGGGCCTGCGTCGCCTCAATGATTCGATCGAGGCGCTGGAGAAGCGTTTCGACGAGGCCGCGATCGAGAAGATCGCCGGCGAACCCAAGAACAAGGCGGCCGCTCTGCGGTCGTCTGGACGCGAAGACGCTGCGGCGTTCTTCGCGCAGGTGGCCGAGCGCGTCGCTCGGTCCCTGTGACAACCCTAAGACCGCAGAGGAAAAGACAGATGGAAATCAACAACCAGTCGGTCGAGGCGCTGTCGCAGGCGCTCATCGGCCAGCTCAAGAGCAACCTGGACCAGCGCGATGCCGCCTTGTGCGAGCGTCTCGCGAAGCAACTGGACGAGAAGCTGGACGCCCAGCGTCGTGAAGCCGACGCCAAGGCTGCCCGTTTCGCGGTGCCCGGCCTGTCGCACGACAGCAAGGAAGTGAAGGAGTTCTCCTTCTCCAAGCTGATCAGCGGCTTGATGAAGGGCAACGTGGCGAAGTTCGCGCCGCTCGAGTACGAGATGTGCTCGGCTGCCGCCGGCACGGTGGACTCGGCCGTGGTGACGAAGGATATGGTGACGACCGTCGATAGCCTCGGCGGCTTCATCGTTCCGAACCAAGTGATGTCGGCTCAGATCATTCCGCTGCTTCAAGCTGCCATCGTCGCGTACGAAGCTGGCACCGTGCGCATGGGTGGCCTGACCGGCTCGCCGGTGCAGATCCCGAAGATCACGGGCGCGACCACTGCCTACTGGCTGGGTGAAGTCGAGGCCGTGACCTCGGGCGACATGACCTTCGGCCAGATCGACCTGTACCCGCACGACGTGTTCGCGTTGTGCACGCTGTCGAATCGTCTGATCGAACTGGGCGCGCCTGGTGCCGAGCAGTTGGTTCGTAGCCAGTTGGCCCGTGACATCGGTCTGAAGATCGACGCTGCGGTGTTCAACGGCACGGGTGCTGCGGGTCAGCCGACCGGCATTCTCAACACCTCGGGCATCAACACCCAGAGCTTCACGGGTGCTCTTGATGCTGCCACCTCGTACAACGAGATGATCAACATGGAGCACAAGCTCTTCGAGGACAACGCCCAGACGGTGGGCGAGTTCGTGTGGGCAATGCATCCGAACCAGTTCCGTCAGGTGCGCAAGCAACTCGACACGGTTTCGAGCAGCGCAAACGTGAACCCCAAGGTTCGTCCGTTCGTTGACGGCGGCACGATCGAGCGCATCCTCGGTCACCGCTACGTTCTGTCGACGCAGATGCCGAACGACAAGATTCTGCTCGGCGCGTTCGCCGCGTCGATGGTTGCGGAGTGGGGCACGATGGTGCTCGCGGCTTCGCGGGAGGGCACGAACTTCACCAAGCGTCAGACCCAGATCCTCGCCGGCATGACCGTCGATGTTGGTGTGCGTTACCCGGAAGCGTTCTGTGCCTCGACGGGCTTGGCCGCGCAGACCTGATCCCCTAACCAAACGCACAAGGAGAACACTCACATGCAGATGGACTTCCGCAGTCACCACAAAGTGGTGGCAGCCCTCAAGGCCGACAACTACTCGGCGGCGACTCACACATCGTCAGAGATTGACACGGCCGGCTTCGCCGAAGCCGTCATCATCTTTGACGCGGGCACGATGGGCTCGAGCGGTACGGTTGACGTAACCGTCCGCGACACCGACACGGCTGGTGGCAGCTATGCCGCCGTCACCGGCGCGGCATTCACTCAAGTAGTGACTGCCAACGAGGCGACCGTCTACGTTGGACGCATTCGTCTGAATAGCGCGACCGCCGGCACCACCGACAAGTGCAACCGCTACATCAAGATCCAAGCGGTCGTTGGTACGGCGGCCTGCGACTTCGGCGTGACGGTGCTCTTGCTCAATGCCGTGAACCCGAGCGTCACGCTCAACACGATGGCCTTCTCGATCGACTGATCGTCTGACGGACTGTGGGATCGAGGGCCGTCGTCGCCGCGAGCGGCGGCGGCCCTTGTGCTACAACTCGCGGCATGCATCACCCCATGAGCCTGCACATCGTTGGAAAAGGGCATGCGCTGCACGACCCAAAGGCGAAGGGCGTGAACAAGGCGTGGCTCCTCGAGGGCCAGACGCTGGACCTTGGCGACCCTTGGGTGGTCGAAGAGATCCGAGGGCAGGAGTACAAGCTCGAGCCGGCACCGGTTGGCGCGAGCGTGACGCCAAAAGAGGCGTGGCCGGGCGCGCTGCTGAACAGGTGGCGTGCGTCGAGGCCGAACATCGAACACGCGGCCGAAGTGCTCGAGGCGATCACGCCGGAGCCGCCGGCCGAGGAAGCGGCTAGCGTGGAGACCAAGCGGCGAGGCCGCAGGAAGAAGTCGGAAGATGAACTTTGACGGGAAGACAACCATGCGAGGGCAGACGCTGCTGGCCTCGACGACGATTAGCAGTGGCACTCCGGTGCAGTCTGCTTCAATCACCCCGAATGGGTACCGCTACACCCTGCTGCTGCTCAACGAGTTCCACGCCTCGGCGGCGACATTGACTGCTACGCTGGAGGACAGCGCGGATGACTCAAACTGGGCTGAGATCGGCACGGCCGTGACGGACTTTCCTGGTACCGGCACAATCTACGGTCGCGGATTTCTTGTCCGGCATGAAGCTGTCCGCCGGTACGTTCGCCTGAAGATCACAAGGCTCACGGGCACCATCGTTGTCGGCGTGACGGCCCTTCAATACAACAAGATCAACTCGAGCGATCCTGTTTCGCAGATCGGACTGTCGGCTCTATGAGAAACGACTACCAGAACGAGATGCGCATCGTCGGCATTCGCCGAAATAGCGTGACGACGTCGACTCCTTTCGCGATGACCGGAGTGCAGACTATCAGCTATCGCCATCTGGTCTTTCAGATGCAGTCCGACTTCTCGGTTGCCGGCAAGTCATTCGTTGTTGACGTCCAAGACAGCCAGGACAATTCCAACTGGGCCAACAGCGGTTTTTCGACAACCTTCAGCGGATCGGAGCAGCTCACCTCTTGCACGGTGCTCGTCGATTGCAACAAGCACCGCGAGTACGTCCGGCTCAATGTCTCGTCGATTTCAGGAGGCAGCATCACGGTGTCGTGCGTTGCCGTGCTGTTCAACGAGTTGATCACTCCAGACGCCAACGCCAACGTCTCGACTTTCGTCCTCTAAGCCATGGCGATCGACTACACCACTCGCGCGCGCGTCAAGACGCTGCTGGGCATCGCGAATGCCGACGTGTCGCAGGACTCGCTGATCGATCAATTGGTCACGGCGACGAGCCTGCGATTCGACGGCGAGATGCGCCGCCACGGCCAGCAGACGGCGCGCACAGAGGTGTACCCGATCAAGTTGTCGCGGCGGTTGGTGACGCTGCAAGGTGCGCCTGTGAACGGCGCTGTGGCGTTTACGGTCAAGCTGAACGACACGACGGACTTCGCAACGGCGACGACGCTTGTGCGGAACGACGACTATGTCCTCGAGGACACGGCCGGTGTTATCCGTCTGGTTTCGCAGGGCACGCCGTTCACGGCCGGCTCGATGGCTCGTCCCATCATGCCGTACTACATCCAAGTCACCTACACGGGCGGCTTCGCGACGAGCACGGCGAACCTGATCACCGGCTACCCGGACCTGGCGCAGGCGTGCGACTTGCAGGTGGCGTACTTGCATCGCCGGCGCACGACGCCTGGCGGCAACGTGACGATGGGCGAGAGTTCGACTCAGTACACCAAGGACTACCAGCTTCTGGACGAGGTGCGCCAGGCGCTGTCGAAGTACAAGCGCCTGACGCTGTGAGCCTTCGTGTCGACATCGACGCCCTGAAGCGGGTGCTGAAGGCGTTCCCGTCGGCCCTGAATCAGGAGATGCGGAAGGCGTTCACCGACCATGGCAACGTGTTCATCGACACGATGATCACGAAGAGGTTCCGTGGTTACTCGGGCCCAAAGAACACGGGTACGATCCTTCAGAACCGGACTGGATCGCTTCGTCGGTCCTTCGGCAAGAGCGTGCTGGGCGGCACTGCCGGCAAGCCGTTGACGTTGCTGGTCTACAGCCAAGGTGTGAAGTACGCGCGGTTGCAGGAGTACGGCGGCACGATTCGTCCGAAGCGGGCGAAGAACCTGACGATCCCGCTCGACGATGCCCTCACGGGGTCCGGCGCGCCTCGCTACACGAGCGCGCGCGACCTGCTCTCTCGATACCCAGAGGACGTCTTCTTCTTCACCAGCAAGAAGGGGAACACGTTCTTGGCGTCGTATGGCAAGCCGGGTGGCAAGCGTCGGAAAGAGGAGGATGTGCAGTTGCTGTACATCCTCAAGAAGCAAGTCGAGGTTCCGGCGCGGCTGGGATTCCGCGACACTTGGACCTCGCCGGCACTTGTTCAAGACCGGCGTGCGCGCTTCACGGCGGCCGGCGAAGCAGCTTCCCGTCGTGTCGGAGGCGGTGGCTAGTGGCCGTCTACACTTGGACGATGTGTCCGGCGACCTTGGTTGAGACGAGCCAGCGGCGTGCAATTCAGGCTCCCGCAGAGCTGAACAAGTCGCGTGGCCGGCAGATCAACGAGCGCGAGCTGCGTCGTTGGGTTCTGACCTATGACAGCTTGGACGGCATCCTGACCGAGGTCGAGCGTGCGTGGACCATCACTGGTGGCATCCTGGCGATCAGTTACACGCCTCCCGGCGGGTCGGCTGTGGATGTACGGTTTGCCGATGACACGCTTGAGCGTGTGCGTCGGAACGCGGCCGCCGGATCTGTTACCGTGATCCTCGAGGAGATCCGCTGATGGCATACCCGGCAACAACGACGGTACGCGAGCTGATATTGCAGAACGTGGACACGGTGCTGGCTGCAATCGCGACGACGCCCGCGACGTACAAGACTGTGCCGAACACGGTTCGTCGGTGGGGCGGCAACGCCTTCGAGGTTCCTACCTATCCATGCCTGATCGTGGTGCCTCAGGGCGAGACGCACGACGACAGCCGGCTAGGAATCATCGAGCACACGATGGACCTGCTGATCGTGTGCGGGGTCTACGATTCCGCATGGAAAACGTCCCTGCAAGACTTGGTGACGGATGTGCGCGTGGCGTTGACCACGGACTGGACGCGCGGAGGCAACGCGCTGACGACGCGCATCTTGAGTGATCAAGTCTTCGAGGCCGACCCGAGCAACCCGCTGGCCGAGGCGCAAGTCACGGTGCGGATCCTGTATCGAACGCTTTACGGCGACCCGTCCACCAAGCACTGAGAGAGACACATGGCACTAACAAGACTTCAACAACTCTGCATCGCGGCCGAAACCGTTGAAGGTACGGCGGTCGCCGCGGGCACCTTGTTCTCGGCAGCGAACGCGAAGTACCTCGCGATCGACCCGCAGATGACCTTCGAGGTCGAGACCTACCAGCGCGATGTCGCGCGCGAGAGCTTCACGCCGTTGTCGCCGCTGGCCGGCGCGGTGCTTGGCAATTGCTCGTTCTCGCTGGAAATGGCTGCAAAGTCGGGTGCGACTACGATCAGCAGCTATCCGCAGTGGGACTTGCCGCTGGTTGCGTGCGGATTCCGGCGCGAGCGGTTGATTCGCCTGACCTTGTCTGCCGGTGTCGCGACCAACGCCATTGCCCACGGAACGCTTTTGACGGCTACTGGAACGGCTACGGCGATCGGCAACTATCCGATCGGAGCCACGACCGTCTGGTGCACGAAGGGAGCTGACAATACTCTTGGCAACTCGACCGGTATGGCGGCTGTTTCACTGACTTCAAACTCGGGTGCCACGGCGCATGGAACTGTGACGGCCACTGCGATCAATGCCGCTCTTGGCTGGTTCCCGTCGTCCGTTGCTTTGTACAAGGCCACGGTCGCTTCTCTTGGTGCTGCTTTGCAAGCGAATGATGTCGTGGTTGGAAACAGTACCGGTGCAATCGGCATCGTGTACTACGCTGTCGCCTCATCCGGCACGGTCATCTACATGCGTCGTGTCCAGGGAACATTCACTACGTCCGACACCGCCTGCGTCGTCTACCGCGCTGGTGCGGTTGTTTCTGGCGTGAATCCGAACTTCGGTTCGGGCAGTTACACGCAGAGCTACGATTTGTCGAGCAATGTCTACAACAATTCCGCTGCTATCAGCATCGGCTTGTCCAAGGATGGCGTGCGCGAGTCGATGAAGGGTGCGCGCGGAAGCGTTTCGATTTCTGGCAACGTCGGCGAGCCTGCGCTGCTGAACTTCACCTTCCAAGGCATCAAGGAAGCCGTGGTCGACGGTGGTAGCGTGTCGTCGGTGACATACGACGATGCCACGCCGCCTGTTCTGCTTGGCGCTTCGATGACTGTTGGCGACTCAAACTTCACTCTGGCCCAGCGCAAGTCGTTCTGCGCCACGTCGTTCAACTTTGACATGGCGAATGACATCCAGTTCCGCCGTTGCATGACGGCCACGACCGGCATCGACGGCATCTACTACAACGGCCGCACGCCGACTGGGACGATCGACCCTGACCTGTCGCTCGAGTTGGACTACGATTGGATGGACAACTATTTCTCGGCGACCACGATCGGTATCGACACGACCATTGGCACGACTGCTCCGAACAAGTTCCGTGTGAATGTCCTGAACGCGGCCGTCACGGCTGTGGGCCAGGGTGATCGCAACGGCACTATCACTCGGGATATTTCATTCAACATGAGTTCGGGCTCGTCTTCGTCGGTTGCCGGCGACAACGAATTCGTGGTGATCTGGGATCCTGCGGTCTGAGCAGCCTGAAAATCTCAACAAGGGAACGAGGATCGAATGTCACTGACAAGACTTCAGCAGCTCTTCTGCGCCGTGGAAACGGTCGAGGGCACGTTCACTTCCACACTGTTCACTTCGGCGAACGGGAAGTACTTGGCGATTGATCCCCAGATGACGTTCGAGGTCGAGACCTACCAGCGCGACGTCGCGCGCGAGACTTTCACGCCACTCTCTCCGGTTGCTGGCGCTGTTCTCGGTACGACGTCATTCACTCTTGAGGCTGCTGGTCGCACGTCGGGTGGACTGGGCACACGTCCGATGTTCGACATCCCGCTGGTGGCATGTGGCTTCCGGCGGGATCGCCTGTATCGCTTCGACGTGTCTGGCGCGATTACCAACGGCCCGATCCGTCACGGCACGGTGATCACTCAGACTTCTGGCGGTGCGACCTTCACGGCCATCGGAACCTACTACAACGGAGCTCCGTATGTGTGGGCGACGCAGGGTCTGATCGGCGCTGCCGGCAATTTGTACTTGGGAAGTGGAACTCCAGGTGCTGGCACTGGATTCACCTTTCCCGGCAGCGGTAGCTTCACAACTTCGGGCTCGATCTCGGAGACAGCAATCGGCTGGTATCCGTGGAGCGTGCCGCTCTACACTTTACTCTTCAACGTCGCTCAGTCCTTCAACAAAGCACACACGATTGTCGGCAACACCAGCAAGGCGATCGCGATTTCCTACTACGACATGCCGGCATCACCTGCGACGACGCAGTGCATCGTTCGTCGAGTGTCCGGTACGTTTACAGCAAGCGAAACGGTTTCGATCTACAGTGAGGCCGGCGTGCTGTTGAGTTCTACGGCTGCGCTTGCAGGTTTGAACACATATCTGCAAGCAGACAACGTTTGTCGCACGGCCTCGATTGGCGTCGCCAAGGACGGCGTGTTTGAATCCATGGCGGGCTGTCGTGGATCTGTGAGCATCACGGGCAACATCGGGGAGCCTGTGCTTTTCAACTTCACGTTCCAAGGCATCAAGAACGCGGTCGTCGACTCTGGCAACGTCTCTGGCATCACCTACGACACGCTGGTTCCGCCTGTCTTGCTGGGTGCCACTGTGACGGCCGGCGATGATGTCATCACAACGCTGGGTGGTCAGAGGACAGTCTGCGCCACGTCCTTTGGTATCGACATGGCTGCGGACGTGCAGTACCGCCGGTGCATGTCGGCCAGTACTGGCATCGACGGCATCTACCAGAACGGTCGAGTTCCGACGCTGACGATTGATCCAGAGCAGGCCCCTGAGCTGGACTTTGACTTCATGGCGAACTACTTCGCCGGGAATTCAAATAGGATGAACATCGACGTGGGCTCGACTGCTGCAAACAAGTTCCGGTTCATCATGCCGACGATGACTCTCCAAAGCATCGGCCAAGGCGACAGGAACGGGATCATCACGCGCGACGTTTCTTTTGCCTTGGACAGCGGCAGTTCCTCAAGCGTGTCGGGCGACAACGAGTTCGCGATCATCTGGGATACTGGCGTCTGACGAAAGTCGGACGGACTTGGCTGCCGGCCGCGCCGAAACAGCGCGGCCGGCTTCGTTATCATCTGGGCATGAAGCTCTCCCTCGACCCGCGCAAGCCGCGCGAATACATCCTCAAGGCCGAGCGCACGCACGCGCCTGAGGTCCAGACCGTCTTCCTCCTTCGCCCGTTCACGGTCTACGACGAGGCCGAGCTGGCGGCCTTTACCGAGGCCCAAGGCGCGACGCAAAGTGCCCGGCTGATGATTGAGACCGTCCGGCGCGCGCTTGTCGGCTGGCGCAATCTGGAGGGCCCTGACGGCGTTCTGCCGTTCGAGAAGGGCGAGGACGGGTACGCGACCAAGCAGATGGTCGAGTTGCTGCCCACGGCCATTGTTCTGGAGCTCTTCAACGCGATTGTCGGTCGAGAGAGCGTGGGCAAGGACGAGGCGGGAAAGTCCTAGCCGCCGTCCACGCGGCCTTTGGCGACCAGCCGGCGAAGTGTCCGAAGTGCAAGACGCCGGAGTTGAGGAAGCGGTGGGGCTGCGACGAGCCGGCGGGCGTGGTCGTATACACCCGGACTTGCGAGTCGTGCTTTGGTCTAGACTTGAAGTGCGAGGCCTGTGGCGGACGAGGCCAAGTGCAGCGCGAGCGTTGTCCATCGGCCGAGGCATGTGACCTTGGCCGCGTGGTCTTGCGCGCGTGGAGCCACATACAGAACGGCGTGATGCCGGTTTCGGGCGGGTACAGCGAGCAGCCGTCCAAGTTGATGCGGCTGGTCGACATCGCGGCGAGCGAGCGTGGAAAGATGATCGAGGCCGAGCAACGCGCGGTAGAAAGCAGGTCGAAGAACAATGGCAGCAAGCGACGCTGAACTGAAGATCATCGCGAGCCTGGACGATCAGGTTTCGAAGTCCATCCAGAAGTTGCTGGGTGAGGTGGGGAAGTTGTCGGACGAGGCGAAGAGTGCCTTCGACGACATGCGCAAGGCGGCCGACGGTGCCGCGAAAGCTGCCGACGACACGGCAGACGCTGCCGGTGATGTCGCCAAGGAGACCAAGAAGGCCGGCAAGGAAGGCAAGGAGGCCGGCGAGTCTTTGAGCAAGGGCTTTGCCGAGGCTGCGCTCCAGATGGTTTCCGTGAGCGCGATCATCGGCACGGTGACGCAGAAGGCTCGTGAGTTCCTCGACGAGTACGGCAAGGTCGAGGTCGTGCTGGCACGGATTCAGGCTGGTTTGGATCTGACATCCACGTCCACCGAGCGCCTCAAGGATGACTTGACCACGCTTGCCCTGAGCGTGAAGCGGTTTGCCACGGAAGAAGAAGTGGCGACGGCGGCCCAGACCTTGCTGAACGAGAAGTTCGCGACCACTGCCGATGTGGTGTTCAAGGTCGCCGACGCGGCTGCGTTTGCGCGCGTGCAGGGAATCAGCTTGACGGAAGCTACGAAGCTTTTGGTCGATGCGAATGGGGCGTTCGCCCAGTCTTCGAACAACAGCGTGGACGTCCTGTCCAAGTTGCGTCAGGTCCAGAAGGAGACGGCATCAGACCTGCGCATCTTGGCGGCCGGATTTGATCGCATCGGCAATACCGCGCAGGCTTCTGGCGTTCGACTTGAAGACCTGCTGGCGGCCTTCACCGTTCTACGGGGAGCTGGCACATCAGAGGCCGAGTCCCTCCGATTCCTAGAAGGCATCCTGCAAGGATTGCAGATCAATGCCGAGGTCGTGAATCAGAAGTTCGCTGTCCTTGGTCAGACGTTCAACGCGCAATCGGTTTCGACGAAGGGGCTTTCGGGAACAATCAACACGCTCTTCCAAGCCATCCAAGCCGGCGGCGGCGATGTGCAGGAAGAGTTCAAGAAGATCTTCGGCTCGCAGCAGGCGGTCAATGCGGCCTTGGCGCTGGGCGTGGACCGTTCGTCGGACTATTCGAAGGCTCTATCGAACCTTTCGAATGCTGCATCCCAGTACAACAGAGACCTAGCAACGATTGGCCGCACGCAGGACAGCTCGGCCGATCGGTTCTCGGAATTCTTCGACATCATCGACAATGTCCGAGTCGGCATCGGCAGGGTGTCTGGGGACTTCGATGAGTTTGGCAGGCGGTACGCGAATTACGCTCGAAGCCAAGCAACTGCGGGTCAGGAGATCACGCGTCAGGTTTCTGCGTTGCAGTCCAGGGCTGCTGCCGCTGGCGCGGAGTTTGATGTCTTGGCGCGCAAGGCTGGCGAATCGTCTGGCGTGATCGCCGACAAGTTCGCTGCCGCTCGTCCCAGCATCGAGGCCTTCTTCGACACTCTTTCCGGCAAGCCGGTCGATGCGGAGATTGTCAAGGTCCAGAAATTCATCGACGCACTGAGGGACCAAGCGCGTGCGTTCTCGGAGCTTGGCGTGCCCGAGTTTAGCGGTGCCGAGTTGGAGTCGACGCTCCAGCGCATCGCGGCCTTGGAGATTCAACTCGTCGACGCTGTGTACATCCGTCGCAACGAGTTGGCCGACAAGGCGCTGGCGAATGAAAAGGCTCGGCTGATCACGCTGGAGAAGAAGCAGGACGAAGCTGCCAAGGGCTTCTTCAAGGCTCTGGTGGACGAGGACGCGGATGCCGATATCGCGCGAATCAGTTCTCGGATTGCCGACCTTATCAAGCAGGCTCAAGAGCTTGCGGGCGCTGGCGTGCGTGGATTCGTGGGTGCGGACTTGGAGGCTCGCATCCAAGAGATCTACCAGTTCGAGCAGCGGTTGCTCGGTGAGTTGACCCAGAAACGACAGGCCGACAACTTGGAGGTCGAGGAGCGTCGCCGGCAAGAGCAGGCGCAGACGCTGGCCTTGCAGCAGCAGGCCGAACTTCAGGCGTACCAAGCGAACCTTCAGCGCATCCGCGAGTCGGCGGCGTTGGCTCGTCAGTTGATCGAGGAGGGCGTGTCCGGCGCTGGCGCACAGGTCGACTTCTTCGGCAACTTGGCGACGCAGGTTCAGCCGCTGGCGGATGAGATCCTTGTGCTCGAGGGCAAGCTCGCGAACTCGATCTTGTCGAACGAGGAACGCGACGAAGTCGTGGCTCGCATCCAGTCGATTCGGGATCAGATTCGTGGCGTCGGTCAGGAGGCCGTGACCACTGGCGCTGCGTTCGATGCTGGGTTCACTGGCGCTCTCGAAAAGTTCGTGAAGGAGACGGCGAACCGGTTCAAGGAAGCAACGGATCTGGCATCCGCTGGCATCCAGTCCTTCCAAAGCAGCTTCTCGGGCTTCCTGAACGACATCGTCCTAGGCTCGAAGAAGGCCAGCGACGCCTTCAAGGACTTCATCCGCAACTTCATCTCCGGCATCGTGCAAGCCATCAACCAACTGATCGCGTTGAAGATTGCTGCGGCGATCTTGACCGCGATCGGATTTGCCGGCGGCGCTGCTGGTGGTGCCAATGCATCTCAGGCTGCGGAGCTTGGCGGATTCACGGTCGGTGAGAAGGGCGGCGTGATGCCAGGGCAGATGCAGTCGACGATTCCGGCTGGATCGAGTCTCGCGTCGATGGGCACGGGCAAGCCGATGGGCGGCGCGTCGTTCTTCGCAGACGGTGGCGTGATGCCGGGCAAGATGTTGGCCGATGCCACGGGCTTGCCGCTCAAGGCTTACGCGCGTGGCGGCGTGACCACCGAGCCCCAGATCGCGGTCTTTGGCGAGGGCCGTGGTGCGGAGGCGTTCGTGCCGTTGCCCGGTCCGAACCGTGGCATCCCTGTTGAGTTCCAGAACAGGCCGGAGTTGGATTTCGCGCCTTTGCTCGAGGCTCTGCGCTCAAGGTCATCGGACATCTCGTTCAACGTGGATGTGCCTGCGCCGACGTTCGAAGTGCCGGAGCCGGTATACCAGTTCGAAGTGCCGGAGCCGGTCATCGAGCTGGGGCGCGTGGATCTGACTTCGCTTGCGGATCGTTTGATCTCGCGCATCCAGCCCATCGAGCCTATGCAGCCGGAGGTGGACCTCGCTCCTCTGATCCAGGCGCTATCGAGTTCGGCGCGCTTTGACCGTGGCGTGCCGGTCGAGTTCCAGAACACGCCGGCCGCGATGTCCACGCGTCGCGACGATGCGGCACCCACGGCACCTGTGGTGAACATCAACCTCGACTACAATCCGCGCGTGCAGGCACTCGACGGCGAAGGAGCGAAGGGCGTGCTGCTTCGTGAGGCACGCGTGATCGGTGACATCGTGGCGGCAGAGATCGCGTCGGGTGCTAACAGGTCGCTGCGCGAAAGCGTGAGGATGAACTGATGTCGCCGATCGCGACAAACATGACGCGTGTCCCAGACGGGTTTGGCGTCTATCCGAACGGCGACACGTTCGACACGCTGTCGGGTGCTGTTGACTCGACATATCTGGTCGGCAACTACGTTCGCTTCGAGCCGTGGAATTCGCAACTCAACGTCGACAGCACTCGCTTTTGGGGAGCTACTCAAGTCCTTGCGTCGAATGGATGCGACATCCACAACGGATGCGCGGGTGCTGCTGCCTTTTCAACAAACCCCGCCACGGTCAGTCATCAAAGCGTGGTCTCGGATGGCAGTGCCTCGGGCTTCATCTTCCGGGACTACAACGCGACCGACGTAGAGCTGAAAGGGAACTTCAGGTTCCGCGAGCGGCCGAATGTTTACACAGGCACGCAGGGCTTTGCGCTTGGATTGGCTGCGCGAGTGAATGGCACCTTGACGGCGGGCGGCACTTCCAACACTCGCTTCACCACCGTCACCGGCTACTACTTCGGACTGTTTGGCGAACCCTCCGGCGGCACTCTGTACGTCGGCTCGAGTCGCGTTCGGTTGATGATCATCAAGGTCGTGGCCGGAGTGCCTACGGCACTGAACGTCAACTCGACGACGCCCGGCAGCACCGCTCCGAACCTGTCGGCGTTCTTCCCCACGAACACCAACATCGACCATGTGCTTCGATTCACGGTCCAAGACGTCGGCGGCACCGTGCAGCTCCGCGGCTATCGGGTGAATCCGGTGCCCGACGCTCAAGGGCAGTTGGTGGAGGAGCTGGTCTGCTCGGCCGACGATTCATCGTCGCCGATCACAGCGACTGGTCGAGCCGGCATCGTGATGTCTGGCGACAACACTTCGATGTCAACGCCTAGCGGCCAACGCCAGGCGATGCAGTGCAACTACTGGAGCGTGGGGCCGATCGGAGGCGCGCCGGTTTTGTATGAGGGCTGGCGTCGCTTTGATCGGAATGGAGGAAAGACCGTCTCTACCCCAGGCGTGCCCTTGTCTCCTGGCATCAGCTTCGCGACATCCCTTCGCCATGGGTGGACTGGCGACTTTTCAAGCACCAACGCGACCGGCACGCAGGCCTACGAGGATTCGATGCGTCTCGACTCGGCCAACAACCGAATCTATGCACGTCCTTCGCTGACCGGTTCGACGGTCTACGCTTTCAGCCAGATCGTTGCACGGGATCCGAAGTTCCAAGACCGCTCGGTCGACGTCGTTATGGAGACTGGCGCATCTAGCACTAGTCGGACATTCGGCTTGATCCTGTTCGGCACGTCCGCAGGAACGACGTCGGACACGGTGTACACGACTCGTCCGCGTGGTTACACGGCGACGGTCGACTACATCGGAAGTTCTGGAACCTTCAACGTCAGCATCTCACGACTTCGAGGTAGCGTTGCTCCAGTTGTCATTGCAACAAAGACAGGCGTGGCGGGATTGGCCCTCGGTACTTCCTTCACGCTGCGCTTCCAAGCACTCACGCTGACTTCTCCCACACCTCAGACCGGCTACATCGGGATGAAGGTGTACATCAACGGCACCCAGCAGACTTGGAACTTGGCCGCCGGCTTCTACGATTCGGCCGGCAATTCGGTTGCAGCCGGCAGTGCGCAAGTCGCTTTCTCGATCGACGCGGCCGGCACAGTGACCGACCGCACATCGGTACGCATCTCCGAGGGCGGCAACGGCGAAGGCGTGGTGTTCCTGAGCTCGAACCACTCTACGACGGCCAACTCCTACTTCGATGCGTGGACCGCTGCTGCCGGAGGTGCTGCACCGGACACGCCCGAGGAGGATCAGGCGACGATCGCGGTGTTGGCCGAAAACGATGCGGCCACAGGCACATTCAACTACGCCTACGAGTTCGGTCACATCGAGGAAAGCCGCCGGCCCCAGCTTCGGCACTCCTTTGACAGCGACCACAAGTACGTCGCCTTGCAAACAATTCGTCCGAGGCGTCGCTGGAAGATCGGCAACAACGCGGCCACGTCGGCCGAGGCATCTGGCCTCAAGACGTTCTACGGGCTGCGGAAGGGCGTGGAGGTGCCCTTCAACTGGACCACGCCCACTGGGTCGGCGGTCATCGTGCGGTTCGTGCAAGATTCCTTGGACGTCGAGCAGGTGACGCCGAGTGTTTTCCGTTGGGCCGTTGAGCTCGAGGAGGTGTTGGCCGAATGACTCAGCCGCTAACGAATCAATCCGTCCGACTCAGCCGCGACCTGACCATGGTCTATCCATGGGTCTGGCTCTACGACATCGAGGTGCCGACCACGCCTCCGACGCGTTACCGTCTCACCAACTACGACCGCGAGGTCAACTTCGGCCAGAACTCGGCCGGCGTTCCCTTGACCTACAGCCCTTTCCCGGTCGTGCAAAGCGCGGTTTCGCAGAACGTCGAAGGCGAGCTGCCGCAGATCCAGCTTCAGGTCTCGAACGAGTCGCTGTTCGTGCGCGAGATCCTCGAGCAATACGACGGTCTGATCGGACAGCCGATCGTTATTCGACTGGTCAACTTCCTCGAGCTGAACAACCCGTCGGCGGCGCTGCGCTTTGATGGGCAGATCGTGGCCTGCAAGGCCGGCTTTGACCGTGTGACGTGGAATGTCTCTGCGTTGAACCTGATGCAGTCGGTCCTTCCAAGCCAACGCTACATCCGAGGACACTGCCGATTCCGCTACGGCGACGACCGCTGTGGCTACGACTTGAACAACGGCACGCTGCTGGCTGCGCATCCGACCTGTGACAAGAGCCTGATGGCCTGCGAAGAGCGTGGGGACACCGAGGCAGCGACGGCTGGCTTGGTGCGATTGCACCCGGGTCGCTTCGGTGGTTGGCCGGGAATCCCGCGACAAGGCCGACGCTAGACTGGGCTACATGCCCAGGCCCATCACCAAGGCCGACCTGAAGGTCGAGCGGTCTTTCTACTACGACTTGGTGGGTGTGCCGTATTCGCAGGGCGGCCGGACGATTCGCCACGGTCTGGACTGCTTGGGCGCGGCAATGATTGTGCTCGAGCGCATCCATGGCAAGTCCGTGGCCGACGAGCTCCACGCGTACACACCGATGGCGCACACCGCCGACTTCGCGGCGCTGGCGGCGTGGAGAATGGCTGCGAAGGACAAGTGGGAAGTGGTCACCAGCGGCTACTTGTCTTTGTCGAAGAGTTTGCCGGGGGACATCGTGGTGCAGGTGACGAGCTCGGACACACTTTCGGCCCATGTCTCGATCGTGGTGCACGGCGGCCCGACGTACCCGACCGTGGTTCTGACTGCCGACAAGAAGCGTGGGATCATCTGCGTGCCGGGCTCTAGGCTGCGCGATGTGTTGGCGGTGTACAGGTACAGGAAATGATCGAAGTCCTACTGATCAAGAACGTCTTCGCCGGCTCGAAACACGCAGAGCGAATCTACATCGACAAGAACTCGGCGCTCGTCGTGGACTTGCTGCCGGCGGCTTGGCACGACTTCAAGTCCGACGTGGTGCCAGTGTCTGGCGTCAAGCGTCTGGACTGGGAAGCCGTGGTGCACGCGGGAGACCGTGTGGGCTTCGTGCTTGCTCCTCGAGGCATCGAGTTCACGTTCGTCGGCTTCCTGAAGTACCTCGCGATCATGTTCTTCGCGAACGTGATCATCCGTTCGCTGATGCCGAAGCCGCCGAAGAGGCGCGAGGACAACACCTCGGCGACCTACGGCTTCAACGGTGTCGAGCCGACACGCGTGGAGGGCGAGCCCATCCCGCTCTACTACGGCGAAGTGCGCGTGGGCGGTCAGATCATCAACGAGTTCGTCGAGGACTACGGTGCGCTGGGCTCATCGTACTTGGCGCTGGTGTCCCTGGGCGAAGGTCCGTTGCAGGAGATTGCCGGCCAGACGGTCGACACGCCGGTCGCGTTGAATACCTTCGGAGGCACGGCCGTGCCGGAGGGCAAGGTCTTTCTCAACGACACGGACGTGACCCAGTTGCAGGCGGTGGAAGTCGCCGTGCGCATGGGCACGATCGAGCAGGATCCGATCGAAGGCTTCGAGTTGGCGTCGTCGATTGTGTCGATTGACACGGACCTTGGCACGCCCACGACGACTGCGGAAGAGTGGGAAGAGATCATCAACTATGCGCAGCCGTGGTTCTTGCTGAACGGTACGACGCTCGCCGATCCGACCTTTGATACCTCGGCGGTTGCTTACAACGCCACGATTGATGCAGATGGCGCAGTGGTGAAAGTCTTGCTGCCCGAGGGCGTTGGGTACATCAACGATGACAACGTGACGGTCTCGGGGCGAACTGGCGTGGTGATTCGCTACATCCGGCTGGATGGATCAGGAGCGCCGATCACCAGTGGCGGCCAGAACGCGGACGGGTATGTGTATCTGCGTCCGATTCGTCGCTTTGCGAAGTTGCAGGGCGGTGCATCGATGGACTTCCCGTTTACGTTCTACAACCCCGCCACGTTCGCTCTTGGAACGATCACTGGGCACATGTCGTTCAACGGCGGCGGACAATTTCAAGTCACGGTAGGAGGCACTAGTGGAACCGGCGTGAACGCTGCTCCTACGTTAGGGCGCAGTGGTTTGACGGTATCTGCTCAAGGTCCAAGCTGGCAGGCGTCTTCTGTTTGTGATTCGTTTTCGATTGAGTGCTTCTTCTTTCCTCGGGATTTCACTACTCCTTTTGTTGGTGACTCAGGCGGCAGCCCTTTCTTCGCTAACAGGCTTGCTGAGTTCCCTGAAGACAAGGCTTGGATTTCATACACCGGCGGTGCGGGTGTAGGTTTTGCACTTGGCAACAAGACTCGGTCGTACTCGCCGCAAGCTGGTCAAAGCGTGACGAGGTATGTGCCCTACGTTTCTTTTGGTGGAGTTGACTTCACGGAGGGATCAGACGACGTTCCGTTCTTTGATCCCAGCTACCAAGTTACAAGCGTCGGCTACACATTCGAAACTAGGTTCGACATCTTCAGTTCTGGGACCACTGCTGCCGGTTCGATTTCTACGGCAAACAACACCACAGGCAACTTCTTCTGGGGCTGGCAGCATGCCGTCGCGACCTACGAAAAGAACGCGTCCGGCAACCTGAGCCGCGTGCGCCTGTACATCAACGGCGTCAAGATCATCGACCGACTGACGACGACCCAATGCACGCTGCCTAGTGCGTCGGGCACGTTCACGCTGCGTGGCCCTGGCGGTCACGGCTACCTGAAGAATGTCGCCATCTACAAGGGCGTGATGTCGCAGGCCGACATCCTGACGAACTACAACAACGGCAACGGCCGCACGCGTGTCATCTCGTCGCTGTTCCCGGTGGCCGTCTACCAGACCACCACGCTGGGGCAGGACACTAGCGGCAACAGCAACACGCTGACAAACAATGCCAACCTCGGCGTGTCTGTCACCTTGCAGACCAACGGCGCGGTCATCGAGTCTGGAACGGGAGCGGTGGCGGTGCCTTTGCGCGCGCGTTACCGCATCGAGGTGCTACGGGCTTTCAAGAACTCCACCAGCACGCGCTTCCTCGACGCTCAACGCTACACGTCGCTGCGCTTCGTGGACACGCAACCGTACAGCTATCCGTCCGCGCCTTTGCTGGCAGTCACCTCGCGCGCAAACGCCGAGCTCAATGGCTCGCTCCCGGCGCTCACGAGCATCATCAAGGGCCGCAAGGTGCCCGTGTGGGATGGCACCTCGACCGGCTTCCCCACGTTCAATATCAGCTACTCCAACAACCCAGCGTGGGTTGTGGTGGACATGTTGCTCAACAAGGACTGGGGCCTTGGCAATGTGTTCGACAACACCGACCTCGACATCGGCACCTTCCAAGAGTGGGCCGACCACTGCGACGAACTGGTCTACAACCAGAGCGGCTACATCCCGACGTATAGCGCGACCACGAGTGGGAGCCTGCCGACGTGGTACGACATGTACTACGACGCCGTGGCCGAGCTCCTCAAGATCCTGTGCCCGGCCGAAAGCGTGCCTGACACCTTGAATGTCGGTGACACGCTCGTCGTCGCAGGCTTCCCGGCCCTGCCGAGCGGCGTGGACTTGAACGGTGTTCCGCTCACCATTCAAGCCATCTACAGAACGACGAATCCCGCACCGCCGGCCGTGCCGCAGGCTCAGATCTGGTTGACCTATACCGGCGCAGCACCTTGGGCCAGCACGACCAACCTTTCGGCGACTGTGACGCCGGCTGGTACTTGGACTCCGAAGCACGCGCGGTTCAGCTTCGACGGTGCCGTCGACGAGCCGAACAACGCGTGGGACACCATCACCCAGATCGCTTCGTCGGCACGCGGCTCGGTCGTCCGCGACGGCCGGCGCGTGCGCGTGGCAGTCCACAAGCCGAGGCCGGTGGTCCAGCTCGTCGGCAACTCTCAGGTCTTGGAGGGTAGCTTTGAGGTCGAGTACCTCAACCCAAAGACACGCTTCAACCAGATCGAAATCGGCTTCCTCGATCGGGCGCTGAACTACGACCGCTCGATGGTGTCCCTCGAGCATCCGAGCATTGGCACCTCGACCGATACCGGCCTCCTGCGCCGCAAGTCCTTCTTCCAAGAGGGCGTGGTTCGTCGGGCGCAGATCATGCGCCAGGCGCTCTTCCTCTTGAACCAAGAGAACGAAGTTCGCCGCAAGGGCAAGTTCGTTGGCAGCATCGACCTCCTCGACCTCGAGCCGATGGACGTCATCCGCATCGCGCACGACGTCGTGGATCGTGGAATCTCTGGACGCATCAAGCAGACTTCGAGTCTCAACACGCAGATCTACCTAGATCGCACCGTCGTGCTCGCGGCAGCGACGACGTACAAGCTGTCGATCCGATCCGGCGTTGCCGACTCCAACGTCGTGCCTGAGACTTTGACCGTCTCTTCGGCGGCCGGCACCTATGCCATTGGCACGCCGATCAACGTGTCGACGGGCTTCACCTACATGCCGCAGCTCGAGGACGTGTACACGCTGGTCAAGGACGGCGACGACCTGCTGGCCCAGATTGAAAGCATCAGCCTGACCGCGCAGTTCCAGCGCGAGATCACTTGGTCGGAATACGTCGAGTCTGTGTACGACGTCGAGGATCCTGGGGAGACGCCGGACATTGGGACCGGAATGTTGACGGCGACCAGTCCGAGCTCTGGTCGGGCATCCATCCCCATGCCGCCGGACAACGTGGTCTTGCAGGAAACAATTGTCCGCTCGGCTGGCGGCACGAGTCGGCCTCGGTTGCTGGTCACTTGGACCTACGACGAAACCAACAGCGACACGCTGGGGGGCTTTGACATCTACGTCGCCGACACGATGCAGGACCAACTCGTGCTCTGGGAGATGCGGACCACGGTTGGATCGGCTGCGCGCGCCTGTGTCTTGGACATCGAGCAGGCGGCAGTCGGGAACAGCATTGGCGTGTCCGTGGTTGCACGTTCGGTGACTGGTCAGGCTCGAACGCCCGACCGCTCGTCGTGTGCCTCTATTCGCGTCTCCGGCCGTTCTGCGCCGCCGACCGCACCGACGTGGGACACCTCCTTCTCAAGCTCGCTTGACGGCGAGCAGGCGACATACCGTTTCACGCCCGGGTCGCTTGAGCAGAGCTCCACGATTGAGATCCGGCGCGGCTGCTGGCTGCTTGGGCAGCGTGTCGGGGCCGTGCCGCAGGACATCGGCAAGTTCGGGCCCACGGTCAACTGGACGAGCGTGGTCGCCACGAGCGTGGACAACCTCGAGCACTTGCACGGCATCCCAGAGTACGCCCCATACCTCATCCGAGCCGTGTCGGAAAAGGGCAAGTGGTCGACGCACGCAACGATGACTTGGTCGCCGGCACCGATCGACAGCGAGGTTCCAGTCGACTTCACCAACCGGACGTTCTTCTCTGCCTCTTGGGAAGACTTCGGCATCGGCTGGCGACGATCCGGCGCGGTCACACCAAACGCGACGCTCACCAACTGCCAGGTCACGACCTCGGCCCTTTTCCCGCAGGGCTACTTGGAGTTCACCGGCTCGAACCTGACCGCGACCTACGAGACCGCCGATCCTCTCGTCGAGACTGATCAGCGTGCCGAGTGGTTCTACAACTCGGCCTTCTGCGTCGCCGAGCAGATCTGGCCGACGACATGGGCAGACGCCACCTACTCGTTCGACGACGTTGAGGCCCAGTGGACGTGGGAAGGGCCTCTGAACACGCTTGAGAACGGCGACGACCCCGGCCGCGTGTCGTTGAAGATCGAGTTCCGAACGCTGAACGAGGATGACACATACTCGGGCTGGCAGGCGTACACGCCGGGCAAGGTTCGATGCCAGCATGTGCAGTGGCGGCTATCCTTCACGCGACCCACGACGAGCTACCAGATCCGCATCTACAGGTTCTCGACCCAGCTCCTGCGGATTCCGCGTCAGCGGTTCGAGCGCAGCGGCATCCAGTACTTCGCCGAGCACCAGATCTTCGGAAGGACGTGATAGATGGCACGCGGCGACATCACAACTAGTTACCTCTCGGGCCAGACCAACGGCAAGAACATCTTGATCACGGCCACGACGAGCGGCGGTGCGCAGACGATTCACACCGTGGCATCGGGCACGACCACGCTTGAGTTCCTGACAATCGAGGCGTGCAACTCAAACTCGTCGCACGCGAGCAACGGCCTCTGGCTTTTGATGGGCGGCACGACGGCGCCAGATGATGTGATCCACATCGACCTTGCTCACGGTGACGGTGCAGTCGTGGTGCAGGACAAGCGGCTGATGCAGAACGGTCTTGTGGTGAAGGCTTACGCCGACAATGCCAACGGCATCGTGGTCTACGGTTATTACCAGAGGTACACGGTGTGAGTCGCTACCAGACGGATCTCAAGAAGCCCAAGGGCGGCGGTGGTGGTGGTGGTGGCAGCACCGACCTCGGCTACACGGCCTCGACGCGTGTGTTGACGAGCAGCACGGGTGCGGATGTGACGCTGCCGCTCTTCACCTCGGGCGACGCTGGCCTCGTGGGCGCGAGCGGTGGTGGTACAACTAACTTCCTCCGCGCCGACGGCACATGGGCCTCACCGAGCGGCGGTGGTGGGCTTACGCAACCTCAAGTCATGGCGCGCGCTTCGTTTGGGAGCTTTTGAGCATGGCAATCACACTTGACGCGACGACGAAGTCGATCGACCTCACGACTAGCTCGACGGCCGACATCGACTATGCGGTCTCGTGGGTAGACATGACGACGACCGCGTTCACTCCCGGCGATGGTCACGGCACGATCAACACGGCCACGACGACCGTCATCGTTGCCGCTCCGAGCGCGAGCACGCAGCGCGGTGTGAAGTCAATCTCGGTGTTCAATCGTCACGCGACCACGGCCAACACCGTGACAGTGAAGAAGGATGTCTCGGCCACGGAGTATCACCTGTTCAAGGCGACGCTCTCGGCCGGTGAATCGTTGCAGTGGACGGACGGTGGCGAGTGGAACACATTCGACAGCGCGGGCAAGCTCAAGGTCAACTCACCGAATGTCGTCGGTATCACCGGACGCAACATTCAGTTCTACAAGTCGGGCACGGCGAGTGACGCGACCGCCTACGGCTACTCGTACTGGAAGGACTCAGGCTTCCCCGGCGTATGGGCTCCGGGCACTCCGGGAATCAACGGCCGAGTGACAGACGGCACGGCGGTGGCCGATGCTGGATGCTTGCCGCTTTGGACTCCGACCGGCGGCTTGTACATCACGGGAGCATCGCTCACCTCTACGACCCTGCACACCTTCACTCTGTGGGATGTCGTGTGGGTGAACTCCGGCATCGCTGTCACGACTACGACCGCTCAGGCGATCACTACTCCGACGCTTCCTGCGCGTGACTTGAACGGCAGCACGGATGGTGCGGGATACATGATCGGCTTGGTGACTACGACCGCGAACACCAACGCAGCGGCGATCAGCAACAGCACGGTGACCTACACCAACTCAGCCGGCACTGGGTCGCGTACAGCAACTCTGAACGCTAACGCCGCCGGTGACAACATCCCAGCCACGCCGGTGATCGGCACTGCCGTGTGGTTCGCCTTGGCCGCGGGCGACTCCGGCGTCCGCTCCATCCAGAGCGTGACACTTGCCACCTCACTTGGTGGGGGTGCCGTGTCCTTGATCATCGCACGGCCCGTGCTGATGATCGCGCCGGCCCTCACCAATGTGGCGATCATGCAGGACTATGAGTCGCCCGGCGTTCGTCTCTGGAACGGCAGCAACTTGCTGTGGATGGCGAAGACCTCGGCCACTACGGCGACGACCATCAACGGGTCGATCGTCGTCACGGAACGCTGACCATGCCGGCCTACGACTTCGGTGACGGTGCTGGCCCTGTTGCTGCGCACCAGCACGCCAACGGCGGCGGGTGGGTGGCAGACACGGCGGTCGTCGACGATGCCGTCTGGATAGACGCCGGCGCGAAGGTCTACGGCAACGCGTGGGTGTGCGGCGACGCGTGGATCTATGAGTCGGCACAGATTCGAGGCAACGCCTTCGTGGATCACGAGGCCCAAGTCTTCGGCAACTGCATCATCGAGGGCACGGCACGCGTTGACGGCGAGTCGCGCATCTACGGCAACGCCATCATCCGTGGGGCCAGCGAGCTCTACGGTTGCACATTCATCGGCGGCAACGAAGTCGTCGAAGACGAGATCCTCCACGACGAGCAGAGGCCATGAGCACAATCTTCAATCCGCTGACTACGATCAACAGCAGCGACACCATCTCGGCATCGCGCTCCACGCTAAACACGAACTACACGCTTCGTCACGCGATGAGCCTCCGGGAGATCGCTGACGCCGATCATCCGTACACCTGGCAACTGGGTGACGATGCGATCGTCGCAACATCGACCGCGATCCCGATCACCATCAACTTGCCGGCGGTGGCCAGCAACAAGGGCAAAACGATTCAGGTCGTCCTCGCCGTGGATACAGGCGGTGGCCTTGTTCTCGACGGCAACGCCTCGGAACTCATCGACGGCGCGACGACTTTTGTGATGACTGGTACTCGGGCAACTCTCCGGCTTCTCTGTACCGGGACGGAATGGATTGTTATCCAGATTTACCCGTGAGCCGAAAGCATACGGGCTAGTTCGCAGGACAGGTCTCGGCCAGACTTCGCGCATGCACTTGACGCGCGCTCTCCTAGCCGGGGCCTGTGCCCTTTTTTTCTCCTCCTGCCCGTCGCTCGGCCTGAAGCCGAAGGTCGTCGGATCGGTAGTCGTAAGCTCGGACGAATCGGCCGCCGCAGCGGTGGCTCGATTCGACGGCGACACGCTGCTGGTCGTGGCACGCGCGTCGCTGGCCGTCGAACTGTACGAGAAGCCCAGCGCGACCATGCCGCAAGGCGCGACGCTCCTTGGGCCCTTCGAGGTCGAGGCCGGCTACGTCCTCGTCTGGTCGCGCTCGCGAGAGGTGAAGATCACGCAGAAGGTCGAAGTGGCCTTGCCGGCGTGGCTGCTCGAGCAGGGCGTCCTGCGCCCGGGCGAAGCCGAGGCTCTGGGCCTGAGCTTCGCGCCATGACACCCGAGGGCAAGATCAACCGCGCGATGATCCTCGCGTATGCGTTCACCGGCATCACGGCCGGCGTGGTTCTGTCTTCGTGCGCCACGTCCGGCGACTTGCAGGAGCTCGGCTACACGGTCGACAAGCGTCTGTCGCTGGTCGAAGTCGAGGTCGCCGACCTCCACACGGATGCTGCCGACAGAGCGGATGTCGAGCGGAGGTTCGCCGAAGCTCGCGAGGAGTTCGAGCGCGACGTCGACGAGGTCGCCAGCAAGACAGACAAGCGCGCCGAAGACATGGCCGGCGTGCTCTCGCGCGCGGTCGGCCTTCCCGAGGCTATCGGCATCGCGATTGCCTCAATGGTGGCGACGTGGGTGGGCCGAGATTGGACCCGCAAGAAGACCATCCAGAAGCTGAACGGAGAGCACCACTGATGTTCGCCGTGCTCGAGCAAGTCAGCCAGGGCTCCTTGCCGCTCGCCAGCATCCCCGACCTCGGGGCCATCGGCATCCTCGGCATCATCGCCCTCTTCATCTACCGCTTCTTGCCCAAGCTCTTCGAGCGCGCGATGGACGAGCATCGGCGCAGCGTGTCTGAATTCGCCGAGCAACTACGTCTGGAGCGCCAGTTCTTCGAGCGCCAGATGCAGGCCGAGCGCGACGCGTGCAAGGAACAATTCGAGCAAGTTCTTGCTCGCCACGACGAACAACAGGCGCGCGTGGTAGCCACGCTCGAGCGCCTCGAGCGGGAAGTGGCGAACAGGTGAAAGACAGACGATGGACAAGCTCGGCAAGAAAAAGGAAACCATCGGCAAGGCACTCCTGATCGAGGTCGAGCAAGGCCCGAGCGGGTCTTGGTTCTTCAGGATTCGAAGCGCCAACAACCGCATCCTCTGCTTCTCCGAGATGTACTCCTCGCACCACGCGGCTCTGCGCTCGGCCTGCGTGATGCTTGACAACATGAAGCCGGGCACGCACCTAGCAGACCGGATGGAGAAAAAATGAACCGTTCCAGCTTCTGCGGTCTCTTGGCGGCCCTTGTCGTGTGCATGCCGGTGTTCGGCGGTCGTAGGACTGGCTACCAGACATACGGTCCGTTCACCGCGAGCTCGGCCACCGCTGAGGATCCGGGCGACGTCAGCTTCCCGGCCTACACCGGCGGCGTCCCGCTCCAGCGAGTTCGGCTTACCCTGCGGCACCACATCTCCTACTCCTTCCGCGTCGAGAACCTCGAGCCCATCGTGTGGTGGGGTCAGGCCGGCTGCTATCCGTCGATCTACTCCTTCCCTTGGTTTCGCACCGAGGCTGGCGGCGTGATCCAGTCCGGCGTGCCGTCGTGGAGCATCTCGCTCTGCACGGTGCCGGCCCTTGGACCTTACGACGGCATCGTGGACTACGCGGGCACCGCCGGCTACCAGACCGTCGTGCCGTGGAACGAATGCGCGCAGCCCGACTACTGGACGACCACGGTGCAGGTCATCGACCAGCCGGCGGCCCTGACGCCGTTCAGGGACTCCGACGGCGTGGTCGAGCTGTCCATCCAGCCGATGACCTGGCTCCAGAAGGATGCGCCGACCTGCACGCCAACCGAGGGCTCGCTGGCCGGAGGCGTCGATTGGTTCAAGTACGACATCGTGGTCGATCGAGTCGAGTACAATCCGTGAGCTGGCTTCGCGCTGGCATCACGGCCGCAGCCGTCGGCCTTCTTCTGTCTGGGGATGGGGAAGCCGACGGTCGCGGTCGTCCCCTGGGGCCCATGGCCTCGTTCTCTGGCCTCGTAGGCAACGACTGGCCTTGGGATGCCTCCGAGGTCAAGGACGTGCGCCGCGTGTCGCTGGCGGCCTTCCCTGGGCCTCTGGCAACTCTCCGGAAAGTCCGGATAGTTCACCGGCACCATCTGGCGTGGTACGCGCAGCTCGAGAACATC
>Ga0192647_100560_pt1 | contig 26180 bp, 16 predicted proteins | sample LauGreFa1BDMLBSN_2_FD_133046 | JGI IMG/M metagenome (GOLD analysis project Ga0192647, IMG submission 133046) | Freshwater lake microbial communities from Lake Michigan, USA - Fa13.BD.MLB.SN - reassembly | ecosystem: Environmental > Aquatic > Freshwater > Lake | place: Lake Michigan, USA... | reverse complement strand
GTAGCAAAAGTAAGATTTTAGTTTGGTGCTAAAAAGTGGATTCAACTTCGAAATGCAATTTTGGCAATCATAAGGCTTTTTGCGATATTTCAGAAAAAAACTAATATTATGTGAAGTTTCATTAATATGCCATACAACTTTATCACTAGAAATTATATTGCTAAAATGGATCTGTTATTGAATAGATAAACGCCCAAAACTTAGGTACAAAAGAGGATCTTTAAAGTTTTAGTGTGATACTCACCTAAAGCGCCTTTATACCGAAAAAACCAAAGTTCTAATTTAATCAAAAGATTTTTATATTTATTGCTTCTCTATTAAGAAGAACTACTATTAACAAATAGGACTTTAATATGGATTATCCCTCTGAAAAAAATAACTTTCTTTTTGAACATGCTCGACTCCTTAAAATCAGCTATCATCGGCTGCTAGTAAAGGAGTTAATTTCAAACACGTTTTCCGATGAAGAATTTGCTAAAAAATTATTCTACGCACCTTTTGCAGTTGCCTCTCATGACAACTCAAGTGACCCTGTTTTCAACTATGCCAACTTAAAAGCTTTACAGTTGTTTGAGTTAGATTGGGAAGATTTAATCCAATTACCCTCAAAATATTCAGCAGAACGAGGCAATCAAGCAGAGCGTGATCACTTGTTATCTGAAGTAACCCAAAAAGGTTACATCGATCATTATGAAGGAATACGTATATCAAACACCGGCAAACGCTTTATGATCAAAAATGCCATCGTCTGGAATCTAATTAATGATGAAGGAAGCTATAAAGGACAAGCTGCTTGTTTTGCGGAATGGAAATATGTGTGACCACCCTCATTCATTATTTAACGAAAAGTAGTAATCAATAATCAAGAGATAAAGCTGTTTTACAAAAAAAATCCTAATAAACATCTCTAACGTACCGTTTATCTTTTTTGAGTTGATTAACGTAATCTATTGCTTGTTGCTCAGAAAGCTTGCCGTGTTTAGCAATAATGGCATGCAAGGCCTGGTCAACATCTTTTGCCATTTTGTAAGCATCACCACAGACGAAGAAATAACCGCCCTGCTCCAACCATAAATACAACTCTGCACCCTGCTCATGCATTCTATCTTGCACATAAATTTTGGCCTCTTGATCCCTAGAGAAAGCCAAATCCAAACGAGTCAACAAACCATTGTTCTGTAAACTTTCCAGTTCATCGCGATAAATATAATCAGTTGCTGCATTTCTATCACCAAAAAACAGCCAATTTTTTCCGGACGCTTTTCGGAACTCACGCTCTTGTAAAAAAGCGCGAAAAGGTGCAATACCGGTTCCTGGACCTACCATTATGATCGGCAAGTTATCATTTTCAGGCACCCTGAAGACTTTATTAGGGGTAAAGAAACAACGTATATTAGCTTCAGCATCAACCAAATCAGCCAAAAACGTTGAACAAACACCCTTATGCTGACGGCCATAGCTGTCATAACGGACACTGGCTACAGTTAAATGTACCGCTTGGGGATATTTTTTTCCACTCGAAGAAATTGAATAGGCCCGATGTTGTAAGGGCTTTAAAAGCGCTATAAACTCAGCCGCAGTAAATTCACAAATAGGTAACTGCACTAATAAATCCAGCGTATCACGTCCCCATAAATAATCCGCCAATTTTTGTTTATCGCCCGATTCAATAATGCCATTAAGAGCTTGATCGCCTGAACGTGTAGCTATTTCTTCGACCAACTCTTTGCTCGGTGCTTTAATCTCAAAATGAGTGCGTAAGGCCGCTTCAAACAATATTAAATCACCGTTGACCGGAACATCTTCATCACCCTTACAACCAATAGCTTTAATAACATCCGCTACCAATTTAGGGCAATTTGTCGGTACTACACATAAAGCATCACCAGCTTCATAACTTAAACCTGAGCCAGCAATTGAAATTTCATAATGTCTAATTTCTTTAGAAGAAGAGGCATCTGTTAATAAACGATTAATCAGTAAAGTACCTGGGAACGGGTTTTTTCGGTGGTATTCAGGTTTATCAGAAGATCGATGATCTTTTTCAGTAATAACTGTGGTACTTTCACCTACCATATGGGGAATTACTGCAGTAATCCACCGCTCTGCTGGCTCTTCATAGTCAACATCACAATCAGTACGCTCATAAATACGCGTTGCACCCAATTCAGCAAGTTTATTATCCCAATCTATACCTGCTTGGCAGAATAAATCATAACTGGTATCACCTAATGCCAACACCGAATACTTCAAGCCTGCAAGTCGTGGCATTGCTTCAGAACGAATGCTATCCCATAACATTTGAGCATTATCAGGCATTTCACCCTCGCCATACGTACTGGTAATAATCAATAAATAATCGATTGTCGTCAATGCTCCCGCATCAATTTCATCCATACTTTTTACTATTGGCTTCAAGCCATACCCTTTAGCAACAGTGGCAGCATCATTAGCGACAGCCTCTGCACTTCCAGTTTGACTACCATAGAGTATGTTAATAATACGGCCATCAGCTTGCGTTAATAAACTGGCACTCTGAATCATATGAGCATGCATGCCGGCAAAAAAACCGCTTAACCATGCACGCTGTCCTTCATTGAAAGGCGCGTCAATTGGGAGTTGAGATAATTTCATTTAAGTTACTAACAATCAAATATTATTAAGGTTGCCTGCTACACGCAGTCAACAAGGCGAATTTTTAATTACCATTATAAACAGGGACTCAAGCTATCAAGCAGGTTGCTCGTTCGATATTGCCTTAACAATGCCCAAGCCAAGAAGTCCGGCTAAATATTCTTCTATACTAGGAATGCCAACCAAAGCTTGTTTATTAATCTTATCCTGATCCATAATCCAAGCTGTAGAGCCTATAGAATAAATACTTTGTACAGAACGATTAATTAATGCTGTTTTGTAATCATTAAGACGCTTACTGGCCAATAAAACAGCAAGGTTGTCATCACTGTAATTACTGTAAGCCTCACGCGTACTTTTAACCAAAGCTTCTTGGAGTTTACGAGGACGTTTCATAATCAACTTACGGGCGCCACTCTCTATTTGACTTTGTGATCGCTGCGCTTCAGGTAAGTGCTTCAGTAAGTCACTTGCAACTTGCTGAGCTTTTTCAAGTACCGCAAAACTATTAACCAGCTTAAAGACTAAGGTTTTATCATTACTATCATGCGTTGGAATAACTCCACCAAATAATGGTTCAGATGTTTGATAGGCCTTACTGACTTGTTCAATTTGCTGTTGCGCTAAAAATTGAGACAATTCTTCAATCATATCTTTACGATCCACTGATTGTTGCAAAAATTGCATTGCTTGCGTTTTATAAAGCCACAATGGCATCGCAAATTTAAAATGCTTACGGTGTGTTTCCCAACTTTTCAATAACTCCCTAGCCTTACTCGAATTTGCATATTCAGCGTGCTGCTCAAGCATGGCCAAAATAAACTGTTCATGTGCACGAGCAGTATCTGTATCTTCCGCTAGGCTATGAAGGGCTACGGAACTCTTATCGTACAGATTTTGTAATAAGTTTTCAGGGTCATATTGGTAAGCATTCCCGCCTGACATGCCATTACAAAAACCTTTACCAAAACCACCAATATTTAGAATAGCGCCATTGGTCATGTATTCACAAGCGAAATCACCGACACCTTCAACAACCGCCATTGCACCGGAATTTCTAACAGCAAAACGGTCACCAGCTTCACCATTAATGAAGAATTTACCACCAGTGGCACCAAATAAAGCAAAATTGCCAATCAACACATTATTACCCGGCGTTTTTATACCACCACCCGGTGATTCAACAACTAAAGTGCCGCCACAAGCCGATTTTCCAACACCATCATTACAAGTACCTAAATGCTCCATACGCATACCGTCATTTAAAAATGCTGCGTAACTTTGTCCAGCAGATCCCTGTGTACGAATCACAACACTATCAGGCGCCAAATAACGTCGCCCCCGAGGGTGCGTGTATATAACTTTAGAATCAGATAATTGCTGCTCGGTCAGCTCATACGCCAGCATACGTTCAATATCTATAGCTGTTTGCCCACCGACTGTTTTATTACAGTTATTTAACTTAAAGGTATCACCTTCAATAATAACTTGCGACTGCTTACCCTCTATAATCGATGACTTAACCTGCTGAATAATTCTATCATCAACAGTAAAGCTGGCTTCCAAATAGACGGGCTTCGAAACGACATTAACCGCTACTTTGGCTAACATTTTAGTTAAATCCAATTGACCAACCATAGAGGGGTGGTCAATTAAATGCAGTAGATCAGTTTCACCACGAATTTCCTGCAAACTTTTATAACCTAAAAACGCTAAAATTTCTCTGACTTCATGAGCCAGATTCATAAAATATTGCGCCAAAACTCGCGAGTCACCTTTAAACTCTTCATGTTCAGTGGTTAAACCTGCTGGACATTTAATATTGCAATTTTTTGCCATGACGCAACGCAACATCATTAATACAGTTGTCCCAAACTCAAAAGAGTCTGCGCCTAAAATAGCTGACTTAACGACATCCAAACCGCTTTGCTGTGCGCCACTTCCACGTAATATCACCTTATTACGCAAACCATTTACTGCAAGAGCCTGATGAACTTCAGCAATACCAATTTCCGGTGAACGGCCGCTATTTTTAAGACTAGTAACTGCGGCTGCACCCGTTCCACCCGTATTACCAGCAACGTTGATAACATCAGCACCAGCTTTAGCGACACCGACTGCAATAGTGCCTATTCCTTCAGAAGATACCAGCTTAACTCCGACTTTAACGCGTGCCGCTTTAGCATCATGAATTAACTGACCTAAATCCTCAATGGAATAAGTATCATGATGAGGTGGTGGACTCACCAATTCAACTCTAGGTGTTCCACCGCGTAAAGCTGCAATTTCTACTGTAACTTTAGCAGCAGGCAATTGACCACCTTCACCGGGTTTAGCCCCCTGTGCTATTTTAATCTCAATTTCTCTAATATTTGGATCCGCTAAATAACCAGCCCAAACTCCAAAACGACCTGAAGCAAACTGCTTAATATTACATGAACGCAATGTATTAAAACGACTGGAGTTCTCGCCACCTTCACCAGAGTTACTTAACGCCCCAACTATATTAATACCTTCAGCAACAGCCTCATGTGCTTCAGCTATTAAGGCCCCATGGCTCATAGCCCCAGATGCCAACGTTGCAGTAATCTCATGCGCAGGTTGCACATCTTTTAAAGCAATAGGATCTCGGGCTTGTTTAATAGCACCTAAATAACCAGCCAACAAACAATCTGACTCTGCAACTTTAACAATCAACGCATAGTTTTCTACTACCATGTTAAATTCGGTATCGGAAAAACGATTTTCAAAATGCTTCTCTAATTGTTCCAATCGCTGACCTGAAGAGTCTGACGACAAAACAACCGAATACGTTTTTTCAGCTAACTTTGATACGGATAGACCACGAATCAAGTAGTTAATATTCCCACGTAAATTTTGCTTACCCAAAATACGATCAAAGTCTGCTACAGTGTTTGCAGAACTAACATCAACCGGAAAATCCATGATATCTCGCAAAGAAGCGGGTCTGGAATCACGTTCAAGATAAAGATTTTTAGCAAAACTTCGATAGGCCGGTGTAATACCAAAACTATCAATTTGTTCGGGCGTACGTTTTTCATACCCAGTATCAAGATAGGCCGTATCACTGGCTTCAGGCAATTTATCATGAGGTATATATAAAATAGCCTCATCAGTCATGTTGATATATTCTCTTACAGCGGTATTGCCATAAGAATGACCCGCACCGTCCTGACGCTCTTTAAATAAGCCGAGAAACGGAATATCTTTTTCTTCACGGACTGACAATGCTTTTCGATGCCATTCGCTTACACTAGCAGCAATATCGGCATAGCGAACACCACCAACCGAAGCATGAATATTAGGGAAATAAGGACTTAATCGAGGCTCATCAGTGTCCAGATAATTCGATTCAAAAAACTCACCCCCTATGTAACTTTCAACCGTACATAGTCCAAACTTACCCATGGTTTTCATGAGCGATTTTTCAGTACCTTTTTGAAATTTATAACGTACTTTTTCTTGTTCTACTAGTGAATAGTGAGTCCTAATACGGTTATGTACGCTTATAGGACAAATTGCAGAAGCGCCAAACCCTAAAATGGTAGCAATATCATGCGGACTTGCTGCTTGACCGGTTTCAGCAATAAGCGAAGAATTAAACCGTAAACCCTGTTTAACTAAGTGTTGATTAGCCGCTGCAATCATTAGTAAGGCAGGAATGGCAGCAAACTTAGGACTAATATTAATATCACTTAAAATAATAATGCCAATATTATTTCTTGCCGCTTGCTCAACCTGCTCGCAAACTTTTAATATAGCCGCTTCCAGAAGATCTTCATTGTGCTTGGCATCATCAAGATCCGGTTCGTAAACCATATCTAAAGTCGTGTTAGTAACAATCGATTGGCAGCGGATTTGCTGCAAATGGAGCTGTTCTAAGATAGGCGTATCAATAACCAGTTGCTTACTTAACTCATCAGAAAAAGTTGGTTTTGCACCTAAGGCTACGCGCAAAGTCATCCCGTCGCTTTCCCGAATTGAATCTAGCGGCGGATTAGTTACTTGCGCAAAACGCTGACTAAAATAGCGCGACATCCCACCTTCCGCACTGGATAATGCATTAGGAGCCAAACCATAACCCATTGCTGATATTTTTTCCATGCCGGTTGCCAACATAGGATCCAATAAAAACTTAAAGCTTTCTTGGTTAAGCGAATAAGCAGTATATTGCTGATCTACCGTAAATGGATGTTGATCAGTTTGTTCTGATAACTCAACTATGGGTAGCTCAGAAAGATGGATACAACGTTGCGCCAGTAATGCCTGATAATCTCGTTCACCAGACAGACGTTCCATCACTTGATGACTGTTATAAGCTTGACCTGTGCTGTGGTCAAAATACAGCATACCTCCTGCTTCAATTCGTCCACGCTTCAAAATGTCTTTCGGAGGAAAATCAATTTGCCCGGCCTCTGACATGACTGCAAGATATTCATGAGTTTCTACTGAACGCAAAGGCCGCAAACCCAAGCGATCCAAACGCGCACCAACTCGAATACCATCATTAAAAATTAATGCAGCAGGGCCATCATTTTTTTCTTCGTACAAACTAAAATATTCCAACATTGCACGAACAGCTGGCGACAAAGTAGTGTCGTTTTCCCATGCTGGCGGCATCATCGCTAAGACTGCTGTTACAATATCCATACCATCTTCATTGACACGACGAGATAGTGTTTGATCCAAACGACCAGAATCTGACTGCCCTTGAGGAAAAATCAAATGCTTGTTATGTTGCCTAGCTATCGCGCTTTCACTTAATCGATTTTTCTTGTCGGTATTTAATTCACCATTATGTGCCATATAACGAAATGGCTGCGCCATCATGGTGGCGGGTGCGGTATTCGTTGAAAAACGCGTATGGAAAAACAGGGTGCTAATTTCGTGATCGGTATCGTACAAATCCTTAAAATAAGGGATAACTTCAAAAGAATTTAAACGGCCTTTATAAACTTGAGTACGCGAACTCATCGACAAAGGATAAAAACCTGACAATTCAGCTCGACCAAATCCTTCTACTTCGATATCCAACAAAGCGGCCTGTATATGCTTTTCAAAATCTTTATGTGTAGCATTTTTCAAACTGTCCGGACGGCCAAACACATACTGTTTTATCGGCAATTGTGCTTTTACCGATGCTTCGTTGATAACTTCCAGATCAACGGGGATAGTTCGCCGCATAATAATCGGCAAATTAAAATCTTTGAAATGACGTTCAATCAACTCATTCGCTGCTGAGTCGTAATGATCATGATCTTCAGGAAAAAAGAAATTAGCAACCCCAAATTGACCCAATTCTAGATCATTGATACCCGTAATTTTACGAAAAAAATTAAGCGATAAATCGATATTAACACCAGCACCATCACCTATACCTTCGGCACTCATACCACCACGATGGGGAATGGTGCACAAAGCTTCATGGGATTTAACCAATAAGTCGTGAGTTTGTTTGCTCTGTTTATGAGTAATAAACCCCACACCACAGCTGTCCTGCGATAAATCAGCGTTATAAAGCATCACATTTTTACTACCTAATCGGGGATCTTTATTCATTATCCGGCCCGTACTCTCATTTTCTCGTTATCTGCAGCGTTTATTGGTTGTATGCCGAGCTCATCAAAATGCTATAAATTCAGATTAAGCACTTTAATCAAGATTAATTTATACAAAAGTCATTCAGCAAACCGCACAATGGTAGCATGATGATGCTAATTTGTCATTTAAGGTCTAGAATTTAATGCAAAAAAATAACCTCATATACACAATCAATTTATTATGAAGGTTCTACCGATTATATCTCAGCGCAGCTACCAAACCATAAAATTCAGATACAAAAAAACCTTGCTTGGCCTATACCAGCAAGGTTTTTTTGGAAAAATAGTGAGATTATTATTTACAACGTCAACTATCACATTGGCAATTCTGAATAGCCCATTAAGTATTCATCCACGGCTCTAGCTGCTTGCCTGCCCTCACGTATCGCCCAGACCACTAAAGATTGTCCGCGCCTTCCATCACCGGCAGCAAAAACCTTATCAATAGAAGTACTATAATGTTTTTCGTTAGCTTTAATTTGGCCACGCCCATCCAATTCAACTCCAAGCTGCTTTAGCAAGCCTTCGTGTACCGGATGAATAAAACCCATTGCTAGCAATACCAAATCAGCTTCCAGAGAAAAAGCACTATCGGGCTTTTCAGTCATTTTCCATTGCCCACCCTCTTGCTTCCATTCCACTTCCACCGCATTTAGATGAGTAATGACTCCATCCTTGCCTATAACACTTTGGGTATTAGCGCTCCAATAACGATGCTTTATTCCTTCATCATGTGACGTAGTCGTTCGGAGTTTGTTGGGCCAGTTAGGCCAAGTCAATGCTTTATTTTCTTTTTCAGGAGGTTTAGGCATAATTTCAAGTTGGACAACTGAAACTGCTCCTTGCCTTATTGACGTACCAATACAATCTGAGCCAGTATCACCTCCACCAATAACCACAACCCGTTTACCTTTCGCTGAAATAGCGACATCATCAGCAATATTATCACCCGCAACACGTTTATTTTGCTGACGTAAAAAATCCATTGCAAAATGAATTCCTCGGTAATCGTTACGACCTGCAACCTCCAAATCACGAGGCTTCTCGGAACCAACAGCTAACACCACCGCGTCATACTCATTGAGAATTTTTTGCACAGAAACGTCTTCACCTATATTGCTGTTAGGTCTAAATCGGACGCCTTCAGCTTGCATTTGGGCCATTCGTCGATCAATATGGTTTTTTTCCATCTTAAAATCAGGGATACCATAACGCAACAAACCGCCAATACGATCATTTTTCTCATAGACAAAAACCTCATGCCCAGCTCTTGCTAGCTGTTGCGCACAAGCCATACCAGCAGGTCCTGAACCAATTACCGCAACCCGCTTTCCTGTTCGTTGCGCTGGAATTAATGGCTTTACCCAACCCATCTCCCACGCTTTATCAATAATGGCTCGTTCAATTGATTTAATTGTCACCGGTTGATCGATTAAATTAAGTGTACACGCCGCTTCACAAGGTGCGGGACAAATACTACCGGTAAACTCAGGGAAGTTGTTGGTACTATGTAAAACAGCTAAAGCTTCTTCCCAATCACCACGAAAAACACCATCATTCCATTCCGGAATGATATTATTCACTGGACAACCTCGATGACAAAAAGGAATGCCACAATCCATACATCTTGAACCCTGTTGAGCCATTTCAGCGTCGCTAGGGGCTAAAATAAACTCTCGATAATGCTGAATACGATCGCCAGGTTTTTCATAGCGCCTCTCAGTTCTTGGTAACTCCATAAATCCAGTTGGTTTGCCCATCTTCAGTACCTTCTTAAAAATTTACACAGTTACGGATATTTGTTCCGCCTGAATTTGTTTAAGCGCTTCTCGATAATCAACCGGCATCACTTTAATAAAATGGGGCAAATAATCATGCCAATTTTCCAAAATATGTTGAGCTCGTCGACTACCCGTATAATGCTTATGATTTTGTATTAAATGATTTAAGCGCTGCGCATCATGACGCGTCATGTCAGTCATAATATGAACACGACCATGCATTTCCATGTCACCACCTTGATGAGCATAAGCCTCCAATAATGCATCTTCTGCAAGAATCGGTTCAAGTTCAACCATAGCTAAATTACATAATTGATCAAAGTTATCTTCTTCATCCAGTACGTACGCAACCCCACCAGACATGCCAGCAGCAAAATTACGCCCGGTCTTCCCGAGCACCACCACAACTCCACCCGTCATATATTCACAACCATGATCGCCAACACCTTCAACAACAGCAATAGCACCTGAATTTCGAACAGCAAAACGCTCACCTGCAACGCCATTAAAATAGCATTCACCACTGATTGCACCATAAAGCACAGTATTACCAACAATAATATTTTCTGCCGGATCAATAGGACAATCTTTAGGTGGATAAATAGCGATACGTCCACCACTCATACCCTTACCTACATAATCATTACCCTCACCTTCAAGCTCTATACTGATACCCTGTGCCAGAAATGCACCAAAACTTTGACCAGCCGTCCCTTTAACATGAATTGCAATAGTATCTTCCGGCAAACCTTTATGCCCATAGCGCTTAGCAACTTCACCAGATAACATAGCACCAAAGGTACGATTAACACTTCGAATAGATGTATTGATAACAACAGCCTGCGCATTCTTCAAAGCTGGCTGGGCCTGTGTAATTAACACATGATCTAGAGCGTTTTCTAGCCCATGATCTTGCTGTTCGCAATGATAAACGGCCGTTGAACTGTCCACCTTTGGTTTGTAGAAAATCCGGCTAAAATCTAAGCCTTCTGTTTTCCAATGTGAAAGTGCTCGTTGCATATTCAATAGATCAGAACGACCGACCATTTCGTCAAAACTACGAAAACCTAATTTTGCCATCCACTGACGCACATCCTCAGCAACCATAAAAAAATAATTCACAACATGTTCGGGTTGCCCTGAAAAACGCTTTCGTAGCTCTGGATCTTGCGTGGCCACACCGACCGGACAGGTATTTAAATGACATTTCCGCATCATCAAACAGCCAGAAACTATTAAAGGTGCAGTAGCGAAGCCAAACTCATCAGCGCCTAACAAGGCACCGATAATAACGTCTCGCCCAGTGCGCAATCCTCCATCTACCTGCACAGCGATTCGTCCACGTAATTTATTCAATACCAAAGTTTGATGTGTTTCTGCCAAGCCAATTTCCCAAGGCAATCCCGCATGTTTAATCGAACTCATTGGACTCGCGCCTGTGCCCCCATCATAACCTGCTATCGTTACATGATCCGCATGAGCTTTTGACACACCCGCTGCTACAGTACCCACACCCACTTCTGAAACCAACTTAACACTGATTCGGGCTTGAGGATTGACGTTTTTTAAATCATGGATTAATTGTGCAATATCCTCAATCGAATATATATCATGATGCGGCGGTGGTGATATCAAACCTACACCTTGAGTTGCATGACGGACTTTGGCTATAACAGCATCCACTTTGTGGCCGGGTAATTGTCCTCCTTCACCAGGCTTGGCACCTTGACTAATCTTAATTTGAATATCATCCGCATTAACCAAATATTCTGTAGTCACACCAAATCGACCTGAAGCAACCTGCTTAATAGCAGAGCGCATAGAGTCCCCATTTGGTAGAGGCTTAAAGCGCTCTGGCAACTCACCACCCTCACCAGTATTAGATTTCCCACCTATCCTATTCATTGCAATTGCCAAAGTTGTATGAGCTTCGTATGAAATCGAACCAAACGACATCGCTCCAGTCGCAAAACGTCTCAGAATTTGCGTAACCGGCTCTACTTCATCCAAAGGTACAGAAATAGCTTCTTCAAAAGTCATTAAGCCCCGCAAAGTAAGTAATCCCTCGTTCTGCTCATCAATTAAACGACAAAAATCCGCATAACCTTCTGCGCTATTAGTCCGTGTAGCATGTTGCAAAGTACTTATGGTTGCTGGTGTCCAGGTGTGAGCTTCACCACGAATTCGATAAGCGTATTCACCACCAATATCCAACGCATTTTTATATAACGGGGCATTACCGAAAGCCAAGCGATGACGGCGTATGGTTTCTTCACTTATTTCTTGTAGGCCTGCACCTTCAATTGTACTGGTTGTTCCGGTAAAATAGCGCTCTAAAAATAATTCGGACAAACCGATAGCATTAAATATTTGTGCGCCACAGTATGATTGATAAGTTGAAATACCCATTTTGGACATTACTTTCAACAATCCTTTAGAAATTGCTTTAACATAACGCTTATGGGCCTCATATTCTGAAAGATCAGTCATATCCTTACAAAGCACGGAAAGCGTATCAAATGCCAAATAAGGATTTACCGCTTCTGCACCATAGCCCGCCAATAAGGCAAAATGATGAACTTCACGCGCTTCACCTGTTTCGACAACCAAACCCACTTTAGTTCGTAAGCCTTCAATAGTGAGATAATGATGAACTGCAGATGTCGCCAATAAAGCGGGGATAGCAACGTGGGATGCGTCTAAATCACGATCAGAAAGTACCAAGATATTATTACCCTCTTCAACTGCCTGCTTTACCGCCAAACAAAGTTTATTAAGGGCTGATTCCATTCCATTAACCCCTAAATCACAAGGATAACAAAGAGTAAATGTTTTCGTCTTGAACGCACCGCCAGAACGTGCCTCAATCCTGCGTATTTTTTCCAGATCCTGATTAGTTAGAATAGGCTGCTCAGCTTCTAAGCGCATATGCGTTCCACCTTCATCTAGCCCCAATAAGTTAGGGCGTGGACCGATAAGAGCCACCAAAGACATTACCAATTCTTCACGAATCGGATCGATAGCCGGATTTGTTACCTGGGCAAAACCTTGCTTGAAATAATCATACAAAAGGCGTGAACGTTGCGATAAAACCGCCAAAGCGGCATCAATACCCATTGAACCAATAGCTTCCTGACCGGATTGTGCCATCGGCTTTAAAATAAATTCTATGTCCTCGCGGGTATACCCAAAGGCTTGCTGCCTATCCAAAAGCGTCCCTACATCAGGAGCCATAGCTGAAACTTCGGGAGGTAGCTTTGAAATGCAAATTCGCGTTTTGTCGAGCCATTCAGAATAAGGCGAGCGAGTCGATAAGTCTGTTTTTAACTCTGTATCATCAACAATACGTCCTTGGAGCGTATCAATCATCAGCATTTTTCCCGGTTGCAAACGCCATTTTTTGATGATTTTATGTTGCGGTACATCCAGTACGCCCATTTCCGATGCCATGATCACAAAATCATCATCAGTCACCAAATACCTTGCTGGACGCAAGCCATTTCTATCAAGTATTGCACCGATCTGCCGCCCATCAGTAAAAGCAATCGCAGCAGGTCCATCCCAAGGCTCCATAAGAGCTGCATTATATTCATAAAAAGCACGCAACTTCTCATTCATCAAAACGTTACCAGTCCATGCCTCAGGAATAAGTAACATCATTGCATGTGCCAATGAATATCCACCTGCTACCAATAACTCCAGAGCATTATCAAAACAAGCTGAATCCGATTGACCCTCTGCGATTAATGGCCACAATTTATGAACATCTTTACCCAAAATTTTTGAAGCTATTGAATGCCGACGAGCAGCCATACCATTCAAATTTCCTCGCAGGGTATTGATTTCTCCATTATGAGCGATCATACGGAATGGATGCGCCCGATCCCAAGTTGGAAAAGTATTTGTAGAAAATCGTTGATGCACTAGAGCTAGCGCACTCTCCATAAGCTCGTCGTTAAGATCAGGGTAAAACGAACCTACTTGATCTGCCAACAACATACCCTTATAGACTAAAGTACGTGTCGATAACGAAGGCACATAAAACTCATGTCCATTATCTAAATTTAAATCACGAACAGCATTTTCAACTTGCTTACGAATGACAAACAATTTACGCTCAAAAGCGTCTTGATCAGCGCAATCAGCTCCCCGCCCTAAAAAAACCTGCCTGATAAAGGGTTCTACCTTTTTTGCAGAATCACCCAGCTCTTGATTGTTAACCGGAACATCACGCCAACCCAAAAGAACGCCATTTTCTCGTAAAATAATATCTGTAAACAACTTTTCGCAACTCAATCGAGCAGATATTTCTCGGGGCAAAAACACCATTCCTACCGCATAATCACCTTCTTTTGGTAAAAACAAATGCTGTTTGGCACATTCTGCGCGTAAGAAAACATCAGGTATTTGAATCAAAATTCCTGCGCCATCACCTGCAAATCGGTCTGCACCCACGGCACCTCGATGCGTCAAGTTTCTAAGGAGCTCCAAACCTTGATCAACAATTGCATGGCTTTTATGTCCTTTTATATGAACTATAAATCCCACACCGCACGCATCATGTTCATGGCGCGGATCATATAAACCTTGTCTGGCTGGAAGCATACTTTGATTCATTATGACCTCTAAAAATATTACAAAAGCGTTTCTATTATTCCTTTACCTATCTTCACTTGTTACTTTTATAATTACTAAAGAAATAAACCTATAAAAATTAAACAGAACTATAATTTATATTCTCGGTAACTATCTATAACAGTATTGTTTTACAACACTTAACCAACAATCGCAAGTATTCTATGTGGTAGCAATAACAAATCTATTCACAACAAAATCTATCCCTATAATTTAATTAAATAACCTTTTGTGAGATGTATTTTCTTAATCACCGAATAAGTATGATATCTTTCTAAAAACTATAAGGTGCTTTAATTTTTTATTACCTAATTATGAAAGAAAATTTTGACGTTATTATCGTAGGCGGTGGAATGGTTGGAGCTGCTGCCGCATGTAGCCTAGGTGGAAGCTCCTTAAAGATTGCTGTTATCGAAAATTCACTACCACCACCTTTTACTAAAGATCAACCCCATGACTTACGAGTTTCTGCGCTCAGCATTGCCTCCAAGAATATTCTTGAAACAATAGGTGCTTGGGAAGGAGTTATTAACCGACGTTTCTGTCCATTTCGCAGAATGCGTGTCTGGGAAACTACTGGCGACACCGAGTTTTGTAGTAATGATATTGGTCACTCTGCTTTAGGATATATTGTTGAAAATAGGGTTACTCAATTAGCCTTATTAGAACGCCTGAAGACATTCGAAAATATAGATTTAATATGCCCAGTCGGCATTAAAAAAATAAAATACAGTGCTGATCAATGTAGCGAGATCGAACTCGAAAATGGAAGACTATTATCTGCGAAAGTTTTGGTTGCAGCAGATGGTGGTCAATCCAAAGTTAGACAAGCGGTAGGTCTCGGTGTAACCAGCTGGGATTATAAGCAACAGGCTCTCGTTATTTATATTGAAACAGCTTACGAACAACAAGACATAACTTGGCAACGCTTTTTAGCCAGTGGCCCACAAGCTTTCTTACCACTGACCGGAAATTATGGCTCTATTGTCTGGTATAACTCGCCGGATGAAGTTAATCGCTTAAAAACATTATCCTATGATGAGTTAAAAGATGAGCTAGTTGCTGCATTTCCCGATTGCCTGGGAAAAGTCAACAAAGTACTAGGCGTTGCCAGCTTTCCGCTAAAACGGCAACATGCTCAGAATTATGTAAAAGCCGGAGTTGTTCTCATTGGCGATGCTGCGCACATGATTAATCCTCTTGCTGGTCAAGGGGTTAATATAGGACTCTTAGATGCAGCCGCCTTAGGTGAAGTCTTAATAGATGCAACAAAAAAAGGTCTCGAAATCGCTGAGTTGAAAGTCCTAAAAAATTATGAAAATATGCGTCGCAATGAAAACCTGAAAATGATGACCGTTATGGATGTTTTTTACCAAGTATTCAGTAATGATGTGTTCCCCATAAAATTTATACGCAACCTAGGGCTAGGGCTAGCTGAACGTATTTTGCCCGCCAAAAACAAAGTCATGCGCAATGCAATGGGCTTGGAAGGTAATTTGCCTAAACTGGCTAAAGGTGAACGGATTATTTAATTCATGCCCTAATAAACTTCAAAATTTATGACTTTTTTAATTCTCAATATGAGATTAAAAACCAAAACCATGGTGGAAATACAATCAACGATCCAACAATAACTTGACCTTCTGAGCTGCCTGCTCGCAGTCAATAGCTGATTTTTCAACTTGGTGACTCAAAAAAAGCCCTGTATCTAAACCTTCAGTTTGACGAGAAACGAACTCATTAAGTGGACCACATGCTTTCTGCATAGCCTGATCAGCTTGAAACAAAGCTGTGTGGTCACTTACGTCATCAATTCCTTGCAAAGCCATAATTTCACTCGTCATAGCATTTTGCAACCGAAACACACTTTCCACGTAACGCGAAAATTCTTCTCTGGATTGACCATTTTCCCCATAAGTTCCAAGAAGAGGGGTTGAGCATCCTGATAGTAATAGAACAATGAATATATATGAAGCACTTAAAAAATTAAACAAATTACATTCCTTTTTCATCTACTTTACTTAAAACTTTCTTGTTTAAGCATATTCGATAAATTATATATCTAATTCATCTAAAGTAAAAAAACACCCCAAATACCGAAAAATATTTCTTTAAATATATTAATGTCACACCTTGAAGTTAATCCTATTTTTCTACTATCAAAGTGTTATTAGGTGTATACTCAGGACGTTTTTATTATCAAAACTTAGTAACCATGGGAGCGATTTTATGACTGAAAAAACAACAAGTAAATACCTGATTAATCTTGAAAAAAACTTCGCAAATAACAGCCCAGCATTACTAAAATCATTAAAAATTTTTCATGATCTTGATCAAATTGAACATGAACTTGGACTTATCGAAATAGATGAAACGACAGCCTGTAAAAAATCATGGTGGCCCATTATTAATTTAATTGGTGGCAACTCATCTGCTAAATCCCGATTTATAAATAACTATCTAGGCACACAACAAAGTCTTTCTGGAATCCAAGTTTCAAACCAAAAATATACAGTATTATTGCCCAATAGCCAAACAAACTCAGCCACTTTACCAGGTACTGCTCTGGATGTTGACCCCCGATATCCCTTCTATCAAATCAGTACAAAAATTGAACAACTTCAACCAAATGAAAGTAGTCGCATTAATTCATATCTAGAACTAAAGACTATTCCTAACAATCATTTAAAGGGCAAGTTATTTATTGATTCGCCCAACATGATTACTACCCAGACCAGTCCAATCAATTTAATGTTAATGGAATATGGGATAGAGAATTCTGACCTAGTTTTAGTTTTTACCGATTTATTTGAATCCGTATCACCCATGCTAGATGAGTTAGTAAAACTGATGGTTTTACAACAAGATACTAACAAATTTGTCTATTTAATTGACGATCCTATTGCCTCCCTTAATCCAACCAAAGCTAGTGAAGTGGTTATTTCCTGGCAAAAAAAATTAGCCAGAATGGGGCTACATACTGGACAATTTATAATTGTACCTAGCGCACAAAATAACATTAACCCACAAAATAAAATTGACTTCTCTGAAATAAATCAACGGATGACTAATGTCGAACATGATAGATCCTATCGAATACTCGACTCACTTGAAAAGAACATACATCATATCGAAGACGTTGTAATCCCTGAGGTTAGAAAAGCAATAACTCTTTGGAAAGAACGAGTCAACGTAAGCAGTTTAATTGTACTTTCTTTGTTTGCCACTATGGCAGTATTTGCTGAAATACAAATGGGTATTTTAGAATTCTTAATTGACCCTATCATGGGCCCTATCATACTACTAATTCTAATTGGCATTATGGTGCCTATACATTTACTTATCAGTAAGTTACACGCAAGACTCATCATTAAAAAACTCAATGAGAGACAACAAGAACTTCATTTAATGGAAAACTTGGCAAATCTATTCGAAAAAAACATAACTTTCACTCGTATGTTATTGCCGATTAACGAACCATTTGGGTGGAATAAGAAAATCAAAAATCGGCTACTTCAATTAACCGAGAAAACAAAAGACTTAGTGCAATTACTAAATGACGATTTTAGTACTTACCATGAACAATCTAATATCCTTAATAAAACAGACGGTCACGAAAATTATTTAGACTTATCAAAACTTCATGACTAATTACACTAAATAAAAAAAACCTAGTTCTTAAGAATTCAACATGTCAACTATTGAAATTCTAAAACAATATTTGCCTTTGTGCTGGTTTAAACAAGACCCACTTAAGCTAACTAGATCAATGAGTTTTTTCAAAAAAAACCTATTGGTCTATTTTATTGTTGAGTATTTTATGCAGACCAATATGACAGATGATCCATTTGAATCATTTACTGAAGTTACTATACAAATATTCTTAACACTTATATTTATTAGTTTTATACTTCAATTAAACAAAACATTATATGCTTTTATCGAAATAACCTCTTCTATTCTAGTCTGCGCCAATATTATCTCTTTTTTTATTATCCCCGTTTTGATATGGCTAACTGTCAATGAAGATATTCTAAGTTACTATTGCTTGATCCTACTGTTGATTTGGGAATTTGTGGTGATGGCCTATATTTTCAAAAAAGTGCTTGCTATTAACTACGCCGCCAGCTTAGCGTTCTCGGTTCTTTATTACACAATTACTTATTTAGGCGCTTTCTCAATCGGACAAATATTAATTTAAAGCAATAAAAACCGGATTACCTTCCATGCTCTAAACATAATACTCTCATATTAATCATGGACATATTTTGTAATCAGCATTTGTAATTGAGCTCTGTCCAATAGCTGATTATCGACCTTAAGATAAACGACTCCTTCATCGTAATGTAAGGTAATATCTTCAACACCATTTATTTTTAACATATCAGCAACAAATTGATTCGCATCATGCTGGTTAATTTTTTCCAATGAAATAAGTAAATTTGCCCAATATCTTGGTGGCTTCATGCTAATCGAAAACAGCAACCATGTTAATGATGCAACGGAGCAAAATAAAAACACCCCCGATGCACCATATTCACCATAACACCAACCACCAACACTTCCACCAATTCCCGCCCCCAAAAATTGACTGGTTGAATAAATGCCCATTGCCGTACCTCTCAAATCTCCGGGAGCTGTTTTCGAGATTAATGAAGGCAAAGTTGCCTCTAATAAATTAAACCCAGTAAAAAACAACCAGAGAAAGCCAATTATTCCTGCTAGAGTCGCATTGAACTGCATTAGTCCAAGATCAGCAAACACTAACGCGACAATTGCACCAATAAAAACTGACTTCATCTTGCGTTTTTTTTCTGCCAAAATTACAAATGGAATAATAGCCGCCATGGATATGACAAAAACTGGTAAATAAACCTTCCAGTGTTCTGCAGGCAATAAACCAGCATCACGCATAACCAAAGGAACAACAACAAAACTTGCCGTTAATATGGCATGTAAAATGAAAATGCCATAATTAAGTCGGAATAATTCTTTGTTTGTTAATATATGAAAAAACTCACTCGGAATAAGCTCTGCATCACGATGTTTTTTTGATTGTTGAGGATCAGGAACCTGATAACGCACCACCCAAATAGCAATCAATGATAATACCGCAATAAGCCAGAATATCCCATGAACACCTATAAACCCTGCAACAATTGGTCCCGCAACTATAGCAATACCAAAAGAGACACCAATACTAAGTCCAATTAATGCCATCGCTTTGGTTCGATGGACTTCCTGAGTCAAATCTGCGACTAAAGCCATAATAGGAGCAGCTATGGCGCCAGAACCCTGAATAGCGCGTCCCAATAAAACACCGTAAATACTGCTTGAAACAGCAGCAATAATGCTACCAATAAGAAATAGAATTAAACCAAGAATAATAATTTTTTTTCTGCCATAGCGATCTGACATCAAACCAAAAGGTATTTGCAATATCGCTTGACTAATACCATATATACCAATAGCCAGCCCAATTAATGAAGGCGTAGACCCCTCAAGCTGTTCAGCAAATAAAGATAATACGGGCATAATCAAAAATAAGCCCAACATTCGCAACGCATAAATACTTGCCAAAGACCACGTGGCTTTCTTTTCCGATAACGTCATCGGACTGGTAATATCTTGCACTTTAGTCAAAACCAACTACTCCTTTGCACCTAAAATCTTCATTTAATAAACAACATACTAAAAAATACTTGCTTCACATTACTATAATTTGTCTTGGATCCTATCAAAATATTAATGATAAAAATCTTTATGGATATATAGCCAATTTATTCAAACCTCTAATCACTCATTGATTTATCGCGGAGAGGCGCCACCTGTCCAGTTTCTCGATACCTTCTATAATCAGCCAATACTTGGTCATGATCAAAGGCCAAACGATCAGGCAACGCCTCGAAATCAAAAATACGACAATTTTTAGCATCATCCGCTGCCACAGGTTTTCCTGAGGCCTCAGCTACATAAACCGCTGTCACCGTATGGCCACGGGAATCACGAACAGGATCGGAATAAATCCCTAGCAAAGCGGTCAAATGCACATCCAACCCGACCTCTTCATGAGCCTCACGTTTAGCAGCACATTCAATAATTTCACCAACATCCACAAATCCACCAGGAATAGCCCAACCGTAAGGCGGATTGGCTCTTTCTATTAATACAATAGGACGACCGGGGAAATCAATTAACTCAATAATAATATCAGCTGCGAGTAAAGGCGTAATGGGTTTATACATAACATAATTTGAAACAATAAGGTGGCAGGAAAAAAGTACTTCCTAACAAAGAAATCTATTCATCCTGATCATAACCGTATTTATTCGTAAATAAATTCATTGTAACCGATATAAAAAGGCCAAACACAACAACGATAGTATTAACGAGAATAATTCGGCATAAATTATCTAAGCATCAGAATCCATAAGTTGATGCTCTAAGAGTGAATGTTACTGGGCCATTGTTAATCAAGGAGACTTGCATATCTGCTCCAAACTGACCAAATTGAACATTGGCATAAGTTGTCAATGCCCTATCTTGCAAATAAACAAATAATTGTCGCCCTTTTTCCGGAGATGCCGCTGATATAAAGCTCGGGCGATTACCTTTGTTGGTATCCGCGGCTAAAGTAAATTGTGGAATAAGTAACAAACCTCCATCAATATCACGTAAACTCAAGTTCATACGATCATGCTCGTCAGCAAAAATTCTGTAATTGAGTATACGTTCCAACAACCGTTCAGCTTCTTTCTCACTATCTTCTTTTTCTATGGCGACCAAGGCCACTATCCCCATATCAATAGCACCAATATCCTGATTACCGACTGTCACTTTTGCCGTACTTACCCGTTGAATTATTGAGATCATTGTACTTAAAAAAACTTGAGGTCTTCTGCGTCACTTCAATTTAATAAGTATCTGGCAGTTAATGCAATTATTCATTCTTGAATTGCTCCATTAGTTCTACCCACAACTTATTATATGCATCCATGGAACTACTTTTATTAATAAATCCGCCTAGGGGCTTGCGCTCCAAACCCATGCGTTCAATATCACTAGCGTAAGGAATCGCGACAGTTAGAATCTCAGGATAAATCTTAATCAAATCAACCATAATATCCTTATGCATTTTTTTTCGTCGATCAGCCATCGAAAAAAAGGGTATAAGTTTTAGATTGTGTAGCTTATTATCTTCGATAAATAACATTAATTGCTCTAACGTCCTTAATGATAAGGTAGTTGGAATTATAGGCGACAACAAAATATCAGCAGCTTCAAATACTGCCTCAGAAAGTAATGAAATGTTCGGGGGACAATCCAAAAAAATAAAATCGTAGTTTTCTGCCAAAGGCTTAAGTAATTTCTTAATTTGCTGTGTTGGTTTTTTTTTACTGTCTAAAATAAGATCCAGATTTCTAAATGAAAAATCAGCTGGCAATAAATCCAGCTTTTCAAAATCAGTACCCTTAATCAATCCTTCCAGCTCTCGTTTTCCGGCAATTAAATCTTTACTTCCACCCTTAACCTTTGGTTTGATTCGAAAATAATAACTACTGGCGCCTTGCGGATCCAAATCCCAAATCAAAGTCCGGAAACCTTTGCAAGCAGATATAAACGCTAAATTAACTGCACTAGAGGTTTTTCCAACACCCCCTTTAATGCTGTACAACGCTACTACTTTCATCGGCTAACCCTTTTATCCAAGAATCTGTTTATTGACATAAATAACATCATCGCTCAGGTAAATTATGAAGTTAGTATGCTGGTCGACTTTATAGAATATTCTATCTTAAATTAGCACTTAAAGAGACAGTTTCTCAAATCAATAAATAGGGCGAAAACTCTTCAGAAATTCTATAAAGAATTAGCTTTGTCCAAGTTCTGCATGAACAGAATTTGCTTATAGTTTATAATTATCCATCTTATTAATTTTCATTGAACAGCGTACCTTAATACCGCTTGCTGTCGACTATGATTGGTTAAAACCCCACATGCAAGAAATAAACCCAATTAAAAATAAAATAACTGATTTAAAAAGCCGTGGTGATGCCCTTAGGAGGTATCTTTGACTTCGATATTAAGAGTGAACGTTTAGTCGAAGTTTTATTGGAACTCGAAAACCCAAAGATTTGGGATAATCCTGAGGTCGCACAAGCTTTGGGGAAAGAACGTGGGCAACTTGAAGTTATTGTTAACACCATAAATGAGTTAGATCGTGGACTCACAGACGCCGAAGAATTACTTTTGATGGCGATTGACGAAAATGATGAAGAAACCGTTGATACTGTTATTGATGATTTGGCTTATTTAGAAAAAAGAGTGGCTGCACTTGAATTTAGACGAATGTTTTCAGGTGAAATGGATGCCAATAATGCATTTTTAGATATACAATCTGGTTCAGGTGGCACCGAGGCACAAGATTGGGCTTCTATCATTGAACGCATGTTTTTACGCTGGGGTGAACGTAAGGGCTTTAAAACAGAACTTATTGAAGAATCACAAGGTGATGTAGCCGGCATTAAAAGCGCGACTATCAAATTTGAAGGTGAATACGCTTTTGGCTGGTTACGCACAGAAACCGGTGTCCATCGTCTGGTCAGAAAATCACCATTCGATTCCGGAAATCGCCGCCACACTTCGTTTGCCTCTGTATTTGTTTCACCTGAAATTGATGATGATATTGACATAGACATTAACCCTGCCGATGTCCGCGTAGATGTTTACCGAGCCAGTGGTGCAGGTGGTCAGCATATTAATAAAACAGAGTCCGCCGTGCGCATGACACACAACCCAACCGGTATTGTAGTACAGTGTCAAAGTGATCGTTCACAACATAAAAACCGAGACACTGCAATGAAGCAATTAAAAGCTAAATTGTACGAACTAGAAATGCGCAAACGGAGCGAATCAGCTCAAGCTTTGGAAGATACCAAATCAGATATTGGTTGGGGAAGTCAAATTCGGTCTTATGTACTTGATCAATCACGTATTAAAGACTTACGGACAGGAGTCGAAACAGGTAATACCCAAGCCGTTTTAGATGGCGATCTGGATCAGTTTATTGAAGCTAGTTTGAAAAGTGGCTTGTAGGTTAAATACAATCTTTTAATATCAACCATGCCATCCAGAAAACTTTAAGCCACGTTACTTTAAATTTAACTTAATAAAATCATGTCAGAAATACAGCAAGACGAACAAGAACAAATCAAACAACGCCGCAATAAATTAAATGAATTACGCGACAGTGGCGAGATTGCTTTTCCTACTGACTTTCGCCGTAATGTGGTTGCTGGTGAACTTTTAGCTGAATATGGCGAAAAAACTAAAGAAGAACTAGAGGCTTTACCTGTCAGGGTAAAGTTGGCGGGTAGAATTATGACCCGTCGAGTAATGGGCAAAGCCAGTTTTGCACATATTCAGGACATGTCAGGCAAAATTCAGCTTTATGTCACCAGAGACACTTTGCCAGAAGGCTTCTATAACGAACAATTTAAGAAATGGGATATTGGCGATATCATTGGTGCCGAAGGCGTATTATTTATAACTCAGACAGGTGAACTTAGTGTCAAAGTTGACGATATTCGTCTATTAACCAAAGCCTTACGTCCACTCCCAGAAAAGTTTCACGGCATTGCCGATCAGGAAATCAAATACAGGCAACGTTATCTGGATTTGATTATGAGCGAACAATCTCGCAATACGTTCTTAATACGTTCAAAAATAGTTGCATACATACGCCAGTTTTTAATTGAACGTCAGTTTTTGGAAGTTGAAACACCCATGATGCAAGTAATCCCAGGAGGGGCTACGGCAAGACCTTTTACAACATTTCATAATGCTTTAGATATGGATATGTTTTTACGAATCGCCCCTGAATTATACTTAAAGCGCCTAGTTGTAGGTGGTTTTGAACGGGTATTTGAAGTTAACCGTAACTTCCGAAATGAGGGGTTATCGACACGGCATAACCCTGAGTTCACTATGCTGGAGTTTTATCAAGCTTATGCTGAATATACAGACTTAATGGATTTAACAGAAGCGATGTTGCGAGGTATTGCACTCGAAGTTCTTGGGCAAACTGAAGTCACTTATCAAGGTGACCAATACGATTTCGGCAAACCGTTTGATAGAATGACAGTGATTGAGTCTATCCTGCACTTTAATCCAAACTTGACTATCAATGATCTTGAAACTCGGGAAGCGGCTATCAAAATCGCCGAAAACTTACATATTCCTGTTAAAGAAAACTACGGTCTGGGCAAAATACAAATTGAAATTTTTGAAAAAACAGTCGAAAGTCGCTTAATGAATCCAACCTTCATTACAGCCTATCCGGTTGAAGTATCCCCTTTAGCACGACGTAACGATCACAATCCCCATGTGACTGATCGCTTTGAATTTTTTGTTGGTGGTAGAGAAATTGCCAATGGCTTTACCGAGCTTAATGATGCTGAAGATCAAGCATCTCGCTTTCAAAAACAAGTGGAAGAAAAAGAAGCCGGCGATGATGAGGCCATGCATTTTGACGCCGATTACATAACTGCCTTGGAGCATGGAATGCCCCCGACTGCTGGAGAAGGTATTGGTATTGATCGCTTGGTTATGTTATTTACCGATGCGCCGTCAATTCGTGATGTATTACTGTTTCCACATATGCGTCCCAAAAGCTGAATTTTTCGCGTTAACGATATGATGGGTAGAGGTGATAACTACTGAAACCCATCAAAACGAATCTTTACGTTTTCGGAGTTCTGTAAAGACTATCACTGCCGACTGGTCCTCCAGCCCCAGTTTTTTTTGGAGACGACTACTGTCCTCCCTAAAAAATGGATTAGTAGCCTTTTCTACTTCGATAGTCGAAGGCAAAGTCGATTTATTTAGCAATCTCAATTTCGCTACTTCAATCATTCTCTGTTGCAATTGAACATTATCAGGCTCTACGCTCAATGCAAATCGACCATTAGCCTGCGTATATTCATGCGTACAATAAACTCGCGTTAAACTTGGTAATACTTTTAATTTTTGCAATGATGTCCACATTTGCTCTGCTGACCCTTCAAACAACCTGCCACACCCCATAGCAAACAAAGTATCTCCACAAAACAAAGCCTCATCTTTGGCAAAATAATACACAATATGTCCACTGGTATGGCCAGGCGTTTCAATAATGGTGGCCTGATGCGAACCCAAAGCAATAACATCACCCTCAAACACACCTCTATCGATACCCGGAATCCGTTCACTATCCGAATTTGCAGCAATAATCCTACACCTTGTTTTTTGCTTTAATTCCAAATTACCCCCAACATGATCCCAATGATGGTGAGTATTTAAAATATAAGTCAATTGCCAACCGTTAATATCTAGTATCTCCAAAACCGGTTGTGCCAAGGCTGGATCAACGACTGCTGTTTCTCCTGATACCGAATCATGAAGCAGATAAATATAGTTATCGGTTAAAACGGGGATTTGTATAATGTTCAACATATTGTATTAATTCCAG
>Ga0192647_100559_pt1 | contig 26195 bp, 22 predicted proteins | sample LauGreFa1BDMLBSN_2_FD_133046 | JGI IMG/M metagenome (GOLD analysis project Ga0192647, IMG submission 133046) | Freshwater lake microbial communities from Lake Michigan, USA - Fa13.BD.MLB.SN - reassembly | ecosystem: Environmental > Aquatic > Freshwater > Lake | place: Lake Michigan, USA... | reverse complement strand
TACATGCTTGATTCTACGGGACGTGCATACAGTACAGCAAGCCATGATTTGCCTTCAGCGAGGACACAGGGGGAGCCTTTAACCGGACGACTAAACCCTCAACAAGGCGCACTATTTATGTATTTGTTGAGCGGCAATCCAGAAGATTGGTATGTTTTAGCGAGTCATTTTGGATATGGCTTTAGAGTTCAGTTAAAAGAATTGTGGAGTAAAAATAAGGCAGGAAAATTACTAATCAACTTACCGGTAGGAGCGAAAGTCTTAAAGCCAGCACCTATTCATGATGAATCTGATTTGATGGCGGTTGTTACCTTACAAGGCCGGTTATTAGTTTTCCCTGTGGCAGATTTACCAGCATTGGCTCGTGGAAAAGGAAACAAGCTAATACAGATCCCACCCACAGATCTTCTTTCAGAGAAAGATTATGTGGTTGCAGCTTTGTCAATTCCTGAAAATAGCTCTTTGAAAGTAGTATCAGGTAAGCGATTTCTAACTCTGAAAGCAGCAGATATAGAACATTACACTAGTAGTCGTGCTAAGAGAGGTTTAGCATTACCTAGAGGTTTTCAGCGGGTTGATGGTTTAGAATATGAATAAGGCATTATTATCTGGACATTAAATAATAGTGTGGTTTCCTCATTTTCTGATCTGTTTATGATTATTTTTATCCGTAATGTTGGTCTTTGGGAACTGGCTATGAGATCACAGAAAATCAATGACTTTAAAAAAGCCACTGATTTATAGAAAATTCCCTAGTGATATTACGTTAGTACTTATTGACTTGTTTTGTTCATTAACAATGGTTAGATGATCCTCAAATGTTTTTTGCTAATTTCTCAGCATAGCCTGTGTAATTGCGAGGCGTTAATTCAAGTAAAGTTGCTTTGGCATCAGATGGAATTTCAAGTTTCTCAATAAATAGCTGCATTTGTTCAGGGGTAATACGCTGGCCACGAGTTAGCTCTTTAAGTTTCTCGTAGGGTTTTTCAATTCCATAACGGCGCATCACCGTCTGAATGGGCTCTGCAAGCACTTCCCAATTAGCATCAAGATCTGCTTCAATGCTGTCTGTATTGATTTGTAACTTAGAAATTCCTTTTAAACTAGCTTGTATGGCGATACTGGTGTGAGCGATACCGACACCGATATTTCTTAGCACTGTTGAATCAGTTAAGTCCCTTTGCCAGCGTGATACTGGCAGTTTTTCTGCTAAAAAAGAAAATAAGGCATTGGCAATGCCTAAATTACCTTCTGAATTTTCAAAATCAATCGGGTTTACTTTATGAGGCATAGTCGATGATCCTATTTCACCAGCAATTGTTTTTTGCTTGAAATAGCCCAAAGAAATATAACCCCAAATGTCACGATCAAAATCGAGCAGAATGGTATTGAAGCGAGATAGGGCATGAAAATATTCTGCAATATAGTCATGTGGTTCAATTTGGATGGTGTACGGGTTCCATTGCAGTCCTAATGACTCGATAAACCTTTGTGCAAACTCGGCCCAGTCAACATTAGGATAAGCAACGCAATGGGCATTATAATTACCGACTGCACCATTAATTTTGCCTAATAAAGCTACAGCTTGTAGTTGTTCTTTTTGGCGCGACATACGTGCAACAACGTTGGCAAATTCTTTGCCTACGGTAGTAGGTGTGGCAGATTGTCCATGGGTTCTTGACAGCATAGGCTGATCGGCGGTTTCAATGGACAGTTTTTTCAATGCAGTTATACAATCATCAATTTGCGCAATGATAATGCCACGACCTTCTTTTAGCATTAAAGCATAAGATAGGTTGTTGATATCTTCTGAGGTACAGGCAAAATGAATAAACTCACTCACTTTTTCCAATTCAGCACAGCCGGTGATCTTTTCTTTTAGTAGATATTCAACCGCTTTTACATCGTGGTTAGTAGTTTTCTCGATATCTTTGACTCGCTGTGCATCCGCTTCAGAAAAATCATTAACAATGTCATTTAATAGTTTTGTTGCAACGCTGCTGAAAGGATTGACTTCAGCAATCAGTGGATGTTTTGCTAATGCTTGAAGCCAGCGGACTTCTACTAATACCCGAAAGCGAATCAAACCGTATTCACTAAATACAGGCCGGAGTTTTTCTACTTTATTAGCATAGCGACCGTCGATGGGAGAGATTGCGGTTAAGGCAAAATTAGTCATAATGAGTTGTCCTAGTGCGGTTGGTATGTGTCTTAATGGGTATTATATTTCGATTCGATAATGCCGCCGCCCAAGCAAATGTCGGCATCATAAAAAACGACAGATTGTCCGGGCGTAATAGCTCTCTGGGGTTGATCAAATCTTACTTTAATGCGGTTATTTGCCAGCGGCTCTACTTGACATGTTTGATCAGCCTGCCGGTAGCGAGTTTTAGCGTGACAGTTAATGGATGTTGATAAGGGTTTATTATTACACCAATCCAATTGGCAAGCTTCTAGTGTGTTATGAAGCATGAGAGGATGATCATGGCCTTGACCAACAATTAATATATTGTTTTCCAGATCTTTATCCAGAACATACCAAGGCTCATCAGGAGCATTTTTAATGCCGCCTATACCCATTCCTTGGCGTTGGCCAAAAGTGTAATACATTAACCCAGAATGTTTGCCGATGTACTGACCTTCGGGTGTGCGCATTTCACCAGGTTGGGTAGGTAAATAGCGTTGTAGAAATTCGGTGAATTTTCGTTCACCAATAAAACAGATTCCGGTGCTGTCTTTTTTACGACTGTTGGCAAAGCCTGCTTTATCTGCCAGTATTCGAATATCCGGTTTATTTAAATGACCGATTGGAAAGAGGGTTTTCGATAAGGCTTTTTGTCCAAGGGTATAAAGAAAATAGCTTTGTTCTTTATTTGGATCGAGGCCTTTCAACAATAAAAACTCGTTATTTTTTTTCTCAACACGCGCATAATGCCCAGTGGCTATGTATTCGGCACCTAAGTCTTCAATGGCATAGTTTAGAAAAGCTTTAAATTTGACATGTTTGTTGCATAAGATATCAGGGTTTGGTGTGCGTCCAGCTTTAAATTCAGATAGGAACACTTCAAAGACTTCGTCCCAGTATTCAGTTGCAAAATTCACTGTTTTTAATTCTATCCCAAGCTTATCGCAGACTTGTTGAGCATCAGCAAGATCTTCGATGGCTGTACAGTATTCCGTACCATCATCTTCTTCCCAGTTTTTCATGAATAAACCGGTAACTTGATGACCTTGTTCTAAGAGGAGTAAGGCCGTTACGGACGAGTCGACGCCTCCAGACATTCCGACAATTATATTTTTACTCATGGTTTAAATCGAGGAATGATTTTATCAGAGACAAAGGATAACGGTGTCCATTCAGGTAATCGTCAATGCTAGTTAATACTAAGGGGCTGCGTAATCGATGCTGTTGTAAGGCTACTTCTTCACGTGTTAACCAGTGGGTTGCGATTATGCCATCATCGAGTTTCTGATTGGGGTTATAGTTATGACATTGACCTGAAAAACAAATTCTAATAAAAGTAGGGAACTCAGGATTTTTACGCCAAAGTTGGATAGAGATAATGTTTTGCGGCTCAAACTGCCACGCAGTTTCTTCATTTACTTCACGTTTGATAGCAGTAATCAAGTCTTCGTTTTCTTCAAAATGACCTGCAGGTTGATTAAATTGCAGTCCGTTTGGTGTTTCTTCTTCAACGCATAAAAAGCGATTATCTTGTTCAATAATTGCGGCAACAGTAACGTGAGGTTTCCAAACCATCTATCAAATCCAGCTTATCAAAAAGTAATATGTTACTAGATATTAAGAACTTATGTTGGTAAAAAAAGAATTAAAGGGTAAAGTAAAATATAAATGTGGCAAGAATTTTAATATAAGCTGTTTTAGCTGTTTTAATTTGTCATATAAGACCTTGAAATACGGGTATATTGACATCATACTAAAGACCTGTAGCTATTTTAATATTTATTATGCCCGATTCTAACCCTTTTAAATATAATGATGATGGCTTGGCCGTTCAGGAAATAAAACCTGAGCTAAAAAAACCACCATTGTATAAAGTGATTTTATTAAACGATGATTTCACCCCTATGGATTTTGTCATTGAAATTCTGATGGAGTATTTTAATATGTCCGAAGAAAAAGCCACGCAGGTCATGCTCCAAATACATATCCAAGGTATCGGTGTATGTGGTACTTATTCTAAAGATGTTGCTGAAACTAAGGTTTATATTGTCAATAATTATTCTCGAGAAAATCAACATCCATTGATGTGCTCAATGGAAGAAGTGTAAATATGGAGCGTTTATGTTAAGTAAAGAACTTGAAGTTACGTTAAATACTGCCTTTAAAAACGCGTACGATAAACGTCATGAATTTATTACGGTTGAGCATTTATTGTTGGCATTGTTAGATAATAGTGCTGCAGAAATTATTATGAAAGCATGCGGCTGTGATATGAAAGCTCTGCATGAACAATTGACTCAGTTTATAGATGAGACAATGTCGTTGATTCCTGTGGATGTGCAGCGAGAGACACAGCCTACACTTGGATTTCAGCGAGTATTACAACGTGCGGTTTTTCATGTTCAAGCGTCTGATAAAAAGGAAGTAACGGGAGCTAATTTATTTGTTGCGCTATTTAGCGAGCAAGATTCACATGCAGTTTATCTTTTAAATAAACAAGATGTATCGCGCTTAGATGTAGTCAATTTCTTGGCACATGGTATATCTAAAATCGATCATGTTAATGACCAGTCAAGTGAATCTAAGCCAGAAGTTGGTAATTCAGAAGCCGATTCAGGTAGTCCTTTGGATAAGTATGCTACTAATCTTAATGAAGAAGCCTTGCAAGGTAGAATTGATCCCTTGATTGGTAGGGATCTCGAAGTTGAACGAACCATTCAAACGCTTTGTCGTCGACGTAAAAACAATCCTTTATTGGTGGGTGAGGCTGGCGTTGGTAAAACGGCAATTGCAGAAGGATTGGCAAAAAGGATAGTTGAAGAAAATGTACCTGAAGTCTTGATGAATAGTGTGATTTATTCTTTAGATTTGGGGGCATTGGTGGCAGGTACCAAATATCGAGGAGACTTTGAAAAGCGGCTTAAATCATTGATGAATCAGCTTAAAAAAGAACCGGACTCTATTTTATTCATTGATGAGATCCATACTATCATTGGCGCAGGTTCTGCCTCAGGCGGGGTTATGGATGCCTCTAATTTGATTAAACCAGTGCTTGCATCAGGCCAATTACGTTGCATTGGTTCCACAACCTATAAAGAGTATCGAGGAATTTTTGAGAAAGATCATGCCTTGGCACGTCGTTTCCAAAAAATTGATGTACTGGAGCCCTCGGTAGAAGATACTATCTTGATTCTAAAAGGGCTTAAATCTCGTTTTGAAGAGCATCATGATGTTCGGTATTCAGCTGAGGCATTGCGTGTAGCCGCTGAGTTATCTGATCGGTATATTACAGATCGACATTTACCGGATAAAGCTATCGATGTTATTGATGAAGCCGGTGCAAAACAACGTATGACGGCCGAAATCGATCGTAAGCGAGAAATCGATGTGACTGACATAGAGGAAATAGTTTCAAAAATTGCCAGAGTACCTGCGAGATCAGTATCTTCCAATGATATAGATAAGTTGGCCAATTTAGAAAAAAACTTAAAAATGTTGGTTTTTGGTCAGGATGAAGCGATTACAGCACTGGCGTCAGCAATAAAATTATCTCGCGCTGGTCTTAGGGATGTACAAAAGACTATAGGTTCATTTATATTTGCAGGACCAACGGGTGTTGGAAAAACAGAAGTAACACGCCAGCTCGCTAAAGTATTGGGGGTTGAGTTGATTCGTTTTGATATGTCTGAATACATGGAGCGACATACTGTTTCCAGATTGATAGGAGCGCCTCCAGGTTATGTAGGTTTTGATCAAGGCGGATTGTTAACTGAGCAGGTTACTAAACATCCTCATGCTGTGTTGTTGTTGGATGAGTTAGAGAAAGCTCATCCTGATGTGTTTAATTTGTTATTACAGGTTATGGATCATGGATCTTTGACAGACAATAATGGAAGAAAAGCAGACTTTCGTAACATTATATTAGTAATGACTACTAATGCAGGTGCAGAAGAGGGCGGACGTGCTTCGATAGGCTTTACAGAGCAAAATCATTCTACCGATAGTTTAAAAGTCATCGAGAAAGGATTTTCTCCAGAGTTTCGTAATCGGCTGGATGCTATTATTCAATTTAAACCATTGGATATTTCGATTGTTGGGCATGTGGTTGATAAGTTTATTTTTGAGTTGGAGGCGTTGCTTGTCGAAAAGCATGTAACGTTAACGTTAGCTCCTGAGGCAAGGTTGTGGTTAGCTGAAAACGGCTGCGATCCAAAAATGGGCGCAAGACCAATGGCGCGATTAATTCAGGAAAAAATCAAAAAACCGTTGGCAAATGACTTGCTATTTGGCAAGCTTGCGCATGGAGGACATGTCAGAATTTATATAGAAAATAATGAGATAGCTTTTGCTATGGAAAGTAATGAGTTGACTGTATCGGAAGTCAATTCTTAATTAGCCGGTTTGGCTGGAAATAATATCAGGAAAGATTTATTAATTTACTGAACTTACTGGTTTAGCGCATACGGAAAGTTATGCGTCCTTTAGTTAGATCATAGGGTGTCATTTCTACTTTAACGCTATCCCCAGTTAGAATGCGAATATAATGTTTGCGCATCTTACCCGAAATGTGAGCAGTTACAACGTGACCATTTTCCAGTTCGACCCGGAACATGGTATTAGGAAGAGTGTCTATAACCTTGCCTTCCATTTCAATTTGATCTTCTTTGGCCATTTGTATTTTGTCTCAAGCAATTAAAACTTCAAACTATAGCATAAATTCATTATTAACAATAGAAGAGAGTGGATATTTGTTATTTATGCTTTCATTTCAAGCCATTGTTTATCGATTAATAATTCTATAGGTTGATAGTTAGTTTTATAGGACATTTTAGTACATGCTTCGATCCAGAACCCTAAATATAAGAATTCTTTCCCTTGTAGACTTGCTTGATGAATTTGCCATAAAATGGCATAAACACCTAAGCTATAACTGGAAAATTTAGGTTCAAAAAAAGTGTAAACTGCTGACCATGCGTCATCAAACTGATCAATGATAGTAACCCCTGCTAGTTCATTATTGATAGAAAATTCGACAAATTTGGTGTTGCACCATGAGCTACTCAAAAAGCTTAAATAATTGTCAGGGCTGATATTAATCATCGATCCCTCAGGATGTCTTATAGCCTGATATCGAAGGTACATATCATAATGAGCTTGTTCAAAGATAGCGGGTTTGATGGTCGATAGTGTCGCATTATTTTTACGTAAGCAACGCAGTTGATTTTTGCTGGGCTTAAACTTTGTTAAAGGGAGTCTTGCTGGAATACAAGCAGAACAATGAGAGCAATGGGGCGCATAAACTTCATCACCACTTCGACGGAAACCTTGCTTTAATAAATAATTATAAGTTGATGATGTTATTGGATAGGATGGATGAATAAATAAGGATTGGGCGGTTTTAGCTTCAAGATAACCACATGGATGTTCTTGGCTTAGAGCCAAGGGAATAGAAATCATTGTGGGCGCCAAGCAGAACTATTAGGAGGAACGTCACAATATTGATTAAGTAGCTCTATAAATTTAGTTCGTTCATAGTTTATCGCACCAAAGCTTGCTAAATGTTGAGTGTGCACTTGACAGTCAATTAGTTTATAGTCCCAAGTCTTAAGTTGTTTAACTAGATTAGCAAAGACAACTTTTGATGCATCTGTTTTAATATGGAACATGGATTCGCCAAAAAAAACACGTCCCAAGGCAATACCATACAAGCCTCCAACTAATGCTCCATTCAGCCATGCCTCTACAGAATGAGCGTAACCACTCTTATGCAATGCATTATAAGCTTCGGCTATGTCTTTAGTTATCCACGTCCCCGGCATGTCTTTTCTAGGTTTAGCGCAAGCGCAAATAACTTCATCAAAAGCCTGGTCAAAAGTTACTGAAAAAATATTTTTACGTAAGGTTTTTTGTAGGCTTCGAGAGATAATAAGGTTATCTGGGGCCAAAGCCAGTCTTGGGTTAGGTGACCACCATAGAATAGGTTCACCTTGATTGTACCAAGGGAAAACTCCATTTCGATAGGCATTTAACAGCCTTTCTTCAGATAGGCAGCCACCAATTGCAAGCAAGCCATCAGGCTCTCTTAGGGCTTTGTGTGAGGGTGGGAATGCTTGCTCTGGTTGTAGAGAGTCAAGTATAGTTAACTTCATGCCTTAGGTTATAACAAAGACGTTTTTTAAAAAATTTTCTAAATTAATTCATCAAGGAATTTTTCTGCATCCAGTGCCGCCATACAACCAGAGCCAGCTGAAGTTATTGCTTGTTTATAAACAGAATCCATAACATCACCCGCAGCAAAAACGCCTTCTATACTGGTTGCTGTGGCATTTCCGTTAATGCCACTTTTTACTTTAATATAGCCGTGATCCATCTCCAATTGGCCTTCAAAAATGCCTGTATTAGGCGTGTGTCCGATGGCAATAAAAACGCCATGTACTGTCAGATCTTTAGTAGAGTTATCAAGAGTGTTTTTAATTCTAATGCCGGTAACTCCCATATCATCTCCTAACACTTCCTCTAGGGATGAATTCCATTCAATAACAACATTGCCATTTTGTGATTTATCAATTAGCTTATCGGAAAGAATTTTTTCAGAACGGAATTTGTCACGGCGATGAACCACAGTTACTGTAGATGCAATATTTGCTAAATAGAGTGCTTCTTCAACTGCTGTATTGCCTCCCCCAATGACAGCAACAGGTTTATTGCGGTAGAAAAAACCGTCACAGGTAGCACAAGCTGAGACTCCACGGCCTTTGAATGAATCTTCAGATTCTAATCCTAAGTAGCGTGCGGAAGCACCGGTTGCAATAATCAGAGCGTCACAGGTGTAAGTTCCTGAGTCACCGGTTAAAGTGAAGGGTCTGGCCGTTAGATCGGCAGTATGAATATGATCAAAAATAATTTCGGTATCAAATCGTTCTGCGTGTAAGCGCATCCTTTCCATCAGGTCAGGACCTTGAAGGCCTTCTACATCACCAGGCCAGTTATCAACTTCTGTAGTTGTGGTTAATTGTCCACCTTGCTGCATGCCAGTAATAATGACGGGCTTAAGATTAGCGCGAGCTGCATAAATAGCTGAGGTGTATCCGGCAGGGCCAGAGCCAAGAATTAAAAGACGACAGTGTTTGGAGATGTTCATTAAAAAACCTCTAGTTAGAGTAAAATTAGGATAATATAGAACGATTATGGAGGTGAAACCAATTTTCGTAAATAGTAATGTTTGTGTCGAGTATATTGATCTAAGAAATCGCTAATTTTTTATGATTAATATTAATTTAGAATAAGTAATCAATCATCTATAATTTTCTGCTGTTAATATCAATTTATGTCGAGTCATAATTTATGTCTGCTGTAATGGAAGAAAAAACATTTCGAGGTTTGCGTGAAATTGCAGTTCTGTTTTTTTTTGCAGTTGCAGTTTTTTTGTTAATTTCTTTAGTTACTTTTAGTAATGAAGATGCAGGTTGGACTCATAGTAGTACTGTGCAGAGAATTAATAATGCAGGTGGAGTTCTTGGCGCGTGGATGGCTGATTTCATTCTCAGTTTTTTCGGATTATGTTCATATCTATTTCCAATTATTATTTTCTGGCATGGATTTCTGGTATTCAGTCGTGTGAGACAAAAACAGCCACCAATGGTTATTGTTTTACAGTGGATAGGTATTGTAGGGACTATTGTTTCAGCTGCTGCTTTGTTGTACTTGTATGTTTTAAGAGTGGGTGTAGATTTGCCAGGTGCTACAGGTGGTATTTTAGGGCAGGAAACAGGTGATGCAGTATTGCGGTTATTTGGAAACTCAGGTGCTACGTTATTTTTAATTGTGTTGTTGTTATCTGGAATTACGCTTGCTACTGATTTATCGTGGATAGTATTTATTGATTTGATTGGTAAATACACGGTATTTTTATTTCGCAATGTGTTTCTTACTGGCACCAACTTATTAGAAGAACATAAAGAAGCGACTGTTCCTTCGATTGATAATATTCCGGAAAAGTCTGATCCACCTAGAAAGTCGATGGTTAAAACGGCGCCAATAGTCGAAAAAGAGATAGTGCAAATTGAAAAAATAAATAAGCAATCTCAAAAACAACCTGTTCCTAAATATAATATCGGCGAAAATGTATTGCCCTCTCTAGATTTATTGGACGAAAGAGATACTCGGGTTATCGGTTATTCTCGAATAGAACTTGAGGAAATGTCGCGACTTGTTGAAGATATTCTTGTTGATTTTAACGTTGCTGTAACGGTAGTGGGATTTCATCCTGGCCCTGTAATTACGCGATTTGAATTGCAACCAGCTGCCGGTGTAAAAGTCAGTCGAATTAGTAATTTATCCAAAGATTTAGCAAGAGCTTTGTCAGTTACTAGCGTGCGTATCGTTGAAATTATACCCGGAAAATCTGTTGTTGGTCTTGAAATACCTAACAGAGAGAGGGAAATGGTAACGCTCCGAGAGCTGTTAGTCTCATCAGCTTTTGAAAAGGCAAAGTCTTTGCTTACATTAGCAATGGGTAAGGATATTTCCGGCACACCCTTAGTTGCTGATTTAGGAAAAATGCCCCACGCTTTGGTTGCCGGTACTACAGGATCTGGGAAATCAGTTGCAATCAATACTATGATTCTTAGCTTGCTTTACAAAGCAACCCCAGAAGAAGTCCGCCTGATTATGATAGATCCTAAAATGCTGGAACTTTCGGTTTATGAGGATATACCTCATTTGTTAACACCTGTTGTTACAGATATGAAAGAAGCCAGCAATGCATTACGTTGGGCGGTTGCAGAGATGGAGAGGCGTTATAAATTAATGTCAAAAATGGGTGTAAGAAACTTAGCAGGCTTTAATCATTTAATAGATGAGGCGACAGCAAGAGGGGAGACCATCAGAGATCCTATCTTTCAAATGTTAAACCCGTTGGAATCAGGTGAATATTACCCAGTCCTTAGCAAGTTACCCAGCATTGTTATCGTTATTGATGAATTAGCTGACATGATGATGATTGTTGGTAAAAAAGTTGAAGAGTTAATTGCCCGTTTAGCACAAAAGGCGAGAGCAGCAGGTATCCATTTGATATTAGCAACACAGAGGCCATCTGTTGACGTTTTAACAGGGTTAATTAAAGCCAACGTGCCTACTCGTATTTCTTTTCAGGTTTCATCACGCATTGACTCTCGAACTATTCTTGATCAGGGTGGCGCTGAAACATTGTTAGGTAATGGAGATATGTTATTTTTACCATCTGGCACTAGTATTCCAATACGTGCTCATGGGGCATTTGTTGATGACCATGAGGTGCATAGAGTCGTAGAATTTTTAAAACAAACGGCACCCCCCGATTATCTTGAAGAAATTACCAGAGATACATCGGATTCAATTGACGGCTCTTATTTGAATGGTGATAGTGGCAGTAATTCAGAATCTGATGTTTTGTATGATGAAGCGGTCATGTTTGTTACCGAGTCCCGTAAGGCATCAATATCAAGCGTTCAGAGACGATTTAAAGTTGGATACAATCGTGCCGCTACCATGATTGAATCCATGGAAGCAGCTGGAGTTGTTAGTTCCGCTGAATCTAATGGTTCAAGAGTGGTGTTAGCACCACCGCCTGTTAAAAATTAATAAATACGCCTTTTTTTATCAAATCGAGTAGCGATTGATTTAATTTTTGCTTTCATCGTTTGTATCTACCATATTTTAATTAGTTACTCATCTAGGGATAAAAATGTCGGAAAAATATATTTTTTCATTTCAAAAAGGCGATGGAAAAAATAAAGTATTATTGGGCGGTAAAGGAGCTAATTTATGTGAAATGACACAGATGGGACTTAACGTTCCACCTGGATTTGTCATTACTACTCAAGCTTGTTTAGCGTATCTTGAAAGTCATCAGTTACCTGAGAATTTGTTAGAAGATATCAAGTCTCATATTATTGAAATTGAGCAACTTTCAGGTAAACAGTTTGGTCATAGCCAAAACCCTTTGCTGGTTTCAGTGCGTTCTGGTTCCTCTATCTCCATGCCTGGCATGATGGACACTATTTTAAATTTAGGACTAAATAGTGCAACTTTGAAGGGTCTTATAAAGCAAACTGGAGATGCTCGGTTTGCCTACGATGCATATCGTCGCTTTATTCAGTTGTTTGGTAAAGTTGCGCTGGGTATTGATGATGAAAAATTTGACCAGCATTTTTCTGAGATTAAGAAACAAGCCGGTATTAAAGCAGATATAGGGCTTGATGTTGAACATTTGCGTCAAATTACTGAATTATTTCTCCAAGTAGTTTTGGAACAAACCGGTAAGCCATTTCCGGAAGATGTGTTTGAGCAACTGGAGTTATCTGTTAAAGCAGTATTTAATTCTTGGACAGGAAAAAGAGCAGTCGATTACCGTCGAGAATTTCATATTACCGAAAATGTCGCGAATGGGACTGCTGTTAATGTAGTCGCTATGGTTTTTGGTAATAGAGGTAACGATTGCGCAACAGGTGTAGGTTTTACCCGTAATCCAGGAACGGGCGCTAATGAAATGTACGGTGAATATTTGGTTAATGCGCAAGGTGAAGATGTTGTTGCAGGCATTCGAACACCCAAGCCGGTTCATGAGTTGGCGGTTGAAATGCCAAATCTTTTTCAGCAATTGGTTGACCTGCGTAATAAATTGGAAGCGCATTACAAAGAAGTTCAAGATTATGAATACACGATTGAATGTGGAATATTGTATTGTCTACAGACTCGTAATGGCAAAATGAATGCCACAGCAATGGTTCGTACCTCTGTAGAAATGGTCTTTGAAGGTCTTATTACTAAAGAGCAAGCATTGTTACGTATTAATCCGGAATTACTTGAACAATTGCTGCATCCACAACTCGATCCTGATCATAAAGCAGAATCAGTTGCTCAGGGCTTACCCGCTTCTCCTGGAGCTGCTTTCGGTAAATGTGTTTTTGATGCAGATACAGCTGAATTAATGGGCAGAGCTGGTGAGATGGTTATTTTATTGAGAGAAGAAACTAAGCCTGAAGATATACACGGTTTTTTTGCGGCTCAGGGTATTTTAACTAGTCGAGGTGGTAAAACTTCACATGCTGCTGTAGTTGCCAGAGGTATGGGTAAGGCTTGTATTGCCGGTGCAGAAGATATAAAAATAGATGCGCGCATTCGTCAGGCAATTATTGGTGAATTGCTCATCCGTGAAGGTGATATTATCACTATTGATGGCAGTAGTGGTCTAATCTATTTGGGTAAAATTCCAACAGTTGAACCGATATTTTCAGAAGAATTAAAAACATTATTGTCTTGGGCGGATGAATTTGCAGATATGGAAGTTCATGCTAACGTTGATACACCGGAGGGAGCACGGATGGCTCTGAGTTATGGAGCAAAAGGTATCGGTTTGTGTCGAACTGAACGTATGTTTAATGCGTCCGATCGGTTGCCTTTAGTGATTGATATGATATTAGCTGATGGTAAGGACACCAGAAAAGATGCACTGGAAAAATTATTTCCTATTCAACGAGACGATTTTAAACAAATCTTTGAGGCTATGTCGCCATTTCCTGTTACGGTAAGATTATTAGATCCACCGATGCATGAATTTTTGCCTAGTGAGCATCAATTAGAAGATGAAATTAAAGCCTTAAAGTATTATAAGTTAATGATTCAGGGGCAGCAGGTTGCTCTTGATACCATAGGTACACAACTAGAATTACCTAAGCCTTTTAATCAATTGAATGAAGAGCTCATTAATAAGGCGATTGCTAAAAAGGAATTAATGCTCAAAAAAGTTAAAGAGTTATTTGAAGTCAATCCAATGTTGGGACATCGTGGTGTGCGTCTTGGTATGACATATCCTGAGATTTATCAGATGCAAATACGCTCTATACTGGAGGCTGCCGCACAGTGTACTAAGCAAGGTAAGTTGATATCGCCCGAAATTATGGTACCTCAGGTTATTACAGTAAAGGAGTTAATAAAAGTAAAAACCTATGTTGATCAACTTAAAGAGGAAGTTGAAAGTCAGCATGGGATTTCGTTAAAGTTTAAATTTGGAACCATGGTAGAAACGGTTAGAGCGTGTACTCGAGCTGGAGAATTAGCTGAAGTGGCTGAATTTTTCTCATTTGGAACCAATGATCTAACTCAAGCAACTTTTTCATTTTCACGTGAAGATGCCGAAAATAAATTTTTGCCACTTTATAATGAAATTGGCTTGCTCGAGGACAATCCTTTTGAGGTACTTGATGCCAAAGGGGTCGGGCAGTTAATGAAAATGACGGTAGATTCTGGGCGTCAAACCAGACCTGATATCAAAATAGGTATTTGTGGTGAACAAGGAGGGCATCCTCAATCTATTCGTTTTTGTCATCATATAAAAATGGATTATGTTTCTTGTTCAGCGCCACGTATTCCTATCGCTAGACTAGCATCTGCTCAGGCAAAATTATTGGAGGATGTTTATAAGATCAGATAATTTATATTCAGCTTGCAATGACTTGAATTTCAAAAAAAGAAGATTGAAGATTATTTTAGTATTAGTGAGAGCAATAGGCAGGTGAAAGGGATGATAATTCCCTAGATAGGCTTTAAGTTAGTATCTGATTATCGAGTTCTTGCAAATGCCTTAATTTTTCTTTGATTTTTATTTCCAAGCCTCGATCTACTGGCTGATAATAGCGTGTGCCTAATAGCTGATCAGGAAAATAATTTTCACCAGCCGCATAGGCTTCTGGTTCATTATGGGCGTAACGGTATTCTTTACCGTAATCGAGAGATTTCATTAATTTAGTTGGTGCATTTCTTAAGTGGACGGGTACACCCAAGCTGCCACTTTGTTTGGCATCACTCATGGCGGCATTGTAAGCCGTATACACTGCATTGCTTTTAGGTGCGCATGCCAAATAAATAATAGCTTGCGCCAAGGCCAGTTCACCTTCTGGACTACCGAGACGTTCTTGTGCTTCCCACGCATTAATAGCGACTTGTAAGGCTCTTGGGTCGGCATTACCGATATCTTCGGAGGCTATTCTAACAATACGTCTGGCTAAATAGGATAAGTCACAACCACCATCCATCATTCGGCATAACCAATAAAGCGAGGCATCAGGTGAACTGCCTCTTACGGATTTATGCAGGGCTGAAATTTGATTGTAAAATTCTTCACCTTGATTGTCAAAGCGTCTAACACCACCAGATAATACTTCTCTGGCACATGCTTCATTAATTACATGGCTGTTTTTTGCTGCGGCAAGCTCTACTGCAATTTCAAGTAGATTCAGCAGTCTTCTGGCATCACCATCTGCGGCTTCAGCAAATTGTTGTTTAATATCATCCGCCATTGCAATGTCAAGACCACCAAGACCTTTATCGGAATCATTGAGCGCCTTGTTTAAAACATCCAGTAATTCTTCACTTGATAAGGCATTAAGTACATAAACACGAGCGCGAGATAACAAAGCATTATTGAGGGCAAAAGACGGATTTTCAGTAGTTGCACCGATAAAATAAACAGTACCATCTTCTACATGTGGAAGGAAAGCATCCTGTTGTGACTTATTAAAGCGATGCACTTCATCGACAAATAAAATAGTGCGTTTATGTTTTTCAAATTGTATTTTTTTGGCTTCACTAACAGCGGCTCTAATTTCCTTAACACCGGATAATACCGCTGAAATTGGCATAAATTCGGCATCAGAGTGTCGAGCAATTAATCTAGCTAAAGTGGTTTTACCGGTACCTGGTGGGCCCCAGAAAATCATGGAATGCAGTCGTCCGGATACCACGGCTTCGTAGAGCGGTTTGCCAGTTTTTAGGATGTGCTGTTGGCCTGCGTAATCTTCCAGAGATAGTGGTCGCATCCTATCTGCCAATGGTTTGCTTAAATCATCGAACATGAAGATTAAAATGAGGAATTAACAACTATCAAAATTGGATCTTCGGCGGTCATCTTTAATCAGAAAAAACATCAGCGCCTTTGGGCGCAACAAATTCAAACACAGTGGGTTTTATCGGCGGGTTTAACTGTACATTTGTGAAATAGATGCGTGTTAATTGACCAAAGTTATCACTTAACTCCATGCCACCCAATGAGCCTTTATTCAGGCCGATTAAAATATATTTAAAACTACTTTCCTGGTTTTTAGGTAATAATTTAATCCATTGCATTTCACCATCTACACCTTGATCTTCCATAGTGAAATTATCATCCAGTGATATAGTCCCACTTAACAATAATGCAGGTGTTGAACCAACGGATTCATCCAATTTTTTTATGGTGACTTGATCTAAATCAGTATCATAAAACCAGACTTTCCCTGATGTTGATACAATTTCTTGCTGAAAAGGTTTTAGATAGTTCCAGCGAAATTTGCCGGGTCGCTGTAGATAAAAAATCCCAGAACTGGTTTGGGTAGGCTTACCAGATTCATTTATCAAAACCTGTTTAAAGTCAGCAGTGAGTGATTTTGATGATTTTAAAAATGCCTGTAATTGTTTCACAGGTTCATCTGCAGCTTGAGTCGTGCTGCTGTTGACAAGAAAAAAGGTTAATAAAATCAGACGTAATGTATATGTTTTAGTCATTGATGCTCTTATATTATTTATTGGGGTTCAGGTTTACTTTCGTTGGGATCATCTTCGAAAATATCGGTAAACCACGATTTATCTTGATCAAAAATGCCTTGTCCACACTCAGAATAGGTGGTGGGTTCCGATCCAGATATATAGGGGTATTGTTTGCCATCACCACATTCTTCATTGGTTAATAAACCACTACCTGGGTTAACCAAGGCTAAGGTAATGTTATCGGGAGGTATTAAATTCACCGGTTGTGTTGAAATTTGTTTCATTAGTGATGACCAGATTGGTAAAGCTCCTGTGGAGCCAGTTAAACCAATTGATTTGTTATCGTCTCTACCCAACCAGACGACTGATAGATAATCGCCAGTGTAGCCAGCAAACCAACTATCTTTGGCATCATTTGTAGTGCCTGTTTTACCGACTAAGCCATAGTTTTCTGGGAAAACTGAATAGGCTGATCGGCCTGTCCCTTCATGCATAACTCCTTGTAACATGGTATTAACGATAAAAGTTGCTGCTGGATCAAGCGCCTGTTTTACAGTTAATGGGTAACTTTGTAATTCTTTGCCATTCGTGTCTACTACTGCTCGAATACTTTTAATGGGTGTTGAAAAACCATCGCCCGCTAACGTTTGATACATGCGGGTAACCTCTATAGGAGTAAGACCAGCGGCTCCCAATAAGAAAGAGGGGAAAAGATCAACAGGTCTAGTGACGCCCATGTTTTTGAGTGTTTTTGCAATTCTGGGGACACCTATATCCATTCCCACACGAACGGTAGCTAAATTATAAGATTTTGCCAATGCTGTGTGTAAGGCAATATCACCATGCTCTTTATGATCGTAATTTTTAGGGATCCAGTCTGTGCCATTATCACCTTTAATTACCATGGTTGTATCACTAACTTTAGTGGTAATGGTGTATTTGTCAGGGTACTCCAGAGCAGTTAGATAAATGGCTGGTTTAATTAGAGAGCCAATTGGACGAACCGCATCCAATGCACGGTTAAAACCACCTACCATGTTTTCACGACCACTAACCATAGCGGCTATTTCTCCATTATCTCGGCGCGTAACTATAGCTGCTGCTTCAATTTTATTGCCATGAGGCATTTTATCAAGTTGCGATAGTCTGTTGGCGACTGTCTTTTCAAGAATATCCTGCACCTGATTATCCAATGTAGTAAAAATTCTAAGACCTTGAGAAGTTAAATCATCTTCATGATAATCTTGTTTTAACTGCCGTTTGACCAGATCCAGGAAACCTGGGTAGCGATCCGATGAATGCTTCATCCGAGGAATGACATTTAATGGTTTTGCAGTTGCTTCAGATGCCTGACTAGTAGTTATATAGCCTTCAACTGCCATTTGCTCAATTATGAGGTTTCGTCGTTGTAGTGCACGTTCAGGAAAACGTCTTGGATCATATTCAGATGGACCTCTTACCAAAGCTACTAGAGAGGCAACTTGTTCGAGCGGAAGGTCTTTTAATGTGCTGCCAAAATAGAATTCGCTTGCCAAACCAAAGCCATGAACACCATTTGCGCCATTTTGACCTAAATAGATTTCATTCAAATAGGCTTCTAGAATCTCATTTTTAGTGTAGCGGTACTCTAAGATGAATGCCATCAAGGCTTCTTTCAATTTGCGTGATAAGCTTTTTTCATTTGTTAAATAAAAGTTTTTAACCAACTGTTGAGTTATGGTACTGCCACCTTGAACCATTCCTCCTGCCATTACATTAGCCCACATTGCTCTGGCAATGCCTTTTATTGAAAGACCAAAATGCTGATAAAAATCCCTATCTTCTGATGCAAATAGGCCGGAAATGAGGTTATTTGGAGCTTCCTCGAGTTTAATGAGCACTCTATCTTCTTTAATACTGGGATAAAGACTGCCTATTTGTAAGGGGTCCATACGGACTAAGGGAACATCTTTAGACGTTGTTAAATTCGTAATTTTATCGATACTGGAATCGATAAAATTTATTTGTATCAACATGCTGGGTTGGTGTTGATCCCAAAAAGAAAAATCACGGGTTTTTACAACGAGTTGAGATCCTTTTTTGTAGAAAGTTCCTTCTGCAGGTAAGGTTACATCGTTACGGTAATGTAACATATTTAATAAGGCTTCGAGTTTTTCAGGAGAAAGAGAGGAGCCTGCATAAAGTTCAACAGGATTAGCATAAACACGTGCAGGAATAGCCCAGCGCTTTCCTTCAAATTGATTGCGAACGTTAAAATCCAGATAACTCATATAGCTGATAAACATAAATAAACCAACTGCGAAACCAAGTAGCAGGAGATTTCTAAACCAATGTGAAGTTGATTGTCTTGATGCTCTTTTGTTGCTATATCTGGAGCTGCGTCCGCTTCTTTTAAGTGCCATAGCTATTGGGTCTTAATAAGTTTAATTATTGTCCTTCTTTGTTACCCATTATACATATATACATAAATCAGGATTATGGAATTCAGTAAATAGGATTGTAGTTTTAGCTGAGTTGTCAAATAAGTAGAGGCATTAAATGGTTTGATCGACAATAGATAAAACAATTTTTCCGGAGGTGTGTCCATCTTCGATTAATTGGTGTGCAATCATGGCCTCGTTTAAAGTTAATTGTTTGCTAACATGCACTTTTAATAAGCCTTGGTTAGCCCATTGGGCACATTGATTTAAAATGTTGATGTGATAGTCTCTCGCTTCAGATAAATCTCTGAGCATGGGTGTTAACATTAATTCAAAACCAATTAACAAATTGCGCATTCTAGCTTCATTTAGGTTTAATTCACCCGGATCTAACAGCGTTATTAGCCGTCCAAAATGAGCAGTGATTGGTATGCTTTTTTTAAATACATCAGCACCTACGGTGTCAAATACTAAATCTACACCTTTGCTGTTGGTAAGATCATTTATAACTTGGGCAAAGTCATTTTTGGTATAGTTAATCACCTCATCAGCGCCTAGAGACTTAACAAAATCTGCTTTTTGGTCGCAACTTACGGTTGTAATGATTTTAGCGCCTTTTAGCTTGGCTAATTGAATAGCCACATGTCCGACTCCTCCTGCACCGGCATGAATCAGTACGGTTTGTCCGGCTTGTAAACCACCACGATCAAATAAAGCGCCCCAAGCAGTAATTAATACCAGTGGTGCTGCGGCGGCTTCAATAAATGAAAAAGTTTCAGGCATTAAGCTAACATAACGTTCATCTAGTACATTAAATTCAGCATAATTGCCTTGTTCTCTCCCCAGTCCACCATGACAAAACCAAACGTTATCACCAATATTAAAATGTTTTACATCGGTACCTCTTTCAACGACTATACCGGCACCATCACAACCCAATAAAGCAGGTAAGGGTTGATTGTAAAATAAACCATTACGTCTGATTTTAGTGTCGACTGGATTCACTCCAGCGGCATGAAGTTTTATTTTAAGTTGTGTTGGTTTTGTGATTTCAGGCTCTTTTATATCCTCATATTTTAAAACCTGTGGATCACCAATGGCTGTCATTAATACGGCTTTCATCTTTAAGTTCCTAATTTGTAAGCGCTGAAAAGTAGTTATAGATACTATTATTGTATTTAATACCCAAGCTATACCAGTAATATTATGAATTTGTTAACCATTGCTGGCGATAATCTTTAAAGGAATAATGCTTTATTTTTTCTAGTTGCTGGCCCTTATATGTATAAATATCTGGAAAATTATAGCCATTAAATCGATTGGCTTTAATCAATGTGTACGCACCTACTTGTTTAAAAATTACTTTATCACCCATTGTCAATGGTGTGTTAAAGCGATATTCTCCAAATACATCACCGGCTAAACAGGTGCTACCAGCTAAAATAGACAAGTACTCAGCTTTAGGGTCATGTTCATATAATTCAGGGGTATACTGAAATTCAAATACTTCAGGATTATGATTGATTGAGGTATCCAGTATCGCAATAGTTTTGCCATCACTTTGGAAGCAGTCAATAACAGTTGCAACTAGATAACCCGCGGTATCAACCACCGCTTTACCCGGCTCAATAATAATTTCAAGCTTATAGTCCTGTTTCAGTTGCTTGACTAAATCTATAAAGAGACTCTGATCACTTATTTGATTAAATAAATAACCGCCACCAAGATTGATCCAATCAAGTTGAGTCAATTTTTTGCCAAAATAGTAGCGTAATTTTTCTAGTGTTTTAAGTAGTGGCAAGAAATCAGTTGCTGAAAATAGGTTATGGATATGTAAACCATTAATTTTATTGAAATAAGACGATTCTCGTAACTCATCGATATCAACACCAAGTTTTGAGTAGGGGCCACAAGGATCAAATCGATAATCTTTAAGAAAAGACAATTTTGGGTTTATCCGTAAGCCGATAGATAAATTGTCGGGCGTATTAACGCTAAAGCATTGATGTTGTGTTAATGAGTTAAAACTGATATGCGTCAGTAATGTTGTCATTTCATGCCACTCATCGACTCTAAGACCTGGGGTAGTTAAATGTATATTGCCTTGCCCCATTAAGACTTCATTAGCTAAGCGTGCTTCAAATAACGAACTGACTGAAAATCCGTCAATAAAAGGTTTTGCCAACTCCATAACGTAAGTTAAGGGTAGTGATTTTATAGAATATAAAACCTTACAACCACATTGTTTGCGTAAGCTATTTAAAACAGATAAATTTTTAACCAACTCATCGGTATTCAAAATAAATGCAGGGGAGTTAGGAAGGCTATTTTTTATGAGTTGGAAATTCATTAAGCAGGAAAAGTATTACTGAAACTTAAGTTCACCAGATAATACACAGTTTGTGAGCGTTGGTAAAAAGCAATATTGATTAAGACACCTCTATTGAGTGTGCGTTATTATCGTTGAGGGTGGCAGTAACCAAAAACATAATGTGTTAAAAAATTCAACGATCCTAAAAATGTTTGCTCACTTTAAGATACTACGTTATTGTAATTCTTATATTATCAGGGTTAAATACTTATTATTTTTGCCAAGGAAGTTCATGTCTTCAAAGCACCCCGTTGTACTTTCATTTTCTGGTCATGATCCCAGTGGAGGAGCCGGAATTCAAGCCGACATAGAAACACTGGTAAGTCATCAATGTCATTCAGCAAGCGTTATTACAGCCTTAACCGAACAAGATACTCGTAATGTAAAAAAGCTTATTCCACAAAGCTCTGAAGACATTATCAGTCAAGCAAATACTCTATTGGATGATTTGTCTGTTAATGCCATTAAAATTGGTTTAATAGGGCATCATGAAACAGCAATTGCTATTTATGCAATTTTGAAACAACATCCTCATATTCCTGTTATCTTGGATCCCGTATTGGCAGCAGGTGGCGGTACTGAGCTTTGTAATGAAAGGTTGCTGGCTACTATTGTCGATTTACTGTTGCCCTGCACAACTGTTATCACGCCAAATAGTGAAGAAGCCAGACGATTAACAGGCTTAGATGGCCTTGAAGAATGTGGATTGGAGTTGTTAGAAAAAGGGTGTGAATATGCACTGATTACCGGAACACATGAAGATACTCCTTCAGTCAGTAATCAGTTGTTCTATGATAACCGTTGCTGGGAAACTTATACCTGGGACAGGTTACCTGCCAGTTATCATGGTTCCGGGTGCACATTGGCGACCAGTATAGCTGCTCTGATAGCACATGGCTTGGAGCCTATTCAGGCGGTAATGGAAGCGCAGGAGTATACCTGGAATTCATTAAATAGTGGTTATCAGCCGGGTAAAGGTCAGTTTATTCCTAATCGCTTTTTCTGGATGGAGGAAGATTCATGAGGTTTCCCTTGCGGGGTTTATATGCCATTACCCAAACAGAAAATAAAACAGCCGACACCGTTATCAATGAAGTGATTGCTGCAATTAAGGGTGGTGCAGTTGTTGTGCAGTACCGTGATAAAAATCCGTCGAACGCGATTTATTTAGCCAGTCAGTTGCTTAAAGTCTGCCGTGAGCATCAGGTGCCTTTACTTATTAATGATGATATAGAGCTGGCAATTAAAGTTGGTGCGGATGGAGTGCATATTGGTAGAGAAGATGGAGCGATTAGACAGGCAAGGGAGCGCTTGGGTACTGATGCTATTATTGGCGTTTCTTGTTATAACTTTGTGGGGCAAGCCTTAGATGCCCAGAAGCAGGGCGCTAATTATGTGGCTTTTGGTCGATTTTTTCCATCTTCATCAAAACCACTAGCTGCGCCGGCTGAATTGGATACTTTACGTAAAGCCAAATTTCTATTGAGTATTCCTATTGTCGCTATTGGCGGTATTTTACCTGATAATGGCGGGCCATTATTAAAGGCAGGTGCAGATTTACTTGCTGTTATCGGCGGCTTGTTTGAAGCTCAACCAGAGCATTCTGCCAGAGCATATAACGCTTTGTTTGATAAATTTTAACGGATTCTTTTTTTAAAAACACGTAAGGATAACTGCTTTTTATGAAAAATAATTAATGCTAGTTCTGTCTAATAATAGATTCTTTAAACCACGCCTTAGTTAGTTGGCTTTCTCGGGAATGATCAATCATCGGTGCCGGATAATTACAGGGTTGGTGTTTTTTGTCCCATTGATGAATGGTCTTTGGCGGAAACGGTTTAAGTTCAGGTAACCAATCATAAATGTAGTGGCATTCGGGATCGAATTTTTGTTGTTGCAACCAAGGATTAAATATTCTGAAATAAGGCTGGGCATCGCACCCAGTTGATGCTGCCCACTGCCAGTTACCATTATTAACGCAAGGATCATAATCGACTAAATGTTGAGCAAAATATCGTTCACCCCAGCGCCAGCTAACATGTAAATCTTTTACCAAAAAAGAGGCGACTATCATTCTTAGTCGATTATGCATGAATCCTGTAGCGTTTAACTCTCGCATCCCTGCATCAACAATGGGAAAGCCAGTTTTTCCCTCTGCCCAAGCATTAAAGTAATCACGGTTATTATCCCATTGCAGATGGGCAAATTTTTCCACAAAGGGTTGACCAAAGACCTGTGGAAAATGATAGGCAATATGAGTGAAAAAATCACGCCAATAGAGTTGCCGAAGTAAGGGATGTTCACTCCCAAGTGCCTCGGTAATCGAGTAATAGGTTTCACGTACAGAACAGGTGCCAAACTTTAAGTGTGCTGATAATTTACTGGTGGAATCCAATGCAGGAAAATCTCGGGTATTTTGATAGTCCAATTGATTGTTGATACTATCAAGGATACTTAAAGCATGTTGTCGTCCGCCTTTTATGGCATCTGATTCGGCTAACAATAAGTCAAAATTTTCCAATGTCACTTCAGATGAGGGGGGTAAAAAATTAGTGCTGATTAATGGTTGTGGTAGAGCCACTGGAAATTGTCTGGCATTATTATAAAAGGCAGTAAAAACTTTATAAGGATGTTGATCATTTTTAACGGCTTGCTCTGGTTCGTTGATTAGGCTGTCAGCAAGAATATGTAGTTTTATGTCCAGTGTTTGGCAGACTTCAAATAGCTCATAATCACGCTGTCGACTAAAAGGAGTGTAATCACGATTTATAAAGACAGCTTTTATTTTGTGATCTTCAACTAACTTTTTTATGACATTTACAGGTAGATCTTGGAAGAGTTCTAGTTTTCCATGCGCTTTTAGTAATTGTTGTTCAAGATCCTTAAGCGATTGCAACATAAATTGCAATGCCGGTTTACTTTGATAGGGGTGGGGAGATATTTGTCTAGGGTCAAAAATAAAACAGGTCAGCACCTGTTTGGAAAGTCTTAACGCTTCATTGAGAGCCATATTGTCATCGATACGAAGATCACGACGAAAAATAAACAAGGAATTTTCATACAAAGTCACAACTGGATTTAAGGTAATGGTAAATCTACTTACTGAATCACATTAGCTTTTTGAAGAATCAATCGAAGCGTTTCTATACGTTTCCTATTAACACCAAAGTCACTATGTCCAGTGCGTGAAGCAGAACGAATATTAATTAGCTTTTTTTGGCTGTCAATAATAACGTTTATATCATCAACAAAGCGAAATACCAAACTGGTTGCTTCTGCATGAAGTGTATCGTCAGTTTCATGCGTAATAACCATACGACTTTGGCTCATAAGCGCTTTCTTTAAAGCAATCCAAGCTTCTTCAGGATTACCTTTAATTTTAAAAGGTTCGATAAAATGTTGGGCATCACGGGCTTCACTGGAAACGCAGTTCGGACTGTCACCACAGAGTGGCAAGGTTTTTTCTGATCCAGAAAAGGCCTCATTTGAAGTATTAAAAACCATAAAAATAATATATAAAAAAATTTTGAAAGTCATACGTATCTGCACTTAAATAAGGTGTATGAATATATGAGCTCAATTTTCCATGAATTCTAAAAGAGTCAAGTTTTTATAATCTTTAGTTTTGTATTTCCGATTAGTTAGTCAGTTTGAAAAGTTTACTATTGAAAGTGAAGTAATATTGGTAAATATTTTTAGTCCTAAGTGTTAGCCATATGGCGTAATTTTTTTAATTACGCCAATACTTGCTCGAATTTACTGTAAATTTAGAATATAGGTCAGTTTTTTCCGAGGCGTGTCCTGATTCCCGCAGGCATTTGTAATGTGGTTTTATCCCATCCTTCTAGGTCTAAAACTTCATCAAGACATTGTTCCATTAATTGATGAGATTGTCTTGTCACTTCTGCGATTAGTTTGTGAACTTGCATTTGCGCATCACTTTCGGTTGGCATATCCATGCAGGTCTTTTGATAGTCGAATAGTTTACGCAAGTTGATAATTTGCATGCTGACATGGATAGGACAAACGCACTTGTATAGCTCTGCTTGTTTATTGATGATGTCAAGTTGTAATGCGGTAAATTTATGATCTAGAAACATAGTAATCTCCTCTTATTGTTATTATTTTTGTTAGCACCCATAGTTTGTATTTTTATAGGTTTTGGTGCGCGAAACTTTTAAAAATTTGTTGAGATCAAGATGTTACCACTGTTGATAAGATCTTTACTAGAAGTGTTGGAAAAATTTCAATAATCTACATTTTTGGTGTAAATATAATGTTCATGAAGCTATTAAAAATAGAATCAGATGATGTTCTTCGACCTATGGTTATAGAGTTAGAGTTGCCTAAAAATTTCCCTAATCAAGGGCAAACGAGTCTATTTGGGCAATTTTTTTAACAAAATTGAATTTAATTTGGCTTGAAAGCCAAAGCGTCAAAAATAATAATGGATGATGAAAATGTCTAAGAAATTTTTTTTTTAAAATACTTGGGCTTTATGTTTATTTAATCAAATTCTCTATATACAATTACGACATAATTAAAACTATAAAAGTAAAATCATCATGAACATTCACCTAATTTTTCGGCGTTTCTGGAAGGCTGTGTTTTTAGTCATTAGCCTAATTGGAATAGTATTTTTTTCCGATATAGTTTT